>JAANMU010000585.1_pt1 | contig 42754 bp, 52 predicted proteins | sample 7279701 | NCBI WGS metagenome assembly JAANMU01 (sample SAMN14094539, study PRJNA606508) | bioreactor metagenome | isolation source: A lab-scale SPAN reactor treating ammonium-rich wastewater day 57 | place: Ireland: Galway | collected 2017-03-13
TCATTGACCCGGGATTCCAACACGCGGCGTGCATTTGGGTTGCGGTCCACATCACGGGCAGAGCCCGCGGCATCTATCGGGATTACGAGGGCCGGGAGAAGTCGATACCAGAGAACGTTCGAGAGATTCAAAGGCTTAGCGGGCAGGAGTTCTATCACAGAACCTATCTCGATCCCTTCGCGGCGCAGCAGCACCAGCAGGACAGTGGGGACCGGATTATTGACTTGTATGGGAAGGCGGGTATCCATGCGACCCCTTGGGTGAGGCACCAGATATTTCCGGGCATTGAGCGCGTCAAGGATTCGTTGGGTAAGCCTGGCGCGTTCTTTGTATTCAGCACGTGCGACAGTTTCTTAAGAGAGCGAAGAAACTACCGGTGGAAGGACCAACCGGACGAGGGGGATTTACGGAAGGAAGTCCCGGTAGATCGGGACAACCATTTCATGGATTGTTGGCGCGGGATGGTGATGGAGGACTTGGCTTGGACGAAGCCGCCTGACCCGATTCCGAGGGAGGGGACGGTGGCCCGGATATTTTACGACGAGCGCCACCCGCCGCCGAGGGTGACGCTGTAAGCAGTTCCGCCCACAGTTCAGGAGTCAAGCCCGAGACGGTGCCGACGTGGATTCCGTCGCGGTAGAGCTTGACGGAGACGAACCCGGCGGATCGTTCAAGGACTTCGTAGGTCCACATGGGGGGCGCTTCCTTTCCGCGATCCCACTCCTGGAGCTTTTTGTCGCATTCCAGGCACGGTGTCCACGTGCAATTGCCGCATGAGGATCGCGCGGCTTCGCAGTTGTCGCACAATCGCGGAAATGGTTTATCCATGATCCATGATGCCTTACCTACCGAGCGCGATCCTCAGAACGGGCAAATGTCACGGTAACGCGGCGCGCATTGTTCGCACCCCGTCAGGCACAGCGCGAGAAGCACGGCGGCCAGCAGCAGTAAGAGGCGTTTCAAAATTCCTCCTTGGCCTTTTCAGCGGCCTTGCGTCCCGGCTTGCGCGTGATCTGGTGCGGCCAGACCACCGCCTCACGAAAGAATCCGTGCGGCGTTTCGAGAGGTTCGGCGAACCCGACGACGACGGCGCCAGGGAACAGGACGCGGCCGGGATGTTGAGGCGACGGCGTGCCGGCGGAGAACGCGAGCACGGTTGCCCTAAGCTCCACGTCGCCGAGGTCTACGGTTACTTCTTCACCGGGTTTCATTTCTCTTTTCTCCATCCACGCTTAATTAGTTCCGCGATTACCTTGGGAGCCACCCAGCCCCAGCCGTGGTGCATTTGTGCGAGCAACTTGTATTCCTCGTACAACTCATCGAAAGCGTCACGTAGCGCCTCGGGGAGAGCGGCGCGGGAATCGTCACGCGCCTTGCTCATCCCCATCTCTCCTTGAGTTTGTCCGGGTTCACGCGCCAACGGTTGCCGACCTTGAACGCGCCGGGTAACTGTCCGCGCCGCGCCATGCGACGAACGGACTCCGGATGCAGCGCGTAGCGCTTGGCTACGTCTTTAAGGCCCATGATTTCCCCGCCTTCCGATTGCAACATATTCCAATTCAATACAACCCGCTCCTATCAGACACAACAGTAAAAACTTTTCTTTCTTGTGTTTCTGTTCTTACTGAACGATGAAGCGCGCGGGAGAAGCTCCGAATGGTTGTGGGGTCCAACGATCTGGTCAAGGCGGAGAACCCGCTGCCGGCAGACGACTGGACCCGCTGGAGAGCGATCCGAGACGCGGCACACCAGCACGCGATCAAAGAACAGAAGGCTTGGGACAAGTACGTAAAGCTGTTTCGAGACGGGGAGTTCGAGCGGGAACCGGGCGACAAGAGCGTGAGAGTTTCGGCCAACTTCACTTTCAGCTACGTCACGATGATGATGGCGATGCTCTACGCCGAGGCGCCAAGCATCGAGGTCGAACCGCGCGAGGACATAACGGGTCCGGCCGACCAAGCCTTTATGCCGCTCGTACAGGCCGGCCTCTACCCAAGCCCCAACGACGCCAAGGTCCGATTCGGCGAAGTCGTTGAACGGATGTTGACCCACTCCTACGACGAAACGCATTCCCACGCGCACAACCTGGCGGCGCTGTTCGATACGATCGTGCGCGGCATGGGCGTCACCAAGGAGTCATTCGACGCCACCCGAGGCATGGACCGGTGCGACTCCTTACGGCGCGATGAAGTCTACATTGACCCCAACGCGCGGTACATCATTCAGCAAGCTAAGTACGTGGCCCACACGACGGTTATGCACATCGACGAGGCGCGCGAGTTCTTCAAAGAGCGCGGCGTTGGCGGGACGCTGATCGAGCCGAACCACTGCTTGACCGAAGGCGATTCTCTAACGGCTCAGAAGCTCAAAGAGAATTCACCGAAGGGTGACGCAAACAAAGAGTACTACAAGTTTTATGAGGTTTGGTGGAAGGACGGCGGCAACCGGCGGCTCGATTACCTCCCGTGGCGGGAAGACGGTTGGTTGACGCGCCTGGAGTGGCCGTTCGAGTTGGACGAAGAAGACTTCCCGTTCACGCTTTGGATCTTCCACCAGCAGTATTCGACGCTTTCCGATCCGTTCTCTGACCGGCACGTCGTTGACCCCTTGCGCCAGACCATTGAGCAGATCATGGAGTTCGCGCACCGCCAGACGCGCCGCTCGATTGCGAAAAAGGTTCTCGTCGATAAGTCGATGCTTGGCCCGGAAATGAAGGAACTGAACGACCTGGCCGACGCCGTAAGCATGAAGTTCATTCCGCTCGAAACTAAGGGCAAGCGGCTCGAAGACGGCATTCACCTACTTGACTTCAATACCGGCACGGACCCGAGCGTTGACTTAGCGGCAGTGTTCAAGCAAGCGCGCGAGGAAGTGGAAGGGCTCGACGAACTACTGCGCGGCATGTCGGACAAGAAGATGACCGCCGAGGAAGCGGCGATCAGGGAGAAGTATGGCAGCCAGCGCACGGGCTTCAAGCAGCGCATGGTTGACCGCGCCTTAACCAGCCAGTGCCGACACCGGGCGATGATTGCGCGCCAGTTGGTGAGCCCCGAAGTCGTTGCGAACGTCGCGGGCATGGACGCGGCCCTACTCTGGCAGCTTTACGCGGGCAACCCCCAAGACCTCACAAGCGAGTACTCCATCGGGATTGCCGCGGGCAGCACCGGCGAGCGCGCGAAACAGAAGCGCATGGAGCGCATGGAGCGGATGTACATGCGCGCGGTGGCCGAGAATCAGGCCGCCATGGCCTTGGGCATGACGCCACCCTACGACACCCAAAAGCTGGCCCAAGACATTTGGAAAGAGGACGGCATTCGGCGCCCCGAGAAATACCGCTTGCCTGGAGGCGGGCAGCCGATGTTGCCCCCCACCATGCCCGCCGGTGCGCAAGCTCCGATGCCTGGAGCCCCAGGACCCCGGGAGGCGGTCTAAATGGTTTACCGCCTCAACGGCCGCGTCGTTTCGCGCGCAGAGTTCTTGCGCAACGCGCGGGGAGTCTCGAGCGCGGCGCCGGTGGCGAAGATCGGACGCGGGACGCATTTTGACCGTGGCTTGCTGGCATGGGTCAAGAACGACGCGGAACGGAACGAGTTTTTGAAGCGGCGCGGCTTGGTCGAGGTTGGAACCGATCGGTCAGTGCTGCCGGATGGAGATTGACGGTTTAGGCCCCGACGATTCACGGCGCGGCAACCCGCAGAGTGCGGCCCCGGCCAAGGAATCGCGGCAACCCTAAAGCAACGGCCCGCTTAACGGCCACCCTGGCGAGGGCGCACGGAAGCGCCGGGGTCAACCCGTAAAGGGCATCGGGAGAGAAGACATGGCAGAAGAAGAAACCGTAGTCGAGTCCCAAGTTGCCGGTGGTGAAGCCGCCGCCGGTGGCGACTTTGACGGCGCTCCGCCGGAAGTTGGCGGCGGCGTTGACGAAGGAGGCCAGCAGTCCCAACCGACCGATTGGGCGCAGCAGGCGTTGCCCGCCGGCCATTGGGCGCTGGAGAAGGGATTCAAGACGTGGGGCGACTTTGACCGCTCGTATCGTTCCAGTTCGGACGAAGCGCGGCGGTTGAACGAAACCGTCAACGACTACAAGCGCGTGCTCCAAGCCTACGGGCAGAAGATGCAGGCGCTGCAGCAAGCGCAGCAGGCCCCCAAAGCTGGCGCGGAGTATCTGCCGGGGTTCAGGGATGAGGCCACGTGGAAAGCGGCCTGCGCCTCGAATCCGGCGGATGCGATGCGGCAGATGGTTCGCGCCGCACTTAAGGGCGACCAGGAACTAGGGCAGGAGTTGGTACGCCCGCACCTGGAGCCGTTGCAGCAGGAGCAGCGGCTTTCGACGCTCAGAGCCCAAAGCCAGGAGTTGGCGCACAAGTATCCGGAAGCCAAGGGCGGCTCCCCGGAGAACGAGGCGGCAGCGAACTGGATCAACCAGAACCAACAGCTTTACACGCAGTTGTTGCAGTTGGAGGGCGCGAACCTTCCCGAAGTCGTTTTCAAACTGGCCACCTATGACCTTTTGCGCCAACGGGTGACGGCCATTGATACGCAGCAGCAGCAACGGCGCAAGGTTGCAGCAACCGCACGTCCCGGAACTGGAAACCGGGCGGCACCAAAGAATGCGACTTGGGACGACAAGATTTCGCGGCTTGCCGCGGAGTTCCCTGGCGTGCCCGAGGAGATTCTACAGGCGGCGGGCGAAATGGGACCCGTCACCTAACCGCTAACGTGAACGCACTGGAGTACGAACCATGGCAGACATTGGAGCCTTCTACAAGGCAACCATTTCGGAGCAGATCAAGGAGCTTCCCGACGCGGTTATTCAGCACTCCAAAATCCTGAAGTACTTCAAGGACAAGGGGTGCATGAAGATGAACCGGGGCGGCCAGGATATTAAGGGCCGCGTCCGAAAGTCGGAAAGCACCATCGGCGGCGCCACCAACATTTGGGGCACCGGATCGGCGCAGACCACTCAGCCGTTCGAGGAATGGACCGCGAATTGGCGTCAGTACCTTTGGCGCTTGATGCTGAACGACTTCCAAAACGAGTTGAACAGCAACGCCAGCGCCGTCGCCAAGATGTTCGACATGGCGAAGGAGCAGATCAACGAGGTGCGCCAGTCGGCGACTTCGCGGCTCACTACGCACCTGTACGGCAACGGCTCCGATCAGTCCACGGGCGACAACGGCACGCCGTTGAGCGGCCTGGAAGCGGTCATGAGCACGAGCAACACGTATCAGGGGATTGCCCGAAGCGGCAACACCTACTGGCAGCCTCAGATCGTGTCGTGCACGAACCCGAGCCAGGACGACAACTCCAACGACCTGACGAACCTCTACGAGAAGATGATGGAGTTGTGGACGGCATGTAGCCAGGGCAAGCACCCGAACGGCAACAGCCTGTCCGATACGGTCGCGGTGGATGCCGACGAACCGGACAGCATCATCACCACGGCCACGCTGTTCCGCGCCTACTGGGCGAGTCTCGAACCGCGTCAGCGGTATTCGAGCGCGCAGGCCGGCCCGCTCAAGAGCCTGCAATTCGGTACCGCGGGCGAGGTCATGTGGGATCAGTACTGTACGGCGGCGCGCATGTACTTCCTGAACGCGCGGCACTTCGAGTTCTGGTGCAGCGGCTCGCAACTCATCACCGAAAAGAAGGTGGTCGAAGAGCACAGCCCGTTGACCCGGATCCACGTGTTGGGCGGTCAGATGCAGTTGATCTGTAAGAACCCGCGCTATCAGGGCGCGATTCAGACCACGGGCAGCTAAGGCTAGGCGTACCCGGCTCAGGCGATGGACCTGGGCCGGAATCCGAAACAGGCAACGGAACAAAGGAATTACCCATGCTTCGAGAATTGATCGGCAGTCTGACGGAGGCTTACACCAGCACTCAGTACGACGCGGGCCAGACCCCGCGCTTGGGGCAGACGTATTTCGACGAGAAGAACGGCAAGAAATACATCTTCTTGAAGAATACGGGATCGAGCGCGATCACGGCGCGTTTGATCGCGATGGCGCTCACGACCGACAAGAGCAATTTCTACTGCTCTTTGGCGGCGGCGACGGATGCCCTTATCCCGTTCGCCGGTGTCCGCGTCGTGGGCGCGACGAGTCTTGCGCAGAACGAATACGGGTGGTTTCAGATCGGCGGCCCGGCTTCGTTCCTGCACTCCGGCGGCGCGGCCACCGTGGCGGAAGAGTACATCGTGAGCAGCGCGAGCGTTGCGGGCAAGGTGGAAGGCGGAGCGCCGACCGTGGCGACCGTGGCTTCACTGGCCGGCGGGTTCGCAATCGCGGAAGCGGCCAAGACCACGCTGGACGAGGTGGTTGCCGCGAACATCGTCAAAAACGTTTGGGGTCTCTAAACAAAACCATAGGCAGGGCGGGGGATAACACCCTTGCCCTGCTTTTGCACAAGGAACTCTGTCCATGAACAAGGTGCTTTGCTTCATTTTGGCGCTGGCGCTGGCGGTGGGCGTCGAAGCGCGCGATACCGGGCGGCTGCCCAACGGCGGCGTTCGAAGCGCCACCATGACGGGCAATGAGACGTTCACGGCGGGCGGGTCGAAGCAGATTCAGAAGCTCGATCCGGGCGGATCGGCGCGGACGATCACGCTTCCGGCGGAAGCCGACTGCCAGGGGCTTTGGTACATCTTCAAGAACGAAGCCGACGCGGCGGAAACGATCACGATTCAGGACGACACGCCAGTCACGGTGTGCAGTCTGACGGCGGATCAAGTCTGCATCGTGGCGTGCGACGGCACGAGTTGGTACCTGGCGTTCCAGGGCAACGATTCGAGCCTTGCGATTGCAAGCGTAGCGCTGGCCGCGATTACCGGCAGTGATTCGAGCCTGGGGATTACCGGCCTGGCCGTGACTGGCGGGACCGGCGGCGCGGTGGCGATCACCGGCGGCGCGACTACGACCAGCGGAGCGGGTGGAGCTACTACGGTTACGGGCGGTGCGGGATCGGGGACCGACGTAGGCGGCGCGGTGACGCTCACGGGCGGCGCGTCGGGTGCGGGCGCGACGGGCAACGGCGGTGACGTGACTGTAACCGGTGGCGCGGCGGCCTCGACGAACGGCAGCGGCGGAAGTGTGATTCTTACTCCGGGCGCGAAAACGGGCAGCGGCGTTGCGGGTGGTAACTTCCTGCGCAGCGCGACGGGGATGCACTTCAAGCAGCAGACGGCGGCCGGTGCGGGCGCGGACCAAGCGGAAGTGCTGACGGCCGCGCAGATGATTAACGGCATCTTTGTTCACACGATCTCCACCGGTCGGACGCTCACGACGCCGACCGGAGCGCAGATTTCCGCCGCGTGCGGCCCGGACCTCGCGGTTGGCGACTCTTTCGAGTTGACCGTAATCACCGTGGGCACGGGCGCGGACGATATTTCGACGCTCACGGCCGGTGACGGCAACGTGACGTTTGTCGGACAGGTCACGGTCGGCCCGGACATTCAAGCGACGGAAGGTTTGAACAACTTCGGAACGTGGATCTTTAGGAACACCGGGACGAACACCTGGGTGGGCTATAGGAAAGGCTAACGCATGGCTACACCCATTGTTTACCACACGGACGACTACTTACGCACGGCGAGCCAGTATTCGACGCCCGTGCGTAAGTCGCAGATCACGGCGAATACGAACGATTGGGCGCTTGGGACCGATCCGGTTTGCGAGGTCGAGAGCGATGCCAGCCGAAACGTGACGGGCATTGCCGCGCCGGCGGCGGCAGACGTGAAGGTTCTCTACAACCGGGGCGCAAGCAACATCGTCCTGAAACATTCGAACGCGGGAAGCGCCGCGGCGAATCGGATCGTGACGCCGGATGGGAACGACTACACGCTTGCGTCCGGTGGCTTTGTGCCGTTGTTCTACGCGACCGGTGACGCGCTTTGGGTTGTGGGAACCGTGGTCAGCAAGTTGGGCTTCAAGGTCCGGCTCACGGAAAACACGCTTGGCGTTCTGTTGCTTCTGAATCTCCGGTATTGGTCGATCAAGCACCTGGGATACGCGACGGACGGCACGACGGCCAATACCGGGCGACTGTACTACCGACCGGGGCTTGTGGTGCCCACGGCGAGTTTCGCGGCCAGTAGCGCGGCCACGCGCGAGAGCCTGCCGATTTTGGACGGAGAGGACGAAATTGTTCTCCCCAGCTCTCCGGACGGTGCGCTGTTCCTTCTTGCCGCCACGGCGGATTTGATGGTTGCTTGTCGCCCGAACGAGGGCGGCGGACTGAACCGCTAGGAGTCATTCGATGCCTGTAGGACCGAACAGCAGCACGGGCAAGACTGGAATCTTGGGTTGGGTGACGGCGCTCTTGGCGGCTGGGGCGTTGACGCTGGGTGCGGTCACGTACACCGGCACGCAGAAGCTGAACGACAACGTCAGCGCCGTCTTTGGCACCGATAATGACTCCTCAATCCTGCACAACGGCACCGATCTACTCGTCACCACGGTAGTGGGCGACGTGATTGTCACGCCCGCAGGCGGGGATTTGATTCTGCGCCAGCCGGGCGGCGTGGCGGGGACGGATGAGGCCAGTTTCCAGTCCGACTCTGGTAATTTAAATATCCAGAATCGTGATAGCGGCGAAATCCAACTTATACGCGCCAACAGCCAGGGCATAGTTATCGCCGCGGGGGTTTTATACTCGAACTCAAATAATTGGGATTTGGGCTTGAGTGCGGTGGAGTGGCGGGGGCTTTACCTGTCCGAGGATGCGGATAGCGGCGCAATCATTGGCAAGGACCAAAACGCGCGCATTTACTACGACGAAGCTGGCGCGGACGTGCTCAAGCTCACGGGTGGCGCGGGCGCTGCGGACTACGGCGATTTTGAGTTTGAGCACACCCTGACGATTACCGGCGCGGTTACGGATGGATTCGTTTCCGCGCTGCGGCTCGACCCCGGATACACGGCAGCGACGGCGCAGACGGTCACCCGACACAACTACATCGATATTCAGGATGTTTCGGTGGCTGGGGCCGGTCCCGCCGCCGTGACGGATGCTTGTCTTGTGCGCTTTGATGCGGCGCTGGGCACCCACAAGGCCACTACGAACCTGGATAAGACCGGCAACGCCAAGAGCGGCACGATCAAAGTGAACGTGAACGGTACGAAATACCACATTCAGCTGTACGCGGAATAGGAGACCTTTCCATGCGGTACTTGATTCTGTTGGCGCTGCTTTGCGCGGGCTACGTGCACGCCGAAGCCGTGAACGTGAACGCAGCGGCGGGCGTCCAACTCACGGACCATCCGACGGACCCCACGCGCGTGCTCGTGGTGCTGAGCGTGGACAGAGACGCCGCGCTTGCGCCGGTATTCGAGCGCGCGAACCGCGAGCAAACGCCGAAGGCGATTACCCGATACCGCGCCGAAGATGCGGTTTTGCATCAGGCGCAAATCCTCTTGGACAGGGCGCGGCGCGCAACGCAGGACGCCGAAAAACGGACGCTTGAAGGTCGGACTATCGAGCAAGAGGCAGCGGAAGCAAAGGCTAAGGCCGAGGCTGAGGCGCTGGCGAAGGCGGCTGACGAGCCGAAGGGCGAGGCCGTGAGCGCCAAGGTGCCGGAGCCGGAGGTTGCCGAGAAATGAAACGGACGCGACTTCTTTTCGTGTTGGGCTTGGCGTTGGTGCTGGCGGGATGCGGCGAGCATAAGCCCGTTCGCACGGCAGCGGCACCAGAAGCGCGAACGTGGCTCACGAACGAAGAAAACGGCGCGATCACTTACGGCGATCCGCTGCCGAAGCCGAAGGACGTAGCGGGAGGCGAATAGTGCTGACGCTGGCGGCCGATGCGATTACGCCGTGGGATCCGGCGCTGCAGTACGGGGCGCTGGGGCTGTGCGGCGTGCTGCTGTACGGGCTGTATCGGCTGCTGAACTGGTTTTTGGAGCGGGACAAGGAACGCGAGACGCGGCTGGTGCAGGCGATTTCGGAGCACCAGGCGTACACGCGCGAGCAGGCTAAAGAAATTCATGCGATCGCGGTGGCGAGCGTGAAGGCGATCGAAAACTTTAACGACAACTCCAGCCGCACGACGCGGATTCTGGAGAACCTGGAGCGCCGGATGGGGTCGAGTGACCGCTGGCCGGCGACGGGCAGACAGGGAGGTTGAACCATGGCCGGGGCATTCGGAACGAAGGAAACGAAGGAAGCGCTGACGGCGATGCGGGCCGCGGCGGTCTTGATCTACAAGGCGCAGAAGGGCGCGAAGGACGCGGCCGAGGTGGCGCAGCGTTTGCCCGCTCTGGCGCTGGCGAATCCCGGCGTGATCGAGGCCGTGAAAGCGGGCTTCGAGAACGTGGGCGAGATTCCGAACGAGATCAAGGACTTGTCGTTCGGTGAAGTGGCGGATTTGGCGGCTCACGCGGCGAAGGAAGTTGCTGGCGCGGCGGCTGAGGTCGAAGCGCTTAAGTAGCACTAATGGGTGCGGGTGCATCCAAGGGGTAGATCATGGGACAGTTGATTATCGCGGTGCTCACATTCTTTAAGAATATGTTCACCCGAGAAATTGACACGACGGGCGGTGAGGCAAACGATGCGAAAGCTCCTCCTACTGACGTGCTTGCTAACCCTGACCGGCTGCATGAATCCATTCCGACCGCCGCAGACCGAGCGGCAAACGCAATGGGCGCGGATGGGGATTCCCGGTTACGTGACGGAGGAAAAACCGGGTAAGCCGCAGGTGGCCACGATCCTTATCCGCGACGAGAACGGGAAGCTAGTCCCGAGCAAGGCGCGGATCGACGGGATGGTGGTGCTGGACGAGCCGACTTTTGAGTACTACCGGAAGTTGGACGCGGAAAAGCGCGGGTTGAAAGACTGATGCGCTACACGCGCACGCAGCTTTGGTACTGCGCGCGCTGCCGGAAAACAACGCGGTGGTGGCGGTTCCCGTTGTCCGCTGAATGGATGTGCCGACGTTGCGGGACGAAGTTGGAATCCCGCAACGCAACGAAGCGCAAGGAATGAACCCGTGGCAATCACTTTCGCGCAAGCGCGCACCTTCCTACGTTACCGCGACAACGAGGACGGCAGCACCCGCGCCGACGAAATTTTCAAGAAGATTGCCAACCAAGCGAACATTGCCTTACGCAGCGCTGGAAAATGGGACTTCGACAAACGCTTCGAGCGGTTGACCTTCGCGGGCGAGTACTCCACCGGAACCGTCAGCGTTTCGGCAGGCGGAACGGCCGTTACCGGCAGCGGGACCACGTTCACGAGCGCCATGGTCGGTCGTTACATCCGATTCAACGGCGAAGACCTGCAATACAAGATTGCGACCTACGTAGGCGCGACTTCAATCACCATCGAGACCTACCAAGGCGAGTCCAACCTTTCGGCGGTCACGTACCAAATCACCGACGAACGCCAGGCGCTTCCGGCGCGGTTCAGGGACTTTGCGAGCCCGCTCATTGACGACGTGACCCCGCCGCTGCGCTTCATGCGAATGGAGCAGTTGCAGCACAACCGGTTGCTCTACCAGCAGGTGGATTACCCGCGTTGGTACTCGGTGGAATGGCAGGAAGACTCCAGCATTCCGCAGCCGTACATGTGGCTTTATCCCGCTCCGCAATCCAAGCGCGTGATTTTACTGCCTTACTACGCATGGCCCCCCGAGTTGACGGCAGACGGCGACTATTTCCGCATTCCCGTTGAAGCCGAGCCCGCGCTTTTCGAGTTCCTGCTTGCGTTCCTCTACCGCGAGCAAGGGCGCCAGGACTGGACCACACAGTTGCAGGTGGCCGAGGCGACGGCGAACACCGGGCTTTCCAATTTCCGGGCGGTCAATGAGGCGTTTCGGCGGCAGGAGTGGCACCCGGACATGGACCCGACCGATTCCGGCGGATCGGGGAAGGATTGGGATAACCGACTCGCACCAGGGGAGCCCGCTTACGAGTAATGTACGCGCTCAACCCCCTCAAACTGAACCGCGCGATTGCGCCGGAAATGCTGGCCCCGGATCAGGCGCGCGAGCTGCGAAACGTCGAGTGCGGCGAGGACGCGGCGGCGTTGCGCCGTGGCGCTGGACAATCCCGCGTGAGTTTTACGACCGCGATTTCAACCAACGTGCTCCGCGCGTTCGCGTGTTCGCGGCGTGACGGCGTGAAAGTGCATTTGGGGTACACGTCGGGCGGGACGCTGTTCAATGCCGTGGGTCCGACCAGCGCATACGAGGATTCCGACTATGCGTGATCCTCGCATTATGCTTTTCGCGCCGCTTGGGTTGGACGAAACGACGCACCCGACTCAATTACCGCTGGACCGTGCGGCGGTGCTCAAGAACTGCCTCACCGGCGCACCTCACGGGCGTTTGATTCGAGGCAAGGGACAGGCGGCCACGCGCGATATTCCGCCGCAAACGTCCAACGTGCTTCGAGCCTTCGTAACCAATCAGCGCAACTGCGGAAAGTTCCTACTCGACTACAGCGCGGGCGGAACGCTGCGCTTGGTCATGGGCGACTACAACCGCGCTATCACGCTTCCCGACTGCGCGGGGCCGTTGCCGGATTACGGCGATCTTGACGAGGGCGGCGTTTACGTCCCTGCGAATCAGAGCGGCGGGGCCGTGATCCTGGAGGGCGCAACGCCAGGACGCTACCTTATTACGGCTCAAGGGTATTGGTCTCAGGACTTGGATATAGACACGTACCTCGTTGACGCGCGCGGCAATTTCAATTTCGTCACCATTCCTAGCGGTGTTTTTTCGGGGCTCCGATTCGGAGCGTTCGCGGCGCAAGATCCCGGCACTGGGAATTGGACGTACATCGGCACGGAAGGGATTTTAACCGTAACTGGATCGGGCGACATTTACGGCGCATTCGTGGATGAGGCAATCGCCTACGGGGATAACGTAGGGTCGATGGCCGTTCATGTGAGGGCGCTTAAATGAGCGACCTCCTAACCGGACTCTCCGCGTACCCGGCTGGCATGGCGCAACTTGGGGACGCCGTTGTTGTCCTGAACGGGCACGACGCCAACAAGATCGTCGATGTTCGCACCGGCGACGACAAAGACCTTGGGCTTGCGGCGCCTACGGCCGCGCCGACCGGAGCGAGCGCCACGGGCACGACGTTGAACGGGCTCTACCGCTGGCGCGTGCGCTGGAAAGACGAGAGCACCGGCACGATCAGTTTGCCGAGCGCGGAATACACGGCCACGCCGGCGGGAAACGATTGGACGATTACCGCGCCCGGAAGCCCGGACTCCCGAGCAACACATTGGATCGTCGAGCGGACCACGCAGGGCGGGCGCGTGTTCTATCCGGTGAACCTAACGAGTTCTACGCCGCACGGGACCGCGATTGCCACCACGACGTTTGAGGACGAGGTTTCGGACTCGACCTTGCGCCAGCGCGAGGAATTGCCGGTCACGCAAGGCCGGTTGGCAGTCCTGCATAACAAGGTCCTGTCCAACGGTCCGTATCTCCATGCTTTCGGCGGGCGCGTGCACGAGGTAGCTATCGGCGTTACGGACACCGACGCCACGGTCACAAGCAGCGCGGGCTTCAATGCAAACATGGTCGGTCAAGATTTGACCGTCGTCGAAGACGGCGTAGCCAAGACCTACAAAATTCTCACGTTCACCAATTCAAGCAGCATTGAGCTTGCCGAGGCGTACAGCGGGACCACGGGCAGCAAGACCGGACGCATTACCGGACCCCGCGATTTCGAGGCATGGAGCGAAGTCAACCAAGCCGAGTATTGGGGCAGCCAAAATTACGACGGCACGCTTTCCAACTCTACGCGCATCGGAGACGACGGCGAGCCGTTGACCGCGGGCGTTGCGCTTGGCTTGGGTTTGGGCGTCCTATTCGCCAAGCCGACGCGGCTCTACCTGCACCGGTACTCTCAGAGTCCAAATCCGCCGTGGCTTGGCGGCGACGGCCAGATTATCCCGCTGGCGTCCCGACGCGGCGCGTTCGGTGACCGGTCCATGTACGTCGTGGACGGGATTGCGTACGGCATGGATCAGTTTGGAGTCTGGCGACTGACTCCGCCGAGCGAGCCGGTAGAAATCGGCGGCCCGATCAAGCTGGACTGGAAGGTCCTGAACCAGAATCAGGCCGATAACTTCCACATTGGGTACGACCCGGCGGAACGCTGGATTTACTTCTTTGTCGTGCGGATCGGGGAGACGTATCCCAAGCTGGCCTATATTTTCGACCTTGAGCGCGGGGAATGGGTCGGAACGCGCGAATGGGATTTAGGCGTTACCTGTACCTGCATTCTCCCGGACTTAAACGGCGTTCTTCGGATGGTGCTCTACCACGAGAAGCCGACCGGCGGCGCGGCGTATGCTTGGTTTAACGGCATCGGACACAGTATGGGCCTTGCGCCAAACGTGACCGCGACGGGAAGCGTGACGGGCGGGACGAGCACCACGATTACCAATTCCGGCGCGAGTTTCCCGACCAGCGGCGAGGCATTGAAGGGGATTCCCGTTACCCTCGTTCGAGCCGCCGACGCGAGCGAAGAAACGCAGACGATCATTTCCAACACAGGAACGACGCTCACGACCACGGCGTTCACCGGGACCGCGCCGACTGCTGGACCGCCAGCAGATACCTACGTGATCGGGCCGGTGAAAGCGCAGTACAAGAGCGGCCGCATTGCGATTGACCCGACGAGAAAGAAGAAATTCAAGGGGCTTTGGCTCTGGCTCGTGCACGACAGCGCGGCGGTGGACCTGAAAGCGCGCGTATACCTGGACGGAAGCGCCACGGCGTTTTCGGAGCGCGCGGTTGCGATTGCGGAGGACGGCGTAACGGCAGCAGCGGCGGGCGCGGCGGCGACGATTGACCCAGGCGCGACGAATACGCAGAGCGGGAATATTCATCGGTACCGAATCCCGTGCGGGAAGCTTGCCAACGACCTACAGGTTGAGCTTTACAGCATCGTTCCCGGTCCACCGTGGCAGGTGCTCGCAATCGAGGTCGATTTTGAACCGGACGTGAAAGACATTAGGAGCAAGGATTGAGCGAGAGCAAACAAACCGACATGTCTTTTCGCTTGCTCCTACAGAGCGAGGAAGGCAAGCAATCCGCGCCAGCAAAGCAAAGCCTGGAATTAGGCGGCTTGCTTGTTGCCTTGCGTCGGCGCGGGATGTTCTTGATTGCGCAGGCACGGCTTGCGGCCAGCGCGGGCGTGCTGCTTACCGTGGCGGAAGACATTGAAGAATTCTGCATCATCCTGACCGAGAACGACGCCAGCGACCGAACTGCGACGATCTATCTCTATCAACCGGGCGGAAGCGCCAGCACGAGCACGGTTATTGCTAACGCGCTGCCGATCCCGATTGGACAGCCCTACATCTTCGCGCCGGGGGTCGGCTTGCGCCGGGGTCAGGTTTTGAGCGCGCTTTGCTCCAACGCAAATAGCGTGACGGCATCCGTTTTTGCGAGGCCCGAGAAATGAGCATCTTGGGTCAGGTCATGGCGCTGTTTGATCGGTTCGTTGGGCGCTTGCCGACCGTAAGCCCGTCGAGCACCGATTTCCTTCCGTTCATGAAGTCGAGCGGGAAGCGGCACGGCAAGGCAACGATTGCGGATATTGTGGCGACGGCGTCGGGAGACGAAGCCGCACAAGATGCGGTTGGCGGGATACTGACCGACACGGCCACGGTCGATTTTACTTACGACGACGCCACGCCACAAATCACAGCGGACGTAAAAGACGGCTCGATCACGAATACCAAGCTGGCCGATATGGCGACGGCGCGGATCAAGGGGCGCGACACGGCGGGGACGGGCGACCCGGAAGATTTGACGCTAACGGAAGTGCTGGACTTAGTGGGGAGCGCAGCGCAGGGCGATATTTTGTACCGCAACGCGAGCGCTTGGACGCGGCTGGCGAAGGGTACGGCGGCTCAATATCTGCGCATGAACAGCGGCGCGACGGCTCCGGAGTGGGCCACGCTGGCAGCCGGAAATATCGATGTTCAGGAGTTTGGCGTAGGCGGCGGGACTTGGAATAAGCCCGATAACGCGCTGGCCGTACTGGTCATAATCTGGGGGGGAGGTGGGGGCGGATCGGGCGGCGCGGGGTCTGCGGGGGCCGTGAATGTCGGTGGCGGCAGCGGTGGGGGCGGCGGGTCGCGCAAAGACCAATGGCTAGACCCCACGAACCTTGGCAGCACCGAGACGGTCACGATCGGTACCGGCGGCGGCGGTGGTACGGGCGGAACAACGGCCGTTGGGGGTATTGGCGGAACGGGCGGGAATTCCACTTTCGGCTCTTGGGTCACGGCTTACGGAGGGGATAGCAACGTCAGCGGTGGCGCAACCATTGCAACGGGCGCCGTGACCGGCGGTGGTGGTGGCGGGTGGGCCGGCGCGGGGGCACTTGGGGTGGGTGGGAATCCGCGGCCAACCGGAACTGTAGCGACAGCGGGACCAGCAAGCTTTGGCGGTGGAAATGCAGGCGGCGGCGGGACCAGCGGCGAAGGCGCTATGTACGGCGGAGCTGGCGGCGGGGGTTCGGCTTCGTCTACGGTTGCCGCTGGAGCGGGCGGACGGGCCTATTTCGGGGGTGCAGCGGGCGGCGGCGGCGGCGGGATGAATACGACGAATACGTATCGCGCGGCGGCGGCCGGCGGCGCAAGCCAGGATTGGAATAATTCGACCGGCGGTGGCGGCGGCGGATCGGCGGGAACGACGGGCGGCGGTGCTGGAGGTGCGGGCAATACCGGAAGCGGATGGCAGAGCGGCCAAGGCGGGGGCGGCGGCGGGGCTAATTCCGGAGGCACGGGCGGCGTTGGCGGGCGCGGCGGCGACCCTTCGGGCGGCGGTGGCGGCGGCGGCGGCGGCAGAGCGACGGGCGGAGACGGCGGAGACGGCGGAGACGGGGCATGTGTTGTCATTACTCTTTGTGGAGTTTGAGCCATGATTAAGCGGACGGGTGCAGGGAAGGCGCTGGTGGTGATCGGCGTGAACTACGCGGGCGAGTTGCCACGGATCGCGAAGGCGGCGCGGGACGGAAAATGGAGCGCGGACCAAACCAGGGCCGAAGTGGACCGGCGGATTCTGGTGCTGGCGCGGCAAGGGATCGAGGCCGACGAGCGCGGGGTGGCTCCGATCACGGACGAGATGGAAGCGGCGGAAGTGCAGCGCGTGCGCGAAAAGTTCGCGGCGATGCGCGCTTCGAAGCCTGTGACCGATCCGGAAGTGGCGCAGGACATTCTGGCCGAGATCGAGCGCCAGGACGCGGCGGAAGCGGCGCGCAAGGCGGCGGCGGAAGCACCGCCATTGGAGCGCGTGGAATCGTTGCCCGAGGGTCTTGCTTTGCCGTCAGAAACATCGGAAAATGCAGTCAGGTAAGGAGTTTAAGAAATGGGACAATTCACCGTAGGGTACGGCTTTGGTGGCCCTGGCGGCGGCGGATGGGGGCAAGGTGGCTCCGGCGCTGGCGGCATGGACATGTCCTTAATCAATCAATTCCTGCAACAGAGCAGCACCAGCGGCGCGGCCCCTCAGGTCGAACCGCTGCAAGGCGAGTTCATGAAGCGGCTCATGGCGTCCCTGGACAACCCAGGCATGAGCAAAGATGCCATTGAGAGCATGATTAACCAGGGCACCGAGGAAATCAGTGAATCGGAATCGCGGGCCAAGCGGAACCTGGAGCAGCAGGCCGCGGCCATGGGATTCGGAACGAGCGGCGCGCGAGCGGCCGGCCAGGAAAAACAGCTTTCCGACTACAGCGGGCAGCGCGCGAACCTGGCGCGAGACGTGCGCTTAGGCGCGGAGCAGGACCGCAGCAACAAGCAGACGCAGGCTTTGGGCATGGCGGGGAACTACCTCACGGCGCAGCAGGGGCGCGCGGACAAAGCGCAAGACCGCATGATGAGCTTGATGCAGCAGTCGATGCAATCGGCGGGCGCGGCCGGCGGCATGGCGAATAGCGCGGACCCGTATGCGAAGTATCGGAGCCAAATGTCAACGGGCCCGATCCGAGGCAGCCAGGCGCCGAAGAGTACGGGCATACCGACCATGATGCATTCGACGTTTTCGAGTCCAGACAAGCAGAAGTTCGGGCACTAGGAGCGAGCCATGGCGGGATTCATGGATTTGATGATGAAGCAACCGGGCGGTGATCCGTTCAAGCGCCCGGAAATCGATCCTTTCGGTATGGCCGAGGCCGAAACCGGCATGAGCATCGGGCGGCGCGATGCGGCCGAGGCCCGTCCAACCGTGGCCGTGCCCGACATGGAGAGCTTCCAGGGCTACGCGCAACCAGGTGGCGCCGTGACGCCCGGAAGGTCCGAGCGCAACGCCATGGCCGACGCCATGGAAGCCCGTCGCGCGCAGGTCAAGGCGCTTGGCGGGAACCCGGACAACATTCCCACGGGCGGGTACAGCGCACCGGGGACCATGGCCGAGGCTATGACTGCGGCGAGCAAAAAGGCGCGCATGGGCGGGCAGCTTGCCGATTACGACGCCGAAGTTGGGTACGACCGTGCGGCAGGTCCGAGCGGGCCGTCTAACTTGGCGGTGCGCGCCGGCCGTGGCGACGAAGGCGCGGCAAACCAGTTAGCCGATTTGTTCGGAGGTTCATTCTTCCGGCAGATCATGGCCGAGCCGAACGCGCGGGAACGAACGCGGCAGATGCGCGAGGCCATGCCCGCGTTCCTGGAACAGCAGAAGGGTTACCGTGCGGCGCTTGGCGGGCATGGGATGCCGGAGGATGCCGAGGCGGCGGCGCTTCGGAAGGCCGAGGCAAAGGAAGCCGACCGCGAGAGCTTCGCGCGGCAAATGGCAACCGACAAGGCGAACCTGGAGCGCACTAAGGTTGAGGGCGGGCTTGAGGTCGATAAGGCAAAGCTGGACGCACAGACGAAGTATCAGAACCGCTTGGCCGAAATCGAGGACTTCCGCGCGAAGTACCCGGCGCAGAAGGACGAAGCCGACCGCTTGGAACGGGCAGCGGAACGCGAGCTCAAGCAGAAACAGGAAGCCCAAAAGCGGGAAGATGATCGGAAGTCGCCGAAGGGGCAGCTTGAACAGTTGCAGGTCGAGACGGCGCAAGGCAAGCTCACGCCCGGGCAGGTCCGGGACGCGGAGGTTGCGATTACGGAAGAAGCGCGGGCGCTGGCGGCGAGCATGTTGAAGGAGAACCCGAGCCTTGGGCCGTCAACCGCGGCGCGGAAAGCGCTGGAGCAGTTGACTCCGAAGTTGCGCGCGATCGGCAAGAACCCCGGCGACATTAAACTTGCGGGACTTTCTCCGGTCGAACGAAAGACCTTCACGCCGTTGGAGTTGAACGAGAAGGCGAAGGCGGCGGGCTTCGACGGAACGGACGCGATGTTGAAGGCGATGCAGAGCCAAGCGTTCCGGGACACAAACGAGTTTGGAAACTTGGCCGGGTGGGGGATGGAATTACTTTTCCCCGACAAGGCGCTTTATAACAGCCGAAAGAGCAACATTCAGCAGGAAATGGATCGTAAGCTACGGCAGAATTTCGATCCGGCCATGGCGCAGGCGTTCCTTGACCTCATGGATTAAACGACATGGCACAAATGCCGTGGGACGTTCCGCTCTTTGGTGCGAAAGTTGCCAAGACCTATGCGCCTTGGGAGCAACCGCCGCCGCCCATTGAACCGCCCCTACCGCCGCCGCCGGAAGAAGAACCGGGTTTCATGGACGGGCTCTTAGAGGCGGGCCTAAGCGGATTGGGCACGGTCGGTCACGTGCTCGATACCCCCGGCGCATACACCCGCGGCGTTCTCGCCGGCCGTCCTGGCGAGCGCGTTTCAGGGCAGGACATGCTTGAATCGTGGGGCTTGGTTGACCAAGGCCCCGATGCCGACCTATTGAGCGCAAAAGGCCTTGCCGGATTGGCGGCGGAAATTATTCCCGACCCGATCAACCTTTTGCCCGGTGGCTTTGGATTGAATGCGCTCACGAAGGGCGGACGGGCGGCGTCGAAGATTACGCCCTTCTTAGACGACGTGGCAGACCTGGGCGCGAAGCTGGCGAAAGCCAAGACCATCAAGCCGGTTCAGGTCTACGACATGATCCAAGGCGCGCGGGTAGGGGACACCGGGCTTGACGCAGCAAGGAAGGCGCTCACGGAGCACCAATTCGGCAACCTTCTCGACGACGCGGACAACCTTCTACCCGAAGATGAAATTGTAAGACGGATTGCGGCGCAGGACTCCCCGCTTGGACAGGCGGCGCGTGAGCTTGTCGATTCCGGATCCGCGCCGCGCCTGGCAAAAGACGCGGGCGATCAAGTACGTCAGGGACAAAAGGCGTTCTTTTCGATTGGTGGCCCGACGCCGATTGTACCGCTTCCGTGGCTGGCCGATCTTACCACCGTCAACCTGCCTCAAAAGACGCTCATTGAGGGCGCAGGCGCCGCGCAGGGCTTGCAGGACGTGGGCCGCTGGATCGGTGCTTCGCGTCCGGTTAAGGCGCTTTCCAACCTGTTCACCGGCACGCCGGAAGAGCAGGCCATGGAAGGCTTACGCAAGAGCGCCGAGGCCGGTCAAGACGTGAAGGTTAACGCGCTGCAATCGGTGGACGAAGCGCTTGAGGCGGGCGATCTGGACGAGGCCACGCGGTTGCTTGAAGGCCAACGGACGCCGACGCTACCGGGCGCACCGAAGCCGCCGGAGACGGTGTTAGGCCGCTTCGAGGCCGAGCAACAAGAGCGGCTTATGCAGCGGCAGGCGGGGGATCGGCGCGTTTCGATTGCGAACCCGCACCCCGTAACCGGCATGATCGAAGGCAAGTACGCCACCGAGCGCTTGACCGAGATTGCGATGGACCGCGCATTGAGGGAAGGGCTTTCCGTCGTTTATGGAGAGGGCGACCTTGCGAACTTGGGCGGGCTCAATCACGCTTTCGGCCAGAAGGGCGCGGACGTTCACTTAAAGGCAATCGCGGACCTCGTACAAGAGGAACTGAACAACCTTTCGGGCGAAGTGCTCATTACGACAAAGGGCGGCGACGAGTTCGGAGTCATTGCCAACGGCGTTTCTAAGCAAGATTTAGATAATGCTTTACGCCGAGCCGAGCAACGCGCGGCAGAATATGCTAGAGTGAATGGCCTGGACACGCTGCCCCACACGAAGGCGGGCCGCGCACCGGGCGTAGGAATTCGGTTTGCGACGGCGGAGTATGACCCGAATCTGCACAAAAGCGTTGGAGATTTGTTAAAGAAGGCCGATAAGAACCTTGAGCTTGCAAAGGAGAGCCCCTATGTCGCGGGAGAATCGCTTGAAGCGCTTGGGCCTTTGGCACCTTCGGGACAAGCCGGAGGAATTGAGGGCGGCCTTGGAGTCGGACGACCTGCCGGCGCAGCCCTTGACGCCCCCGCCGCCGTTCCTTCCCCCGGCTTCATCCCCGGCCCCGCGCAAGCAGCCCCCGCCGTTCCCGGCCCCGTAAAGCCGCCGCCGCTTCCCATGCTGGCCGGTGAAGCCGAACGCATGGCCGCTGCCGGTCTTAAGGGCGAGCCGGAACCGTTCACCAAATACGCCAATCCCGATTTTGTCAAAGAGCGCTTTGCGGCCAAACGCGCGGAAGTCGCGGCCCCCTTCGAGGCCGAACTTACCGCGGCACAAAAGCGGGTCATGGACGAAGCGGAGCGCACCGCAGGAGCCTACGAGAAAGCAGACTTCGAGAAGGTCATTAACCGGCCCAAGGTTGGCAGCATCATCCAATTCGACCCCAAGGGCATCGAAACCGCCGGCCGCCGCCGGAACAAAATCCGGGCGGAAGTGATTGGCGAAGTAGGCAACGGGCTTTTGCAGGTCAAGGAAGCGGACGGCACGGTTCATTTTGTCCCGAGTTCCGCCACGTCGCGCACCTCGCGGGCGATTGCCAGCGGAATCGAAAAGACCGAGCAATCGCTTATCCCGCCAGACTTCAAGAAGCCGGTCAACGAACGCGCGTACGATACCCGCGAGATTATCCGCGCCACGGCGTCACTGCCCGAAGCGCAGAACATGAAGCATTACAACATTGAAGCCAAGGCCGCGCGTGACAAGTTCTTGTCGGAGTTGGGTATCGTCGAGAAAGGCCCCATGGCGCAGGCCGAGGCGCTGCCGAAGGCGCTGGAAAAGATGCTCAATCGACCTGGCGCGCAGTTGCCGAACCTCAAGAGTGTGGACTTTATGAGCGCCGACGCGGCGGGCTTGGTCCCTGGCGATCAAATCCGGCTGGCGGGCGACGTGTTCCACGTCAAAGAGATCGGTCCCGAAAAGATCAGGCTCAAGGACGGCGTTGAGATCGAGGTACCCAATGAGTTTGTTCCGTTCGATAAAGGGAACCCGATTGGTAAGCCCAACGATCCGCTCGAAAAGCTACTTCCGCCACCGCTGGAAGAACTAGGACGGCGCAAGGGTGCGGAGATTCGAGCCGCGGCGAAGGGCAAAGCAGACGCGCTTGCCATTTCCGACGAGGGCAAGAAGGCGCTGGCGGAGCTGGACGCGCAGGAGCAAGCGGCGCTGGCCTACGCCAAGGAACAGGCCGCAAAAGCAGGCGTGCCGGACGCCGTTCCCGCCGACCTTTCGGCGAGCGCCGCACGCGCCACCGCTGAAATGATGCAGACCCTTCGCAAAATGACCCCCGACGAAGGCGCGGACTTCCTTCGGACCGTCGAGCACGCGCCGCGCATGGGACCGTTGCCGGAGAAACTGCTTAAGCCCGTGCAGGAATGGCACAAGCTGCATGATGAAATGATTGCCTTTGAAGAAAAGGTAGCGGGCGCGGCGTCGTTGGGCTCTGACCGGTTGAACTACGCGGCCCACATTGCCAATGAGTCGGCGTTCAAGGCGCTTGGCGACCGGCGCGATTCTGAATTTTTCCGCCAGCTTGGCGACCGGTTACGCGCCATGGGAATTGAGACCTCGCCCCCAAGCGGACCAATGGACCGGCTTTCAAAGCTGGACCCGAACACCAAGAGTTTCTTGGACGAAGTTGGAATCTCGCGGGAATACTTGGAGCGCACGGCGCACCCGTCGTTGCTGGAGCGATCGATTAAGGAATTGGGCATCGACGAGATTAACCGAATCTCCAAGGCGACCATTGGGCAAGACCTGTTCAACGCGAACCCGTACCAAGTGCTTGTGCGGCGGCAGATGCGGCATTTTCAGGTGCGCGCGCAAGCCGATTTCATTGAGGAACTGCGTAACCCCAAGATCGGCAAGACCGTTTCGGCTGAATCGCTGGCGAAGGCAAAGCCGGTGGCCGGGAATCCAGGGATCGAGCGCGTACCGGAAGGGTTCTTAGTCCGTGAGCTTGCCGTCAACTCGCCCCCTGGCGTAGCGTTCAAGACGCTGGAGGAAGCGCAGGCCGCGCAGAAGGTCTTTACCAAACTCTCCAACGCGGAGGAAGTACCGAAGCTCTTGCAGTGGTACGATTCCGCAACGGCGTTGATGAAGTCTTACATTACGCGCCCGTTTCCGGCCTATCACGCGCGCAACAGGTACTTGGGCAACCGCATTCAGGGTTCGATGTTCGGCGGCGTGCCGTACTTCGGCGAGCATTACAAACTTGGTGAACAGCTTGTAGCCGGGAAGGCCATGCAGGTGGTCACCGGAGACGGTAAGACGCTCACGCGTGAGCAGATCATCGAGGAAGGACTTGCGGCGGGGATGCGGCGCGGTGGATTCTTCGAAGACTTGGCCGAAGAAGTCGCCGGTCAGAAGTTACTCCCGAAGAAGAAAGAAACTTGGAACCCGCTGGACCCGAATAACAAGCTCATTCAGGGTGCGGAGAAACTTAGCGCCGGGTTGGTCTCGACGCCGGGTGCGATTGCGAGCGGGACGACGGACGCGCTCAAGAACGCCAGCGGTCAGAGCATGGAGCAGGCCGACCGCTGGGCGAACTACATCTACCACCGGCAGCAAGGCGTGCACCCGAAGGAAGCCGCGAAGCTCGTAGATAAGGCGCTATTCGATTACTCCAGGCGCAACATGACCAAGTTCGAGAAGGACGTGGCGAGCCGGGTTATTTTCTTCTACGGATTCACCCGGAACGTAATCCCGCGATTGCTCGAAACGGCGGTTACGGACACCCGAAAAATTCAGGGTATGGCGCACCTCACGCAGCAGACGGGCGACGAACCTACTCCGCCGTGGTTGCGCGAAGGTTTGGCGCTCCCCTTGGGCGAGGACGCGGAAGGAAAGAAACAGTTCTTGGCTGGACTCGATACGCCCTTCGAGGCAGGGCTTGAACCGTTCACCGGGTTTGCCGATGGACCGGGGCGCGGCATGGCGAAGCTGCTCACCAACCTGAACCCACTGCTTCGTATGCCGATTGAGGTAGCGACGGGGCAAGACCTATTCTTGGGCCGGGACATTGAGGACTTACGCAAGGCGCCGCATTGGGCGGAAGGGCTGCCGGGCGTGGACGCGATCACGGAGAAGAACGGGACCGTACGGCAGGAAATGGACCCGTGGCTGTCCTATGCGCTTCGCAACTCGCCGTTGAGCCGGATCAGCAACACGGCGTCCAAGGCCGTGGATGAAAGCAAAGACCCGTTCACCCGGGCGCTGAACATCGGGACCGGTGCGCGCGTCGTGGGCGTGGACACGGAGCGCGAGGCCAAATTCCAGCAGCGAGAGGCGATCTTGCGCCGGCTGAAAGAGTTGGAGCGCGAAGGCAAGGTCCGCGAAATGGATAACATCTTCGGGTATCGCGGGCAGGAGAAGGACGCCGAGGCGAAGGCGTTGATGGAACTGCTACGCCAGACTTAAAAAACCTTCAAGAATCTATCAAGTTTTCGCTTGTCGCACCGATCCTAGAATGGTATAGAGACTGCATGACCGAGGATCAGAGGCGACGCCGGGCATGGAAGCGCACCAGCAGCGACTCCGAAGCCGCACGAATGCTGGGGCTGCTCCCGTCCACCTTCTGCATGTGGCGGCGGTCCCGAGGCTTGCGCGGAAAAGGAAAACCCGGACGCCCCCTAAAGCGCTCTCCTTAGCGTTGGTCAGGCTCCTGCAACCATACTTGGATGGAATACGATGACGCCGAAAGAGCTTCGCAAATTCGCGCTTCTCGTGGAGTTCGCCGGCAAGACGGCGGGCCGGAACGTCAAGCGACACTGGCACGCCTCGATCTTGTTCCAGCAACTTGCGGCGATCTATCGGCGCGAGGCGCTGCTTAGTACATGGTGCCCATTCACGCGGAAGGCGCTTGTGAGCGGAGCCAAGTTTGCGCTGGAATGCTCGCGCGTGCATCGGGCGCTGGCGGTTTCATACAACGGGAGGGCGATTGCGTGAACCATCAAGGCCGAGACCCCAACGATTTTATTCAGAGCGGGATGATCGTCAGCGCGTGCTTGGTGTTAGCCGCCTTGATTCTGGCGGGGATGCTCGCCGTCAAGCTGATCGAAAGATACATCTAATGGCCTTCGCGTTTTTCGTTCCCGGCATTCCCGTCGCCAAAGGCAGCGCGCGGGCGTTCTACGCGCCGAAGCAAAAGCGGGCGTTCGCGCGGCAGGACAACGCCGAGAAACAGCGGCCTTGGGTAAGCGCGATCATCGACGCGGCGACGAAAGCGAACGTGTTGATGCTTAACGGGCCGGTTGAAGTACGGATTGGATTTTATCTTCCGCGCCCGAAATCGCACTACGGGTCGAAGGGCGATTTGAAACCGGGGATGCCGCTTTATTGTCCGAAGCGACCGGACTTGGACAAGCTGGAGCGTTGCGTTTTGGACGCGCTCACGGGAATTGCCTGGGCCGATGATTGCCAAGTGGCCCTTGTGCGGACCTTCAAGATTTACGGCAATAAACCCGGCGCAGACATTTTCCTTGAAGGATTCGCCGATGATTTTTGACGCCGAAACCCAGGACTTAATTGAGTGGTACCAACTCATGCACGACGGACACGAGTTGCCTGTCCCGCCGTTTTGGGTGGAGCCGCACATCAAGGTTACGGGCGCGGCGTACTACGAGAACATTAACCGTCAGATCGAGGCTGGACCGTGGAAGGCTTCGAGACTGGCGGAAACTCTACGGGCTTTGAAAGCCCATTGCGAAAGGAAGAGCGCATGAGCATGGAGTTGAGCCTTTACGACAAGATCGAAAACCCGATCCAGGCGGCGACGGAATTGGGCAAAGCCTTCTCGCGGTCCGGCATGTTCGGATGCGAGAAGGAAGAGCAGGGGACGATCCTTGCGCTGGCCTGCATGGCCGAGCGCAAGACCCCGTTCGAGATTCTGAGGAAGTACCACATTATTCAGGGCAAGCTTTCGATGCGGGCAGACGCGATGCTCGCCGAGTTCCGCAAGCTTGGCGGCAAGTGCACGTGGCAGCAGCACGACGACAAGGGAGCCAAGGCGTTGTTCGAGATGGACAAGAACAGCTTGACGCTGGCGTTCACCGAGGACGACGCGAAGCGGGCAGGGTATATGCCGGGTAAGCCAGGATCGGGTTGGGCTAAGACCCCGGGCGCCATGATGCGCGCCCGGTTGGTGAGCATGGCGGTTCGGATGCTCTGCCCCGAAGCCGTAAGCGGGACGTACACGCCGGAGGAAGTGCAGGACTTCGACACCCCCGCGCCGGCGGCGGCAGCGCCCACCATTCAACTGGAAGAGCCGAAGGCCGAGAAGAAGGCCAAGCCCGCCAAGGCCGAGAAGGTAGCCGAGGGCAAGGTAGTCGAGGAGCCCAAGCCCGAGGCCAAGCCGGAACCCAAGGCCGAGGAAAAGCCCGCTGCGCCTGCTGCCAACGGCGACGAATTGGCGAAGGTCAAGAAGCTCCTGGCCGGTCGCGAAACCAAGGCGAACGCTTGGTTCAAGTCGAAGGCTTGGACGGCAGCAGACGGCCAGCCGACGACGGTTGACACGTTGCCCGCCAACCAGATCGAGAAGATCCTTGCCAAGCCCGAGGCGTTCCTTCGCGCAATCGGGGCCACGGCCTAACGTCCCAGGACTCCCCGGAGTTTTGAGGCGCAGACAGGACCCTCCTCCTTCCTTGCGCCTCGCCCGTGCGGGCAGATTCCGGGGAGTCCTTTTCTCTCCATTCAAGGACGCGGATCATGGCCGAACGAGAACACCACCCCACGCTTCCACCGTCAAGCCTGCCAGCGCTGGCCCAATGCTCGCAGTACAAGAGCGGTCCAGCAGGCCCGGCGGCGGAACGCGGGACGTTGCAGCACGACTATCTAGAGCAGTTGCTTACCTCACCGATGCGCGACAAGTGCCTTGGACTCACAGCGGAAGAACGAGAAGCGGTGGAGTGGGCGGCCGGGTACATCGAGGCGAACCGATCCGCTTCCGCGCAGCTTCACGTTGAGAAGCGCGTGAGCCTGATGGACGAGGATTTTAACGAGATCACGTTCGGGCGACTCGACGCTTTCGCGGCCCCCGATTTGTTCGACTACAAGAGCGGCGACGAGCGGAACTACAAGGAGCAAATGGCGGCTTACGCGCTGGCCGTCATGGACGAGGCCGGTCTTGAGTCGGTCCAGGTCCATGAACTGTACGGGCGCACGAAGCACGCCAACAAGTACCGCCTGTACCGATACGACGCGAAGGCGCTTGTGTTCCCGGTAATCGAACGCGCGGGGAAGGGCGACCCCAACCCGTGCGATTATTGCGGTTGGTGCGCGAAGGCCGCGACGTGTCCCGCGTTGATCGAGCGCGCGCAGGCCGTAGGCGCAGGCCGCGAGGATTGGGAGCCGGTCGAGTGGCATTCCTCGAAGATTGACGAGCCGGCCGAAATGGCGAAGGCGTTGAAGCTGGCGCGGCAACTCAAGGGTTGGGTGGATGCCGTCGAGCACGCGGCCAAGGACATGGTTTTCAGGGACGGGAAAGTTGTCCCCGGGTTCAAGGCCGTTGAGCGCCAAGGCAACCGCGAGGTATCGGACTTGCACGCGGCTTTCGGCTTGGCGGGGATGCCTCAAGACCTGTTTTTGAAGTGCTGCAAAGTCGCGCTTGGATCCTTGGAAGAACAGTACGCGGAGTTTCGCGGGATGAAGAAGGCGCCCGCGGCGCGTGAGTTGGGCGAGAAACTGGCGAATGTGATTCGCCGCGGGAAGTCGAGTCAATTCCTCATGGCCGAGAAAGGGTGAGCGTTATGCCGAAGTACACGTATCAGGATCGCGCCGGGTTCATGGTGGTGGAGGAAGGGGATTACCTCGTAGCGGTGTCCGGTTACGAGTTCAAGATTTCCAAGGCCGGCGGGCACGACATGATCGAGTTGACGTGTTGCGTCGAGCCGCACGGCAACAACGTCTTTGAGCGGTTGGTATTCACGGACAAAGCGCTCTGGAAGATCGATCAGGTTTTGAAGGCGTTGGGTATCGCTCCGAAGAAGGGGGAGGACGTGGATTTTTCGGAGGACTGGTGCAAGCAGCACCTCTTGATGAAACGCGCTTGGGTTCACTTGGTCAAGGACGAGTACGAGCCGGGGAAGGTGAACAACAAGATTGCGTTCTGGATCACGAACAAGCCGGTCCCGCCGGATGAACTGGATCAACCTATGACGGGCGCCCAGGTGGCGGACGAGGTTCGGCGGCAGAAGGACGACGAGGATTTCTAGGTACAGGCCCCGCCCGGTGCATGGCATGTGACGCCAGCGCCATTTTCGTAGGGGCTTGGGGGCTATGACGATGAGTGTTTGTCCGGTGACGACGCACTCTTTGGGCGTAGCCGGGTGGGGTTTTTATGGAATAGGCAGGGGCGGCGGCGTGGACAGTGACACCGGACGGGGCCGAAAGTCGCCTCCCCGTTGCTGTAGGCAAAGCGCGTGCGGGCGAACAACGCGCGGTTAATTGCAAGCCGGTGCAATTCCGGCCCGCCCCTGCCGCAAAGGAGAACAAGAATGCCGAAACCTAAGAGCCTCACCATCCTCGGCGTGCGCGGGTTGCGGATTCACGAGCGGACGCCGTATACCCCAGGAGTATGGGCATTGGCGGAAGGTGAGCAGTGCAAGGTGGCAGAGCAGTTCAAGGCGTGGGAGGTTCTTGCCCGTGATGCCGCCGTGCAGGTGATGCTTTGGGAGCAGGACCGAAAGTACACGCCCAAGGCGTATGACTCTGCGCGCTACCAGTCGCCTAAGTGGCAAGAGGTTTTCAACCGCGCCATGCGCCGCTACGAGGCGGATTGCAAAAAGGAGAACAAGCGATGAGTGCGACCACGAGCGACCGCAAGCCGGGTGAATTTCGCGTGGGGGATAGGGTGCGGAGTGTATACGGAGACCATTTCGATTGCTGCGCTGTCGTGACTCGCATGAAGGGCGAAATGATATTCGGAATATGGCGCGGCATGTTTGGCGGACAGCCCGGATATGAGTCGGAAGCCGAGGAATCAGTGAGTGCCGCGAGTTGCACTCTCATCGAACCAGCCTCACCAGCCTTACCGGCGCGGGAAGGGGATGTAATAGGCTCGACTCATGGAGTCGAAAATCGCGCGCGTGCCGACTCCCCTCCCGCGCCGTCTGACCCCGTCGAGTATTTCCGCTCCGTCTTGTGGCCGGAAGCGCCGCCCGCGTTTCCGCTTGGGCAGCGCGTGGAGCCGGAGGTGAGGCGGGAAAAGTGTCCGACGTGCAAGGGGCAGCCGCTTTCGTTTGAGGCCCAACATCCGCATGAATGCCCCGAGTGCTCGCATCCGTCGAACCGCGCCGGTCGCGGCTGGCAGGAGGTCAAGTAGGAAGGAGGTGCGCGGTGTTCAAGCCTAATCCGGACTTCGTAACGCCGTTCAAGCCCTAGCGGGGGCTGCGCATCCGCGAAAAACGCAGAGAGGCCGCGAACGCGGCGGGAGGATGAAAGATGGACGGAATTAAGCCTTACGACGGGCCGGAAATTACACTGCCGGAGGAATTGGCCAAGCTAAGACGCCGCTCGAGGGTCGCTGCGTCGAACATGGAGCATAACGGAGGGAGCCCTAACTGCGCCGACTTCACTTTCTCGACCTTTGAGGCGGATTGTATCGTCGGACACTACATTTCCGCGTGCAGAGAACTCGCCGCCGCCGTCGAGCGCGCGGAGAAGGCGGAGACGTACCTTCAATCGCGCGGCTACGTGCGGTGCGACATTCCGGCCTGTAATTGCTCCTCGTGGCACCCCCGGTATGGGCTGTACGAGCGAATGCGCGAAATCGAAGCGGCGCTGGATGAGGCCGGGCACCCGCTGTCGAACGAAAATGGGAATCTCGTACTCAATGCCTTGCGTGAACTGATTGCGGCAAAGGAGAAGGCGGAGCAGGAGCGGGATGAATTAGTAAAGCAATTTGAGACCGCATTAGATGACGTAGATGCGGGCCTAGACAAACTTTTGCCCGTTGCGCAGGCAGTAATCGCCGCAAAAGAGCAGGCGGAGCGCGAGCGGGATGAGCACGTGCGCTGGATGCGTGAGATGTGCGCGGACTACCGGTTGGCGCATGATGCGCACGATGTATCCATGCGCTTGGCCATAAACGGATTTATTCACGACCTTCGCGCCCAACTCGCCGCCGCCGAGCGCGCAGAGAAGGCGGAGCGCGAGCGGGACGAGGCTAAGGGCGCATGGGCTTTGCTGATGCAAATTGCGCGCGATGGCGGTTCGATTTACTGCACAAGCATGTTGAGCCCGTCCGATATTGCGGAATGTGCCGCGCGTGGGCGACTTTTTGTGACGCGGGACGGGATTGGATTTGCCGCGTTGCCTGGAGGTAAGTGATGTCTCAAATACTGATGAAGCTATACCTGGAGTTGTCGTTGGTGGTGCCAAAAGAAGTCAAGACACTGCGGGACCTGGACAACGAGGACCGCATAAAGGAACTCGCCGCCGACCGCGACCGGCTGGCGGGGGAGGTGGCGCGAAAGGACACGGCGTTGAGCGACTTATGCGTGGCGATCCACGCTATTAGGGGCGACCTGGGTACACGATACCCGGCCTTATCCGAGGCGTGGACGAGGGCGCAAGCCGCCATGGCGCAGCCCGTTCCGCCCGCGCAAGGCGAAGCCCCTGCCGATGCGAAAAGTGAAGTGCTGGACGACGGATTCGGCAACCAGTGGGACGCCAAATGCCCCGATTGCGGCGGGCGCATGGAGATAGTGCGCCCTGGAAAAGTGCAGTGCTCCGCGTGCGACATGAAAGGCGGTGAGGCGTGAGCGAGGACGTTACGGAGATTGCGAGAAAGCTGGCGGCTGAATTTGTGCAGCACTTCGGCTTGGACTTTCCGGAAGATCGCAGCGACGACGGCACGTGTAGTACGTGCGTAGCCATGACCGAAAAGGTGCTCCGCTCCTACGGCGACACACGCGAGCGCGCGGGGATCGAGCGGGCGGCGGATTTGTGCGGCGATAAAGGAAGTGCCCGAGACTGGCCCGGAGTGGACGAGGCGAGCGCCTACGGAAACGCGGCTTGCGAATTGGAGGCGCTTATTCGCGCGCTCCCCGTCCCCGCACCGAACGCGGGCGGCGCAAAAAAGCGGAAAGCGAGGTGAGGAAGTGAGCCAGGGTAAATACTTAACCAGTCTACAGCGCGACGAGATTCGGGTACTCATTCAAGAAGCGCTTGACGCCTATCACGTGAGGGAGTCGGCGGATATATGCGCACGCCAAAAGCATGGCAAGCCCCAAGGCGATTGGGAGGCGGGCTATAATGCTGGCTGCGATGCTTGCGCGCGAGCCATCCACCGCGCGTTGATTGCCTACTGCGGTGATAGCATGGGCAGTGCTCCAGCAGTAAGCGAGGTGCCCCATGACGCCAAGTGAGCAAGATAAAGTACCGATCTTAAGCCAGCCCCTTTTGACAGACGAGGGCTACCTCAATGAGGCGTGCATGAACGAACTCGCTGCATTCATTAAGAATATGCCCGAAACGTGGGAGCGACTAAAAGACGAACCGGAGTGGAATACGCCGAAGTGGACGACTCTATCCGACATTGTCGGGGCGCTGGCGAATGCCGCCGTGGGTAACTACCAGGGCTATCCGATTGGCCTGGACGCAGTCATTGGCTATACGTCGGCGTGCTTAAAGCGCGATCCGAGATTTAAGGATATGGGCGGCTGTTGGATGGGTGAGGTTTCGCTGTGTGATATTAATAAGTTTCTTTGGGATACGCTCGGGGATTTACAGGCGTTTAAGAACTGGAATGAGAAGTCCGTGATGGGTGAGCGATGGCTTTGTTTGTCGGCAACACTGCATCAGACCTGCGTCATTATCCGCACGGAGCGCCGCGAGTTTGAGGCGTTTAACGCGCGTTTTGATGCCGAGCAAAGGGCCAAGCATGACGCCAAGTAAGCCGCTGACCGCCAGTGAAATCGCCGCGCTGCCGGATCGGGAGCTTGACGCGCTGGTGGCGCGGGAAGTGATGGGCTTCCACGTGGTCCCGAGTAAAACGCGGTGCTTGGTCGAGATGGGCGGCGGTCCGTCTCGGTATTTTGAACCTGCCACCGACCCGCGCGCCATGATGGAGGTGTTGGCTCATATGGAGAACGCGCACGGCGCGGACGTGGACTTTTTCACTGGGTACGACAACAAGCAGAAGCGCTATCACCAGGTCCATTTTCACGGCGACTTGAGTGCGGATACAGAATCGGACGTGTGCGGTATTGCGCGCCTGCCGCGCATGGTGGCCGAGGCCGCGCTGCTCGCGGTGCGCGCGAAGAAAGGGGGAGGGGAATGAGCCTATCTCAATGGGGCTGGATGGGGCGCGTTTACCTGCACCCGTGGAAGGCTTTGGCGTACTGCGCGCTTACCGTTGTGGGCATTCCTTGCGCGTGCGTGGCGCTCGTCGCCATACCGTTTTGGCTGCCGCTCTGTCTGGTGGCCTGGCTGATGGAGAAATGCAAGCCATGACCACTAACCTCTCCGGTCGCGCGCTTGCGGAGGCGGCGGCATCATTCTCGCCCTGCCGAACCTACCGGTATTCGCTTTGGCGTCGTTGGGCTGATGGCGGCAAGGTCTGTGCGTTCATCGGCCTGAATCCAAGCACGGCGGACGAGACTCAGGACGATCCGACAATCCGGCGCTGCGTTGGCTTTGCCAAAACGTGGGGGTGCAACGCGCTCTGTATGCTCAACTTGTTCGCGTTCCGCGCCGCCGACCCGGAGGACATGAAGCGCGCCGCCGACCCCGTAGGTCCAGAGAACGACGCCTACCTCAAGCGCCTTGTGGTCCATGAAGGCCCAACCGTAGCGGCATGGGGCGCTCACGGCGGGCACCGTGGCCGATCAACTGACGTGCTGGATATGCTGGAGTATCCGCTTTTCTGTTTCGGGAAAACCAAAGACGGCAAGCCGCGCCACCCGCTCTACATCAAGGCCGATGCGCCGCTGCTGCCGTTTAATTCCTACGCGCGCGCACTCGTCGCGGCGGCAGGGGAGGGGGAGAGGTGAAGCATGGCTTGGCTCTATGTGCCGGGGTTGGAATGCTCGACGAAGGCGTGCGCGCCGGCTGGCAGCGCGTCGGCGTGGAGTACCGATCCGTTTGTTACGTCGAGCGGGACGCCTATGCGGCGGCCGTGCTCGTGGCCCGGATGGAAGAGGCGTCCCTGGATCAAGCTGCTGTCTGGGACGATCTGGCCGACTTCGACGCTGGAGCGTGGCGCGGCGCGGTGGATTGCGTTGTGGCGGGGATCCCGTGCCAAGGCAATAGCCTTGCCGGAAAGCGCTTGCTCGACGCCGACCCGCGCGACTGCTGGCCGCTGGCAAGGCGCGTGCTTCGCGACGTGGGAGCCCAATGGTTCTTTCTGGAAAACGTCGCAGGGTTCCTTGTTCCAGGGGGCGGACGCTGCGCGCCTGCCGCAAGGGTACTCGGAGAGCTGGCCGAAGACGGGTGGGATGCGGAGTGGCTGCGTATACCGGCGGCCGGCGTGGGCGCCAGCCACGGGCGAGAGCGGTTCTTCTTGCTGGCCCACCGCTCGAGCGGAGGACGGGGAGGGCTGCGGGAACCATCCGGGGGCGATGGCGGGGTTGTGGACTTCGCCGGTGGTGACGGATCGGGCGAACCGCGGCAAGCGGGCGCGGAAAAGCGTGGACTTCAAGCGCGGCGGGGAAGCGAACCTGGCCGACGACGTGGAGCACTGGACGACGCCGCAAGCTCACGACGTGACGGAGCGCGGACGCGGGCAAAAGCCGACGGCGAAGGCGGGGAACGCTTGCTTGGCGCGGGATGCGCGGACCTGGCCGACGCCGAACAGCCGGGACCACAAGGGCGCGGACCTGGAGAGCCGGCACGGCGGGGCGAGCTTGAGCCACTTCGCGGAGTCGGGGGAGCGCATTCACTGGCAGACGCCGCAGACGCCGCAGACGCCGCGGGGTGGCGGGGCGGCACGGAGCGGGGAGCGGGGGACGGAGGCGCTGCTGCCGGGGCAAGCCTCCCGTTTTTCGCTCCCGGTCCCGGTGATCTCGACGGCTGGCGCCGCGTTGTCGAGGACGGATCTTTCGACGGCCGAGCGCCGGCGGTTAAACCCGGCGTTCGTGTGTTGGTTGATGGGGTGGCCTTGGTGGTGGACGCGAGCCGAGCCGATCAGCTTCGGTGCGCGGGAAACGGCGTTGTGGCGCTCCAGGCTGCGGTCGCTTTTGTGGAGCTTTACAGGCGATTGAGAGGAAGCGCGAACCCATGAGCCTCCTAAGCCTTCTCGACTCCGCCGCCGTCATGCCGCTCTACCCCTACCAGGAGCAGGCGGTAAATGCGGTATTGGACGGGTTCAAGGAGTTCAACCGGCAACTCATGGTCGCGCCCACCGGCGCTGGCAAAACGATCATGTTCGCGCATCTGGCACACCGTACGCCGGGACGGACCCTGATCCTTTGCCACCGAGAAGAATTAATTGAGCAGGCTGCCGACAAGATCCACCGCGCCACCGGCATCTATGCCGAAATCGAGAAGGCCGAGCGCAAGGCCGACCTGCACAGCCGGGTTGTGGTCGGAAGCGTTCAAAGCCTCATGCGCACGAAGCGCCTGGAATCCTGGCCGGCCGATCATTTTGAATTAGTCGTGGCCGACGAGGCGCATCACGCGATCAGTGATTCATGGCAGCGCGTGCTCCAATACTTCCGCGCGAAAATTCTAGGCGTTACCGCCACGCCCGACCGCGCCGACAAAAAGAACTTGGGCCGGTTCTTCGAGAATATCGCCTATGAAATCAACCTCTTCGATTTGATCCGGCAAGGCTACCTTGCGCCGATTGCGATTCAAAGCCTGCCCATTCAGGTTGACTTATCGAAGGTCCGCATGGTGGCCGGGGATTACGACGCCGCCGGCCTGGACGAAGCGATCGGCCCGCACTTCCGCGAGATTGCACGCGCGATCAAAGACGCCGCGAGCTTTCGGAAGGTGCTTGTGTTCTTGCCGCTGATTGCCACCTCGCAGGCGTTCACCGAGATTTGTTGCGAGGAAGGGATCGCGGCTTGCCATATCGACGGCACGAACGAGGACCGCGCCGAGATTCTAAAAGCGTTCGCCGCCAACCGGTTCGACATGCTTTGTAATGCGATGCTCTTAACCGAAGGGTACGACTGCCCCGACGTGGATTGCATCGTGATCCTCAGGCCGACCAAATCCCGCGCGCTCTATGCTCAGATGGTGGGACGCGGCACGCGCATTAGTCCGGCGAAGGACAACCTTCTACTCCTGGACTTCCTTTGGCTGCACGAGCGCCACGCGCTGATTAAGCCTGCACACCTGATTGCCGAGACGCCAGAACAGGCGCAAGCGATCATGGACTTTGCGGGCGGCAAGCCGGATGAACCGGTGGACTTGCAGGAAGCAGACGGCGAGGTCAAGCGCCAGCGTGAGGAAAAGCTACGCCAGGAGCTTGAAGCGCAGAAGCACCGCAAAGCCCGATCCGTTGACGCCATGCGTTTCTTTCTCGACATTCACCGCCCCGACATGTTGGACTACGAGCCGACGATGCCTTGGGAAGCGGCCGAGGTCACGGAAGGGCAGGCGAAGGCGTTGCTTAATATGGGCTTCGATCCGGGCGCGGTGAGTTGCCGAGGGCTGGCGTCGAAGATCCTGGATTTGGCGTTCAGTCGCCGGAAGTTGAACCTTGCCACGCCGAAACAGGTTAAATACTTACGCCAGCTTGGGCACGCGGAGCCCGAAACGGCGACATTCGACCAGGCGAAAGCATTCTTAGATGAACGGTGGAAAAAGTAATGGACTGGGCCTTGCACACGGGCGATGCCCTAGCCGTGCTGGCGACGTTGCCGGCGGACTCGGTGCATTGCTGCGTCACGAGCCCGCCGTATTGGGGGCTGCGCGATTACGGCGTGGCGGGCCAGTTGGGCCTGGAGGCTACGCCGGCGGAGTACGTGGCGCGGATGGTCGCGGTTTTCGGCGCGGTGCGGCGGGTGTTGCGGCCGGATGGGACGCTGTGGCTGAACATCGGGGATAGCTACGCGGGAGGCGGGAATGGCGGTGGTGGCTCGTTCGCCAAGGACGGGATTCGTTGCGCGGAGCCAGGAACAGACAAAAATAAGGCTACTAGATACGGCTCAATGCGTACCCCTGACGGCTTGAAGCCTAAAGACTTGTGCGGCATTCCGTGGCGCTTGGCGTTCGCCCTGCAGGCGGACGGCTGGTGGTTGCGGCAGGATATTATCTGGCACAAGCCGAACCCGATGCCGGAGAGCGTGCGGGACCGCTGCACTAAGGCGCACGAGTACGTTTTCCTGTTGAGTAAGAGCGAGCGGTATTACTTCGACGCGGAAGCAGTGCAGGAGGCGGCTTCGCCGGAAGCGCCGGGCAACAAGAGCCATGCCGCGGCGGATGCTTATGAAGCCGGGGACGAACACCATAGAACCAAGTCGGGCTTGGTGAGGTACGCGGCGAAGGCGCGGGCGTGGAAAACGCCGGACGGTTGGGACACTTCGAAAGGAGAAGGCGGACACGGGGCAATCCACCGCAAGGGCCGGGAGAAAGGGCGCGTGCAGCGGGCGAAAGACGGCGCGGGTTCCGCGCGGCCGCCCGGCAGCCGTCCGCATAGCCTGAGCGACTTTGAGGCCTCGCACGAACGCGCGTATCTGCGCCGCAACAAGCGCAGCGTCTGGACGATCTGCACGCAGCCGTTTCCGGAGGCTCATTTCGCCACGTTCCCGGAAGCGCTGGTAGAGCCGTGCGTGCTGGCTGGATCGCCGAAGGGCGGGACGGTGCTGGATCCGTTCGCGGGCGCGGGCACGACGGGGTTGGTGGCGGCGAAGCTGGGGCGGGCGTTCGTGGGGATCGAGCTGAATCCCGAGTATGTGGCGATGGCGGAGAAGCGTTGCAAGGGGCCGTTGTTTGTTGAGCAATGATAACCCAAGGAACCATGCACCCATGAAGGCCGAGACCGCACCCCTGCCCGAGCGCACACGCCGCTACCTCGACGGCCCCGCCGTGCCCGAAGGGCAGCGCAACCACGAGCTATATAACGCTTGCTACCAGCTTCAAGACGCCGGGTACACCATGGGCGAGATCGGCGCCATGGTCTTAGAACCCGCCACCTGCCGCGATGGGCTGGACGAAAGGGAAGTGCTGGCCGTGGTGAAAAGCCTGGACCGACGCACCCCACGCCCGCCGATCCGGTACACGTTCCAGGACCGCGGCGGCCCGCGCCCGGTATCATCTCGCCCGTCCGAGCGCCCGAAGACCCTGGAGCCCGCGGCCGTGGAGTACGACCTAAAGCCGCGCGCCCTTCCGCAGCCGATTACCGACCGCTGGGCCGACTTCATACGTACGGCCTTTAAGGAAGGCGAAGGCGTTTGCATCGAGAAGGCCGACCGAGACACCGCCGGCCGCGAGTACCCGCCTTCTGCCGGCGCCGTCTTAAGCCGTGAGGAAATCCTAAGTCGAATGCCGGAATGGTTGAAGAACTGGCAGCGCCCGCACGACCCCAAGGGCGTCTTTATCCGCATCAACCCGATGAAGCAGGGCAAGGGCCGAGACGACGACGTCACCGCCTACCGGCACGCCTTGATCGAGTTCGACGAGATTAGCAAAGAGGAACAGTATGCTTTGATCGTCGCCAGCGACCTACCGTGCACCGCCGTCATAGATTCCGGCAACCGATCCATTCACGCTTGGGTCAAGGTGGACGCGGCCGACCGGAAGGAGTACGACGCCCGGGTCAAGCTGTTATTGGAGCACTTCAAAAAGTATAAGGTGGACGAGAAGAACAAGAACCCTTCACGGTTCGCCCGCTTGCCCGGATTCACGAGGAAAGAAGGCCGGCAGGAGCTTCTAGCGCTGGAAGTCGGCGCCAAGAGCTTTACCGATTGGGCGATCCATCACCAGCTTGACGCCGAGGTATCCGCCCCCTTCGACACCGACGAGTTGCTTGACTTCGAGCCCGCCAAGGATCCCAACAACGTCTTGGGCGAGCGTTGGCTATGCCGTGGGGGGTCAGTCTGCTTCGTCGCTCAGGCCGGCATCGGCAAGAGCACCGTAGCCACGCAGGCCGGCCTAACATGGGCGTTTGGCCGAGACCTATTCGGCATCAAACCCATGCGCCCCTTGAAAAGCCTGTACATCCAAGCCGAGAACGATAAGGGCGACATGGCCGAAATGCTGCAAGGCGTTTCCAAAGGACTTGGCCTGAACGACCGCAAGGTGATCAAAGAACGGATGATCATTGTCCGCGACACGATCCACACCGGCCACGACTTCGTAAGGGTCTCGCAGCGCCTGATTGACCGCCACAAGCCGGACCTCGTTTGGTTCGATCCGTTGCTGGCCTACATCGGCGACGACGTAAACCAGCAGAAGATTTGCAGCCGGTTCTTTCGCAACTGGCTGAACCCGATAGCCGAAAGCACCGGCATCATTTGGTGCGTCATTCACCACACCCCCAAGCCCAAGAACAAGCAGGACCGCGAAGCCCTGATTGGTGGCGACCTGGCCTATGCAGGCGCCGGGAGCGCCGAGATAGCCAATTGGGCCCGCGCCATGGTTTTGATCCGTGAAGTGGAGGAAGACCTGTACGAGTTGAAGCTTCCGAAGCGAGGAAGGCGATCAGGATTGAAGGCGCCGGCCGATTACACCGACTTCGAGCCGGAGCTTGTACGCGCCGCCGGCAACAGCCCGAGCGTGTACTTGATGCACTCCAAGGTCGGTCAGGCTTGGGAGTACGCCGACCGCATGCCCGAGAGCGCGGAGCCGCGCAAGGCCGGCCGGAAGCCCGTGGCCGCGGCCGCGTTCCTCGCCCACGTGAGCCTGTACGACAAGGCGAAACCGATTGCCGAGAACCATCGGATTGCAACGGAGAAGGGCTTGAAGATGCCGCGGAGCACCTTCAACGCCCTTTGGGGCCGCTGGATGAATGGTGATCTTACTTCCGCGCCTTGAGTTCCAGCCCGAGCGCCTGCAGGACCGCTTCCAAGTACTGCATGGAGAGGCCCGCCTTTTCGTCGCGCAGGAACCGATAGAGCGCCTGTTCCAACTGCCGGATTGCCACGTCGTCGAATTCGATCATGCGAACCAGAGCCGGGACGTTGACCCCGCGCCGCGCCATGGCCGCCTTGATCTCGCGCTTGAAATTCATTGGAAGAGACTCCATAAGAGTTTGAGTACCGACAAAACGACCAGCCCGCCCCAGAACAACGGAGCGAGCCAGCCCGGAACGCAGTTAGGACGCCTCACGCCTGCACGCTCGCCCGTTCGCCCTTGGCTTTGGCGATAGCCGCCTCCGCTTCCGGCAGCCAAGCGGATAGGATTGGATTGCCCTCCGCATTTGCGAGCCTCACGCGCGCGATGGCCTGCTCCAACGCCGCCTGTAGATCGGGCGCGGAGGCGAAAAGGCGGGCGTTACCGATCCCGCGCACATTATCGGCCAGCACGACGCCCGCCCCGGTTTCAATTGCATAGCCGAACTGCTCAGAGCCGACCAGCCCTAGCGGCCCCGGCGTATGTTTCGCTTCGTTGCTCATCTTCGTTTCCTTTCGTTGCCCGCGCGGAATTGCGCGGGGGTTAGAGTCCACCCGTAAAACCGTAACTCCACATCTCATTCGGACCGCAGTCAGGAGCCAGCCCTTGCGCCCGGATATAACGCTCCAAGGCCGGAAGGGTGACTACGGGAAGGTACTGCCCCCAATCCGGGCGTGGCTCCGAAACGACCTCGCGCGCAACCTCACCTTGATAATAGAGGGTGCGCTTTGTCGTTTTCCGCATGGTGTGGGACCCCGGCTCCAGTTCGTTCAACCAGACACCAAAAGCTAGAGTATTCGCTTTCACCGCTCATTCCTCCTTTGATTTGAATATACTATAAAAGATTCTAGATAGCAAGTCGGCCAAGAAATAATTCTAGAAATACTTTTGTCTAGAAATCCAAGAATAGATAATAGACAGATTCTTGTCTAAAAACTATATATGCCTTTTGGCTATGTCCAAGAATACAACCCCCTTACGGGGGTATTGTAATTCCTGGACAAGACTAGCCAAATTTCGGCATCCCCCTACCCCCTTTTCCTATTGGCCTAGAATTATTCAAAGGATGCGCCACATTGTGAACTAAACGCCAACTTTTCGCCTCCTGCCTTGCGCGCGGGGCGATCGGCTCACATAATGCCCTTGGCCGGAGATCATGGCCCAGAACGCAAAGGAACGCAGGGAATGCAGGAGCTCGACGACTTTCCAGACGGACTAGGCGCCGCGCCTGATTCGGAGCCGTTGCCCTTGGCCAGGACCTTCACCAGCGCCGAGCGCCGGTTCGCCGTCCTCGTCGCCCGTGGCGCCGACCCCATCGTTTCCATGCAAGCCTTGGGGCTTAATCGCGATCAGGTATGGAACGACCGCATAAACGCGGAGATCGAGCGCCTAAAGGCCTTGGAAGCCGCGCAAACGGTACGCGAGCGCAAGGACGTGGAGCGGTTCTTGCTCGAAATCATCCAAGGCCCGTACATTTCGCAGGGGGGCACGGTCCGTGTTGCGCAGATGGTCCGAGACGGGAGAGGGTTCCTCGTCAAACGCATTAAGCCGGGGAAGTACGGCCGTACTTACGAGTTCCACGACCCGATACGCGCGGCGCACTTGCTGGCGAAGCTTAAGGGCTGGGTGGTGGACGAGAAGGTAGATCATCACACCCTGATTCAACAGGTTGTGCACCTGTACGGGGAAGTGCCGCCGGCGAAGGCACTAGAAGATTTAAGAGATGCCGCTGCCGACGCCTGAACAATACGCCGTTTGGCGCAAGAAGAATGACCCCTTGGCTCTAGCCATTGACGGGTTGACGGCGTGCCAGCTTAACGCCCTGTACGATGGGCACCCGATCCGAGTCATTGAAGGCGGGAACCGCTGTTTGGTCGAAGGCGAGCTCGTAAACGGCGTACCTGTTGAGCGGCTAGCGGATGTTCACGAGGTTCTTTCGTCCGCTGGCCGTGTCCGTGCCCTGCCAGCTTGGCGAAAGCGAAACGCACCGGCATACCGGGTCACCACACACACAGGCGAGGCGTTCACGGTCTCGGGGGCGCATCAGGTCTCGACGCCTTTCGGCTGGCGTTCCGTGCTCTCACTGCGGCCCGGATGCGTTCTCGCCCCTCTGGGCTTACGTTATGAGGCTTGCCCCTCAAGGTGGCTTTTAGATGTTCGCCGTTTGTCTCAAATACTTCTAGATTCTCGATACGATTGTCCTGTTTGTTCCCGTTGCGGTGGTGCACGACTTCCGAGGGCAGGAGTTCACGGCCAAGATGCCGAGCCATTACAAGCCGGTGCTCAAGAACGTGGCGAGTATGCTTTCGAGTCGAATGCTCAGGCGAGTACACGAGAATATAGCCGTCTTTGTCCACGATGCGCCCGCCCTTCCAATCTGGGTGTCCTGGACCACTACGCGGCCCGGTGCGTTGGCACAGAATGCCGAGGCGCTTACACGCCCGGTGTATCTGCTTGGGTGTCGAACCGAAGATCCGGGCGCAGTCTGTATGCCGGAGTAATTCCACCTCGATGGCGTGGCGCAACATCGGTTCGAGGGCTTTCCAGTCGTGACGAGGCATGGGGTTTCCTCCCTAAGGTGGTAATTAGTATAGAGCCCGTAGGCGAAAGGGCAATATGGGACTTTGAAGTTCCTGAGACGAGTAGTTACTTCCATGCTGGCGTGCTGCATCATAACAGCGGAAAATCGCTAACCGCTTGCGTTGACTTGGTTAATGGGATTTTAAGCGACCCGTCACCAGACCCGGCATGGTACGCAACGACGACGTATGACCGATTCCTTGAAGGCCCCTGGCCGCACCTGCAACGACTCCTACTGTACCCAAACGAAACGCTCTACAAGCCGGGATCCCGCATCGAGCGGATCGAGTGGATACGTGCAGGACTGCCGAAACGGATTGTGCTCCGCAACGGGTCATCCATCGTCGTCAAGAGCTACGAGCAAGGCCCGGGGGAATTCCAGGCGGCTCAACTGTCCCGTTGTGTGGTCGACGAGGAATGCCCCGAGAACATTTGGAGTGAGATACAAGCCCGCTTCCTTGCTGCCAAGACGCAACCCAAGATCGTTGTCGCCGCTACCCCGGTTCAAGGCGTGGCATGGCTGGCCGAGCTTCGTACGCTGGCAGCAGAGGGCAGGGGCGGCGTAGCCCATCACCGACTACGCACCGAGGACAACCCCGGCCACAATCGGGAAGCCATTGAGCAGATGAAGGACCGCTTCAAGGACCGGCCGGAAGAGCTACGCTTGCGCCTGGAGGGCTATCCGTACTACTCAACGGGATTGGTGTACCCGGATGGATTGTTCAAGCCGTCGCACGTCGTCGACCCGTTTTACTTGGAGCCTGGAGAGTGGGGATTCTGGCGATTCATTGACCCGGGATTCCAACACGCGGCGTGCATTTGGGTTGCGGTCCACATCACGGGCAGAGCCCGCGGCATCTATCGGGATTACGAGGGCCGGGAGA
>JAANMU010000586.1_pt1 | contig 42639 bp, 41 predicted proteins | sample 7279701 | NCBI WGS metagenome assembly JAANMU01 (sample SAMN14094539, study PRJNA606508) | bioreactor metagenome | isolation source: A lab-scale SPAN reactor treating ammonium-rich wastewater day 57 | place: Ireland: Galway | collected 2017-03-13
GAGCGGATCGTTGAAGGCGAAGTGGTCGAAGAGCAGGAAGGGATCGTATTCGTTGCTGACGCGCGGCGCGATCGAACGGAGCAGGCGCACGCCCGCGCCTTCGATGGCGGTCTGCGGTTGAATGATTTGGGAGATGGTTCTGAGTTGATTCATGTGTGGATGGACGAGGCGGGAGGGGAGGATATTACATTCCGCGCCCGGCGTCCGGTCACGTCAGGAAGCGGATCGAGTCGAGTATCTTGTTGAACTGGGAGCTCGACTCGGTGAAATCGTGGTCGTCGTCCCAAAAACTGAAGAAGAAGACTTTGCCCAATTGCTTGTGATAACACACTACATTCATCTGCCATCCCTGGGCGATCTGGGGAGGTTGCGGCGCGGAGGGCGCTGACGCCGGCGAGGATGCGGGAGAATCGGGCGCCTGGCTGGCGTTGGCGGCTGCCTGCGGCGAAGGAGGGCGAGCCGGGCGTTCGCGCAATTCCTTCGCTTGTTGCGCTGTGAATGGGTTTGTAATCAACATCGGCTCCAACGTGATCGGATCCTGGCCTATCATCAACGAAGTGAACGTCTGCCCAATTAGTTTCAGGCTTCGGGTCTTTCCCCCTTCGCCTCCAAGGTGAACATATTCTGCGGTCATCTCCCCGATCCAGGGATTGCTTTTGACGCTTTCCAAATATCTCTCATAGTATTTATCTTCGCTGACGCCGGAGGGTATGGGAATGAAGGTCGTATTGAACCGAACGGGATACCGTTGACTCAATTCCGGCGGCATGGGAATGGGGCTGGTCAGTTTTTCCTTGAGTCGGGGAAGTCCTTCCGGCGGACGCCAAAAATCGAATATAACGCCTCCGAAAGGTTTCCACTCGGCGGGTCTGGCGAGAACGATACGCTGGCGTTCGTCCACTTCGATGACAAATTGCTGGGGGTGCGGCGCGCCGCGGATCAGTTTGTGTTCGAGTTCCTTGTTCTTCTCGCGCAGTTCCTCGAGTTCGCCGCTGGACTTCCGCAGTTGAAGATACACGGATGTGAGCAGGCTCACGGATACCAATGCGCCGGCGATCGCGCCGGAGACGGAATATTGCTGGATTTCCGCTTCGGCTTGTGAATTGAGGATGCCGAACGTGACGTACGCGATGAACAACCCGACCATTGCAATGACCAATAGAACGATTAGGTCCATCACTCTGCCTTTGAGCATGTCAGCCTCCTGAATTAGGGTGGAATGGGATGTGCCGGATTCTAAATCGCCTCACGCGGCTGTTTCAGGCAATTCCCCCGCCTTCGATGTAGCCGCCTCTCACGACCGCCGCCCGCGTTCTGCCATCGGGGTGGCGGTAACCGGGTCGAGCCATGAGTTCCATGATACAACGTTGGAGCGGCTGGAGGTCGAGCCCGTGACGCGCCAGGACGAACCCGGCGAAATGATCCGCGCGCATTTCGTCCGACCAGTCGGGCATCCAACCGGGGACGAGTACGCCGCGCACGATATGTCCCACCTCGTGCGCCAGCACCCCGAACGGCGCGGACGGACCGTAACGCTGTCTTAGACCCTCCATAAAGATCGGATCGTAAATAACGACTTCATCGCCGAACCACGGTGTATTGCCTGTCGCCATTGCATTTTGGACGCCGGGTTGTGTGAAGACGTTGATGCGAACGGGCCAGCCTGCCAGGTGGGCGATCAGGTTGACCTGCTGCGCGCCAAGACCCTGAAAGTCGGGTTGGGGCGGATTTGGCGGCATCGGGATCGAGGGCAGAAATGCGCATAAATTGTTCCAGTATTCAGTCATCTCCACGGACCTCCTTTTTGATCACGTTCGTCGAAGTATACACCCGATGGCATCCACGCAAATTATCGGAAGGATGTTGTCACGAATTCCATTCTCAATACACCATCACCTGATCCGCTTCCATCGTCCAGTCGCCGAGCAGATCCATGCTGCCCATTTCCACGCCTTCGATGAGATCCTCCAGCCCGAGACCTCGGGGTCCACAGCAGGTGCCTCAGGTGGCGACCCTGCCGCGCTTCGCCAGCAACCTGACCATGCGTTCGATGTTGTAATATCCTTCGGGCGTGTTCTGTCCCTTGCGGGCGCAATAGACCGCATCGGCAACGAGGAATACTTTCACCTGCCCTCCCTCGCGCTCGACCAATTTCATGGCGTGACGCAGGGCATTGTAGGGACGTTCGTTCCCGTACGGGGCGTCGTTGACGACGAACAGGTATTTTTTCGGTTCCATTGTGTTTACTTTCCTTCCACGGTCCTGATCTCCTCCTCGGTCAATCCATAAAGGACATACACCCGCCGGTCAATCTTCTCATCCACCTGCCCAGACCTGACATGTCTCATCGTGGCGCGCGTGAATCGAAACTCTTGCGTGGACAGCGGCGTGGGTCGAGAATGGTTTCGCGGAGACATGTCAGGTCTTAACCTTCCACAATCCTGATCTCCTCTTCGGTTAATCCATAAAGGATATATACCCTTCGGTCAATCTCCTCATCCACGGACTGGATCTCGCGCTCCAAAGCACGCGCGCGAGACCTTCTCCTCCGGGCTGACTTCGTTGATGTTGCTCGTGTCCCAGCCGAGGGCTTTGAACAGAGGCAGGATGTAGCCGAGCCGCGTCGCCTGCTCGTTCATCGTCCTGCGCCGCGCGGAGGAAAGGTCTTTGAAGTCCTTTACCAGTTTTTCGATTTCGGTGTAGGCGGTTTCTTGTGCGGTCATTGTTGTCCCTTGTGCGCGATTGGATGGAGGAGCTCACGAATTATATTCCCTTTTTTCACAGGGACATGCAAAAGAAACCGACCAGCCCGGATGGTCGGCTTAATCTTCGGCGCAAGAGAGCGCCTATTACGCGCGCGCGAGCGCCCCTTACGCGCGCAAAAGAAAGTTGGCTGCGCGCGAGCATCCAGGCGCGGGAGGCGTTCTCCGCTGCCGTTAGAGGCTGCCCCACATCTCTTCCGCGGCGGGCGCGTGCGCGTTCCTCAAAATGACCACGATCGCAATGCCCGATATGATCGAAGCGATGAGGCCCGCGACAAAGTTGTAAAGGACAAAGGAGGGGAGGTTATACAGCCAGGACGTCTGGTTGACAAGCCAGATCAAAGCCCAATCCGCTGCGTTCGCGGCGATCCACCATAACGCGATCCGGCTGTAATTCCTCAGGACGAGCCATTGCAAAGCCCCAATGACCAGCCCGCTTGCAATGCTGAGAGCGAGGTAGGCGGCGGACGACGAGACCGTTATGAAATCGAACGCGGCGGCGCCAATCGCCCAGCCGATCATGCTGGCGGGTATCCAAACGGCGAGGCTCAGGCGATTTGCGTTTCGAATTGACAGGAACAGGAGTATCCATTGCAGGACGCCGGCGATCGTCCCGGCGGTAATCCCCGACGCGATGCTCGCGACGCTGAGAAGATTTTCCTGGTAATTGGGATTGATCAGGTTGAACGTCAAGCCCCATCCCACGTTCGCCACCGCGTTCGTCAACAGCCAGAGGAACCAAAGCAGGGGAGCGGGAAACAGCCCAATGGACGACGCGACCGCAGGCTGCGCCATCCCTGCGGCGAGGCTCGGGCCGACGACGGGCAGATTGTTGGCAATCGCAAAAGCGATCCCCGCGCCAGCCCCCGCGCCGATCAAAGCGACGATGTAAATGACGCATTGCGCTGATTCGCCCCCGCCTGCCATCAGCGATCCGATGATCGCCCCAAATATCTCCCCGCCAAACCACAACGCGACAGTCATCAACTTGTACGATCCGCTCTTGTGTCCTTTTTGTTCGACGATGGCGCCGATGCGGGTCGTCAGGGTGTACAGCGCAAGAATTTCAAGCATGGTTCCCTCCGAGTTGTTTTTTGATTTTACTGGAGCGAGTTGAACAATCGCCGCTTCTCACTGTAGCATTTTCGCGCGCATGAATACAAGTGATGTTTGTCATGCCGCTCGTTTGTCCCCGCCCGGCGAATGGAGCGTTGGAGGGATTCTTATCCCGTCGTCAAATCCAGAACTTTGTCGTCCGCGTCGCCCTTTTCGGGAGGGGAAACGTCGGGTTTCAGATCCAGAAACTTCACCTCATGCGTGAGCGGAGTGTCGACCAGCCTCGGCAATAACGCTTCGTTGAGGCGGTTCTCGATCCGCTTTTCGGCGTCCGCGAGCATGTCGAGTTTGGAGGCTTTGTCCAGCGCAAGTTTTTCGAGTTCCCGCGCGGCGGACTCGATGTCCTTTTGGGTGACCCAGTTGATCAGTCCGGAAGAAACGGATTTTTGAATCTCCAGCGGCTCGACAGACAGGACCTCGGCGCGGGGCAGCCGCAGGACGATCCGCCCCGGCCTGAAAAGCCTCCCGCGCCGGATTTCGATGTTGAATCCCTTTTGCAGGTCGAAGCCGATCTTCGCCCGGTACGCGCCGCGCAGGCTGATCCGCTTTTCGCTTCCCAACAACTTATGGCTGGTCTCGTATTCGACGTCGAAATCCTGCTCGAGCATTGCCAGTTGGAGGATCTCGTTCGTCCGTTTGTAGACGATCTTCTGGTTGATCGTCACCTGCGGGGTGAGACCGAACGTGTTCTTCACCGTTTCAGCCAGTTCCTTCGCGATGGACAAGGTCTTATTGGGGAAATAGACGAAGGCAAGCCACGCCGTCCCCGCGAAGAGGAGGAGGAGAAAAGCGAGAACGCTGATGACAATGACAGCGGTATCGCTCATGGTGAGGTTCGCCCGCCTATCCTATCTCCCTGATCGTGATGGCTTTGAACGGCGCTCCCAGCCTCAGCGTCAGGCGGTTGAGCGCGCCCGTCTTCATGCTGCGCTCGAGCCATCTTTGACGCGCCTCGGGCGATTCCCATTCCGCGATCTCGATCAGGCTGTCCGGGTCGTCAATGATTTCGTACCTTTTGGCGCCCAGGAAACCGGGAGCGTTTTTCATGCTGGCGAGAACGTCGTCCAGCGCCCTCAGCAGATCGCTGCGCTCACCGGGCTTTGCCGCCAGTTCGACGATGGTTTTGATCGGCATTTTCGGTTCCTCCTTGCTCAAAGATTTGCCGGCCGGCTTTCGAGGTGGCCCTCCGCCTCCGCCCGATCCAGCACGGCGAGAATCGTTTTGACCAGTTCGCGCGCCGCGCTCCCGCTCAATTCCACGGCGACGCGCGCCGAAGGTCCCTGGGTTCCGTTGACGAAGTCAATGTTGAGGGCGTGTTCGAACGGCGCGTCGAAGGGGTGGTCGTAGGAGACGTTCGCGCCGTCGAGTTTGAACCAGCCGTTCTTCCCCTTGCCGCTTCCTTCGATCCTTACTTTTTCCACGATCATGGTGCACATGAAAACTCCTTTCGGTCACAGATTCACGCAAGCGCGGGAGGTCCATGATAACCCTTGCGATCCATGACCTGCATCTTGTCCTTCGTCTGCGTTCCTCGCTGCCGCTCGTCGCCCCGCTCAGGGCGAAAGGTTCTTCTCCAAAAACGCGAAGACCTTCTTCCATCCGTCCAGCGCCTGGTCTTTGCGGTAGGAGGAATAAACGTAATAAAAGAACCCGTGACCGGCGCCGTCGTAGCGATGGAACTCGTACTCCCTGCCGTGTTTCTTCAACTCGGCTTCGTGCTGATCCACCTGTTCCGGGCTGGGACTGGTATCGTCGTTGCCGAACAATCCCAAAATGGGACAGGACAGGTCTTTGGTGTAATCAATCGGCGCGACGGGAGTTTTCTCGTTCAACGCCTCGGGCGGCATCGTCACGCGCCCGCCCCAGCAATCCACGACCGCGTCGAACCCTTTCACGCGGCACGCCGCAAGATAGGCGTGCCGGCCGCCGGAACACGTTCCGAAGATCCCCACTTTGCCGTTGACGTAGGGAAGCGCGCGCAGGTATTTCATCGCGCCTTCGAGGTCGCCCACCGCCTGTTCGTCCGGCACTCCGCCTTCCGCGCGCACCTTTGCCGCCACGTCTTCCGGCGTCCCATGCCCGCTGCGAAAATAAAGGTTGGGCATGAGCGTCACGTAGCCGCGGCTCGCGAACTTGAAGGCGGTCTCGCGATACCATTCGTCCCAGCCCGGCATGTGATGCGCCAGCGCCAGCGCGGGATGGGGGCCGGGTCCGAGCGGGCGCGCGAAGTAGGCGTTGATCATGTCGCCGTTCGCGCCGGGCATGACGACCGTTTCCGCGATCACGCCTTCGTACATGTCTGTCGTGTACATTGGTTCTCTCCTTAATCGAGCAGGTTCATACGGATAAGAATCGCCTGAACGCTTTTATTGTATTCCAAACTTTCGTTTGCGGCGTCCAATTTCAGGATTTGGTTCGAGGGGACGTCCGCCAGCCATTCGTCCAGGAAGGAGTCGAACAACGCGGCGTCGTCCGCGCGGGCGATGTTGATGCGCTTCCTTCCCGACATTCTGCCTGCCACTGTTCCCTCGTCCGCTTCCAGGCGGACGATGAGTTCGGGCGGCGGAAGCAGTCCGCGAACGAGGAGGTAAAAGCGTCGGCAAAGATCGAATTCCTCGAGGCTGAGCAGGTTCCGGCGCAGGAAGAGGCGGGTGAATCCGTGGAAGTCGAGATCGAGTCCGCCGTCCATCAATCCGAGCTTGGATGCGGCGCGCAGTTCCCTCTCCTGTTCCGCGCGCAGGAGGAGAAAATCCATCTGGTTGGCAAAGGTGTAATGGGCATCCTGTTTCGCCAGCGCCTGGAAGGGACGCCCGGCGTGTCCTTCGAGCGCGGTCGTGAATTGACCCGTCCGCGCCAGCGCGTGTACGAGGGTGGTCTTGCCGACGCCGCTCGGACCGACGACGACGATGAGTTTGTTCATGGCGTTTTGCCTTTGCATGAATTGTAAAACAGGAACGCGCGCCCGGTGTATGATGCGCGATTGCAATGCTCGTCGAAGTTTTGCTTATGGTAGAATCTGCGCGCAGAGTTATGAGTAAACCGATTGTAATCACATCCGATGACCCGATCTTGAAGTCGCTTGAATTCAAAGCCTACCGAAGCAAAGTGGAAAGACGGGTCATCCCCTTTTTACCCGAACCGGGTGCTCCTCAGACCCTGGACGTGAAAACGCCCTGGGGCGCGGTGTTGACCGCCAAGAAGGGCGATTTTCTCGTCAGCGAGGTGGATAAGCCCGACGATTACTGGCCCATTGACCCGGTCATCTTCGAGGAAAGTTACATCATCACGAGACCCGGCTATTGCGCGAAGAACGCCGTCACCCTGCTCGTGCCTCTCACGGAGATCACGAACGGGGACCCTGATCAACTGGTGACCGTTGTTTCGCTGGAAGGTCCCGAAACGGTGCGCGCCGGCGATTTCTTTCTTGCGAAGGGGGTGAAGGGCGAGGTTTGGCCCTATCCCAGGCAGAAGGTGGACGAAGTAATGACGCCTGCCGATTGACCGGCAGGCGTTTCTGATCGAGCGTATGGCGCGCGTTAGAGAACGCGCATTACGCGGAGAATGCGCATTACGCGGGGGAATGGCGTTTTTATTTTTTCCTCTTTCTGGATGCCGTTTTTCGAGGAGGGCGGGGCGCGGAGGTGATTTCGAGGTTCTCCGGGACGTGGGCGCTGACCGCGTCGAGGGCGTTATCGGCGGTTGCGACGGATAACTTCATCGGGTTGATCTGTTCGATGATCCCGCCGGTTTCGCGCATCAGATCAATCATGTGTTTGACCAGGTGTTCGTCGAGGTCGTCGGTCGCTTCGCTCCTGCCGTCCCACAGGGCGATCAGGCGCACCTTGTCAATGCCGCTCGCCAGCGAGGAATACAGCGCCCAGCGGTTGTTGCGTTCGTGAACGTCGTCGCCCTCCTTCGGCAAGCCCACCTGGTCGGGCTGGTAGAACTCGTCCACGAGGGGATGGTTCCGCATTTTGTAGAAGCGTTCCACCCAACCCTCCCCGCCCGGGCTGACAAAGTCGCGGATGTAGGGCGCCTCGGCAAAGGGGAAGTATGCCTGCACGTGGATGCCGCGTTCCACGCAACATTCCACGAACAGTATCTCGCTGCCGGCGTCCATGCCGGTGGTGATGGCAAGGTCGTCGGGTCCTGCCTGATGTTTTTCCAGCACAGCACGGATCGCCCGGCGGATGTCGTCCTCCTTTTCCGGCGGGAAGTGATCTCCCTTTTTCCCGGGGTGGGAGATCATGTACCCGGTGAAGAGGAAGACGTATCTCTCGCGTTGAGCCTGCTCCTCCGTTTTGGTCCCGCCGCGACTCGTTGCTTCCTCTTCCTTGTTCATGCGGCGCAGTTCCTCTTCGATCACCCGGATGCCCGCCTCCACGTACTCTGAACGCATGCCGAGCGACTTCAGCATTTCCAATTGCGCGAGGGAGGATTGGAGGTAGAACGTGTTGCGGCGGGAGGCGGTCAGGGCTTTGCGGTAGGCGCGAACGACCTCCTGCGTGCTGTTCGCCGTCAGGACGCGCAGTTCAGCCATGGATGCGAGCGTCCAGTAATCGGCTTTTTCGTTTTCGATGAAGGATTCGAGGGCGAACTCCAGCGATCCGCGCATTTCATCCAGTTTGTTCCGCACCCAGGATATCTCCGGGTCCGGGCTTTTCTTGTCGTCGAATTTATCCGCCAGTTCCACGAGCATGAAGGAGAGGGTGAGCGCGTTCACGCCGGGGTAGAACTGGTTGAGATCCACCCGGTAGCCTTTGAGGTAGGTGTCAATGGATTTCAACAGCCAGTGATAGGAGTCGAAGGCGGTCTTCAGGCGTTTTTCGTCGTCCTTCACCCACTTCCACGATTCGACCCACATCTCCTTGTAGATGCGCCCGAGGTAGGAGATCGCTTCGCTGTCGTTGGGCGTATCTGCGATCAGGCTTTCGATCTTGACGATGGCGTCGTCCACGCGGCCCAGGCGGTTGAGGTTGAACGCCTCCTGTCGGCGGAAATTATTGTTGCGCGGATTGACTTCCAGTCCTTTGCGGTATTGATCGAGCGCCAGTTCGTTGCGTCCCATGTTGGCGAGCGCCTTTCCGGCTTCGGCAACCGCCTCCTCCTTGATGAGCGGACTCCTGATCTCTTCGGTCAGGAGCAGGATGTCGCCGATGCGTTTCTGTCTCTGCGCGACGGTGACGCGTTCCTTCCATTCGTTGTACTCGCTCCAAAAGCCGGTTGCCAGAGGCGTCCGCAGGGACTTGCGGTCCGGCTCCGATAAGCCCGTCAGGATGTTGAAGACCGGGCTGTGGATGGCGTCTGAATCCGACGCCCAGGTATCGCGCGTGACGCGGGCGATGGCGGCTTTGTCCCTTTCGAGGAATTCAGGGTCTGGCACGCCCTCCGGGGTGATGTGATAAGGGATCGTCCGCACGTTGAAGACGTCGAACGGCATGTAGGCGCGTCCCGCCTGGATGTGAACGATGCCGCGCTTTCGGAACGCGTGGCGGATGCCGAGTTCGTAGAAGACGTTGGCGTTGTCAATGCTCATGTCCACGAGACAGAGATCGGCAAGCAATAACTCCTGGAACATGTCGGTCAGGATGTCGCCGCTGGCGGTCTCCTCGTCGGCGCGGAAAGGCTCGAAGCCCGCCATCTCGAGCGTCGGCTTGATGAGAAGCGAGTAGATCGCGTTGAAGTCGTAGAGGGAACCGTCGCTGCCCTTCTTCTTCCCGAACGGCATGATGACAAAGGCGTGCGGGCGCATCTCCGGGCGAAGGGGGCGGGAGGCGGCGCCCGTTCCGTCAGCGGGGAGGGGGAGCGTTTTCACCTCGAGGGGCTTTTTGGTTTCCTCCCGAGGCGGGGCTTGAGTTTGCCCTTCCGCCTTCGTTTCCGTGGTTGCAGGTTGCATGAGGGTCTCTTTCTTCTTTTTCGATCCGAATAAATTCATCAAGCCCATGGTAAGCCTCGATCATCCCTTGACATCGCCGGTCTTCGGATAGCGGGCAAGGACGGCGTTGAGTTCCTCCTTGGAGGTGTCCCGGCCGATGTCCACGTGCGCGAAGTCCCTGGCGATTTCGGCAAGCGAGGAGGCAAGGGAGGACGCTCTTTCCTTGACGCTTGCCGCCATTTCGACGGCCGCCCTGCTCATCGCCTCCAGTTCCTGTTTGACGAGTTCGGAGGAGGCTTCCTCGGCGAGCGAGCCAAGCGCGGCTTTGAACGTTTCTTCGACCTTTTCCTCGGTTTCCTCCATCGTCTCCCGCGTGAATTCGACCAGATCCTCCTCCATGGCTTTTTTCGCGCGTTTGGCGGACTCTGTCGATTCCTTGATAACGCGATTGATCAAGCCGGCTTCCTCCTCGAGATCGGCTTCCTTGAGCGCCTCCTGCTGGGACTTGATGTACTCCATGTTCTGCGCCCAGAGGATCTCCTCCGCGCTTTTCACCATCCGATAGAATTCGGCGTCCGTGCGTTCCTCGGGTTCGAGGTTGAGCCAATGGTCGTAGATGACCGAGAGTTCGACGACCACCTTGCTGTAATTCTTGATGATGAGGTCAATGTTGCGGAGTTCCTGCCAACCCAGGAACGCGGCGGTCAGCGAGGCGGTCAACGCGACCCAGATGGTCAACGCGCCGCCGAACGCCGCCAGGAACGCGCCGACCACGCCGGAGGCCAGGATGAGGATCTGAAGGCGCACGCGTTCGGTCTGGTATTCCTGGATCTCCTTCCTGTGCCAGGCGAGTTGGTTTTCGACGCGGTATTTGAAATACTCGTCCCCGGTCAAATCCTCGAAGCCGGGATCGCTGCCTGGATCGTTGGGGTAATAATTGGAGGGGATGGGTCCGTTGTAGGGTTTGATGACGAGTTCGCCGTTCAGGCTTTGGTACAGGTGCCGGTTGATCTCGGCAAGCCGGTTTTCAAGATAGGCGCGGCGATTCTTCCGCTTCCGAAGGATCGTTCGGAAGAAATAGATCTCCTTCAAGACCTCCTCCGCGCCGGCGCGCATCATCAGCCAATCGCCGCTGGAATAAAAGGCTTTCGTAAACGCCGCCATCGCCGACCCGATGAGAGGCGCCAGGACGAGGAGCACGCGGAAGGTCAAGCCGGGAAGCGCCGGTTGATTCTCCGTGGGTGGGTACGGGAACAACATCGCAAGAATGGCGAACAGGGTGGCAAGCACGCCCAGCGCCGCGATCCAGCGTCGTTTGTTGAGGTGCGCTTTCGAGCGGGCGACTGCGTTGGCGTCGAGTTCGGAAAATCGAGCCCAGGCGATCTGCAGGATGGGCGTGGCGCGCGGCGTTTCGGTTTCCATGACAGGTTCCTCCGTGTTCGGTTCGGGATGGTTCATTTTTCCTCCTCCAGGTTTGGACATGTGGAGCGGTATTCTTCGTTGGTGAAATAGATCTGCCAATCTTCCCGGCTGAGATTGGTCAACAGACGACTGCACGCGATGGAGATCAATTGTTCCTTCGGCGCAAGCGGGATGCCCGCAATATCCCAGATCCTGACGACCTTGCGCGAAACGGTAAATAACCGCGTTCCATCCGGCGAGAACGAAACGCTTGTGACCGGGTTGTTCCCGTGACGGATGCGCGCCATTTCCTGCGCGGAGGCAACATCCCACAGATAGCCGAACCCGGTGGAGCCGCCTCCCGCCAGCCATTTGCCATCGAAACTAAATGCCAGCGAACGGGGGAACCCGTTGAGGCGCAGGGGATCGCCCGCCTGCGTGAAAGCCGTCCCTTCGACCTTCCACAAAATGACGGTTCCTTCCGAGCTGCCGGTTGCCAGCCATGCCCCATCCGGGCTGAACGCCAGGCTGCCGATATCGCCCGCCTGCGGCAGATCGGCGAGCGCCTGGCGCGTATTCACATTCCATACCCTCGTTTTGCCGTTCAGGCCCGCAGCCGCCAGAGACTCCGCCGGGCTGGCGGTCACGGCATAGACCTTTTCGGAATTATCCAGGCTGAATTGCCGTTCGCCGGATGGAACGTCCCAAAACCATAACAGACCGTCCACCCCCGAGGTGACGACGGCGGAACTATCCAGCGTGAACGCGACCGCCGTCACTTCGCCTCCATGCTCGAGCGGGAGTTGGTCCCCTCCATCCATGCGGATCAACGCCCCGCGATTTCTTTGCGTGTCCTCGCTGTCGTATTCGACCACGGCAACCCATTGCGAATCGGGACTGATGGCGGTATCGTACGTCAGGCTTTGGGTGGTGGCGATGACCTCGCCCCCGGTCCCGTCCTTGAAGTCGTAAACCTGATCTGCGGGAATTTTCCATACGTTGTAATCGTCCGCGTTGACGATCAGGGATTCGCCGGAGGGCGTGAAGTTCGTCTCGCGGACGAATTCGGTGAATTCGATGTAACCGACGCGTGAGCGGAGCGAGGAAATGTCCCAGATGCCCACATTCCCGTCCTCGTCAGCGGCGACGATGCGTGTGCCGTCCTGATCGAAGGAAATGGCGGAGCCGTTGGAGTCCAGCGGGATTTCGAGCAGTTGAATCCCCGAAACCGAATCCCAGATGCGGACGACCTGATCGTAACCTGTCGAGGCGATCCATTCCCCGTCCGGGCTGACGATCACTTTTTGCGCGAAATGGGTGTGCGACATGCGGAACCGTTCCGTGCCTGCGCCTTTATCTGTCGTGTTCACCACGCGGATGATGTTATCGTCGGAGGCGGTGGCATACCAGGAGGGGTCGGGACCGAACGCCACGCCCTCCACCCAGTCCTGGTGGTTGACCGTATGCTGCAATGTCCCGTCCCGTTTGGTGATGCGCGCGATGCTGTCGCCTCCGCCGGAGGCAAGCCAGAGATCATCCGGGCTCCAGGCAAGTACGATGTAGGAACTTCGATCGTGCAGGGGTCCGTTGTAGAAGAAGTTGTTTCTCGCCTGCCAGAAACGTACCTGCCCGTTCTGCAAACCGAACGCCAAAAAATCGCCGTTGGGAGAAAACTTGACGGCTTTCACCCCATCCGCCTGTTCCACGTCAACGGGTCTCAGTTCCGGTTTGTCGAGGTAGTAAAGTGTGAGAAAGTCATCCTCCCTGCCAATCGCAAGGACCGATTCGCTCGCGTCCAGGTCGAGAACCGCGCCGCCAAATGGAAGTTCCTCGACCGGCGATCCGTTTTGGGCGTCCCAGAATTTTACCGTTCGATCCGCGCTGGCGGTGACGAGATACCTGCCGTCCTTTGTGAAGATGGCGTCGTTCACGTCGTTCTCGTGCGTCACGCAATAGGCGACCGTTCCATCCTCCGCGCGATAGACGCATGCCTGGCTGACCGCGTCCGATTCCGCCGGGTCGGTATTGTTGCCTGTGACGAAATACCGAAAGTCCGGCGACCATTCGATGTTCCAGATGGCGCCGTCCTGTTTGGCATGCGCCACAGGCGCCGCGAGCAGGCTGATATTCATGCGGATCAAATTCTCAGCCTGGAAGGTCGGGTTGAGGTTGTAGGATTCGATTGCCAGAAGCGTGCTGGTGTCGAGTTCGCCGGCGCGGTTTTGCAGGGTCTGGGCTTGCGCGGCGGTCCGTTCCGCCTTCGCGCGGCGCTCGTTGTTTTCCGCGATCCTCTGGTTCTCCTCAGCCAGGCGCTGGTTCTCCTCCGCCTTGAGTTGATTCTCCTCCGCGATCGCCTGCGCGGTCTCGGCGGCATGCAGGTTCGTGACCGCTTCCGCCCTTGCGGCTTCCGCGTCGTTGCGCGCGATGAACGCCATGGCGCCGAGCGCAATGCTGACGATCAGGGCGAGCGAAACGCCGGCCAGGAGCGTTCGCTGGCGTCTCTCCGCGCCCTTGCGACTCGCCATGATGTATTCCGCTTGCAATGGAAGGACCTGGCGATTCTCCTTGCCGGAGGCTTCCGCCATCCACGCTTCGGCTTCCTGCAATCCCGCGCCCTGCAGGAGGTAACTGTTGTTTTTGTTCCTGCGCTCCCATTCGATTGCCTGGGTGAGCAGTTTCGTGTGCCTACTCACCCATTCCAGGTCGGTCTGGATGGACTCGACCAGCTTGGGGACGGTCTCTTCGAAGTTGTCGTCCTTCCGCATGTAGACCCAGTTAGTCTTGGCGAGTCTTTCGTGCATCGCCTGACCCTTTTGAGGTTCGCGATACAAAATGGGGATCAACTTCTTGTTGAGACCGAGCGCCAGTTCGAGTTCCTCGGCGCATACTTTGGATTTGAGCGCATCCGGGCTGATGACAAAGATGAACGCATCCTGAGACTGGATGGAACTTTTGATCGTTTCCATCCAATCCGCCGCGAGTTCGATGCCCTCCCAGTCCACCCATGCCTGGATGTCCGCCTGGTCCAGCGCGTCGTTGAGTTTCCTGACGAATGCCTTGTCGCGGCGGGAGTAGGAGATGAAGACGCTTCCGTTCGACCCTTGTTTTGATTCAGCCACGATGAATTTATCCTTGCCTTGGAGCCTTTTCGAATAACTGATTGATGTTACGCAGGAAAGATTATCTTGGTCATCGTAATGCGACATTCATGTCGCTCTTGCCCAAGAAACGCCTGAAAAGCGAGACGCTACGCAGTCTCGCGTTACGGGTATCATTGCGTAACGTGAGTAACTAATTTCGGTTCTGGAATCAGGGAGATTGCTCCCGAAATGGCGCCAGCAATCTGGCTGACTCCAAAATTATTGGATGGTTCTTAGCGGCTGACGAACCACGCGGCGACGTAGCCTTCCACGCCAGCCCGGTCCTTGACCTTTAGCCATTGGTTGTTCGCGCCGATCTTCGACTCTCCGCCGGGTTCGGCGATGGTCAACTCCTCGCCCAACGGAAGCCAGCGGATGAGGGTCGAATCGTTGACGACCGGCTGCTTGCGGAACGCGACCGCCTGCGCCGCCGCTTTGACCTTCCCGGCGTTGGCGGAGGGCATGGCTGTAGCCGCTGCGCTGGGCGTCGCGGCGCTTCCTTGTTGCGCGGTGGAGCCGCCCGCAAATTTGACGTACCATGCGGCGACGAAGCCTTCCTTGTTTTGCTGGTCGCGCACTTTGAGCCATTTGCCGACCACGCCGACCTTTTCGACGGCGAAGTTGGCAGGCTCGAGCGAGACCAGTTTTTCCGTGACCGGGATGCGGCGGATGAGGGTCTCTGGGGAGATTTCGGGTTTGGAGCGAAACGCCAGTTCTTCGGTGGGGACAAATAACATCGCGCCAGCCGGAAGCGGCGCGGCAGGTGTGGGCTTGTCCTGAGCGGAGCCGAAGGGCTTGGGCGCGGCGGAGGTTGGGGGGGTCGAAGCAGGCGCGGGGGAGGAAAGAGCCGGAGTCCCTCCCTTTGTCTCCGAGACGTACCACGCGGCGACGTATCCCTGATCGCCCGCCGGGTCCTGCACGTTGATCCATTGGCCGTTCACGCCGAGTTTGGCTTTGGCGGTGGCTTTCGGTTCGAGGCAGATGAGTTCCGTTCCCGCGATCATGCGCTTCCAGAGATAGCCGCCGATGTTCGGTTCGGCGCGCAGGGCAAGGTCGTCCTCGGCGGCATACAGGATGTATTTATCGGCGGGGACGGGGACTTTCGTCATTTTGGGAGGTTCGGGCGGCGCGGCGCTGTAGGAGTCGAACCACAAGACCGCGCTGATCTCGCTTTCGAGGTTCGCGCCGTTGTATTTGTAACGGGTGGTGAGCAGGACTTCCTTATCGGGACTGTCGCCGCCGTATTTATATGGATCGTAGAGGATGTAATCGCTGCCCTTCTTTTCCTTGACCAGCACGAAGTGGGTTTGAATGCCGGCCTGTTTGTTCCAATCCACCTGTAAAATGACGGGTTTGCCGGCCGCCACTGCCGCGTCAATTTGCGCGACGGGGGCGGGGGAGTTTTCGCAGGGCTGCATGTCGCGATAAGCGCAGTTGGACCACACGAACGGCAGGACGCTGGGGATAAAAAACGCTCCCTGAAACCCGCCAGCCTTTTTCATTTTTTCGTTGACGGTTTCGGGAGTCTCGTTGTAGCCGATGCCGTTGAGCATCATGGTAACGGAGGTGAGCAGGCATCCCCACCCGCCGATGGTCTCGGATGAATTTCCAAGTTTGGCGTTTTTCCATTTCTCGTCGTTCTGGTACAGGTTCTGGGTCTTGAACATGAAGGACCTCCTGGGCGGTGAGTTCGCGAACGCCGGCGCTTCGGCGCGTTATTCGCCTCATTTTACTCCAATTCGGATTTTCCCCGGCGGCTTGGCGACCATTCTTCGACTTCGCTCGCATTGTCCCATTGTCCCGAGGCTCGTTGGGAGGACAAGCATTGCGCAATGCCTAATATATCTTCACATACCGGTCGAAAAACTCGATCGTCCTTTGCATGGCGAGGCTGAAGTAGTTGGAGATGTTGTGGTTATCTCCTTCGTATTTGTGTAATTCCACGTATTGTTCCGCGGCGAGCATTTGATAGAACAGTGTTTCCGAGAAGGCGAGAGGCACGTCCGTGTCCGCGGTGCCGTGATGGAGTTGGATGGGTCCCGATATTTCGTTGAGGTACGAATTTGCCGAGATGGAATTCCAGAATTCGGGATTCTCCTCCGGCGAGCCGTATTGCTCGATGAAGGTTGTCCTCCATGAGCCGGGTCTCGGCGTGGAATCGGGGGATGCGCCAGGACCGCGACGCCAGTTGTACAAAAGATCGGGGTAGGAGGCGACGACGCCCGCCCAAATGACGCCGGCTTTGATGTCCTTGTCAATGACCATCGAACGCAGGGTGATGTAGCCGCCCATGGAGTGTCCCCACAAGCCGATGCGGTTCGGGTCGGCGTCGGGATGACGCTTCATCGAAGCGACCGCGTTCAACACGTCAACGGTGTAATCGGGTCGGCTGTACGCCCCGCCTGCCACTCCCTCGGAACGGTCGTGCCCGCGATAATCGGAGCGGAAGACGATGTAGCCGCTGCGCGCGATCAGATCCACGTAGGCGACGTATCGTTCGGTGGTGCGATAGACGCCCGGCGGAATGTATCCGTGATTGAAGACGACGACGGGCCAGCCGGTGGGAGGTTTTTGTCCGTTGGGAACGGTCATCAACGCGTAGATCTTCAGACCTTCGGAAAGGTAGGAAACGTAATAGCGGCTGTAGTTCACGCCGGGGTCGAGGACGGCTTCGATGACCACGTCGCTGCCGGGGTATTCACGGGCGCGCATCGCCGAGATCTCCAGCGGATGCGGCGTGGGCGTTGCAGTGGGGAGCGGGGTGAGGGTGAAGGATGGGGTGGGAGTCTCTGTCGGCGGGGGAGCGGTTGTGGGGGGCGGAGCAATGGTCAGCGTGGAGGGGGAGGCGGCGGCTGATCCTCCGCAGGCATTGAGCGCCAGGGTCAGGATCCCCAGCGCCAGCCAATAAGGTTTGAGTCGCATCATCGCTAAAGTCCTTTTGTGCAAGACGTTCCGATAAGGATGTAGATTGTAGGACGATCTTGTTTTTGGAATTTTTACTTTGCCTTCCAGTTCTTGTGCGCAATGTAGGCGGGAATGGCGGAGCCGTGTTTTTCCCTTTCGTGCATGCGATCGGCGAGCCACTGAAACCATTCGAAGCCGGTCTCTCGATTCACGCGGGCGCGGAAGGCCTCCACGAAGTTGCCAAGTTTGTCCCACGATTGAATGATGGGACCGCTGAAGGCGTCGTCTACGAGATCAATGGGAATCTCCTTGCGATGGACGAGGATGCCAAGCCTTTCCCACGTGCCAAGCACGAGATAGATCGCCATGTATTTTTCCTCGGGCAGGCTTTCGAGGTCTTCGCTCGTTGCGCCGTTCGGGAGTTCGAAGATGTACAGCAAGCCGCGCACGAATTCCATCGTTTGAAAGGAATTGAGCATGAGTATGGCGGCTTCCCGCTTGCGCATGGTATGGAAGTTTCGCAGGTTGAGGATGCCGAATAGGATGCCCAGCGTCATGGCAAGCGTGGAAACGATCTGGATCAGGTTCGAGAGGTCCATGTCATGGATGGGTCTTCTGTATATGCCCGACGGATTTTGCGACCAGTTCTTCGAGAACCTTCAGGTCAACGTCCTCCAGCCTTTTGATGTAGAGACACGATTTGCCGGTGGAATGTTTGCCGAGTTTCTTCAATAGCGAGTCGTATCCCTCGAAGCCGGACATGATGTAGAGCGTCAGGTTTTGTGTGCGCGGGGAGAAACCGACCAGGAACCAATCGCCTTCGCGACCCGAGGCGTATTTGTAATGGTAACTTCCGAAGCCGACGATGCTCGTTCCCCACATCTTCGGTTCGGCTTTGGTCGCCTTTTGCATGATCTCGACGATCCTGCGGCAGTCTTCGCGTGCGCGTTCGTCCCTGATGTCCTTGATGAATTTTTCCACGCTCGCCTTGTTGACTTTGGTTTTGAGTTCAGCCATGTTGTCTTCTCCTATTCGATAAGGTCTCTCACATTCGTTCGATAAGGTCTCTCACATTCGTTCGAGACAGGGCTTGTCGAAATGACAGTTACGAGGAGTTTTCAGATTCCGCCAATCTGGTCTTGAGGAACACCCACGGGGCGAGGAAGGTCGCCCAGAGGGTGGCTGCGCCGTAGCGAATGTAACGCAGGATGTATCCGAGCGCGGTTTCGTCGGCGGCGATGGCGGCGAAGGCGAAGTCCAGTCCGAAATAGATCACGAGCAAGCCGAGGATGCCGAGGAGATAACGGGCGAGGCGCTTTACGCTCCTCCCTTTTGCATCGAAGCGCGCATATTGACGCATCAATGCGTAGCCGGTGTACGTGCCGAACGCCGCGCCTGCCAGTGTGACGAAGTGCGTGACGGTTCGCGCCTGGACCGAGAACTGGCTCCAGGAAACCGGATCAGGCGTCCCTGAGACAATGAGGCGGATGAGGAATCCAATGGCGGCGAAGAGGAGCGAGTCGAGAAATCCCAGCGCAATTTGTGTGGAGAGGGTTTTTTTGTCCAGCCAATCGCGAAAGAGAGTCTCCCATTTGAGTACCGCCCAGAGGACTGCGAAGCCGATCAGCCATCCGAAAACGACATCCTGCGGAAAGTGGACGCCGAGGTAGAGGCGCGAGAAGGCGACGAAGAAGGCTATGACGCCGATGAGGATGCGCAGCCAGTTTTGTTTGACGCGGGCGATGAGGTACCCGCCGACGGCAAGCGAGTCGCTGGCGTGGGAGGAGGGGATGCCATAAGTGGTTTCCGTACTGAGCGGTTTCACGTCGCCGATCCAGTATGGGCGAGGTTCGTGAAAGAGCAGTTTGAAGGAGGCGGAGATGAAGTCGGTATAGATGAGGATCAGCAGCGTGCGAACGCCGATGCGCCTGTCCACCGCCCAGTAGATGAAGGGGATGAAGACGAGGTAGAACTCGATGCGTCCGAGGAAGGTGAAGGCGTTCATGGCGCCATCGAGCGCGGGGCTGAACGTTTGCAGGAATTGAATGAAGCGGATGCCGAGTTGATAGAGGGCGTCCATGGGGTCTCTCCTTGTTTGGGGCTGTATGATTCATTTTAGCACGCCTGTCAATCGCAGGGGACTGGAATTCGATCTCGATTTGTGCTACAGTATTCAAGGGAGGGAAGCGATGGCTTCCTCCTGGCAGGAAAGGAGCGTACCTATGGAAGTCGAGATCGGAAGGGTGACGCATTTCTACAATCACATCGGCGTGGCGGTATTGAAACTCGACGAGGCGTTGAAACTGGGGGACAAGATCCACATCCTCGGTCACACCACGGACTTCGAGCAGCGCGTCGGGTCGCTGGAGGTGGAACATCATTCCGTGGTGTGGGTGAAGCCCGGCGACGACGTGGCGCTCAAGGTCGTCGAGCCGGTGCGCGAGCACGACGTGGTCTATCGCGTCGTGGAAGAGGCGTTCGAGCCGCATCTTGCGTGACCCACGTTTGGCGACCTGATCGAACGAGGGGGCGTTTGCGGTTAACCCGCCGTTGCATCCCCAGCCGACCCTGCTTTTGTGATTTCGATCTCCATCGCATCGAGCGAGATTTCCACCGCGTCTCCGTATTCGATCCCCGCGATGAACGGCGCGAGGACCTCCACCGTGGACGCGTCCTGGAAGTGATCCTTCTTCGTTTCTGGATGAGGGTAATACACCCAGCCGTCATATTCCTTTCCTCGAAATTCGATTTTGCACCGTGAAAAGGAGAAGGTCTCCGCGTTCGTCAGTTCCGTCCATTCGACGTTTTCGAATGTGTATTCCGGCCCAGCCATCCTGAATTCGTAAGGGCGGATGGAAATGTTCAACGTGCCGTTGAAGGTGTGGTCGAGGTCCAGTCCCAGTTCCTTGAAATAGGGTTTCTGCTTCTCGATGCTGCCGTATTCAGGGTAGGCTTTGGATGGACCCGACGCGACGCGGTATCCCTTTTCGAGGCGGCCTGTGAGGGTGATCCAGCGAGGTCGTGGCATGGCGGTTCTTGCTGGCATGTTGCCATTCTATCTGAAAACAGGCGACAGTCACTTTCACCCCGCTTCGCTTCGGGGATGCTCCGTAGTGACTGTCACCCAAGCCATGGAGATCAACAGGTTGGCGGTGTTGAGATGTGACTGTTGACCCCATCGCTCAACAGATTGCCGTTGTTATCCCAGGTGTAGGTCATACCACTGATTACCTCACACTCCTAAAAATGCGACGCGGACTGCGGAGCGCGCAGAAAACGCGGATGCAAGGCGTTTTTTCGGGCAGTTCCTCAAAATCCGCGTCCATCCGCGTTAATCCGCGTCCCAATACCAAAGTGTAAGGTAATCAATGCCAAGTATTTGTTTTTCGCCAATTACCCCTCGACCATAGAGGAAGAAGGCCGTGTTGCCTGCTGATTCGGAGGTAAGCGGACGGTTACCGTCCATCACGTAGTAAGCGATCACACCTGCTGCATCCATGCTCAAGCGGCGGTCACTGTGCCGGGACCGAGGTTCTGTTGCAGCTCAAGCACGTTTCCTGCCGCATCGTAGGTGTAACCGAAGGAACGCCTCTGCCTTTTCGATCCTTCTCCCGGCGCAACTCACGGTCCCCTGTACCTCCACAATTCCCTGCCCGCGCCGTCGTTGCCGTTCGCCTGGAAGTACAACTGGTTGTTGTACACGACCAGGAAGATCGGAGATGAATCGCCGGACTTGTTGATGTCGCTCACGCGGCTGGCGGTCGTTCCGTTGAACCTCCACAGTTCGAAGCCTGCGCCGTCGCTGCCGTTCGCGCCGAAATACAACATGTTGTTGAACGCCGTCAAATACGTTGGAACCGAATCGCCGGAGGCGTTGATGTCCGCTGCGAGGCTGGCGGTCGTGCCGTCGAACTTCCAAAGTTCCACGCCACTGGTTCCGTTGCTGGCGCTGAAATAGAGCGCGTTATTGAACACAGCCAGGTAGGCGGGGTTCGAATTGCCCACGCCGGGGTTGATGTCGGTCATGCGGGTCACGTTCGCGCCGTCGTATTTCCACAATTCCGTGCCTGCGCCGTCGTTGCTGGCGGCGCTGAAATACAGCGCATTGTTGAACACAGCCAGATGCGCCGGGTTCGAACTCCCATCCCCGCTGTAAATGTCCCAAACGCGACCCGCTGTCACGCCGTCGGTCTGCCAGAGTTCGGTGCCTGCGCCGTCGCTGCCGGTCGCGCTGAAATAGAGCAGGTTGTTGTAAACGGTCATGTACATCGGGTTGGCGTTCCCGGCGCCGGTGTTGATGTCGGTCAGGCGGCCCGTGGCGCTCCCGTTGAAGCGCCAGAGTTCGACGCCCGCGCCGTCGTTGCCGTCCGCGCTGAAGTACAACGCTCCGTTGTACGAGGCAAGGAACGCCGGGTTCGATCCTTGCGCGCCGGGGAAGATGTCCGCCACGCGGCTGGCGGTATTCGTCGCCGCGTCGTACTTCCATAACTCCGCCCCGGCGTTATCGTTGCCTGTGGCGTTGAAGTACAGCGCGTTAGCGAATACGGCCGGGTATGAGGGGTTCGAATCCCCGGCTCCGGGGTTGATGTCCGCGACTCGTTCGGTGGCAGTTGTCGGCGTGGAAAGACCGACCTCCAGGGTATATTGCCGGTCCGAGGCGGAAACGTTCACGACGTCAATGTAATAATCCCCATTAGAAGGGATCGTCCCGCTCCACGTCAGGGTGGCGTTTTGCGTCTTCAAAACCGTCCCGTTGACGGCGAGCGCCGCCAGTTCCAGCCCACCCGTGGAGGCAGTGAGATTAAGGGTAAGGGTTTGTCCCTGCGAAGCGGTCAACACGTAACGATCCTTGAGCCTGGATACTGTCACCGTGCCTGTGCGCGTGACCTTCTCCGTCCCGGCCTGGAAAGTGAGACGGATCGGTTCATTCCCGACCGGAGCCTGACTCCCGCCCGCAGAGTTGAGAGGTATCTTCAGCTTCACCCCTCCACCCAATGTGACCGTCTTGTTCGCCGCCAGCAGGACGTTCAGATCCGCGTTGTATTTCTGCGCGATGGAATTCCACGTATCGCCTGTCTGTGATGTGTAGGATGTGACGCACGGCGGGCCGTAGATGGGTCCGTTGCTCCCGATGTTGGGGATGGTCAGAACGTCCGAGGGCCAGATCTTGCCCGGGTCTTTTACTTGTGGGTTGGCATTCCGCACGGCGTTGAAATCCGCGCCGTAACAACGCGCGATCTGGAGCATCCATTCGCCCCCTTCCACGTCGTGCTGGATGGTGGAGCCGCGCGTATAGTTCGGATTTCCCCCCACCGCCGCATTCGTGATCGTAACGCTGGCGGATTGAATGCTGGTCGCCCCGCCGCCGGAAGCGACCAGGTTGAAGACCAATTGACTCGCGGCGCGGTCGCCGTCGCTGGTGGTGTAGGTGTTGGCGCAGGAAAAGGAGGCGTTCGCGGCGAGCGTCGTATCCGCCCCGCCGCAATTGATGTTGCCCATGCGGTCGTTGTGAATGACGAATTGCGCCGGTCCCAGTGTGGCTGCGCCTGTATTTTTGATGGTATAGGTGAAAGCGATGGCCTGCCCCGCCTGGGTATAGGTCGTCGGGTTGGCGACGACGGTCAATTCCAGCGTCTTTGCGAGCGTCATTTGCACGGTGGTGTTCACGGTGTTCGAAACGACGCCGCCCGCGCTGGCGGAAGCAACGCTGGTCACGGAACCGTTGTTCAAGTCCGCCTGGGTGATGGCGTAGGATGAAGTGCAGGTTACGCTCTCGCCCGGATCGAGGTTGTCGTTGAGGTTCCCGACGGTGTTGGTGGGCGGGCAGGTTGCCGTCGCCTTGTTATCGGTGATGGACGCGTTTCCGGTGATGAGCGCGCCGCCTGAGTTGGTCACAGTGTACTGATACTGGATCGTCTGTCCCACCGTGTTGAAGGGTGCGCCTTGCGCCTGGACTGCGAGCGTCAACGCGGGGAGGTCGCCGCCTGAAAACGCGGCTTCAGGCGAGGCGGGAGCGCCGCCGCCGATGTTGCAAGCGTAGAGGATGCCGGCAAGAACGACTGACAAGAGACCGAGAGAAAGAATCCTTTGCATGGTCCACGTCCTTTTGTTGTAAAGTTCCTATCCCTGGCGATTACCCACATCTCGCACGTAAGGCGCACGCGCAGCGTCTAATGCCCACGTCGTTGTGAGTAAACGCCAATCCCACCCGACTCGACAATTTGAGTATAGCATGAAAGGGGATGGAAAAAACAAGTCCCGGAGGGAATGATGCGTCACGTCATGTTAAACGCCAGCGGTTCGGATTTGGTTCGAGGAGCCGGGATTGATCCGCTGAAAAGGTCGCGCCTGGCGAACCTGCCCAAACCGCCATGCCGCCGAGCCCCCGGTGAAATTAATCGAAAAGTCCCTGGTTTTCAGGGACTTCGCATTGGATCATCCGGTTTTATCGAGCGCGGCGCTTTTTGGGGTCTCGGCGCAGGCGTTCCAAACATCATTCCCTCCGCGCTGATGTCCTCGTCAATATCGGGCCAGTGGACGCCATGCCCATCGCCGATGATCACGTAATTCCCCCGTTGTTCGTGCGTTGCCTCAGCCAGCCTCCACGACCATAGCAACGGCACGCTGATCGTGCGCCCATCCATTAAACGAGCGATGATCGAGTCGTCCGTCACCTCGATATCTTTGATTCTCGTGTCCAGTTTAACCGCAGTGTTCATGCCATGCCTCGATTATTCCATCGTAATACGTCTCGATCAGATTTCGAATGCGATTAAGCTCCGCTGGAGGATAACCATGATTTTGGTTTAATGCTATCGGTTCGAGCCAGAATTTGCAGATCATTTTCTCGCGTTGTACATGAACGTGTAGCGGCTCCGCGCAGTCGAAACTGTAGAAATAGAACCGATAGGGTCCGGGAATTCCTTTAACGGTGGGCATGTCGCTTTCTTTGTCGGAGTATACCACTCCACCTGGAGGATGGTATAATCCCCGCCATGCGCAGGAAGATGAAAGAAGTCGTCAGGCAAGCCGCCGCGTTGGCTGCGAGCGCAGCCCAAACCGGGACTGCTCTACGACCATAGGTCGCCTGTGACGGCGCGAGACTGCACCTTGTCCTTCAAGTCCCGGATCGAACAGGTTCGGGATTTTTGTTTGAGAAGAGCCATCCATTTTCCAATTCCCCAATTCTCTAATCCTCCAATCCTCCCATCTCCAATCCCATCCTCCAACCCCTCGCCTCTATTGTATAATTCCACATCACCTCTCGGAGCGCAAATGACCAAAAAACTTTCCGGCAACCAAATCCGCCAGACCTTCCTGGATTTCTTCGTCGAACACGGGCATACCGTCGTGCCTTCCATGTCGCTCGTTCCCGGCGGGGACAGCACGCTTCTCTTCACCAACTCGGGCATGGTGCAATTCAAGGACGTGTTCATCGGCACGGACAAACGTCCCTACACCCGCGCCGTGGATTCGCAGAAGTGCATGCGCGTGGCGGGCAAACACAACGACCTCGACGACGTGGGGCGCGACGACACGCATCACACCTTCTTCGAAATGCTCGGCAACTGGTCGTTCGGCGATTACTACAAAAAGGAAGCCATCGCCTGGTCGTGGCAGTTGCTCACCGACGTGTGGGGACTCCCAAAAGACAGAATTTACGCCACCTGTTTCGAGGACGACCAGGGCGACATTCCCCGCGACGATGAAGCCGCCGACGCCTGGAAGGAACAACCCGGCTTCGATCCCTCGCACGTCCTTTTCTTCGGGCGCAAGGACAACTTCTGGCAGATGGCGGATACGGGGCCCTGCGGTCCATGCTCCGAAATCCACCTGGATCGCGGCGAGGAGTTCGACAACCTGCGCGGCACGCCGCATCGCTGCGGCGTGAACGGCGAATGTACCCGCTTCCTCGAACTGTGGAACAACGTCTTCATCCAATACAACCTCTTCGAAGACGGGCGCCTCGAACTCCTCCCGCAAAAACACGTGGACACCGGCATGGGCTTCGAGCGCATCGTCTCCGTCTTGCAGGGCGTGGACTCCAACTACAAGACCGACCTCTTCAAAGGCTCGCTCGAAATCCTGCGTTCGCTTACCGGCCACACCGAAGGGCAAATGTACGCCGACTTCACCCCTTATCGCGTCATTGCCGACCACGTCCGTTCGGCGGCGTTCCTCATCGCCGACGGCGTCGTCCCCGGCAACGCCGGTCGCAACTACGTCACGCGCATGATCATCCGCCGTGCAGCCCGCTTCGGCGCCAAGATCGGACTGAACGAACCCTTCCTCGCCAAAGTCGCCCAGGCGGTGATCGAACAATACGGCGACTTCTATCCCGAACTGCGGAAGAACCAGGCAACCATCCTCGACAACTTGACGCGGGAGGAAATCCGCTTCGCGCGTACGGTGGAGGCTGGCACTGCCCATCTGGAGAATCTACTCTCCGACCTTAGATCGTCCAATTCTCGTATCCTCGACGGATATAAGGCTTTCGATCTTTATGCAACTTATGGTCTTCCCTTCGAAATCTCCCGCGACATCGCCCGCGAACAGGGACTGGACGTGGATGAAAACGGATTCAACGAAGCGAAGGAAAAACACGCGCTTGCCTCCGGCGGCGGCAAAGCCATGGGGACGCTCGGCGGCGAGGACGCCAAATTCTTCGCCGAAGTTCTCAAGGACTTGCAGCGCGCCAAAAAGCTCGGCGAACACGGCGTCGAATACGATCCCTACACCAGCCCGCGCGTCGAAGGCGAAGTGCTGGCGTTGATCGTCAACGGCGAACGGGTCGAATCCGCCTCCCTCGACGACCAGGTCGAAGTCATCCTCCCCAAAACCGGCTTCTACGTCGAATCCGGCGGCCAGGTGGATGATACGGGTTACATCCGTTCCCTCACCCCTCACCCCTCTCCCACTGGGAGAGGGGAAGGGGGTGAGGGGGGCTGGGAGATCGAAGTGACCGCCATGCGACGCCCGTCCGCGGGGATCATCGTCCACGTTGGGACTGTGATCTCCGGTCAACCCAGAGCGGGCGATCACGCCGTCGCCGAAGTGGACATGGCGCGCCGCCACGACATCATGCGCAACCACACCGCGACCCATTTGCTGCATAAAGCCCTGCATCTGGTGTTGGGCGCACACGCGCGCCAGGCGGGATCGTTGGTCGCGCCGGATCGCCTGCGCTTCGACTTCACCCATCCCGAAGCCCCGACTCCCGAACAACTCGAACGCATCGAACGGATCGTCAACGAGGCGATCGCGGCGGATATGGAAGTGTTCCCCAAACTCAAGTCGCGCGAAGATGCGATTGAAGAAGGCGCGATGGCGTTATTCGGCGAGAAATACGGCGAAACCGTCCGCACGATCACGATTGCGCCTTCCGGTTTCATCGAACCCATCGAAGAAACGGTCGCGCATCCAACTGCGGTGGTCGAACAGACCCCGAAGTATTCGTATGAACTTTGCGGCGGCACGCACCTGGACCGCACCTCCGATGTCGGCGCGTTTCTGATCGTCGGTGAAAGTTCCATCGCCGCGAACGTCCGCCGCATCGAAGCGGTGACCGGGCGCGGCGCGTACGAATTGATCGCCCGCCGCTTCAAAGCCGCGCGGCGCGGCGCGGCGTTACTCTCGACAACGCCCGAAGAGCTCCCCGCGAAAGTGGAGGCTTTGCAAAACGAACTGATCGAAACCCGCAAGCAGTTGACGGGTCTGCGCGATCACGTCGCCATGACCGAATTCGTCCGCAACCTCGATCTCGTCATGGACGTGGCGGGCATTCCCGTGTTGACCGTCCAACTTTCGGGCGCGGACGTGAATTCCATGCGCCAGATGACCGACCGTTTCCGCCAGCGTTACCCCAGCGGCGTGGCGGTGCTGGCGTCCGTCTTCGAGGACCGCGCCATGCTCATCGCCGCAGTGACCGACGATCTCGTCAAGCGCGGACTCAAGGCGGGCGATCTCATCACGGGCATCGGCGGCAAGGGAGGCGGGCGTCCCAACCTGGCGCAGGGCAGCCTGCCAAACGGGGACGTCGGCGAAGCGCTGGGCAAACTTCCGAAAGTGATAGAAGAAAGGATAAAGTGACTCAAGGGCGACCCGCCGGGTCGCCCTTTTCATAAACGCCGCCTCGCTGACCCGAATTCATTGCTGATCTGCAAAATTCCGCTTACGCCCCTCACAACGAAAGGAACCTTCCCATGTCGCGCGTATCGAAAATATTGCTGTTCATGTTCGTGATCGTATTCGCTCTTGCCTGCAACTTCGTCACACAGCCGCTCGACGAGGCGCAGGAGGCGGTTGAAACCGCGCGGTCGCTGGCGACCGCCTTGCCCATCGAGACCCTACAATCCTTTGCCACAGCCCTGCCGGTCGAGACTCTCGAAGCAATCCCATCGGAGATGCCGGACTTTGAAAATCTGGCGGATCCGCAGGGCGAGCCGCTCGAAGTATGGAACGGGATACCCATCATGCCCGCGTCGACCGCAGGGGCGGAATCATCGGGCATCTATAGTTTCAAAGCCGACGCCTCTGTGGAGGAGGTGGTCGAATACTATCAGGTCTTGTTGCCGGAACTTGGCTGGACCAAACTCTTCTCCGTCCCGGATACGGGAAACGGGGCATTCCTTACCTACGAAAAGGGAGAGAATGTGATCACCATTACCGTCGCTTCCGATGGGGAAGGGACGCTGGTCTGGTTGACGAGTCAATAGCCGTTGATCCTGTTCCATCCATCCCGCAACCGCGCGTAGTTGGCGTTCTCTAACGCCAACGGGCGCCTGTCTGTCGCGGTACGCTATAATTGAATGAGTGAAGACCCGCATCATCACGCTCGAATCGCACGACGATCTCATCTCCGTCCGTGACAGGATGTCATGGGCGAAGACGCCGCGCATATTGCTGGTCGCCCCCAAATTCATCAAGGTCAATCTGCGGCAGGTGGACTTGAAAGTGCTGCAAAGGCACGCCTCCACGCTGGGCGCGCAGTTGGGGCTGGTCACGCGTCGGCGGAGGCTGCGCGCGGAGGCGGAGGCGCTGGGGATTCCGGTGTTCGCGTCCACAGGCGAGGCGCAAAAGGTGACGTGGAGCAAACCCCGCAAAAGGCAATTGCCGCGCAAGGCTCCAGACAGGACTCTGCGCGAGAAACGGGAGCAGGTTCAGGTCAGGGAGGAGGCGTGGCGCGCGCATCCAGTGACAAGGATCGTTATGTTCTCCATCGGCGTCCTGTCGGTGCTGGCGCTGGTCGCTTTGTTCATCCCGCGCGCCCAGGTCAGATTAAATCCTGTTGCGGAAACGCAAAGCGTCATCCTGCCTGTGACGGCGAACCCGTCGGTGGATTCTGTTTTTATCACGGGGAGCATCCCCGCCCGCGAAAAGCGGATCGTGGTCGAGGGGACGCAGATCATCCGAGTGTCGGGAGAGGGGATTGTGCCGCAATCGAAGGCGAGGGGCGTTGCGATCTTTCGCAATCTCACGCAGCGAGCGGTGAGCATACCGATCGGCACGGTGATCACGACGAGCGACGTTCGTTTCGCGACGACCGAATTGGGCGTGTTGAATGCGGGCGTGGGCGAAACGGTCGAGTTGAAGATCGAAGCGGTGGAGGGCGGGCTTTCGGGCAACGTCGAAGCGGGGGCGATCAACGCGGTGGAAGGCAGGCTTGGGCTTTCCCTCTCGGTGACGAACTCCGAACCAACCGCAGGCGGACGCGAACGTTCCTCGGTGCAAGCCACCGATGCCGACCGCGCCCGCGTAAAGGAATTGTTGTCGAAGAGTTTGGAGGAGGAGGCGCGCGCGACGTTGCTGGATGAACTGAATCCCGGCGACGTTCTCTTCGATGAGACGTTTTCCCTCTCGCAGATTCTTTCGGAGATTTATGATCCGCCGGCGGGCGCGGCTGGTTCGCAGTTGACCTTGACCATGCAGGCGGAGTTTACCGCCCGATATGCAGGCGCTTCGGACTTGACCGAACTTGCCGCGTTAGCCCTGAACGCTTCCCTTCCTTTGGGCTTTTCCCCCGCGTCCGACGCGTTGACCGTCGAACCCGTCACCGACCCGCAACTCCTCGAAGACGGTTCGCTCCGCTGGGTGATGCGCGCCGAACGCGGGATCGTCCAGCAGGTGGACGCCGCGCAAGTGACGCGGTTGATTTTGGGACTTGGCTCCTCCGATGCCCAATCGAAACTGGAGGAGGCGCTTCCTCTGCAAAGCAAACCGGTTGTTTCCCTGACTCCCTCGTGGTGGCTCTGGGTGCCGATCGTGCCGTTTCGCATCGAAGTGGTGACGGAGTGAGGGGGAAGTGCGAAGTGAAAGGTAGAAAGTGGAAAGTGGAAAGTGGAAAGTGGAAAGTAGAAAGTGGAAAGTAGAAAGTGGAAAGTAGAAAGTAGAAAGTGGAAAGTGGAAAGAGCCTTTGTGTTCTTCGCGGTGAAATGATCTTATGAGAATCCTTGCAGTTGACCACGGCGAAAAGCGGATCGGTCTGGCGCTGAGCGACCCGACCGGGACCCTTGCCGGTCCGTTGACCGTTATCAAGCATGTCTCGCGTTTGATGGACGCCGCGCAGGTGGCGAACATCGCATCTGAAAATGAGGTGGAACTTATTATCGTCGGTCAATCGTTCGATGAAGACGGGGCGCCGAACCTTGCAGGTAGGCGCGCCGCCAAATTTGCTGACGCCTTGCGGGAGCAGACACAGATCCCCGTCGAGTTGTTCGACGAAGCGTTCAGCACACGGGACGCGCGGGCGGCTGTCATCGAAATGGGCGTCCCGCGCAGGAAACGCGCCGGTCATCACGATTCCCTCGCGGCGGTGATGATCCTGAGATCGTATATCGAATCACGGAGGAGGTAGATGGGTAAACACGTAAACACATGCCCTGCCTCCCTGCGCACTTACACTACCGATGCGAAAAATTCTCCCAATCCTCTTCATTCTCATCGTTCTCCTCTGCCTCTTCCTCGCCCTCGTTACCATCCCCTCGCAAGCCGCGCGCGTCTACGGTCAACCCGCCTCGTGGCTGACGGTTTCGCGGCGCGTGCAATATTCCGCGCTTCTGCTTTGGTACGACGGCTTGCTCACCCGTCCGCGTGATGCGAACGGAGTCGAGCAGCCCTTTTCCATCCAGCCGGGCGAGTCGGTCAACTCGATTGCATACAACCTCGAGGCAATGGGCTTCATCCGCGACGCCGAAGCCTTCCGCGCCTACCTGATCTATGCCGGGCTCGATACCTCCATCCAGGCGGGGGAATACAAACTCAGCGCGGCGATGTCCGCGATCGAAATTGCCCGCGAACTCCAGGACGCCACCTCCGAGGAAGTGACCTTCGTCGTCCTGCCCGGCTGGCGGAAGGAGGAGATTGCCGCCTCGCTCTCGACCTCGGGCTTGTCCATCGGGCCCGGCGACTTTTTCGACGCTGTAAACGATCCGCCTCGGGGATTCGATTTTCTCTCCGGCGCGGGTTCCGCCGAGGGATTTCTCTTCCCGGACTCTTACATCTTCCATCGCCAGATCACGGCAGGCGAACTGGTGAACGAACTCGTCCGTCACTTTGCCCTGCGCCTCTCGCGTGACCTGCAACTCGCCTTCGAGAATCAGGGGCTTACCGTATATCGAGCCGTGACGCTGGCGTCCATTGTGGAGCGCGAGGCGATCCGCAAGGAGGAGGCGCCGCTGATCGCCTCGGTGTATTTGAACCGCCTGAATATTGGCATGAAGCTCGAGGCAGACCCGACCGTGCAATACGCCCTCGGCTATAACGCCATTCAAGGAACCTGGTGGACGAATCCCTTGAGCGCGAGCGACCTGAAATTCGACTCGCCCTTCAACACCTACGTCTACGCGGGCTTGCCTCCCGCGCCTATCTCCAACCCCGGCCTGGAGGCGTTGAACGCGGTCGCATTTCCCGCAGAGACACCCTATTACTTCTTCCGCGCCAGGTGTGATGGTTCGGGGTACCACAACTTTGCCGAGACGTTCGAGGAGCATTTGGGGAATGGGTGCCGGTGAATTATCTTTAGTCCAAACCCATCCCACACCTCCAGCGCGAACCTGGCTCACGCCGTGAAAAATACCATCTCTCCAAAACACGATATAATCCCTTTGACGCTCGTTGTCGCCGTACAAAAGGAGACTCGCAATGATTTACCCAACCTTACGCGGCACGGTTCACAAAGGCAGGATCGAATTATTGGATAAGGTCGAACTGCCTGAAAACGCGCAAGTTTTAGTTACGATCATGGATGAAACACCCCTCGATTCGCTGACGCTCGGCGAGCATCTCGCGGCTGGATTGCAGGATATCCTTCTCGGGAGGGTCACCCGCGCCGGCACCTCTGAGGAAGTGACTGCCCACCTCGATTCCGTGCTTGGAGGCGGGTGATGTCCTATCGCTTCGTCTTCACCGTCTGGTTCGACCGGAACTTGAAATCGCTGCGCAAACATAATCCCAACCTGCGCAGCGATTTTGAGTCATTTCTGAAAACCTTCGATGCCCGGGCGCATCCGGTCATTCCACTCTCCCGAAGAAGAAAAAGTCATTCAAGGACTGATTCAAAAAATACGGTCGTCCTGAATGCACAAAAGTGACGGTCATCTTGTGGATGATTGTCACTTTCAAAATCATGGAGCTCTAAACCCATCCCACACCTCCAGCGCGGGCTTGGGGGAGCGGTCGAAGTTTTGAAAGCCGGTGTGACCGAAGTAACTGAGAAAACCGGCGTTCTCCGCGCTCTGTCCGTTGGCGAGCATGAATTCGGTCATGGCTTCGATGTTGAAATCGGTCAGCAAAAGATTGACCCAGAAGACAAAGCGTGAGCCGCCCAATTGATCGTGGATCGCGTTCAGGTACGCGACCTGGTCTTCGGGCGAGCCTTGTATGGGATCGGCGGCTTGGGAGGAGAATCCACCCTCGGCGACCGCGACCGGTTTATCGGTCCGCAAAAGCAGCGGGGTGTAATAGTCGGCGGGAATCTCTGTCTGAGTTCCAAAAACAAAATAGGGATACGTCGAAATCGCCCAGACATCCAGATTGGGTTCGAAGGCGGCGATCTGTTCCCAATTGGTGTCGAACTTTTGACGGTTCTCCTCTTCGGGCTGATGGAACATGTTGTTGAGGTCGTCCCATTGAAAGGTGACGAAGATTTGCGTTTGCGGCGCTTCGGCTTTGACGAGGGCATAAATTTCGTTGTAGAGGCTGACGAAGTTCTTCGTATCGTCAGGATGCGCGTCCATGTAGGTGTTGATCTCGGAGGCAAGACCGAGATATCGCGGGCGAAATGTCCGCACGATCCACAGGGCATAATTTCGGTGGGCGGTACGAACATCGGGGTTGGCAAAACCCGCCTCCCAGCCCGCGGGCAGACCGATGAACTCGCGGCGATTGAGCCCGTTGAGCGGATCGAGGACGAAGATGTATTCGAGACCGTTCTGGTGGGCAAGTTTGGTCTGGTTGATGAGGTCGGTGCGCGTCTTTGATTCGCCTTCCACTCCGCTCACGAACTCCTCCCAGGGGGTGGCTTGCTGGATGAGGACAAAATCGCCGTGTTTCCCCATGTCTTCGAATAACTGAATTGCGCTTTCGACCTTCGGCTCCGGCGGGACGGGAAAGAATCCGTAGGCGGTGCTTCCAGTGTCGAAGATGGATGTTTCCGGTGTCGGCGGGACGGAAGGCGTTCCGACGTTGCAGGCGAGGGAGGCAAAAATGAGAACCAGAACGGCGAGAAGAAATTTTCGGCTCATCTGTAAAAAATGTGGGCGCGCAGCAGACGTTCTCTAACGTCAGCGCAGAGACCATACATGAACCAACCTTTTTTCATGGGGCGATCCTGTAAGCGATATAAATATCGGCTTCGAGCATGACGTTGTTCTTGTAAAAGTGATGCGTAAAGTAAACGTTGCCGGCGTTATCCAGCGATGCCTCTCCCGCAAACGGGGCGAACATCTTTTCCGGCTGTGTCCATTCCCCGTTCACCCTTTTCGATCGCCACAACTCCGGCGCGCCGGCGGAACGCGTGAACCACAATTCCAACCCATCCTGCGTAATGAAGGGCCAGCCGTCGCTGTACGAGGAGTTGACGATTTCGAGATTGACCGGCTCCCCCCATTCGCCGCCGACGTTCTGCGAGACCCAAATATCAAAACCGCCCTGCCCGCCGGGGCGCGAGGAATGAAAATAGAGTTCCTTCCTGTCTGCGGTGATGTGCAGTTCGCCCACCTCGTATTCGGGTTTGAAATTCGCCGCTTGCCAGTTCGTCCATTTCCCATCCCTGAATTCGGCGGTGAACCATTGAATACCCGCGTACCCCTCCCGCGCCGAACAGAAATACATGAGATTTCCGAGGACGAATTCGCATCCATCCAGGGCGGGTTTGCCGGGGTCTTGCAGGATGACCCGCTGCGGTTCGCTCCAGACCTCAGCCTGCTTCCGCGAAACGTAAATTCCCGTCGCCCCGTCTGTGACCTGCTTCTCCGCGGGAATGTTCGGATCGGGCGTGAACCAAACGTACAGGGTTTTTCCATCCGGCATGACGAAAGCGGAGTCCTCCGCTCCTGCGGTGTTGACCGGGTGGGGGAGGGGGATCGGGTCCGCGTATTCGTCGGTCAGGGACTTTGGGGGATAAACGTCCGTTTCAGGCGATTGCTTGACCTGGGAAGCCGGGATGAGGGACGATCGGGCTATGGGTGTTGGAACAGTTATCGGCGCGGATGAACCGCAGGCAAGGGACGTCAGCAACAGGATGCAGGAAGCCAACAGAATGGGACGCACGTCTGTCTCACTTTTTCGACGAATGAGGGTCAGTCGTTCCTGCGGACGATCGCATTGACCGCGATCATCGCTGAGCCAGCCGCCGTCAGAATGATTCCCTGAATGGCGATGGGACGGAAGACTTCGCGCGTGATCGCGACCGCCGCATCGCGCGTCATCGTCAGTAATTCGGCGGGTATGGCTTGCGTATTTTGCAGGAGGATATCTCCCAGGACGGATGGCGCGAGAGGCGCGATGACCAGCGCGGTCATCGTCCCGAGGATGCCCGTGATGAGAAACGGGATTCCCCACCACTTCAGCCAATCGCCCAGACCGCGCACCGCGAAGAGCGTGACGAGGAGCAGAAAGACCAGGGGAAGAAGCGGACTCAACCTCATGGCTGAGCGAACCCTGTCCAGTTGCGCGCGCTCGTCGAGCAGGGACGCGCTCTGCGCCGTGGAAAGAATTACCAATTCGTCGGGCATTCCGCCTGCCATGAATTGAAGTTGCGTCCCGATCAGGGGGGCGACCAGCGTCATCGCTTCATCGGGAGGCTTGCAAAAGATCAAATCGCCACCCAACCCCATTTGAGCCAGTTGCGGCAGCGTGCAATCGGGCTGCGCCAGTACGATCTGCATGATCGCCTGCGCGCCCCTGTCGGCGGTCATGCTTCGCTTGAAGGAGAGCAGGGGAATGGAGATCGAATCCGCCTCGCCGTTGAGGAAGGCAAAGGTGGAATCGAGAAAGCCGTCCATCAACGCCTCGAATTCCTCCGGCGGGAGCATTCCCGTTATGGCAAGTTCCAGGTCGTCCCGGTCGAGGCGGGAGGCAAACGCGAATACATTGTTGCCCGGTTCCCGCGCGGACACCGCGACCATTTCGGCGAACAAGGCTGGGATCTCCGCATACAATCCCTGCTGCCTGAACGCCTGCTTGTAGGTTTCGGCGGAGAAGGTCTTCCGCTCGATATTCAAAAGCAAGAGCGACGCAAAACCGCTCACGATGAAAAGGAACGCGCAAATTCCCGCCAGGATTGTTCTGCCTTTTGTCATGGTTTCTCCCGTTTGTTTGTCGTTGTCCCCGGGATCACCGGCGGGTAACGATCTCGATGTAATCCTCCGTGACCACTTCGCCGCCCGACGCGCCGAGCAGGGCGAGCAATTCATTGACGAGGCGCGCCTTGTTCTGCGCGTCCTTGCGGCTCCAGGTGCGGCTCTTGATCTCGAGGAAATATCCGAGGTCCGGCGGCGCGCTTACGTTGTCGAGATTCACGTAGAATTCGGTGTCCTTGTATTTGATGAGCCAGCGCAGGCGGTCTTTTTCGATGAACACCTCCGAGGCAGGTTTGAAATACTCGCGATAGAAGCGCAGCGAGTTCGTGGCGGGCGCGAGGAAGCGGCTGCGCGACAGCAGAACGTCGCGCTCGAATTCGCCCTCCCGCCGCACCCCCAGCAGGGTGAGCCTGGCTCTCACGTTCGTGACGTTGCCCTTCTCGTCTATGAAATCGTCCTCGCGAAAACGCACCCTCCCCTGTGACGGATCGTCGAACTGGAAATAGACGTCGTGCTGGCGGTAGTGGCGTTCGTACAGGATGTCAATTTCGTCACGCATCAATGCCTGGACGATGGGGGCTGATTCGGCGATACGCACCTTGACCTGCACCTCGAACGATTCCTCCTCCATCGAGCCGCCGAGCGCGATCAGTTTCGAAAGCACCGATTGTTCGCGCTCGATCAGGAAGGCATCTATCTTTTTCGCAATGTCCGCGGCTTGGGCGAGCAGCGCCTCTTCGTCGAGGGTCAGCAGCGTCCTCTCGCGCATCACCCATTTGCCGTTGATCATCACGTCGCTGACGTCGCTTGATTTGCCGGCGTACACGATCTGCGCGTATGTGTTGTCCGACGAGCGTCTGAAGGAGGGGGAATTGTGCAGGGGCGAGAGGTCCACAAGGATCAGGTCGGCGCGGCGGCCCGGGGTCAGCGAGCCGGTCAAATGTCCGATGTGAAGCGCCTGCGCGCCGAGGCGCGTCGCCATGAGGAGGGCTTGCGAGGCGGGCAGGGAGGTCGGGTCGTTCGTCACCGCCTTGGCGATGAATGCCGCGAGGCGCACTTCCTCGAACATATCCAGGTCGTTGTTCGAGGCGGGACCGTCCGTGCCGATGCCCACGTTGAGTCCGATGGCGAGCATCTTTGTGACCGGGGCGAAGCCGGAGGCAAGTTTGAGGTTGGAGGACGGGTTGTGCGATATGCCCGCGCCCGCGTGATGGAGCGAGCGAATCTCGCCCGCATCAATGTGGACGCAATGCGCGGCGATGACCTTTGCCTCGAACAATCCCTGCTTTTTCACGTAGGGGATGACCGGCATCCCGTTCTCGTTGCGCATGTTCTCGACCTCGAGCGCGGTTTCCGAGAGGTGGATGTGGAGCGGTACGTCGTGTTCCTTTGCAAATTCGGCGGTCTCGCGCAGGATGTCTTCCGTGGTGGTGTAGGGGGCATGAGGCGCAATGGAGGGAACGATGAGCGGATGTCCCTTCCAACGCTCGATGTAGCCGCGCGCCCGCTCCATGGCGTCTTCGTAGGAGGTCGCGTCGGGCGTGGGGAATTTGAGGATGGACTGCCCGCAGACCGCGCGCAGCCCCGCCTGGGCGGTGGCTTTGGCGACCTCCTCCTCGTAGAAGTACATGTCGTTGAAGGTCGTCACGCCGCTGCGGATGAGTTCGGCGCAGGCGATGGAGGTCCCCAGCCGGACGGATTCGGGGGATACGAATTCCCTTTCGACGGGCCACATGTAGCCCTGGAGCCATACGTCGAGGCGCAGGTCGTCTGCGATGCCGCGCAGGAGGGTCATGGGAACGTGGGTGTGCGCGTTGACGAGACCGGGCATCAACACTCTGCCTTTGCAGTCAATCGTTTCCGTTCCGCTGTATTCCTTTTTGATCTCGTCTTCGGGTCCCACCGCGACGATGCTGTCCCCCCTGACGGCGAGCGCGCCGGGGTTGTATTGGTTCATCTTTTCGTCCATGGTGAGGACGTGGGCGTTGAGGAAGAGGGTATCAACTGTTTGCATGATTTCTCTCTTGAAATACACGAAGGGCGGCATTTCTGCCGCCCGATCGAGGCTCTATCCCGGATTGGTTGTTGCGAGCGCAGGCTCGATCTCGAAGATGACACGTCCAGACGTTTGCGCCAGCACGCGTTGCGCGTCAAGGATTTCAAGACCCGCCAATTTGCCATCAGGTCCATAATCGGCGAGGATCTCTTCGGTTAGTTGACGTGTTTCAGCCTGTCCTGGCTCGATGTGCTGGAATTCGAGATAGATGGCATCAACTTCAGGATCGTAGGTAATTTTCATTTCGATTGCTCCTCGTTTCCATAATACACAATGACCGTTATGATTACAATGGCGTTGTCTTCATTCGCGAAGATCACACGTACAGTTCATGTTGGTACTTCATCCCAATTATAGCCGCCAGCGCTTTGCTTCATAGAGTGATTCACCTCGACTCATACAGGACCTTTCCTTCTTTCAATGCCTGTCGTATGAAGCGCCTACCTGATATTTTCTCCAGTTCCGCAGGAGTGTAGATGAGCAGGTCCACATCCCATTCAGGGAGAGCTGAATGAAGCAAGGACCCCATCGTAGCGGTCCAAAAAACGGAGGCTGGTATTTTGGACAAAGAACATGTCAATATCGCTATGCCGCGACGCCTCGCCCCGCGCCAGCGAACCAAAAAGGATCGCTTTCTCGATATTGTGTTTTTTGAAAACAGGTTGGAGTTTATTCTTCAGGTCGTCTATTTTCATGGTGCGATTCCTGAAAAGATTATAGCACGTTCATTCGGGGAACAAACCTTGCGGCGAAGAACGGGAGCAAGCTCCCTGAGTCCGTATTTCCGTTACGGCGCAAACTCCAGGAGAACCTTGAGCGCTTCCAGGTTTTGTTTGAAGTCGGTATCGCGGTGGTTGGCGAGTTCCATGTCCACCGCCGCGCCGACGCCGTTCTCGACCGCCCAATCGGCGAGTGTGCCGGTGTATTCGCAGCCCGTGTCAATCGGCGGGTAGGGGTAGCCGGTCGCTTTTGCCAGCGCTTTTGCCAGGCGGATCGAATCCGGCTCCCAGGGATCGCCGCCGGGGAAGACCCCCAGCGCGGCGCTGTGATAACTGATGATCGCCAGAATATCGTGAGAGGCTATGAAACTCATTACAGCGCGCGTTTCGGGTTCGGAGCCGCCGTACGATCCACCGGTGGTGGGACGCCATATCCAGCAGCCGTCGCGGTTCCAGTCCGCGGTCCAGTTGCGGGAGGGGAAGTTGCGATTCAAATCCACGCCGAGGTGGTTGACGCGCCCATCCACGCCGTTGTCGCGCGCTTCTCCATCGGGGTTCATGTTGCGGATGATGTAGAGCGTCGCGTCTTCGGGAATGACTTCGGGATGGTCAATGATGTGTCGTATCAGTTCGTTCGCAAGCCCGACGGTGTTCCCCTCGTAGCCTCCGTGAATACCCGCCACGATCAGGTATTCGCGTTCGCCGGAGCCGAAGGTGTACACGTCAATGGGGCGTCCCTGATGCGAAAGACCGATGATGTTGGATTGCTGCCCATGGTCGAGGACGAAAGGCGTTGACGTTTCGAAGACCGGCGGGGTGAAAAATGGATTTGGGGTGAGCGTGGGGAGGTAATAACTTGTGGGAGGGAGCCTCTGCGTCGGCGCGGCGCGCGGGGTTTCGGTCAACGCGTGCGCGGCGGAGGCGCGGCGACCGTTGGCGTAAAGAAAACCCGCGCCCAGCAGGCAGATGACGACCGCAAAGTTCAATCCCCAGATCGCGTAAACCCACGAATGGGAAGGGGAACTCTTTTTACGCGGCATCGGCATCGTTTTCCTGGGCGCGGAGTCTCAGCCAGTTCAAAGCCAGGTTGACCGACCAGCGCGGCAGGCTGCGCGGCGGTCCACCGTAAGTGATGCGATGCGTCTTTTCCCCGCGCGGCGTGATGAGCGCCATGACCGCCGAGCGTTCCGTCACGTTGACCGTCACACCCAGCGCGGCGTCTGCGTTGGATGCGGCTCGGGCGGCGCGCAAAGCGTCCATTAGCGAGGCAGGATCGAGGTCCGGCAGCGAAGCGGCGTGAGGGATCGCGCGCGCCAGCAATCCGTCGAGTCCCGATTCGATGGCGGTCAAAGTCCACCCGCGTCCTGCCACAGCGTCAAGCGCCGCATCCTCCAGTTTATCCTCGTCCGCTCCGAAGACGAAATTCCCCAGCCGTTCGCGGGCTTGTCTTTCGATCTCCGCGATCATGGCGTCGGCTTCGGCTTCGCTCCCGGCTTTCGCCGTAATGCGGACATCCACCACGCCGGTATGCGCGGCAAGCCCGACCGTGGGGTTGCTCAACGTTTCGAGGTCGCTGATCTTCTCGTCTATCGCGCCCTCGCCGAGGCCCGCGCAATGCAAAATGCGGATCTTGATGATCGCATCCAGATCGAATCGTTTTTGAAGGTACGGAATGATGGATTCGTGCAGGATGTGTTCCATCTCGTTGGGGACGCCGGGCAGGGAGATGACGACGCTTTCCCTCACCCCCGTCCCCTCTCCACCCCCCTCTTTCTCTCCCCCCATTTTCGCAGAAAATGGGCGGAGATGGAGGGGGGTCTCCACGATGAAGCACGGCGCGGTGCCAACCGGATTTGGAATCGCAATTGCTCCTTTGGGAACGTGCGCCTGTCGCTTTTGATTCTCGGAGGGTTTGCGCCCGTAACGCGAAATGATCTCGACGATCTGTTCCCACAGGTCTGCGCGGAATTCCAGTTCGACGCCGACCGCTTTTGCGACCGCTTCGCGCGTGGGGTCATCCACAGTGGGACCCAGCCCGCCGGTGGTGATGACGATCTCGGCGCGGTCCATCGAGTTGCGGATGGCGTCCGCGATGCGCCCGACGTTGTCGCCGATGGTGATGGTGCGGTAGATGTCCACGCCCAAGCCGCGCAGGGTGCGCGCGAGGTAACGCGTGTTGGTGTCCACGATCTCGCCGAGGAGGATTTCCGTTCCGATGGTGATGATCTCTGCCGAGGGCATGGTAATTCCTTCCTCATCCCCAGCCCTTCCCCCGAAGGGGAAGGGAGTCCCCATTCCCATATTGGGAGAGACTGGGGGAGGGTTAAACCACATTGTACTCTTTTATCAGTCTTCCTTCCTCGAAGCGCGCCAGGTCGAGCATGGAAACGTCAACGGTCGAGAACCTGCCATCCAGAATGAACTCGCTCATCAATTTGCCCGAGACGGGTCCGTGCATGAAACCGTGACCGGAAAAACCGGTGCAAACGAGGAAACCCTCCACATTCGTTTTGCCGAAGATCGGATGCGCGTCGGGCGTCACCTCATACAAGCCCGCCCAGTGCGAGGCGCGGCTGGCTTTTTCGACAAGCGGCATCCTGGCAATGGCGGCTTCGAGATTGACCAGTTCGAATTCCTCGTCCACGCTCTGGTCGAAACCGGGTTTTTCGTTTTGATTGCTCATGCCGATCAGGAGTCCCTCGCCCTCGCGATGAAAATACAGCGACTGCGCGAAGTCAATCACAAACGGAAAATCCTGCGGCAACTCCTTCAACGGACTCGTGGTGAACATCTGCCTGCGGAGGGGGACGATGGGGATTTGGACTCCCGCCATCGCGCCGACCTGACCCGACCAGGGTCCCGCCGCGTTCAGGATCGTGCGCGTCTGGACCACGCCCCGGCTTGTTTCCACCGCTTCGACCTTATCCCCGCCGACGCGGATTCCCGTCACCTCCGCGTTGTTGACGGCTTTGACTCCCATCTTTTGCGCCGCGCCGATGTATCCCATCACGACGCTGTTCGGGTCAACGATGCCGTCCTTTTGATGGAAGGTTCCGGTAAGCGCGTCGTCGAATCGCATCATGGGCAGGCGTTCGCGTATTTCGTCTCCGCTCAGGAGTCGAGTTCCCACGCCGAGACTGTTTTGTAACTTCACATTTTGTCGAAACGTGTTCGCGTCCTTTTCGTTGGTCGCCACCAGCAAATACCCGCATTGGCGATAATTCACGTCCTGACCGGTCTCCTCCTTGAAGCGTTCGATCATGGGCAGGCTTTCGAGCGAGAGTTTGACGTTGATCTCGGTGGAGAACTGGTAACGGACCCCGCCCGCGCAGCGTCCCGTCGCGCCTGTGCCGAAGAACTCCTCCTTTTCGAGCAACACGATGTTCTTCACGCCGCGCTGCGCCAGGTGATACGCCGCGCTGGCGCCCATGACCCCTCCGCCGATGATGACGATGTCTGCTGTGTTTGATATATCCATTTTCTCTCTCATATTGTCATTGCGAACGAGCGAAGCGAGTGAAGCAATCTCCTTCTTATAAGTGGATTTCCAATCCGCATTGGAGGTTGCTTCGCTTGCTCCTTCGCTGTCACTCAGGACAAGGCTCGCAACGACATCCGGGATTAAAACTCCACTTCTTTTCCGATGTTCATTTTGCGCGCGTTTTCGAGCGCGACCTGCGCCGCCATTGCATCCTGAACGGCGACCCCCACCGATTTGAAGTAGGTGATTTCATCATTGGATTCTCTGCCGGGTTTGCGCCCCAGCACGATCTCGCCCAGTTCCGCGTGGATGTGCGATTCGTCGAACAATCCCGCGCGGATGGGCTGGAGGAGGTCGCCCGCCTCCTCCAGCGAGGCAGAGTACGAGTCAACGACGACCTTTGCGCGCCGAACGGTCTCTGCGGGGACCTCCTGCATCTCCGGCGTGTACGAGCCGACCGCGGAGATGTGAGTCCCTGCTCTGAGGTCTTTGTCGTCGAAGACCGGTTTTGTGGAGGTTGTCGCCGTGCAGATGATGTCTGCGTGTTCGACCGCTTCTTTTGGAATGGATGCCACGCGTATATCGCGCGGGATCGGACCTTTGCCTTTCATCTCCTCTGCGAAGGCGCCGGCTTTGTGCATGTCAGGGTCGAAGATGTAAACCGTTTCGATTTTTCGCGCGGTACACGCGGCTTCGAGTTGTGTGCGTCCCTGCGCGCCCGCGCCGAAGATCGCGGCGATCCTGCTGTCCGCGCGGGAGAGCAGGTCAACAGCCGCGCCGCCCGCCGCGCCCGTGCGGATGGCGGTCAGCGAACTGCCCTCGAGCAAAGCCGCGGCGCGGCCGGTCTGCGGGTCGAAGACGAGAACGGCAGCCTGAATGTAGGCGAGTCCGCGGGCGGGGTTGGTTGGGAATAACGAAACCGCTTTGACCGCCAGCGCCTGGTTATCGGCTGCGTGGACATAGGCTGGCATGAAGAGGCTGAGCGCGTCGCTGTTTGGGATGGGTAAACGCGTCCGAAGCGGCGCGACAGCCCTCCTGTCGGAGAGGGAGGCGTAGGCTTGTTTCATCGCCTGGATGGCTTCGTTCATCGGAAGCGACTTACGAACTTCGTCTGCTGTCAGGATGAGCATCTTGGCTTCGTTTCCTTTCTGCGAAATGATTCTCGCGTTGCAGTATGCGAATTAAATTTCGCGTTATGAATCCTGCGGATCGCAGCCCTGCGGCTTTTGCCAGTGATCCGTGATCATGGCTTCGAGGTTGGGTGGCGTGCAGGAAAGCCAGGGCTGGTCGGTGAGGTTGGCGGCTCTGAGTCCCTGCGAGCAGGGATCGTCAATTTCGGTGAGGATGAGCGCGCCGTCCTTGATCTTCCAATTGTAAATGCCCGTCT
>JAANMU010000587.1_pt1 | contig 42548 bp, 36 predicted proteins | sample 7279701 | NCBI WGS metagenome assembly JAANMU01 (sample SAMN14094539, study PRJNA606508) | bioreactor metagenome | isolation source: A lab-scale SPAN reactor treating ammonium-rich wastewater day 57 | place: Ireland: Galway | collected 2017-03-13
CGCGCGTTGAACGCTTCAGGAATTGGCGCGGCGCCGTTCAACAGATTGTCTACACTCCCGCGCGTTCTAATTCTGAACAGGTCAACGCGCGGGAGTGTAATGCTCGCAACACGGTCGGGGGCATTGACCACGCTCGCCGATCCATAGCCCGTTCGAAACGGCCTCATCTCAGGGTTTGGCTTCTTCGAAGATGGTCGGGCGGTCCTTGCCCATCAAGCGGAGCAGGTCCACGCTCCACCCGGCCTCCTGGAGCTTGAGCAGGAAGGGCTCGGCGTTCCTGTGGGTCTTCTTCAAGCAGGAGGTCCTCATCCAATGGTCGTCTCCCAGCAAGTTCCTTCGTGGGCCCAGGCCAATGTGCAGTCTTTCCGCGACAGCCAGACCCTGCCGGGCGGCCAGCGCCAGCCTCTCAACGCCGCCCAGGCGCGTGAGGTGGACGGCAAGGTGAGCTCCCAGGTGGAGGAAGGCATCCTGCTCGACGAGAGCGAGATGGACCTCGCCAAGGGCCAGCCTGGCGTCATCAAGGCCCACCTCTTCGGCACCAAAACCGAGGTCTATTTCAATGGCAACTCGACCCAGGGCGAGTTCGTGCAGACCGTGGGCAACGAAGTGGCCGTCTACGGAAAGTTTACCCCTGACGCCGTAGACATGGTCGTGGCTCAGAAGGACGGCGACAAGGTCAACGGCCAGGCTGTCCGCATCGATCGCAAAGAGCCGGGCAACAGCTTCGCAGTGATCCAGGGCGAAGGTTTTAATCTCTTCTAATCGCGAAGGGGCCCGGCATGTCCGAGCTCCAAACCATCATCGATAAGCACGTCCAGAGGGTCCAGGCGGGACAGTGGCAAGAAGCTCTGTCCGACCTGGGCCCTGCGCTTTCCAATTACCCCAATAACTTCAGCTTGATGATGCTGGCAGCGTCGTGCCACTTCGAGTTGGGCCAGATGCGCGAGGCCGCCGTCTTGTTCGGCGAGTGCCACGGGCTCGAGCCCAGGCAGACCAATCCGCTTTACTACGGCGGAGTTGCCATGCGCAAGCTGGGAATGCTGAATGAGTGCGTGGCGGCCATGAATATGTGCCTCAAGCTCGACCCCTCAGACTTCCTGGCCTCCGGACACCGCGGCCTGGCCTTGCTCAGCCTGGGCCGAAACGATGAGGCCCGCCCGGACCTGCGCCGTTTCCTGGTTCGCATGTCGGAGCGCTCGGGGCATCTGCAGGGTAAAGAAGGCGAGGCGGTGGTGGAGGCGGTCAACGCCTTGAAGGCCATCGGAGAGAATTTCCCCGTGCCCGGGCCGGAGGAGTTACCGCTCCTGCAAATGCTGGAGACCAATCAACTGGACCAGTTGCTGCAGCGTCTGGCCCGTCCCACCTCGGCCTGGCATCACTACTTCCGAGGCGATGCCCTCAACAGCTCGGGCAAATCCCAGGAGGCTGTGGTGGAGTTGGACCAGGCCCTGAAGCTCAACCCGCTCATGCTGGACGCCTACCGCATCCGCGGCGATGCCTACAGCCGCTTCGACCCTGCTCGCGGCATCGAGGACTACAAATGTTATCTCGCCGAGGCCGATCCGGACGCCGGCGTGGTCTGGTGCAACATGGGCGGCAGCTTGCGCAATCTCAAGCGTTATCCCGAGGGAGTGGAGGCCACGAAGCGCGGTCTGCAGCTGCTGGGAGAAACGGCCTCGGGCCTCTACTGGGAGAACCTGGGCGTCTGCCAGCTCAACACCAAAGATTTTCAGGGTTGCGTGGCCAGCATGACAGTGGCCCTCCGAGCCGGCTCGCCCCAGGTGCTCTACTACCGGGCCTGTGCCTACGACGAGCTCGGACAGGTGGAGCAGTCCATCGAGGACTTCGAGGCCTACCTCGCGGCAGGTGGTAACCAGCCCTGGGCTCACAAGCGCCTGGAGCAACTCAAGGCCGCCCTCCCCAAGCCGGCGGCGCCCGAGAAGAAAGCCGGCTTCTTCTCCAAGCTCTTCGGAGGCAAGAAGGAAGAGAAACCCTCTGGTCGTCCCACCTTCCAGCCGCTGGAGTTCTGGCAAGAGCCCGTCACGGTCAAGCTCAAGGCCATGGCTGACAAAGGCCGCTGGCAGGACATCGCCACCATCCTGGAGGGCCATCAGGGCGAGCTGCGCGGCTTCTATAACGTCCAGCTCTCCGAGGCCATCTCCGGGCGGCCCGCCTGGCTGGAGACCTGGCTGAAGGAGAGCCCCAACAGCGCCGCCGCCTGGAATTTCAGCGGCCGCAACGCCATCGAGTGGGCCTGGGAAGGCCGCGGGACCGACTGGGCCGAGAACGTGAAAGAGGAGCAGTGGAAGCTCTTCCACGAGCGCCTGGAGCTGGCGGGCAGCTCCCTGATGCGCTCGCACGAGCTCGACCCCGCCGACCCCAACCCGCTGGTGGACATGATCACGCTCAACATGGCCCACTCCCAGCCCATCGAAGAAGCCTTCAAGCTCTTCCAGCACGCCCTGGACCGATGCCCCGACCATCGGGGGGCGCACCGGGCCATGATGTATCGCCTCAGCCCCAAGTGGGGCGGCTCGTTCGAGCAGTTGACGAAATTCCGCGACCTGGTCATCGCCGACTTGCCCGAGGGCAGCAAGATGTTTGCGATTCATCCGTGGGTGCTGGCCGAGCAACTGATCGGCGAGCGCGAGAAGCGCGCCATGTCCGATTCGGCCAGGGAGCTGCTCGTCCAGTGTTACGAGCGCTCCCTGGGGAGCTCGCATTACAAGGAGAACGTGTTCATGGTTTGGGACATGAACTACTTCGCCTGGGCCTTCTGGTGGGCCAAGAACTACCCCATGGCCGTAAAGGTTTTCGACCGGCTGGGAGACCGCCTCTCGGCCTGGCCCTGGGTCAACCTGGGCGAGCCCTGGAACGTGTTTCAGAACGTCCGCTACGACTGCAAACAGGCCCTCTAGCGGAACCGGGCCAGGAGCCCGGCCGCCCCGGCGTGGCCGAGTAGAGTCCCCTTTTGAAAGCTGGCGTAAGCCTGGTTCAGCTCCTGGGCGTGCAGCTGCAACTGGCCCAGAATGAACCAGCCTTCGGCGTCCTGGGGGTCGAGCTCGACGGCTCGCTCCAGAGCCCGGGCGCCCTCGTCGTTGCGCCCCAGCATCACGTTCGCCGTGCCCAGCACGTGCCAGGCCAGCGCCTGGTTGGCCTGGAGCTGCAGCGAGCGCTCCAGCAGGGGCAGCGCCTCCTCGAAGCGCTTCTCGTTTACGTAGCAGCGCGCCAGACCCAGCCAGGCGCCCGCCCGCAGGGGGTCCTCATTCAGAGCGCGTTCGAAGCACGGCCGCGACTCGGCCCGCTGGCCCTGCTCCCAGAGCGCGCTGCCCAGGTATTCCCAGGCGGGGGCGTTGGCGGGGTCGCGGTCCAGGCAGCGGCGAAAGCAGTCCTCAGCTTCCGGCAGCTGCCCCAGGTTCAGGCAGGCCATTCCCACGCCCGTCCAGAGATCGCCCCGCCGGGGATTGAGGGCCAGCGCGCGGCGCATGCACTTGAGCCCCGCCTCGAGCTGTCCCCGTCCCGCCTGGTAGAGCCCGAAGTTGTACCACGTGAGCGAGTTGTAGGGATGGACCTCGAGTCCGGCGCGGAAGCAGTCCTCGGCGCGCTTGTCCCCCAACACCGCCAGGCTCATGGCCAGCTCGTTCCAGGCCGAGCCGGACTGCTCCCGCCTTAGAGCTCGCTCGCAGTCGTCCACGGCCTCCTGGAGGCGGCCCATCCGGCGCAGACAGAGCGCGCGATTGACCCAGGCGTGGGCCAGGCCGCGATCCAGTTGCAAGGCCTGATCCAGGAGATCCAGGGCGCGCTCGAGCTGGTCCATGTTGATCAGCGAGGCGGCCTTGTCGGAGAGCTGCAACGCGCTCAGAGCCTCGCCCCTGACCGGCTCGGGGGGCGGGGAATCGCTCACGCGGGCGTAAAGCTCGGCCAGGCGCGCCCGGATGGGGAAGAAGTCCAGCGGCCGATCGTCGGGCAGTTTGGCCAGGCAAGCCTGGACCAGGGCGTCCAACTCGTCGTTCAGGGGATGATCCAGCGCCAGCCGCGCCGGGGGAGCGAAGCAGTGCTGGTAAGCCAGCGACATGGCGGTCTCGCCGTCGAAGGGCAGGCGGCCGGTCAGCATCTGGTGCAGCATGACGCCAAATGAGTAGACGTCCGAGCGCCGGTCAGCGGAGCCGGCGTCGCGCCACTGCTCGGGCGGCATGTAGCCGGAGGTGCCCAGGATCTCCCCCGCGCCGGTGAGTCCGGAGTCCACCGGCGGCGGCCCCGCGGTCTGACCCTGCAAAAGGCCGGCCAGCCAGCGGGAGAAGTCGGCCTCAGACCGCTGCGGGACGGGGTCCACCACCTTTGCCAGACCGAAGTCGGTGATCTTGAGGCAGTCCCCCTCGGCGCTCAGCAGGCAGTTCTGGGGCTTGATGTCGCGGTGGGCTTTGAGGCCATGGGCGTAGGCGTGGGTCATCCCGTCACAGAACTGCATGGCCAGGAGCAGCACGGTGCGCAGGTCCAGGCGCTCGCTGCCGATCCAGTCCGACAGTTCGCCCCCCTCCACCAACTCGAGGAACAGATAGGGGCGACCGTTGATGACCTGGAAGCTCTCCATGGCCACGATGTTGGCGTGGCGGTCGAGCTGATTCCAGAGCGTGGTCTCCAGCCGAAAGCGCTCCACGACCTCAGGGTCGGGCTCACCCAGAAAGGTCTTGACGGCCAGGGGCGTCCCCTCCCAGTGGTCGAGCACCAGGTAGACGCAGCCCATTCCCCCCCGCAGGACGCGGAAGACCTCATATCGCCCCGCGATCCTCTCCTTGACCCGAAAGCTCACCTGGCCAGGTTCCAGGGACGAGCGGCATTTCCTACGAATCTGGAGGGATGTTCGGACTCTCAAGCCCAAAGGACAGGCCGCTGTCGAGAAAGCGGTAGAGCTCTACCAGGCAGACAAAAAGGCGGAGGCGCTGGAGCTGGCGTTGCGGGGGGCAAGTATCGGCGCTCCCGCGGGCTGGTGCGTAGCCGCCGGGCGCTGCATGACTTCGCGCAATGGGTCACGCTGGACTCGCCGCGCATCCGACAGATGCTGCGCAATCGGCTCGAGGGGCGGGTTTCAACGTCGATCGCCACAAGCAACAATTCGCCAGCCCCGGCCTGATGTCATCCTGGTCGCGCCGGTGGGGCCCGGATCGCGCCTGAGTCGGGCGGGAGCCTCTTCTTGAGCCGTACCGAGCCGAAGCGGACGGCATCCTCGGTCACGGCCGGGCCGGTGTGGTCAGCACGGGCCGGGGAGCCCGGAGCTTGGTCGATGTAGTGCTCGAGGAGACGGTTGCCACATACTCCACCATCATGCGCGACCCCCCCCTCCGGGCCCGTTTCAGCTTTCTCTTTGCCGGAAAGCCAGATTTCTGGTATTCTGGTTTCGTGAAGACAACCTTGAACCTCCCCGACGAGCTTGTTCGGCAGATCAAGATTCGTGCGGCCCAAGAGAATCGAAAACTGCAAGATCTGGTTGCAGAGTTGTTGCGGCGCGGCTTGGCGGCGACCCCCGAGCCTCGGCGACGGGTCCAGTTTCCCCTGATCACTGGGGGTCATTCAGCCCCTTCGGGGTTCGAGTCGCCCGAAAACCTGGCCAGGATTTTGGATGACGAAGAAGCCAGTGAAACTGTGCGATAGTAACGTCTGGCTCGCTCTTGTACTGCCTCACCACGCTCATCACGGGCGTGTTCTGGATTGGATGAACGGTCAGACACTCCCCGGAACCATCTTGATTTGCCGGGCAACTCAGCAGACCCTATTGCGCCTGTTCACCAACCGAACCATCTTGCCCGCATACGGGCTCGAGCCTAGAACCAACGAGGAGGCGTGGGCGCTTGTTGGCCAGCTCCTGTCGGACGAGCGTATCGTCTTTTGTCCGGAGCCCTCCGGCCTTGAGCCAGCCTGGGAGCGATTTGGCTGCCGACCCGCGGCATCGCAGAAACTCTGGATGGACGCCTATCTGGCCGCATTTGCCGTGTCCGGGGGCTATCAGCTCGTCACCCTTGACAGGGCCTTTCGTCAATTCGACGGCCTGGATCTTCTCGTGCTCTAAGGCGTGGCGGCGCCGACGACCTGTTCAGTCCTCCTTGTAGGGTACCACGTTGTAGGCGATTTCCAGACTGGAGGGGGTTCTGATGATGGTCCGCTCGATCACGTCCAGGAACCCCCCGCCGAAGAGGCGCGCGGGGGACTCGAAGACCCGAGCCTGGCCGGGACCCGGACCGTTGTCGGTAAAAGGTCCTGCCTGCCCTTCCAGGGAGAGCTTCTCGGCCACCTCGCCGGCAAAGTCGGGGGCCTTCTGGCCCTGCTCGAGCCAGTGCTCCACATGGAGCTTTGAGTCGGGCCGGCCATCGCCATCGTGGTCGATGGCGGCGTGGCCCTCGGGCGTCGAGGTCAGCACGGCTCTTTTTTGCACCGTGAAGCGGGCTTCGATTCCGCCATCCTCGGTGGCCTGAAATGCGAAGTCCACCACCGGGTGAGTGAGCCCGGAGGGGAGCTTGAAGAAGCTCACAAAGCGAGGCTTTTCCTCGGTCGAGCCAGCTACCTCGGCCCCCGAGACCGGTCCGTTACGGCTAGCGACCAGGGCGGCCAGGTTTCGGTAGACGAGGGCACTGGCACCGTTCTCCGAGGTCGTCGCTAACTGGCGGTCGATCTCGCGATTGTAGTCGCCCGAGTTGTCCAGATCCGCGTAGGCGTAAATTTTGGTCTCTCGCACGGGGGCCGCGTAGGTGGTCTGAAAATAGTTTTCGCTGATCGTTCGCATGACTTCTCTCCTCTGGCTCGCTGTCTCGAGCTTACCGCGGATGTCTGAAAGAGATCTGAACGCCTTGCTCGTGGAGCCAGAGGAGGCCGCCAGGGCCAGCGGTCCCGCGCCCGCTGATTCAGCGATGGCGGGCGGCGATGAGCTTGGCTTCGGCGGCCAGGGCCTGACGCAACTCAGGCGGCTCGAGCACCTCAATGCCGGTCAGTCCCAGCAGCCAGCGGATCATGCGCAGTGGGGCTTTAACCTGGAGCTCGACAATCTGGCCCCGAATCGCCTGGCTGGGGTGTCCGGGATTCTCCTCGAGCAGTCGCGCAAGCTCGGGAGGGACTCTGAGGCGCACCAGCCGGGCGGGGTCATCGCCCACGTCGAAGTTGTGAAACAGCGCCGAGCCGGGATCGAAGCCATCGGGGAGCTCGTAGGTCAGGTCGGTCGGGGTCACCGAGATAGCCCGCGAGAGCTTCAACGTGCGTCTTGCGGCCCGCAGGTGATCATAGCCCACGACGTACCACTCATCCTGGCGCAAGACGACACCCCACGGATCAAAGCGGCGGGCCTCGGGCTCGGCTCGATTGAGCCCACGATACACGATCTGGATCGACCTGCGCTTGTCATAGGCCTGCAGCGTCAATCGCAGGAACTCGGAGGCTCGATCATCCTGGGAGGGCGCGACGCCGACCGCTCGGTCGAGCTCTTGCAGGGTCCGCCGGTCGAGGGCGCGAGCCGAGCCGCGCAGCTTCTCCAGAGCGCTGCGGGCGGCCAGGGGAAAGGTCCCCCTCTTCTCCAGCGTGCGGCAGGCCAGAAACAGAGCCCACAACTCCTCCAGGCTCAGGCTCGGGGTGGGTAGATGACCTTCCGAGTCGAGCTGGTAGCGCCCGTTTCTGGGCTCCAGGTCGCAGGCAAGCAGGTCGCGCAGGTCGGCCAGGTCGCGCTGGATGGTGCGCCGGTCGCGCCCGAACTCCTGGGCCAGCTCTTCCAGTGAGTAGGAGCGAGACCGCAAGAGCAGGCTCAACCGGTTGAGACGGGCCGCCTTGGCTTGATTTCGATCCCCTGCCACGGGCGACTCCTTCGCAACTCAGGCGGACGCTCTCCTCTCAGCGGCGGGCCCGGGTAGCTCATACTTGTCGCAATATTCTCGATAGGGCTCCCCGTAATAGTCGCGATAGCTCGTTCCGGGAGGGGTCCCCGAGGGCTTCAAGCCTCCGATGGTGTAGCCACGTCCCTCTTGGGTCCAAGCGTCCGGAACGGCCCCTTGTCCACTCCCGAGACTTCGATCTGTTGATCTGTGCTGCGCAGGAACTCGTCTCGCACCTGTGCGTTGAACTCGTTGGCGTGGGCTTCGTCAGCCAGGCGCCGGCCGACGTTGCGACGCACGAACTCGGATCCACGACGGTGCTCGATCTGGCGATCGCTGGTCCCGGTCGGGTTGCCCGGTGGCACGAAGGGCTGATGCTGGCTGTGGTTGCGCGCATAGTCGAAGTGTCCCAGCTCGTGCGCGATGGTGCCCAGTCGGTCGGCATCGGTGGTCTTGCGCCCGTGGGAGTCGGTGAGGATGCCGATGACGGGAGGCTTGCCGTCGCGGAAATAGCCGCCGTCCAAACAGGTCCAGGTCGGAGTCCTCATTGTGATCGCCTCGCGCCAGGGAGCCGAAGAGACGAACCTCCAGAATGCGCTCGCCGTAGGCGGCGGCCAGGGCTGATTTGAAGCGTCGAGCCAGGTGCAGGGACCGAGAGTTGGCTGGCATATCGCATCATTCGAACCCCGAGGCGGGAGATCATCTTCCCACGATCAGTGTGAGGCCATGGCCAGGCGCACTCCGCCTACCACGAAGTAGCCGTGGGCGGCTCCCACCGCGGGTCCGGCAGCCATGGCCGCCCCCGACGCGGCGGCCAGGCGAGCGCCCTTGTTGCGGGCAAAGGCTTCCACCTCGCCCTCGTCGTTCATGACGTAGAGCACTCCGTGCCGGTCCAGCTGGGGGCCCGAGCTGAGGCGCTGCTCGGCGTCCAGACGCCAGGTCTCCTGGCCGTCGGCGGCGTTCACGGCCAGCAGCTTGCCCTGGCGGGTGCTGAAATAGTATTGCCCGTCCGGGCCGGGCGCCGGGCCTAGCACGTCGTCGCGCGGGGCCGGCTTGACTTTCCAGCGCTGCTCTCCGCTCTGCGGATCGAGCGCCGTTACGCCCCCATCGAGCTTGACGAAGACCGCCCCGTCGCCGCCCACCCAGGGCTCGGTGCGCAGGTTGCCGTTCAGGGGGAGGCGTCGCTCCTCGTGCCCGTCGGCGGCGTTCAGCACCACCAGGGGCAGCTTGTCGCCTCCCAGCAGGCCCACGTACAGCTTGCCGTCCGGCCCCACGGCCGGGGCGGCCCGGGCGTAAGCTCCGGTTTCTGCCTTCCAGAGCTTCTTGCCGGTCTCGCCGTTGACGGCGTAGACCGCCCCATTGGTGGTGCCGAAGTAGACGGTACCGTCGGGGCCCACGCTGGGCCCGGTTCGGCCGAAGCTGGTATCCTTGTCGCGGTTGGGAAAGCTCCAGCGCTTTTTGCCGGTGGCCACGTCCATGGCGGTGATGGCTTTGTCGTCGGCCTGCAGGAGCGTTTTCCCATCGGGAGTCAAAGTCTGCCAGCAGTCCGAGAACCAGAAGCCGGCCTTCTCGGTGTTGAGCACTTCCTTCTCGGCGCCGTCCAGGCTGTCGAGCCGGGCCAGGCGGCCCTGGTAGCCGATCAGGACCGTGTCCTCAACCGGGGAGGCGTAGAAGGTGCCTTTGACCGCGAAGGGGCGCTGGTCTTCCTCGATCAGCTCTTCCGGCTGGCACGACCAGAGCCGATGCGGATCGGCGTTCTTGATGCTACTCAGTGCCCGGGTGGTGGCGCCTAATTCCATGCATTGAGTCTAGGCGGGGGGGCTGAAAGAACCATGCACGGGGAACTCCACCACGATCACGGTGGTGTCATCCTCGGGAAGCTCGCGGCCGGCGTGGTTCAAGCTGGCGTGCATGAGGCGGTCCAGAAGCTGCTCGGGGGCCGCATCCGAGGAGCCCCGGAGGGTTCGGGAGACCCCCTCGAGCTCGAACAGGGTGTCGCACTGATCGCGTGCCTCGGTGATCCCGTCGCTGAAAAGCACCAGCCGGTCGCCCGGGCGGAAATCGGTCTGCACCACGTCGTGCTGGATGTCGGCATAGCCGATTCCCACGAACAGGCCACCCGGCTCGATGGTCTCCAGGGCGCCCGAGTCGCCCCGCAGGATCATCGGGAAAGGAATTCCCCCGGCCAGCGCCACGGAAACCTTCTGGCTGGCCGGGTCCACCTGGACGAAGGCCATGGAGCCGTCCTTGCCATCGGCGGCCAGCAACTCGTCGGCCCGGGCCAGGGCCTGCTCAGGCTCGAGCGAGGTCCAGCTGGCGTCGCCCTTGAGCAGCCGGGTGATCTGCTGGCGTTGGGCGCAGGCCTCGGGACCGTGGCCCTGGGCGTCGAGCAGCCAGATGGCGGTGGTGCCGTCGGGGCGGGGGGCCACTTCGAATCCATCGCCGGACTGCTCCGGCACGGCCGCCCGGACCTGAGCCACCACGTTGAGGCCGCTGGCCCCGGTTCGCATGATGGGATCCACAACCCCGGGTTTCGACAGGCCGGGGCTCGATTCCGCCTCCTCGAGAGTGTAACACCTCGTTCACCGTTTCATGGCTTGCTTTGACTATACTGCCGCCACACAGAGATATCTGGAGGGACTACGTCATGGCGGTAAACACTCTGGCCCCGCCTCGCCTCGGATGGATCCGGGGACAGGCCAACGGGGCTTCGCTCGATCTCAGCTTCAATCGTACCCAGCACACCGTGGCCGGGACGGCCAACGATGACTCGGTCTCGCTGAGCATCGACCACGATCGGGGCGCCATCGAGGGCGTCGCCAACGGCCACGAGGTGGATCTGGCCATGGTGGGCTGGACCCCCACCCGCGTGCGCCTCGAGGGCGAGGCCAACGGTCATGAGCTCAACCTGGACGTGAACCTGGGCGCGCACACCATTTCCGGCTCGGCCGGGGACGAGCGCTGGAACCTTCGCTTCGACCACGACAGCCTGCATGGCACGATAGGCTCGAAGTCGGTGGATCTCGAGCTCGACCTTTCTCGCGGTCAGCTCAGCGGCCAGGTGAACGGGCAGGCCGTGCAGGCCGAGATGGTCAACCTGGACATGACCGACCTGGCCCCCCATCTCTATTTGCTGGCCCCCACGCGATGAAAAAGTGGCTCTTGCTCCTGGCGCTTCTCGCCCTGGGCGCCGGGGAGGCTCTGTTGTTCCCCACGGCTGAATACAGCGGAGTGCTCCGTGTACACGGCGAGGGCGGGGTGCTGGTGCTGCGCGATCAGAAGGCTTACGACGCTTTCATCGACCGTATTCCCAAGACAGAGATCTCCAAGACCAACCCGGCTCCTCCCTCGGACGACCCGCTGTTGAAGCGCCCCAAGATCGACTTTGCCGAGAATATGGGCGTGGTGGCCACCAGCAACTTCCTCCACGCTCAGGTGAAGATCGTCGAGCTCCGGTTGCAGTCCGACGGCGAGAGCGTGCACCTGCAGGTGGAGCGGGTCACCCCCAATGAGTCGAAGTACGCCTCGGTCCCCAATGATGTCGGCCGCTACCATCTGGTGGTGGTCGACCGCCGCAACGGCGAAGTGCGCGAGGTCAATCGCTGATCGCACTCAGGAGAGCCTTATGAGCCGAGGAACAAGAATACTCTGGCTCCTCGTGGTGCTGGTCCTGCTCGCGCCAGCCCGAGGACTGCCCGAGGTCGACCCGGAATCGGTGGACATGTCCGCTCCCCGCCTGGCCGAGATCGAGCGCGTGGTCAACCAGGCCATCGCGGCCGGCAAACTGCCCGGCGCGGTGGTGATCGTGGGGCGGCGGGGCAAGATCGTCTATCGCAAAGCCTTCGGGCAGCGCGCCACCGAGCCCGCGGCCGAGCCGATGACCCTGGACACGATCTTCGATCTTGCCAGCCTGACCAAGCCCCTGGCCACCGCTCCCTCCGTCATGCTGTTGGTGGAGGAGGGCCGCCTGCGCCTGAGCGATCCGCTGGGGCTCTACTTCCCCGAGCTGGAGGACCCGGCCGCCCGCAAGGTGACGGTGCAAGAGCTCTTGACCCACACCTCGGGCTACGGCAGCGGCCTGGACCGCACCCGCGACTGGCAGGGCCTGCAGGGGGCGGCCGGCCAGCTGGCCCGTGAATACCTGCGCCATCCTCCCGGAACGCACTTTGAATACTCCGACATCAACTACATCGCGCTGGGCCTGTTGGTGCAGCGCGTTGCGGGCCAACCCCTGGACCAGTTCGCCGCTCGGCGCGTCTTCGGCCCGCTCAAGATGACCAGCACCGGCTACGGCCCTCGCATCGAGCCGGACGTGGCTCCTACCGAGCGCCGCGGGGCCGTGGTGCTGCGCGGCGTCGTGCACGACCACGTGGCCGCCCGGATGGGCGGGGTGGGCGGCCACGCGGGGCTCTTTGCCACCGCCGACGACGTGGCCCTCTTTGCCCAGATGCTGCTCGACCAGGGGGGCGGGGTGCTCAGCCCGGCCTCGGTAGCCCGCATGACCCGTCCGGTGGTGGTCTCGCTCGGCGGCTCCACCCGCGGGCTGGGGTTCGACATCGACTCGCCCTTATCGGCCAACCGCGGCGAGCTGTTTCCCCGCGGCTCTTTCGGGCACAGCGGATTCACCGGTACCTCGCTCTGGGTCGACCCCACCAGCGGCATTTTCGTGGTCTTTCTCTCCAACCGCGTCCACCCCGACGGCAAAGGCGACGTGGTCCCGCTGCGGGCCCGGGTGGCCACCCTGGCGGCGGCCGCCGCCACCGACCAGTCCACCGCCTGGCGCGAGGCCGATCAGCGCTATCTGGACGAAGTGGCCCGGGGCCTGCCAAAGCTGAAGGAGCAGCTCGCTCAGGTGGCCGGCAAGTCCCCTGCCCCGGTCCTCTCGCGGCGCACCCTGAACGGGATCGACATCCTGCAAGAGAACGGTTACAGCGAGCTGGCCGGGCTGCGCGTGGGCCTGGTCACCAACCACACCGGTCGCAACCGGCAGGGTGAGCTGACGGTGGACCTGTTGCACAAAGCCCCGGGGGTCAAGCTGGTGCGCATCTTCTCGCCCGAGCACGGCCTGCGCGGCAAGCTCGACGAGAAGGTGCCCGACACGACCGACCCGGGCACGGGCCTGCCGGTGGTGAGCCTCTACGGCGAGCGCAAGCGCCCTCGTCCCGAGGACCTCAAAGGTCTGGACGCGCTGGTCTACGACATCCAGGATTGCGGTACGCGCTACTACACCTACAGCACCACCCTGCGCTACCTGCTCGAGGAGGCGGCGAAGGCCGGCTTGCCGGTGTTCGTGCTCGATCGGCCCAACCCGCTGGGCGGCGAGGTGATGGAAGGCCCGGTGGCCGACGCCGAGCGGGACTCCTTCACCTGTCCCCACACCCTGCCGGTGCGCCACGGCATGACCCTCGGCGAGCTGGCCCGCATGCTCAACGTCGAGCGCAAGATCGGGGCCGACCTGCGCGTCATCAAGATGGACCCCTGGGCCCGCTCGCTGTGGTTCGATCAGACCCAGCAAGAGTGGGTCAATCCCTCGCCCAACCTGCGCGGACCCACGGCGGCGCTGCTTTATCCGGGGGTGGGCCTGTGGGAAGCGACCAACCTCTCGGTGGGGCGCGGCACCGACCGCCCCTTCGAGCAACTCGGCGCGCCCTGGCTCGATGCAGATCGGTTCGCCCTGCTGCTCAACGAGCAGGGCCTGCCGGGCGTGCGCTTCGTGCCGGTCCGCTTCACCCCCCTGAGCTCGGTCTACGCCGGCCAGGAGTGCCGGGGAGTGCAGATCCTGGTCACCGACCGCACGCGTCTTCGCCCGGTGCGGATGGGCATGGAGCTGGCCGCGGCGCTGCTACGCCTGCATCCGCGAGAATTCGAGACCGAGAAGCTGGGACGGCTGCTCGACAACGCTGACACGCTGCGCCGGCTGCTGGCGGGGGAGACGCCGGCCCAGATCGAGGCCTCATGGAAGAAGGGGCTGGACGCCTTCCGCAAGCGGCGAGCGCCGTTCTTGCTTTATTGATCCTCGTCGGGGGTCAGCTCCGCACCCTCGTAGATTTCGACGAGCGGCAACTCCACTCCCAGCTCGGGCAAGGGGATGACTGCGTCCATCCCCTGGTGCAGCTCGCGCACGAAGCCCAGGTCGGTGCGTCGAAACAAGACCACCACGGGAGTTTCCTGCTCCACCAGAAGGTAGGCCGAAAGGCTCGGGAGCTTGAGGTAGCCTTCCTTCTTCTCTCCTTCGTCCAGGCGCCGGGTTCGTCCGGAGATTACCTCCACGATCACTGCCGGCTCGTCCTGGAATGTGTCGCTGCCGGGATTGGGACGGCAGATGACGGAGAGATCGGGATAGTAGAAGCGGACCTGGTGGGGGAGGCGCAGGCGGATCTTGGTATCCGAGTTGTAGACTCGACAAGGGGTCCCGCGGAGCCGGCTCCCCAACGCCAGAAAGGCGTTCCCGCCGATCAGGTTGTGGGTATTCCGTGCTCCGGCCATCTGGTAGACGACGCCGTCCACATATTCGTGCTTGACCGGTGAGTCGAGCTCGGCCGCAAGGTAGTCCTCGACCGAGACATGGTGAAACTGTCGCGCCCTCTCCACCTGATCAGTTTACTCGTGGGCGTAAGGGACGCCTCAGCGAGGACTCAGGACGGGAACTGCCCCTGGAAGGGGAACGTGCCGTCAGGCGCTCCGAAGCTGACCGGGCCGAGCAACGGGGGAGACTGGTTGGGCAGCCCACCCTGCCCGCCGAATGGCCCCAGAACGAAGGGCCCGCCCGGCAGACCGCCAGGGCCACCCCAGGGACCAAGCACATTGGGACCCTGAGGCAGGCCACCAGGACCGCCGAAGGGGCCGAGCACGTTGGGACCCTGAGGCAGGCCGCCCGGACCGTCCCATGGACCGAGCACGAAGGGTCCACTCGGAAGACCACCGGGGCCACCCCAGGGGCCCAGCACGAAAGGACCGTCCGGTAGACCGCCCGGACCATTCCAGGGGCCCAGGACGTGAGGACCGTTGGGCAGGCCGCCGGGACCATTCCAGGGGCCCAGGACGTGAGGCCCGTTGGGCAGGCCACCCGGGCCATCCCAGGGGCCCAGGACGTGAGGTCCGTTGGGCAGGCCGCCCGGACCCCCAAAGGGGCCGAGTACGTTGGGAGACTGCTGGGGCAAGCCACCCGGGCCGGTGTAGGGGCCAAGGAAGGGGAAGGGTGAGTTGTTGGGCACAGGCTGCGTGAGCGCCGGGGGGTCTGGGTTGGTGACCGTGTGGCCGTTCACCGGTTGGCCCGCCACGAAGCCCCAGTTGTTATACAGCTCTCGCTCTCGCTGGACGGACACGGCCAGCGTTGCAAGTTGCTCCTGGGTGAAGGAGACGTTGGTTACGACCCCTTGCGCGTTGGGGCCTGTACCCCCAACCACCGAGCCTGCTTGCACTCCCAGGAAGCTGTAGCCGGAATTTGAAGGGCCCTGAACGGTGCTCATGATGACTCTCCCTGGCTCGAGTTGGACGCTGGCCATCCTGCGTCTTCATGAATGAGGCTGATAGAGGTAGTTCGACATGGATCCGGGCCTGAACCTTCCTGAAGGCGTTTGAAATGAATTCCAGGCTCATTCAGGCAGGGAGCTCTACGCAAACCGGATTGTTAACTGCGTGTGCGGGCTCGCAGGGCCACGTTGCCGACCACCAGGTTGGGTCCCAGCCGGGCGATGCCGCCGGTCTGCTCGGGGGTCTGCAGCTTGCTGGTCTCGGCTCGCAGCACGGCCTCGCTCACCATCTCGCGCAGCTCGGCCACCGGGCGGCTGGATTGGGCAGAGAGCAGCGCGTTCAGGCCGATCACTCCCCGGGAGCTGGCGGCTTCCAGGAAACTGGTCAGGGCTCCGCCCAGCCAGGCCGGCTCACCGGTCTCCTCGAGGAGCTCTCGTCCCAGTCCCACCAGCTCGGCCCCGCTCTCAAGCCGTCGAGCGACGAGATGACCGCCCATACGCGAAGCCTCGTCGCTTCTCAGGCAGCCCGACCGCAAGAGGCTGTGGGTCAGCTGCACGGCGCTCTGCTCTTCGGATTGAGCGAGCACGGTGGTGGCCACGGCCGGGTTGCTAGGGCACAGGTCCTGCAACTCGCGCGCGGTCTGGCCCTTCTGGCTGATCTGCAGAGCCGGCCAGAGCTGCTCCAGGACCTTCGGCTCTAGCACGGCCAGTCGAGCCAGGGCCAGCGACTCTTCTGCACTCCCGGCCGCGACCGGACCCGGATCCAGACCCGCCAGCACCTTGAGTGCCACCGGCACCTGGCTGGCGGGGAAAGGCTGAGCCAGCAGCTTGTCCACCCGCTCCACGAAGCCTTTGACGGGAACCAGGTCGGCGAACAGGGAGGCGTCCGCGCTGTGGGCCAGCTTCCCCAGAATACTGAGGGCCCGGTCTCTTTGCCAGGGCACCTTTTCGCTGGCCCGATGGCAGGCGTCCAGCAGCACGGCCGGGTTGTCGGTCTCGCGCCATTGCGGTCCCAGCATCCCCTGACAGGCCTGGCGCAGGGTGGCCTCTGGCAGCTCGGCCAGTCGCTCCAGCCTGGGACCGTGGATCAGATCGGAGGCGCTCTGATAGAGCCAGTTTCGTTGCTCGGGCGTGACTTTTTCGCCGAACAGGCGGCGCTCCCAGCTCTCCACCGCCCTGCCCTGGCCCCACACGGCCAGCAGCCCCTCTCGGGCCGGGCGGGTGAGCTCGCTCTGGCTGTAGAGCGCCTTGAGCCGCTCGTGCTCGCGGTCGAAAGGCCCGGTTGCCTCACTGCAGTTTCCCCGGCTGGCCAGGGCCCGGTCTTCCGCGCTCCGACGCTGGACGAGGATTGCCCGGGCTTTCTCCATCAGGGGGCGCCACTCTTCGGGCTCGAGGTGGCTCAATTGATCTCGGGTCAGGCCGGTGACCCGCTCGGTGGCTTCCTGCAAGAGCTCGAATTCGCCCTTGGAGGCGCCGGCTTCGGGCGGGGGCAACTGCACGACATTGCTGAAGCTGAGCAGCAGGGTGGAGCCGTCCTTCTGGATCTCGATCTGGTCGGGCGAGCCCGCCTGGTCGGGGAGTTTTTGCACCATGACCTGTCCCTGCGGGTCGACCGTCCAAAGCTCGCCGAACGGCTGCAGCGGGACGAAGCGCAGGCGATCCTCCGCGTCGAGGTGGTAGCTGCCGCGGAAGGAGTAACCGTCCACGGTCCACTTGGACTCGCCGGTGGCCGGATCAAGGCCTCGGAGAGCGTGGTCCTGCGCCTGGTAGTAGACCCCGGGCCCTTCGCCCACGGGCACTCTCTCACCATAGCCCGGTCGGCTCCAGCGCACCGAGCCGTCCGGATTGTAGCAGCGAAGCTCCTGGGAGTGCTGGATCAGCAGGGCGCCATCCTCGGCCGCTCGCAGGCTGATGCAACGCTGGTCGGAGGGGAGCTGCAGAGGCAGGTCCTGGCGCTGGCCCTCGGAGGTCAGCAAATAGACCTGCTGGTCGTCCCCCACGAGCAGGTGCCCTTCGGGAGTGCTGCTGAGGGAGGAGAAGCGCGGGATGTCGTGGGCCCAGAGCTCCTTTCCGTTCTGGAGGCTGACCGCCTTCACGCTCTCCTGGCCGCATAACAGCACTCGATCTTCCAGAAAGCGAGCCCGGCTGACCGCATCTGGCTCTACCGGGACCGACCAGAGGACAGAGCCGTCCCCGCTCACGGCCGTCAGGTCCCGGGCCGCGGAGGAGCCGCCCCGAAAAAAGGCCAGCCCCCCTCCGGGGAGCTCGAGCGGGGCTCCCATGGGAGACAGGTCTTTCTGCCAGGGACACAGGAGCTTGCGGGAGCCGTCCTGGGCCACGGAAACCAGTCCCTCGGAGTCCTTGAGGAACGCCCTGGTGCCGTCCTGGGAGAAGACCACCTCGTCCAGGGGGCGCGCCCCCTCGGCCTCCAGCTTGCCCAGGAAGGCCACCCGGTCGGTGATGGTCGGGCCTTTGAGGCTGACTCGATCCAGCATTGTCACCCGATTTCGACGTCAGGGCGGTCGTCTCCGCCTTTGCAAGGCTTTTGCAAAGGCGGTCAGGTTAGAGTCAACTCGTGCAGATCCAGCCTCTCGCCTCCACCACTTCGGCCCCGCTCGGTCTGCCGACCGGGCCGGTGGCCCGACTCGAGCAAGGCCCCCGGTCGCTCGACCTGACCGGACGGGTTTTGTGCCACTGTCTCTGCCTCGAGCTCGGCCAGCACTGGAGCGCAGTCTCCGAATGGGTGGAAGGCTGGACGGCCCGGACGCGTTCTCAGCGCGACGACCAGCACGAGAGCCTGGAGCGCTATACCGGCTTCGCTCGCCAGACCATCGACCAGGTACGCGGCCTGGAAGGGGGGGTCGTGGCCCGCAAGCAGGCCGAGCGGTCTCGCTGCCAGGAGGTGCTCAACCGCTTCCACCGGTCGGCCGCCCCGGAGCACCTGGGCAAAGAGCTGGTGCCGCTTCGCCAGGCCATTCAGAGCTATCACCAGCGCAACACCGAGCTGCAAAGGCTGGACACCTTCCAGCGCGAGTCGGTGGCTTACTACCGCATTCAGGCCGAACGGGTTCGCGACCGCTTCGTGGCCATCGCCGTGGTCACGGCTGCGATTCAGAATGAAGCTCTGGGCCGCCTCGCGCTCTTGATTCCGCAGCAGGCCGGTGGGCTGGCCCGGGAGGCGGGCCTTCGGGTCGAGCAGGTCAGCGCTCTGCGGACCGAGTTGACGGCCATGGTCGAGCCGGTGGATTGGGACGTGGAGGCCGAGCCGCTGGCCCCGGAGCATGTGGCTCTGGGGGGCCGCGAGGTGGCCCAGGCCGAAGGGATCTGCTCGCAAGGCAAGGAGCGGCTCCAGGAGGGGGTCTTGTGTCAGCCCGACTCGCGTGATCTGTGGGCCAGCCTGGCCTCGGCATCCTCTGGATGAGGCCGCTCCTGCCATCGCTGAAATTGTTCGACCGCTCCTGTCGTGGCTAAATTTCTTTCTCTTGCCAGCACTGGGTTCGTGTCGATCGAACAGTATGCATGGGGTTGACAGAATCTGGCGTGCCGAGTAGATTGTCGAAGTCGACGGCGACGCCGACCGCACCGGATGAGCGAAAGAGTTCGGCGGGCTGTCAGAAACCGAGATCTGGCAGGGGTTGCGTGCAGACCAGAGCACGCCGCAGTGTTTCGACTGCTGAGAACATCGAAACGGGCCTGGAGACAAGCTCGAGACCGCGAGGTTGAGCGCACCGCAAGGTGCCCTCGAGTAGAATGCCAGGGAAGGTCGGTGAGGTCGGAGCCGATCACTCCAGCGAGTCGTTACGCTGGCGCCCCGGGGAGCGTAAGAACCGGCGGACTGTCGCTCCGAGAACGGCAGGGGTAGCGTGCAGACTTAAGTGACGCCGCGGAGTTTCAGCCGCGTAAAAAGACTGAGACGTCCGATCGGGCTTCTACCGAGTAGGACAGAGCCGACACAGAACGTAGGGTCGGCCGCTCCGGCGAAGCGAGAGAGCCGGCGCCCCGAGGCGCGAGAACCTTGGCGGGCTGTCAGAGACCGAGACCTGGCAGGGGTAACGTGCAGACCGTAGCACGGAGCAGTGTCTCGACTGCGTGAACATCGAGGCGGGCCTGGGACCAGGTCGGGACCGCGAGGAGAAGCGTCGACGCAAGTCGACCACCGACTGAAGGTTGAACCAGGAGTGTCCGGTGAGGTTGGAGCCGGGCCACGAAAGCCACCGCAAGGTGGCTTTCGTGTTTTCCGGCGAGAAGAGTCGACCCGGGCCTGCGAGAATCTCTGCCTGCCATGCGGGTTTTCGTTCTGGCTCTGCTTGTTTTTCCGGCCCGTGCGGACGAGCTGAGCAGAAGGTGCGTGCCTGGGTGCAGAGCCAGGACTACGCCAGCCTGGGGCAGGCGGCGTTCATGGAGCGCAGCTCGGTCCCGGGGCAGAGCACGAGCTGCGCCTGCAGGACCGCCAGATCTTCAGAGCAGCATCTCCACCTGCACCTGATTGATCACGTACTCCAGCGCCGCTTCCACCACCGCCGTCTCGGGGTGGCGCAGCACAACGTAGCCCTGGCCCTCGTAGAGGTGGCTGGCCCAGTCGCCCGGCTGGGGGCGCTTGAGATCGGTCACCATGGGCCCGAGCTCGGAGAGGACCTGGTCCAGTCCATGCACGCACTTGACCCGGTTGCCCCCAAGACCGCGCAGGAAGGCCACTCCGGCGGAGTACTTCCTCTCCCTGGGCGCCTTGAGCTCCTGGAAGATCATCAAGCGCGCCCACATCCGGTAGACATCGATGTCGTGGGCCCGGTTCATCAGGGTCAAAAGCTGCGCACCCGGAGGCCGGGCTGCCACCTCGCCCACGGCAATGGTTCCGTTGGGACGGCGGAACCACTCCAGGTGAGTCAGGCAGGTGCGCGCTCCCAGCGCGTCCAGCGCCTTCTTGCCCACCTCGCGGATGTCGTCATACTCGGGGCTGTCCACTTCCCTGGGCAGCACGATGCGCCACTGGATCCAGGGGTTGCGCACCACGTCCAGCGGATTGGGCAGGTAGCGCGTGAGCGAGTGCCACATGTGTTTGCCCTTGAGACTGAACGTCTCAAACGAGTGCTCGGCCCCCACCACGAACTCCTCGATCTGCAACGGTCGGTCCGGACGCGGCGTGGATGCGCGCAGCAGCTCGCGCAGAGCCTGCGAGCTCTCCACCCGGTAGGTGGCCTGGGTGGCGGCGCTATCCACCGGCTTAATGCAGAGCGGGAAGCCCACCTCCTGCACGAAGGCCCAGGCATCGTCCTCGCTGGTGGCCTTGCAGTGGCGGGCGCAGGGCACGCCCGCCTCGCGGAAGCGCTCCTTCATCTGGGCCTTGTCGCGGAAGTTGCGGGTGACCTCCACCCCCATGCCGGCGATCCCCAGTCGCTCGCGGACCATGGCCACGGGAATCTGGATCTGCTCGTTGGCCGACATCAGCACGTCCACTTTGCCGAGCCGCGCCTGCAGACCGGAGGCCGCGTGGGTCAGCTCGTCGGGGTCGAGGATGTCGGAAACCTGCCAGTGGCCCACCAGGTGCTGTTGCAGCCCGCGGGGCAGGTTGTCGAGAGCGTCCTGGCTCACCAGGGCGGTGCGCGCCCCTTCCATGGTGGCTACCGAGGCCAGCAGGTGCAGCGCGTTGTCGGTGAAGAGGGGAGCGAAGAAAAGAACGAGTTTGCTCATGGCGCGGGCCGATTCCGCGAAGGGCCCGCCAGGACCTGCGAGTCAGAGGTAGAAATCTCCCAGGATGCAGCCGAAGAGCTTCGACTTCGCGCCCGGAACCCGCTTGCTCTACTTCCTGGCCGTGGTGACGCTGGTGTTGCTGGGGGGACTCCTGGTTGTGGTCGGAGTGGCCACCCTGATGGAGCGTCCCGAAAGCCGCGGCTACCGTGCCCGGCAGCAGACCCAGGCCGGGGCGGTCTGGGCCGTGATGGGGGTTTTCATGGTCGCAGGAGCCGCCGCACCCTTCCGCGGCTGGAAGCGCAGCGGCCGCTCCCGGGTGGTCCTGACCGACGAGGAGCTGATCTTCGAGGAGGGCGGCAGCGAGCGCCGGGTTTCGTGGCGCGACATCGCCGACCTGAGCGAGGTGGGCACCAGTCTAGAGCTTGTGCTGCGCGACCGCCAGGGCAGCCTGCACATCCCTCGCTCCTATGAGAACTTCGATGAGCTGATCGAGGAGATCCGCACCCGAGCGCGGGTGCGCCCCGGTTGGTGAGGAGTCCTCGGGCTGTCTTCTGACCTGATGACGGGCGGGCCGGCCTCGCGCCAGAGCTCTCCGCCCGCGACCGCGCTCGCTATCCTGTGCCTGCTCCTGTGCGCCGCCCTGGCCCAGGGCTCCATCCGCCTTCCGCCCGGCTTCCACCTCGAGCTCTACGCCCAGGTCCCCGGAGCGCGCCACCTGACCGTGGACGAGCGCGGCACCGTCTGGGTGGGCACCATGGGCACGGCCGTCTACGCAATCCCCGACGCCAACCGCGACTTCAAGGCCGACCGCGTGGTCAAGGTCCTGGATGGCCTCAACGGCCCCAACGGCGTGGCCGTAAAAGGCGACGACGTCTACGTGGCCGAGGTGGATCGCATCCGGCGTTACCCGGCCCTGGCCCGCAAGCTCGGCGTCCCCCCCTCTCCGGTGCTGGTGCGCAGCCTGACGAGCGAGCGCCATCACGGCTACCGCGTGCTGCGCTTCGGACCCGACGGCCTGCTTTACCTCGGGATGGGCGCCCCCACCAACGCGGGCGAGGTCAACGACCCCTACGGCACGCTGGCCCGCCTCAAGCCCGACGGCCAGGGCTTCGAGATCGTGGCCCGCGGGATCAGAAACAGCATGGGCTTCGACTGGCACCCGGTCAGCGGCGAGCTCTACTTCACCGAGAACGGGCGCGACTTCCTGGGCGACGAGCTGCCCCCCGAGGAGCTCAACCGGGTCACCCGGGTGGGCCAGCATTTCGGCTTTCCCTATCGCTTCGGCAACAACCAGAAAGACCCCGACTGGGGCGACCGGGCCCCCTCCGGCCTGACCTTCACCCCGCCCACGGCGCTCATGGAGGCCCACGTGGCCCCGCTGGGGATGCGCTTCTACCGCGGCTCCATGTTCCCGGCAGCTTACAAGAGCCAGGCCTTCATCGCTCAGCATGGCTCCTGGAACCGCTCCAGCCCCCTGGGTTACCGGGTGGTCACCGTGCAGGGCTCGCGGGCCACGGTCTTTGCCCACGGCTGGCTGCAGGGGCGCAGCGTGTCCGGCCGTCCGGTGGACGTGCAGGAGTTGAGCGACGGATCGCTACTCGTCTCCGACGACCACGCCGGCAAGGTCTATCGCATCACCTACCGACGCTGACGCGCCTGGGCCCGAAAGGTTTTTGCCCTGCTTGAAAAAAGCAAGCGGCTATGAAGCCTGCTCGTCCCGCCTACCACTGGATCCTGTCTTGTCTCTGCCTGATCGCTCTCTTGTGTTGCGGTTGCGGCAATGATGGTCCCCTGTTCACCCGCAGCACGGAGGATCCGTTGTCTCCCGGCGACCCGCCAGTTCCCCCGGTTCCAGAACGCAGTCAGGTGTTGCGAGACATCACCACCTTCATCAACGCCGCCGAGAATCTCGATCAAGATGAGGGACTGGTCGAGCTGGCCTACTTTCTGGTCGAGCAACCCGGGGTCGTGGGCAGCAAGCTGGCCGATGACGGCAGCGTCTGGGCGCTGTTCGAAGACGGCCAGTTGCTGGTCTTTGTCAACAATCGCGAAGTCGCCTCGCCAACAACGAGAGAGCTCCTGGCGCCCTCTTTGAGGACCGACTCTCAGATCCCTCGGTCGGCGGTGGCCCACTTTGCGAATACCTTCGAAGGGAGTCCGACGTTCAGCTCCCCGGTAGGGGACTTGAGCGAGCAAGCGCATTCTTCCGGATACCAGGTACGCCTGGGTGGAGGGGTCGAGCAGCTCAGGCAGCTCAAATCCCTCGGAACCCTGTACATCGATGCCCATGGAGCGAGCTCAGCGGAGGCCTCGAGCCCGGATGGCAAATCCCCTGTGCGTGGCCTCACTCTCAAGCTACCCGTTCCCAGCAGCTTCGCCATCTGGACCCAGACGCTGGCCAGCGAGGAGCTGGACCTGCACTATCAACAAGAGCTCGAATCTCAGTCATTGATTCATTTCATTGCGCCCATTGACGGGGAGAGCTACGAGAGGCGCTACGGGATCACCGGAAAGTTTGTCCGTGAGAACTGGACCTTTCTTCCTGACAGCCTGGTCTTCGTCAATGCTTGCACCAGCAATTCTTTCGCCTTTCGAGAAGCGTGCATGCAGGTGGGCGCCAGTGCCTATTTGGGTTGGAGTAAGGAGGTGGGGGATGGTCTGGCTTTCGATTCGGCGAGCACCCTTTACTCTCTCCTCTTCCCAGGAGATCGGGTTCCGGAGGTCTCGACCCTCGATGAGGCCCTGGCGCAGATTTCCAGCCTCGGATTGGACCTGGATCAGCAGACAGGCGCCCGGTTGGTCGTGACCCGGGCCCCCAGTTTCGGGTTGCTCGTTCCCTCTTTGCGCAGCCTGCAGGTCGTCGACGGCGAGATCATCCTGCGCGGTTACTTTGGCGCTGCGGTCGGCCAGGTCCTGATCGATGGAGTGGCGCAGCCTCTTTCCCGCCCCTGGGATGCGCAAGTATTGACCCTGTCCCTTCCTGAGGAGGGCACCCACCTTCGGGTCAGGGTGGGAGGGCGCCTCAGCAACTCCATGATCATTCCTCGTCCGGAGCCCGAGGACGATGCCCTGATCAACCTTGAGTTCGGGGGCTCCGGAAGGATCACAAACTGGCCCGGGCGACCCGATCTTGTGGGCAGTGAGCTGAGAATCACATTGTCCATTGAGAACAGCCAGGTCGTGGATGGGAGAATCAGTGTTTCCCAGCCGGCGGGCTTTGATTACTTCTTTGTCGGCGATACGGTCGTCAACACCCTGAGGAATGGAGCACTGACCTCGGTCCAGAGCGTGCCTGGCTCCACCACCACGTACACCATTCCGCTCCCGAGTCAGGGGCAGACCACGGCTCAGGCACAGTTCCATTTTGTCATTACCGGCGAAGGACAATCTGTTGACGACCGTGGAGACTTTGAATACGAAATTGATTTCTTTTCCCAGCCATGATCCCGCCGCAGCGATCTCCAGGGAGTCGTGTCGGGCCGGTCGGCCGGATCCGGTTGGGGCACCACCAGGTCCAGCTTTAAGTGCCCCTCCGGCTCGGGGCTTGCCCGAACGATGCCGCGGGCTGCCGTTGACGGTCACGGTGGCGTCCGCGCTGGCTCTGGAACCATGCAGAGAACACTCAAGCCCACCGAGGCTCAAGATTATTCTCATCCTGAGCATATGACAGGGAGTCCAGACCGGAACTTCAAGAGGTCAGGGCAGCTCGACGAACTGCAGGAAGTCCCCATTGTAGAAGGCCATGAAACGCCCGTTGGGCGATACCCGGATGGCTCCCATCTTGACCTTCTGCAGGTTGGGCACCGGCTTGAGCTTCCAGCTGTCGCTCTCCTTGGCGCAGAGCACGTCCATCTTGGCCTGGGCCATGTCTAACTGGCATACCACCGCGGTCCGCCCGTCGTCGGACAGAAACGGGTAGGCAAACGAGCCCCCCTTGCCCAGCTCCACCTGCTGGCCGCGGGCGGCGTCATAGAACATCGCGTGGCTCCCCGTGGTGCGATGGATCGTGTAGCAGACCCGATCCTGGGCGGCCCAGAACGAGCTGAGCTTGTCTCCCTCGTCCACCACTCGGGGGGTCTGGCCGTCCCACCAGTAAAGCTGCGACCGGGTGCCCTGACGGGCGGCCAGGTAGCCGCTGCGCGGTCCGGTGTAGTTGGAGGCGTAAAAGCCTGGCACGTCCTTTTCGACCTTCTGGATGTCCCCTCCGGGTGTGAAGGCGTCCTGGCCCGTGGCGCCGGGGTTCAGGGTGGCCAGCAGGTTGTCGCCCGAGAAATCGTCCCTGTCGTAGAAATAGCCCATCGTCAGGATGTCGCCCGTGATGGGGCGCAGGTAGCTGGGATTGCCGCGAAAGCCCGGTTGGCCGCGCTTGTGCTCCATGATGGGGGTGATCGGGCCGCCGTCGAGCGGCACCCGCATGAAGGTGGCCCCGGTCAGGGTGGCGATCACCGCCGTCTTGTCGTCGGGGGTCAGAGCCAGGGCCTCGATCGAGGGCACGTTCACCTCGATGCTCTCCATCGAGCGCACCGCCCCCTCCACTCCGTAGGTGATTTTCCAGAGGCGATTGAGCTTGCCCTTGATGCGCTCGCTGGGAGGCGTCTTCTCCTGAGCGATCAGGGTCAGCCCGTCGGAAGTGAAGCTGACGGGGCGGAAGGTGTGCGTGTTGATGCCTTTCTCGCGCAACTGGGAGGCGGTCAGCCGCACCCCGATGGATTGGGAAAGAACAGGCAGCATCAGGCTGGCGACCAGCCCCATCAAAAAGATCCGAAATCGGAGCAACTTCGAGCGCCCTCGCCGTTCAACAGATTGCCTGCAGCCCCGCGGGGCTGCATCAGAGCGACTTTGTCAGCGAGCGCCCGTTTCCTGGGAATCGACCGGCTGCCAGCCGAAGAACTTCTGCATCTCCTGGAAAACCTTGGGGTTGGAGTTGAGGTAGCCGTGGTGGGTCACGCCGTCGACCACCACCGCCGTCTCGCCCGGCGGGGCCAGGTGTCCGACCGGCACCAGCCCGTCGCCCCGGCCCACGTTGATCAGGCCCGGCTTGGGGGTGACCACGCCCCCGCCGCCCACAGCCACGACCGCCTCCAGATTCGCCTTCTGGCGAGCCCAGTTGCTGTTCAGCTCGGTCAGGTGGGGGTTGTTGATGCCCTGCCCGTCGTCTACCGAGAGCCACGTCAGGGCCGGCAGGTCGGCCACCTTGAGCCCGCCCATGTCGATGGCCCACTTGATGTCGCGCTCGAGAATCTGGCGCGACAGGTCGGCAAAGCGCGAGCCTTTGGCGGGCGAGCCCAGCAGCATCAGCCGCCCCACCTTGTCGCCGCCCTCGTCAAGATACAACCGCGTGCCCAGCCCGCCCATGCTGTAGGCGTCCACGTCCAGCTTGCTCTCGCCGGTGATGGCCGCGATAGCGGCAAAGTTTCGAGTCAGCTGGGCCTTCATCTCGGGCGGCGGATCGTGGGGATCGTTGAAGAGCACCTCGAAGACGCGGGCCTCCTTGTTGATGCTAGAAGCGTCGCGGGGGCGCGTGCAGTTACGGTCGAAGTAGAACTGACCGTCTTTGATGAAATGGATGGTGCCGCCGTTCAGGCCGCCTTTGGTGAGGTGGCGACCCAGCGCCTCGAAGCGCTCCAGGTTCGTGGTCCAGCCGGGTACCATCACGAACGAGCGCTGCAGCTTGACCCGGGGCATGTCCTTGAGGGGATTCTCCTTCGCCTCGGCGGCCTCGACCCGAGCCCCGATCATCTTGTAGGCGGTGCCCACGCCGGCGTACTCGCTGACGAGCAGCACGTCGTCGATGACCGGACCGAGCACATCGCGGCGCTTGAAGGACAAGACCGGGGGCAGGGCAGCGGAGATCTTCATGACCGGCAGGATACCCTGGCGACCGGCTGCGATGGTGACGAGCATGTTAACTTTGTTCGCGGGAGTTCGCTCCCGGGCGGAGAACGGCCGGCCGTGAGCTACAGCGACGACAGGAGCGTTCGACCACCTCAGCGTCGACAGGAGCGGTCGACCAACTCCTGGATGGACCAGGCGCGCGAGCTGGCCGAGCAGGGCCGCGGCCGCACCCGCCCCAACCCCCTGGTGGGAGCCGTGCTGGTGCGGGGCCAGGAGGTCGTCGGCCAGGGGTGGCACGAGCGGGCCGGCGGGCCCCATGCCGAGGTGGTGGCCCTGCGCGAAGCCGGGGACAGAGCCCGGGGCGCCACCCTCTACGTGACCCTGGAGCCCTGCAGCCACTACGGGCGCACCCCGCCCTGCAGCCAGGCCCTCATCGCCGCTGGCGTGGCCCGAGTGGTGGTGGGAGCCCGCGACCCCAACCCCCGCGTGGACGGGCTGGCCGACCTGCGCCAGGCGGGGATCGAGCTCGAGCTGCTCGACTGCCTCGACTGCGCGCGCCAGAACGAGGAGTTCTTCACCTGGATGAAAACCGGCCGCCCCATGGTGGTGATGAAGTATGCCATGTCCCTGGATGGCAAGATCGCTACCAGGAGCGGCCACTCGCAGTGGATCTCCAGCTCCGAGTCGCGCCACCTGGTGCACCAGCAGCGCAGCTTGCTCTCGGCGGTCATGGTGGGAAGCGGCACCGTGCTGCAAGACGACCCGCGCCTCACCGCTCGGCTCGAGGGCGCCAAACAGCCGGCCCGGGTAGTTCTCGACCGCCGGGGGCGCTCGCCGCTCGCCAGTCGGGTTTTCGAGCCCGGCGCCCGCCGCATTGTGGTCACATCCGAGCACAGCCCGGCCGCCTGGCGCGCCGGATTGGAGGAGCGGGGGATGGAGGTCTGGCTGAGCCACGACCTGGCTCAGCTCATGCAGCGTCTGGGCCAGGAGGGACTGACCAGCGTACTGCTCGAAGGGGGAGGCACCCTGAACGCTGCGGCGGTTGCCGCCGGCCTGGTCGACAAAGTGGCGTGCTTCATCGCTCCCCGTCTGCTCGGAGGCGAGCGCGCCCCGACCGGAGTGGAAGGCGAGGGGGTAGAGGAGGTCACCCGCGGTTGGGTGCTCGAGGACATGACCTGCCAGCAAGTGGGAACGGACCTGCTGGTGCAGGGGTATCTTCAACGACACTGGATGGCGCCTTGAGAAATCGCGAGCAGGCCCTGGCCTGGCTGCAAAGGCCCCTGGACGAGCTGCTCGAGGCCGCCGCCGCTCTGCGAACCGGCCGTCGGCTCACCTATTCGCGCAAGGTCTTCCTGCCGGTCACCAACCTGTGTCGCGATCGTTGCTCCTACTGCACCTTCCGCAAAGGCTCGCGCGATCCCAAAGCTCACACCATGACGCCGGAGGAGATCCGCTCGCAGAGTCGCCGGGCCACGCAGGCAGGCTGCAAGGAGGCCCTGATGTGCCTGGGAGATCGGCCTGAGACGGCCTACCCCAGCTACGCGCGCCTGCTCGACAGCTACGGCGCCGCCTCCACCGCCGCCTACGTCGAGCAGGCCTGCCGTCTGGCTCTGGAGGAGGGCTTGCTGCCCCACACCAATGCCGGCGTTCTCACCCGGGAAGAGATGCAGCTTCTGCAGCCGGTCAACGTCAGCCTCGGCCTCATGCTCGAGAACGTCTCCGACCGCCTCTGCGGCCCCGGCGGGCCGCATGCCTCGGCGCCCGACAAGCGCCCCGAGGTACGCCTGAAGATGCTGCGCGAGGCGGGCGAGCTGGGCATTCCCTTCACCACCGGCCTTCTGATCGGCATCGGCGAGACGGCCGAGGAGCGGGTGGACACGCTGCTGGCCATTCGCGAGCTGAGCGAGCAGTACGGTCACATCCAGGAAACCATCGTGCAGCCCTTCCGCTCCAAGCCGGATACCCCCATGGCCGCGGCCGGCGAGCCTGATGACGAAGAGTTGGCCCGCACCGTGGCCATGGCCCGGCTCATCCTGGGTCCCCGGGCCAACCTCCAGGCGCCCCCCAACCTCAGCCCCTCGGGCCATCGCCTGCTCATCCGGGCGGGTCTCAACGACTGGGGCGGCATCTCCCCGGTAACCCGCGACTTCATCAATCCCGAGGCTCCCTGGCCCCACCTGGCCGAGTTGGCCCGCACCTGCGAGCAGGAAGGCTTCATCCTGGCCGAGCGCCTGGCCGTCTATCCCGAGCACTTCCAGCAGGTCCATCCCGCCCTGCGCCAGCGGGTGCTCGACGCCCGGAACGGACTGCCGGAGAGAGAGCCGGTCATGGCATGAACGACGCTCTCAAGAAGGCCCTCCAGGGCCGTGAGCTGACAGCCGACGAGGCCCTGCCCCTGGCCAGCGCCCGGGGCGCCGATCTGCACGACCTGGTGAGGGTCGCCGACGAGCTGCGCGAGCGTCACTGCGGCGAGGTGGTCACCTACGTCATCAACCGCAACATCAACTTCACCAACGTGTGCATCAAGAAGTGCGCTTTCTGCGCCTTCAGCCGCGACCACCGCACCGAGGAGGGCTACTTCTTGCCTCTGGAGGAGGTCATGGGCCGGGTAGAGGAGGCTGTCTCGCTCGGAGCCACCGAGGTCTGCCTGCAGGCGGGCCTGGCTCCCAAGCTGGAGGGCGACTTCTACCTCAAGCTCACCCGCAGCCTGAAGGAGCGCTTCCCGAAGCTTCACCTCCACGCCTTCTCCCCCGAGGAGGTGCTCTACGGAGCCGTGCGCTCGCGCTCGAGCCTGCGCGATTACCTCGGCGAGCTCAAAGCCGCCGGTCTGGATACCCTGCCCGGCACCTCGGCCGAGATCCTCGACCAGCCGATGCGCGACCGCATCTCCCCGGGCCGCATCACGGTCGAGCAGTGGGTGGAGGTGATCAAGACGGCTCACGAGCTGGGCCTGCGCACCACCTCCACCATGATGTATGGCCACCTTGAGGAGCCTCGCCACTGGGTGGCCCACCTCGAGCTGCTGCGCTCCATTCAGCGTGAGACGGGCGGCTTTACCGAGTTTGTGCCCCTCAGCTTCGTGCACCAGGAGGCCCCCATGTACCGCCTGCTCGAGGGCGTGCGAGCGGGGGCCACCGGAGCCGAAGTGCTGCGCCTGCACGCCCTGGCCCGCCTGTACCTGGGGCCTACCTTCCGCAACATCCAGGCCTCCTGGGTCAAGGAAGGCCCGCGCCTGGCCCAGGTCTTACTGCAGGCCGGCTGCAACGACCTGGGCGGCACCCTCATCAACGAGAGCATCTCCACCTCGGCCGGAGCCTCCTTCGGCCAGCTCGTCCCCCCCCGCGAGCTCTGTCGACTGATCGAAGACCTGGGCCGCGTCCCCGCCCAGCGCACCACCACCTACGCTCTGTTGGAGGGGGGAGAGACCCCTCTCGACCAGGTCGCTGACCCCGAGCAGCGCTTCGGATCTTACCGCCAGCTGGTCTCCTCGGGTCAGCACCGCTTCGTGCACCCCTCCCGCCGAGCCTGACATGTGAGCCGGCGTACAGCCGGCTTTTCCGGCTCGGGGTAAAATGGCGGAGGGGACACCCAGACTCAAAGGAGATACCACCGATGCCGACGATGACGATGCCGCAGTCGCACACGTGGCGACACTCGATCCAGACGGCCGAGCGTCTGCTCCGGGATTCCAATAGGCAGCTCAGCTTTCTGATGCGCACCCGAAAGCCCCTGGAAATGGCCATCAAGCCCAACGGCAAGCTGGCCAGGTTTCAGAAGGAAGCCATAGAGCTCTTCCAACTCCTTTACTGCTACCAACGCGGCGAGTGCCGCGGGCCCAGCTATCACACGCTGATCCTCGCTACGGCAGCCTTCCACTACCTCTCGTGCACTCGCGACGTGCGCGACTTCTGGCGTCGGCCGGAATCGGCCGAAGCCGTTTTCGACCACGTCCTCAAGGAGATCGAGCTCGATTTTCGCGACTTCCAGGCCTGGAGACAGAAACAGGGCCTGTGAGGCCATAAGCTCGAGAGACGACAATGTAACGCCCGCCGATTGGACCCGGCGGGCGTTTTTTCTGGCCTGATGGTGGACGGGCTGAAGAGGATGCGGGCGACCGGCAGGCGAACAACGAGGCGTGGAACCTGTAGGTCCGGAGAAAACTTCTCCCAAGGTCGTTCAGCTGCACCCCTTCCGTCGGGCCCAGAGCTTTGACAGCCACTATGAGATGGGGCGCCTCTATCGCGAGCAGGGCCGCCTCGACGAGGCCATTCGCGAGTGGCAGCGCGCGGCCGCGCTCGACCGCGCCCACGTCGAGGTGCGCCTTGACCTGGGAGTGGTGCTGGCCGAGAAGGGAATGCTCGATCAGGCCATCTTGTGCTTCAAGAACGCCATGGAGCTCGATCCGAGCTGCACCGAGGCCCACTACTACCTGGGCCTGGCCTACTTCCAGCTTGACGAGATGGAGAAGGCGGCCCGGGTCTGGTCGGGAGCCCTGCGCCTCGACCCCGAGGACCTCGAGCTGCGGCTGTCGCTGGCCGAGGCCTATATCGAGCTGGGCAAGCACACCAAAGGATTGCGCCAGATCGACAAGATCCTCAAGGTGCAGCCCTATCACCTGGACGCGCTCAACCTCCGGGGGGTGATCTACCTCCACAAGGGCGACCTCGATCGCGCCAAGCGCGAGCTGCGGGCCTGCGTCGAGCTCGACCCGGCCTTCCCGCGCTCGCGCATGAACCTGGGCGTTGTTTATATGCACCAGGGCTTCATCGACATGGCCATCCTCGAGTTCCGGCGCGCGGTGCGATTGTCTCCCACGAACCCCGATGCCCTTTACAACCTGGGCCACGCCCTTGCTCACCGGGGCCAGCTCGACGAGGCCCGCAAGGTGCTGCTCCAGGCCCTGGAGTTCGACCCGATGATGATCGAGGGCCTGCTCCTGCTGGGCAGCCTCGAGCTGCAGCAGAACCTCGACGATGAGGCTGTCAAGCGTTTCCAGGCCGTGCTGGTGCAAGATCCACGCGATCCCGAGGCGCTCGGAGCGCTGGGTCAAGTGGCTTATCGGGCCGGAAACTTCCTCAAGGCCCGCGAGCTCGTGCAGAAGGCCATCCAGTCGCAGCCCGACAATCCCTGGTATCACTTCCTAATGGCCCAGGTGCTGCGTTCCATGGCCAAGGCCTCGCGGGCCCTGGTGCACGCCCGCCGGGCAGCTCGCCTCGACCCCGACCTGGCCGAGGCCCAGCTCTTGCTCGGTGACCTGCTGTTCGAGCGGGGCATGGAGTCAGCCGCGCGCGAGCCCTGGAGCCGCGCCCTGGCGCTCAACCCGGCCCTGGAGCCGGCCAGTGCCCGCCGCGACGTCGAAACCGTCGAAACCGTCGGCCCTTAGATCGCAGAGAGCGCGGAGGCCGTCGCAGCTGCTCCCTCCGCGGTTTCAGTCCGCAGAGAGCGCCGTGAGCCCGCCTGGATGCCGCCTCAGCCGAATTGGCATGGACAACTGTGCATGCGTGTTGACCTGCGCAGGATCGGGGCTGTTGAACCGCGTCGCGCTCATTTGAAGAGCACTCAGCTCGCGGCCCCTCAGCTGCTGCCTACCTCCAGGCTCCAGTGCCGTGCATTGCGGTCCTTGTGCTGCTCGATGTAGCTCTTAAGCTCCTGGCTCAAGCGCTGGTCCTCGCGAACCTCCGAGCACCGTTTCAAGGCCTCGTCGGCGTCCCAGCCCAGCGTGCGAGCCGCGTGCATCAGGAGCATCGTGGCCGCCCGCTTCCCTCCGGTGGAGATCACGGCGTAGGGGCCCTGGCGGCGGGCGAGCTCGCGGCGCAGGTGGTCCATGTCTTGCTCGGACAGGCTGCCGGCGTCGATGGCCATCCGGTAGTAGGCTATGTTCTTCTCCTTGAGGCCGGGGGCGGGGTCGGACTTGACCTCGAACGAGCGGCGCAGGTCGATTACCGAGCCAAACGCGGCTCCGTCGCCCAACTGGTCCTCGGACAGGGCCGTCACCGTCTGACCGGCCACCTCGATCTCGAGCATCACGACAGGCCGGTTCCCTCCGCGGGCACCCCGGTCCTGCCAGCGAAGACCCCGCGCGTCGACCTGTTCAGGAGAAACGCAGGACTCAATCTCTCGAACGGCGCCGAAGGGGGTCAACGCGCTGCGCCAACAGGATCGCGCCTCGTCGAAAGAGAACTTGGCATTCCAGGCGGACCGTTGGAGAGGGAGGCTGGATGGGATTGGGAGAGCGGGAGACGCGGCGCAGGCTCGGTGGTCTGCCTGAGCTAACCTCCATTCCGATCGAGCCGCTGTCGAAGCCCACGCCGGCTGCCGAGCCCTTGCCCGAGCCCGAGCGACCGAGCGGGGATGCTTTTCGGGTTTCCATCCCGACCCGCTCCTCCGAGCCTCAGGCCTCCGCCCCCCCAAAGAGCTTCTCTGGCCCCATGGGCGAGTTGCAGCGCGATCTCTTCCTGCTCACCCAGCGCGTGGACGCCACCATTTCCAAGCGCGATCTCGACGAGTTGCGCGCGAAGCTCGACGCGGTGGAGCAATTACGCCAGGAGGTGGCTGAGCTGGCCAGTCAGGTTCGCGAGCTTAAATGCGGCTCGCCGCCGGTTCCCTCGCGCAAGGCCCGGGCAACCAAGCCCGCCGAGGAGGAGGACGGCCCCGTGCACCTGCCCTTTGGTCTGGAAGACCTGCTGCGGGTGATGATCAAGCATGGTGCCTCGGACCTGCACATCAAGAGCGGCTCGGCCCCCACCGTCCGCCTGCACGGCGACCTCTTGCCCATCGGCAAGGAGCCCCTGACCGAGGCGCAGACCCGCAAGCTGGTCTTCTCGGTCCTCTCCCCCGAGCGCCGGCGCAAGCTCAAGCGCCATAAGGAAGTCGACTTCGCGACGCTGCTCGGCAAGACTCGCTTCCGCGTGCACGCCTTCTATGAGCGCAACAACCTCAGCGCCGCCTATCGACTTCTGAGCAGTGAGCTCCCCGCCTTCGAGGAGCTCGGCCTGCCGCCCGTCCTGCGCAAGCTGGCCACCATGAACAACGGCTTGATCCTGGTCACCGGTCCGGCTGGCCAGGGCAAGTCCACCACGCTGGCGGCCATCGTGGACTACATCAATACCCACCGCAAGGTCCACGTGGTCACCATCGAAGACCCAATCGAGTATTTCCACCACGACAAGATGTCCTTCATCACCCAGCGCGAGGTGGGCCCGGACACGCTCTCCTTCTCCGATGGCCTGCGCCAGGCGTTGCGCCAGGACCCGAACGTCATCCTGGTGGGCGAGATGCGCGACGCCGAGACCATCACTACGGCTGTCAGCGCGGCCGAGACCGGCCACCTGGTGCTGAGCACCCTGCACACCCCGAACACAGTGCAGGCCGTCGACCGCATCATCGACTCGTTTCCGGCCGATTCCCAAAAGCAGATCCGCTCCCAGCTCTCCAAGAGCCTGCGGGCCGTGCTCTCGCAGAGGTTGCTCGTGCGCCGTGACGGCAAGGGACGTATCCCCTCAGTCGAGGTCATGGTGTGCACCCCGGCCATCAGCTCCTACATCCTGGAGGGGCGCACGGAGGAGATCTACCCCCTGATGGACCGGGGGGCCAGCGAGGGGATGCAGACCTTCGCCCAGTCCATGCTGCAGCTCTACCAGAAGGGCCTGATCACCAAGGACGAAGCCCTTTACCACTCCGACATGGCGGGCGAGTTCCGCATGGCGGCCGAGGGGCATACCACCTCCACCGGCTCGGACAGCATGCAATCCGTCAATCAGTGGCTATAGGACGTCGGGAACGGGCAACCGGGTGCTCTGGCAGATCCACAGCTGCTTGAAGGTGTGCCCCTTGAGGTGCTGTACCGCCACCTTCTCGCGCACGCTCAGCCCGTAGCGCTCCAGCGCGGTCATGACCTGCTCGTCAGAGTAGCAGCGCTGGTAGAGCGTCTCGTCAAAGCGCTGGTAGAGGTCTGACTCCGGTTTGCGGATGAAGATGACGATGCTGGTCTTGAGCCGATTGTCTTTGCTCTCGAGGTAGTAGGCCGCGGCCCTGTCCTCGGCCTCCACGAACACGGTCTTGCCGTTGAGGTGGCGGATGCCTTCCCAGCAGTTCATGTCGAACATGAACCAGCCCCCCGGAGAGAGCGCCTCGGAGATCTGCTGGAAGGCCATGTTCAGGTGCACCTCCTCGATGAGGTGGTCGAGGCTGTCATGGGTGCAGATGATCCACGGGAAGGGCTCGGACACCGAGAAGTAGCGCATGTCCTGCTCGATGAAGGGGATGTTCTGCTCGGCCTCGCGGGCTCGCAGCTTGGCGTAAGCCAGCATCTGGCGGGAGCGATCAAGGCCTGTCATCTCGAACCCGGCCCGGGCCAGCTCCACAGTGATCACGCCCGTCCCGCAGGCCACGTCAAGGCAGCGTGAGCCCGGCTCGATGCCGTAGCGGTCGGCTGCCTCCACCAGGTACTCGGTCATCGAGAGGCAGAAGTCCTCCGAGCCGAAGACATCGTAGACCTCCGCAAACCAGGAGTACCGATTGACCGTGTGGGGTGAGGGGTCTTCCTGCGGCGATTCCGGAGCGAACGGCTCAGAAGCCGGCGCCGATGGCCTGGCGGGGCTATCCCACGGTCCCGACATGTTGGTGATGGAGATTGGCATCGGTACGGCTGGCTGTTCGTGCTCCGAGCTTCTGCGAGTTCTGTCGTGGATATTACGCGCTCGGGCGAAAGGTTCCCTCTGCACGTTCATCCGGGCTCCCGGCTGGTAGGTTCAGACTATGCGACCCTCGACCAGACCCATTTGCCCCCCAAAACTGAAGAGCAGGCAGGAAATTTGGCCTGCAGGCCAAAGCCCCTCCCTGCCCTCGCGGGCATGGCACCGCGATCTCGCTCGGCTCCCAGATATGGACGAAGTTGGCTTGATCGCTAACGGTCAGAAGGGCATCAAATCAGGCTTTATCGCCGGCTCTTGACAGCGGCCCTCCCATGTTGGATTGTAGGGTCTTACATCGTAGAAGAGTCAGTCCCCATCAGCAGGAGGATAGGAATGAATCAGCAGTATCATCTGTTTACCTCGGAATCGGTCACCGAGGGGCACCCGGACAAAGTTGCCGACCAGATCTCAGACGCCATCCTGGACGCGTATCTCAAGCAAGACCCGTATTCGCGCGTGGCCTGCGAGACCTTCATCCACACCGGGTGCGTGCACGTGGCGGGCCAGATCACCTCCAAGGCCAACGTCGATCTGCAGCACGTCGTGCGCCAGATGCTGACCGCCATCGGCTACACCGATCCGGCTTACGGGATCGACGCCAAGAGCTGCGCCGTGCTTCTCTCGGTGGACGGCCAGTCGCCCGACATCGCGGCCGGCGTGGACAAAGCGCTGGAGGTCCGCGGGGGCGGCTCGAAGGCCGAGGAAGACTCGCTGGGCGCCGGCGACCAGGGCCTGATGTTCGGTTACGCCTGCAAGGAAACCCCCGAGCTGATGCCGCTGGCCATCCAACTGGCCCAGCGCCTGGCCCAGAAGCTGGCCGACGTGCGCAAGCACGGCGTGGTCGACTACCTGCGCCCCGACGGCAAGACCCAGGTGACCGTGCGCTACGAGAACGGCGAGCCGGCCGCCCTCGACTGCATCTTGATCTCCACTCAGCACCACCCCAACGTGCCCCAGGCCAAGATTCGTCAGGACCTGATCGAGCACGTGATCAAGCCGGTGGTCGACCCCCAGTATCTCAAGATGGAGAAGGGCGAGATCGTCTCTCCCCGCATCCTGATCAACCCCTCCGGCATGTTTGTCGTGGGCGGACCCGAGGCCGATACCGGTCTGACCGGTCGCAAGATCATCGTGGATACCTATGGCGGCATGGCCCGTCACGGCGGCGGCGCCTTCTCGGGCAAAGACGCCACCAAGGTCGACCGCTCGGCCAACTACGCTGCTCGCTGGGTGGCTAAGAACATCGTGGCCGCGGGCCTTGCCTCGCGTTGCGAGGTGGCCCTGAGCTACGCCATCGGTATGGCCCAGCCGGTCAGCATCGCGGTGGAGACCTTCGGCACCCAGACCATCGAGCCGGAGAAGATCAGCGCCCTGGTCAGCCAGCACTTCGACCTGCGCCCGGGCGCCATCATCCGCCAGCTCGGGCTGCGCGCCCCCATCTACACGCCGGTCGCCGCTTACGGGCACTTCGGGCGCCCCGAGCTCGACCTGCCCTGGGAGCGCACCGACAAGGCCGAGGCGCTGCGGCAGGCTGCCTCCAGTTTTAACAAAGTCCCGGCCTGACTTCGTCGCACAAGGACGCAAGTGCAACCTGTCGAGCCTCTCCGGCCGGGCGTGAATCCCACCCTGAGAATGGAGCCTGGCACGACTGGTCTGGCCGGGGGAGAAAAGGGCGCGGTCTTCGGGCCGCGCTCTTTTTCTTGGTCAAAGCGGGGCGCGAAACTCACCGGGGGCTGTGGCACGATTGAACAGGGGTAAAGGCCGTTCGGCGTGGAAAAGGACTCTGCGTGTCTGATCTCTACTACGGCCGCTACCAGGTCATCGACCAGCTCGGCAGCGGCGGAATGGGCATCGTCTTCCACGGCCTGGATCCTCTGCTCGAGCGTCCCGTGGCCATCAAGACGCTGCATCCCGCCCGGCTGACTCAGCCGGCCATCGACCGGTTCCTGCGCGAGGCCCGCACCGCCGCCAAACTCGACAGCCCGCACATCGTGCGCATCCACACCATCGAGCAGCAGCCCGAGACCTACCTGGGCAAGCCCATCACCGTCCACTTCATCGTGATGGAGTTCGTGGCCGGGCGCACTCTGGGCGAGTTTCTGCAGGGCACTCCCGCCAATCAGGCCGAGCTCGAGAAGCGTCTACGATTGTTCCTGCAAGTGCTCGAGGGCATCAAATACGCCCATTCGCGCGGGGTGGTGCACCGCGACCTCAAGCCTGACAACGTCATGGTTACCCCCGAGGGGGTGGTCAAGGTCATGGACTTCGGTCTGGCCTTTTTCGAGGACAGCCATTCTCTCACCGACGCCGGCCAGACCATGGGCACGCCGGCCTATCTCTCGCCCGAGCAGGCCATGGGCTCGCCCGCCGATCATCGCACCGACATCTACTCGCTGGGCGTGATTTTGTTCGAGCTACTGACCGGCGAGCTACCGATCATGGCCAACCACCCGGCAGAGATGATCCGCAAGGTGATCGACGCGCCCCCTCGCAATCCGCGCGAGATCGTGCCCACCCTGGCCCCGGCCCTGGAGCTGATGGTCAGCCGGTGTCTTCGCAAGCAGCCCGAGGCCCGCTACGCCACTGTCGACGAGATGATCGCCGAGCTCGAGCTGTTCTTGAAAGGCGAGCCCGAGAGGCCCCCCACCAGGGCGACGCCCGTCTCCGAGCCCACCATCGCCCCCTGGTCACCCCCGCCCGGGGCCACCTTCGCCGATGGCGCTCCCCCTGTGTCACGGGCCATCGACTTCCGCTCGCTCGAGCCCCAGCCCCCTGTGGCTGAGCAGGAGAGCCCGCTGGCCTTCATGCCGCCCTCCAACTTCGTCAAGTTCGGCCAGTCGCCGGCGGTGGCCTCCGATTCCTGGCTGCTCGAGGCCAAGGAGAACCAGGGCCCGCTCTACCAGAAAGTGGAGCCACCCCGTCCGGTCGAGATTCCCGCTGCCCCGGTGGCGGCCGTCATCTGCTCGCGCTGCGGAGCCGAGAACCAGAGCGGGGCCGAGCTGTGCCAGACCTGCGGCATGGAGCTGCAGCAGAAGTCCTACTTCAAGATCGACCAGGAGGCCAAGACCCACCTGGCAGCCGGCCTCAAGGCCCTGGAGGCGGGTCGCTTCCAGCAAGCCGTCTTCGACCTGCAGCAGGCCCTGAGCCGCAATCCCGAACTGGGCGAGGCCCACCTCCACCTGGGGCGGGCCTTCACCGAGCTGTCCGAATACGATTCCGCCCACACCGCCCTGCAGCGCTCCATCGAGATCATGGTCGACTCCACCGAGCCCTACCTGGCTCTGGCCGACCTGTTCCAGCGTCAAGAGCTCTTCGGGGAGGTCATCGCCTGCCTGCAAGAGGTCCTGCGCCGCACTCCGGCCGACGCGGACTCTCGCTGCCGGTTGGCCTTCCTGCTGCAAGAGCAGGGCCGGGTGGCCGAAGCGGTGGACCAGTACCGGCGTGTGCTGCGCACCGACCAGCGTAACCTGCAGGCCAATCGCCAGTATGGCCTCATGCTGGCCGGAGGCGAGCGTCCCGAGGAGGCCATTCCCTATCTCGAGTTGGCCTGCGAGGCCGACCCCGAGGATGCCCACACGGCCTCGCTTCTGGCCCGGCTCTACCAGAAGGCCCGCAAAGTCGACCGCGCCCAGCAGGTCCTGCGCCAGGCCATCTCCCACAACCAGGACAACGCCTCGCTCTACGCCGACCTGGGGGCCCTCTACCAGGCCCAGGGCCGGGAAGACCTGGCAATCAACGAGCTCTCCCGGGCCCTCGAGCTCGACCAGGGGAACCGCGACGCCCGCGTGCGGCTGGCTGCCGTCTACGAGCGCCACGGCAGCCTGCCCCGGGCCCTGCGCGAGTTGGAGAAGGCGCTCGAGTTCCATCCCCAGGACCTCCAGATCCACCGCCGTCTGGGCGAGCTCTACCTTCAGACCCAGGACCTCGACCGCGCCCTGGCCCACTTCGAAGAGGTCGTGCGGCTCGATCCGGCTTCGGCCGCGATGCACAACCGGCTGGGCAAGCTCTACCTCAAGAAGAACTACACCGACCGCTCGATCGAGGAATACCAGCGGGCCGTCGACCTGCACAAGGTCGATCCCGAGTACCGCGAAGACCTGGCCATGGCTTACTACTGCGCCAAGAAGTTCGACCTGGCCGCAGAAGAGCTGCGCAAGGCCGCCCTGCTCGACGGCCAGAACCCCGACTATCCCAAGGCCATGGGCATGCTCAAGTTCGAGCTGGGCGACAACGAGACCGCCGTGGCCTGTCTCAAGATGGCCATCGCCAAGAAGCCGGGCGACCCCCAGGCCCACGGCATGCTGGGCCAGGCCTTCGCGCGTCAGGGCCTCTCCAACATGGCCATCTCGTCTTATCAGAAGGCGCTCGATCTCGATCCCAATCTGCACCTGATGCACCTCTACCTGGCCCGGGCCTACGCCCAGGCCGGGCGCCACCAGGACGCGGTTAACTCCTTCCGCAAGCTGGGCAGCAAGCTGGGCATGCTGGAAGACACCCGCCTGATGAGCGAGGCCTACGTCGAGATGGGCATGAGCTACCTGGCCTCTCACCAGCCCGCCCGCGCCGCCGAAGTCTTCACCGCCGCTCTGCAAAAAGATCCCCGCGACGCCCGGGCCCTGCACGGCCTGGGCCGGGTGCACCTGGCCCGCCACCAGCTGCCCAAAGCGCGCGAGCTGGTTCTGCAGGCCCTGGCCGCCGAGCCGCGCAACGCCGATTTTCTGGCCACCCTGGCCGATCTGGCGGGGGAGGAGAACCGCTTTGGCGAGGCCGCAGAGATTCTGCGCCAGGCCATCAGCCACGCTCCCACCCGGCCCGAGCTCTACGAGCGCCTGGGGCGCTCCCAGCGCAAGGCCGACCAGCCCGAGGAGGCCATCGAGACCTTCCGCCGCGCTGCTGGCATCTTCCCCGAGCGAGCCGCCTCCTTCTACTGGATGGAGGGCCGGGTGCACGCCCGCAACGGCAACCTGGGCCAGGCGGCCCACATCTTCCGGCGCGCCCTCGAGCACGATCCCAACAACTGGACCATCTACCGCGATCTGGGCACGACCTGCCACAAGCTGGGCAACATCCCCGACGCCGTCAAGACCCTGCGCCAGGCCATCGAGCGCGCCCCCGAGCGCGAGCTACCCGAACTGAAGAGCTATCTGGCCCGCCTCGAGCGCGAGCTGGCCGCGTACTGACCCCGCGCTGTCCTGAATGGGGCGCCCTATTCGGGCGTGTCCAGGGCGGCAGGCCCACCCTCAGCCAGAACGAACCATCCCCCCGATGGGGGCGAGGACACAGCGCGCGGTCATCTGGGCAGCCCTGCTCTTTTTCGCCTTCCAGGCGGCCAGCTACGCCGTGCCCTACGTGACTGGCGACCCGGCAGACTTTGACCCCCTCTTCCGCGACAGGTATACCCGCCACCTGGGCCTCATCGTGGTGCACGGCCTGACCGCCTCGCTGGCTCTTTGCCTGGGCCCGTTTCAGTTCTGGCCCTGGCTGCGCCACAAGCTGCCCCGCCTGCACCGCTGGCTGGGCCAGGCCTACCTGCTGGCGGTCGTGGGCGCCGCCACCACCGCTCTCCCCATGGCCCTCATGGCCGAGGGCGGCGCTGTCGCAAAGCTCAGCTTCCTGGCCCTGGCAATGGCCTGGCTGGCCACCGCCTGGCAGGCCCTGCGCCAGGCCCGCCTGCGGTACTTTGCCGCCCACCGCGTGTGGATGGTGCGCAACTATGCGCTGACCTACGGTGCGGTGGTCTTCCGCTTGCTGCTCAACGGCCTGCAGCAAGCAGGTTTTGAGTTCGAGGCCATCTACCCGGTGTTGAGCTGGTCCGGCTGGCTGATCAGCCTGCTGACCGCCGAGCTCTGGCTCAGAAAGGAGCGCGGATGAAGCGAGGCATCACCCTGCTCGAGCTGCTGGTCATTCTGGCCATCATTGCGGTCCTGGCCGCAATCTTGTACCCCAACTACATGCGGGCCAAGTCCCGCAGCAAGTTCATGCACTGTCGTGGCAATCTGGGGGATCTGGCCACAGCGCTCGAGAGGTACGCAGCCGACAACGATGGTTACTATCCGACCAGTCTGCAAGAGCTGACTCCAAAGTATTTGGAGGCCATCCCGAGCTGCCCCGGGGCCGAGCGGGAAACCTATTCGGCTGACTATGCCAGCAACGAGCTCAAGCTCGAGGAGGAGGTCGTTCACTGCAGTCACGGCCGTTTTTGGGGTGAGGATTCGAGCAAGGCCGTTCAGTGCGACAAGCAGTGCGGAGAGTTGCAGGCCGTCGCGCGGGCAACCTCCTGGGGCCAGGCCTCAAAGCAAGGCTATCCGCCCTGCCCTCTGGGAGGGACCTACAGTATCATCCGTTCCCGCTTCACGCTTCAGTGCACCGGGCTCAATCACCAGGGGACCGGCACTCCCTCCCACTTCCCGAAGTACTCCAGCCACCAGGGTCTGGTTGACCGCTGAGCCCTTCAGGGCTTTTTCAGTCCTCCACTCTATACTCTGAATCCAGGAGGACGCGCACGATGGCTTTCGGATCTCGATTCCCGTTCATCTTCACCCCGGGAGTGCCCAGCACTCAGCCCTTCATCTTCACGGCACCGGCCCCCCCGTTCTTCCACGACATCGGCCGGGTCAACCAGCCTTTCATCTTCCAGACCGACAACTCGCGGGCCGGCTCGATGATTCTCGGCAATGCGAGCTTTCAGAACGCCAACTTCATGGGCTACTACAACGACCTGTTCGGCGCCAGCCAGCGCCTGTCGTACGGCTGGGCCGGCTACGGCGGTTGGAACGGCAACTACGGCGGCTTCGGCTTCTAAGCTCAGACCGGAAGGCAGCTACACCACCAGAGGAGAACTCATCTTAGCAGTGAGAGCTCTGCTCTGGTGTTTTGCCGTTCTCTCGCTGCTGCTCCCGGCCCGTGCCCAGGTGGTCGGCCTGGTGCTCGATCCGGTTCAATGCCAGTATTGCGTCGCTCGCTCCGACGCCCGTCCCCTCAAGCTTTACGACCTCGTGTCCATCCGCAGGGGG
>JAANMU010000600.1_pt1 | contig 41839 bp, 47 predicted proteins | sample 7279701 | NCBI WGS metagenome assembly JAANMU01 (sample SAMN14094539, study PRJNA606508) | bioreactor metagenome | isolation source: A lab-scale SPAN reactor treating ammonium-rich wastewater day 57 | place: Ireland: Galway | collected 2017-03-13
CTGTTCAGCTGCTGCTCGGCCATTCCAAGCTGGAAAGCACTGTCAGATACCTCGGCATCGAGGTGGATGACGCTCTAGAGATTTCCGAGCAGACGGAAATCTAGCCAGCCCTTCGCGGTCGCACACCCGTGCGGCCGCCTTCTGGCATTATTCTGTAGGCGTGCAACCGGCCAGGAGCGGCCACGTAGGTCGGGCTTCAGCCCGACTTGAACAGCTGATCAACCGCCGCTGTCGGCCTGAAGGCCGACCTACAAACAAGCGGCAGCTTGGGGTCGGTTGCTGTTCTTGGCTGGCATGAAGTGGCCCGGCCCTGAAGGGCGGCTTACTGAGCCGGGCAGTCATACAACGCGATCACCCACCGACAGGACGTCGGCCGAAGCGGAAGTTCAATGGCCTAGGCGGCAACTAAAAGTTTCGACTCACTGCTGCCAGTCAGGATTTCAGTGCCTACTAAAGCTATGCACCGATAGCGGACTGTCGGGGAATAACTAAACCAGAACAGACGAAAGACTCTGCTGCCACGTACCATGAACAGCCCACAAATCGAAATGCTCATTATTGATTTGCGATAATCCTTTTGGTCGTTTAGGATTTTCACTCCTGTTGTCTTCACAACGAGGAGATGGCGAATCATGAAACGCTTATGGTTGTTATTTTTTATCTTACTTTGCCCATTTTCCGCAGCTTGGGCTGGGGAAATTTTCAAGGAGTTTCCGTCGTCAATTGACCAAAAGGCAAAGTATCTCTTCTTTTTCCCCGGTCTTGCTGTAGAAATGCAAGGCCCCGACGCGTTCAATCCGTCCTTTCGAAAGGTCTATCAGTGGACCGCCTTAACGAAGGCGTTTGCAGATAATGGGTATAACGTCATCGCAGAACTCCGCCCGAAAGGGACACAGACATCTACCTATGCGAAACGCGTTTCAGACCAAGTGCGGCAACTTGTATCAGCAGGGGCCTCACCAAAAAATATTGTTCTTGTCGGACACTCCAAGGGAGGTGAAATTGTCATAGGTGCAATTGGCGCAAACAGCTCTGCCGACATCTCCTACGTCGTTCTAGCTGGATGCGCAATGCCCCATACCCAGCGCTTAGCCAACGAGACTCCGAGAGCGAACTATGAAGGGTTCTTGGAGGAATATAGAGGCCGCTTCAAGGGCAGGGTATTGTCTATGTATGACGAAGCGGATGACGATTTCCAGACATGCAAAGAAATAAGCAAGGACAATCCCGAGGTAAGGTTGGAAGAACTCGTTCTGCGCTCAGACTCGCCGCCAAAAATGGGACACGCCTTGTTCTTCGCCCCGGAACCAATCTGGATGACTCCCCTTCTGCAATGGCTCGCAAAATAGAAGCTCCCAATCCGTAGCCTTCCTGCGCCGTAGTGTCTATGTGGCGTCACGTTGAACTGCGGCTAAGCAGCGTTAAGGTTTCTCGGCAGCGAGCTGCTGAACGTCCGCAACTCATTGTGGAGCGGACTTAATGACTGAATATCCAAACAGCAGTTCGCGGCCGATTGCGACAGTCGCCGACTGACCTAATGAAATTCCGCTTCGGCCGACGAGCTCCCAGTGGCCTGGCTGCCCGAGTGACTGCTGTACTTTGCTACCTACCTTTGAACCTCTGATGGCGTGATAGGCGGCAGAGGGTCGGCTAATCCAGTCACGGATGGCAGTAGTCGTTCGCTCCCTATCAGAAGGAATCCCGTTTTAGGCGTGGTCACAGCCTAGTCACGCCATGGTCACAGTTTGGTCACAGCGAAATTTTCAGAAAATTTGCCGACTATTTCCCTTTGTGACCCAGTCACGCGATCAGGATTTTCGGATGACTATTGCCTTGCCATGACATTAGACTGGATAGTCACATGCCGACGGCAGTCAAAAAGGGAAATTGGCTTTGGGAAGAAGTAATTGGCGCGCCCGAGACGATTCGAACGTCCGACCCCTGCCTTCGGAGGGCAGTACTCTATCCAGCTGAGCTACGGGCGCGTTGGGTAAAAACTAAGCAGCGAGAGCAATCGTCATTTTACTCCTTCGCGCTCGAATGACGACTACCTTCGGAGGGCAGTACTCTATCCAGCTGAGCTACGGGCGCGAGGCTGCACAGGATAGCGGGTTTCCCCTTCAGCGTCCAATCCGAACCGCTATAATCCGTGCTTTGACAGTACCTTGAGGATCATCGACATGGCCGAACAGAACGAGCAATGTGGCGGGCTGTGCGCTTCGCCGGCCCTGATCGCCATTGCCCTGGCGGCCGCCATCGTGCTTCCCGTTGGCGGGTACTTCGTCGCCAAGTTGCTCGGCGGCAAGCCCGCGGACGACCTCGGCGAGGAAGCGGTGTTGCGGCGCATTCAGCCGATGGCGCAAATCGCGCTCGCTGCGAGCAGCGGCGCCGGCGGCGGCGCGCCCAAGAGCAGCGAGGAAATCTACAAGTCGGTCTGCTCCGCATGCCACGACGCCGGCGTGGCCGGCGCACCGAAGCTCGGCGACAAGGCGGCCTGGGCACCGCGCTATGCCGTCGGACTGGAGAAGCTGGCGGCCTCCGGCATCCATGGCAAGGGCGCCATGCCGCCGAAGGGCGGCGCCGACATCCCCGACGCCGACTTCGCTCGCGTCGTCGCCTGGCTGGCGAACAAGGCCGGCGCCGGTTTCAAGGAGCCGGCGGCGCCCAAATCCGCCGCGCCGGCGCCGGCAACCGCATCGGCCGCACCGGCACCCGCCGTCGCATCCACCCCCGCTGCGCCCGCGCCGGCGGCAGCCACCCCGGCCGCAGACACCGGCAAGGGCAAGAAGGTCTATGACAGCGCCTGCGTGGCCTGCCACGCGTCCGGCGTCGCCGGCGCGCCGAAGTTCGGCGACAAGGCGGCCTGGGCGCCACGTCTCGCCACGGGGCTCGATGCGCTGACGGCGAGCGCCATCAAGGGCAAGGGCGCCATGCCGCCGAAGGGCGGCAACGCCTCGATTCCGGATGCGGACATCCGCGCCGCCGTGGAATACATGACGGCCGCGGCGAAGTAGGCGCCGTCCTACGCGGACTGACTTTTTGCCAGCAGCGCCTTCATCTGCGCCAGCCGAGCCGCGCCCGCGGCGCGATCGACGGGCTGCGCGGCCCTGCCGCCGCTGAGCTTCAGGTCGTCGCCCATCTCGGCGATGAAGCGCGAGGCTTCGCATTCGCGCCAGTCCTTGCCGGTCTTGCGCCGCTCGCAGTGCGTGATCGTCAGGCTGCGCTCGGCGCGCGTGATGCCGACGTACATCAGGCGGCGTTCCTCCTCGACGGTTCCGGCGTCGATCGACTCGCGGTGCGGCAGGATGCCCTCCTCGACGCCGACCAGGAAGACGTGCTTGAACTCGAGGCCCTTGACGGCGTGCAGGGTGGCGAGCTGCACCTGGTCGCCGCCATCTTCCGATTTGTCGAGCATCGAGATCAGCGCCACGGTCTGCGTCAGTTCCAGCAGGGTCTTGTTTTCCTCCTCGCCCTTGCGCGACAGCCAGTCGACGAAGTCGCGCACGTTGGCCCACTTGGTTTCCGCCTCGCGCGGCTCACAGCTGTCGAAGAGCCAGGCTTCATAGCCGATGGCGCGCAGGAAGTCCTCCAGCACCTGGCGCGCCGGCTCGCGCTGGGCGCGCCATTCCAGCTTGTTCACCAGGTCGCCGAACTCGCGCACGGCCTCGAGCTGGCGAGGATTCAGGTAGCCCGCCGCGGCATCGTCGAAGGCGGCGGCGAAGAGCGAGGCGTGGCGCACGCCGGCGAGGCGACCGAGCCCCTCCAGCGTGGTGGCGCCGATGCCGCGGCGCGGCGTGGTGGCGGCGCGGATGAAGGCCGGATCGTCGTCGCTGTTGGCGATCAGCCTCAGCCAGGCGACGAGGTCCTTGATCTCGGCCTTGTCGAAGAAGGACTGGCCGCCGGAAATGGCATAGGGGATCTTCTGGTTGCGCAGCTGCTGCTCGAAGACGCGCGCCTGGTGGTTGCCGCGGTAGAGGATGGCGTAGTCGCCCCACTTGCCGCGGTGCTCGAAGCGATGCGCCATCAGCTTCATGACCACCTGCTCGGCCTCCTGCTCGTGGTCGCGGGCGACGCTGACCTGGACGGCGTCGCCGTGGCCGTGCTCCGACCACAGGCGCTTGTCGAACAGCTTCTCGTTGTTGCCGATCAGCGCGTTGGCGGCCTTCAGGATGCGCGTGGTCGAGCGGTAGTTCTGCTCGAGCTTGATGACCTTCAATTGCGGAAAGTCAGCCTGCAGGATACGCAGGTTCTCGACGTCGGCGCCGCGCCAGGCATAGATGGCCTGGTCGTCGTCGCCCACCGCGGTGAAGGCGGCGCGCGCACCGGCGAGGAGGCGCATCAGCCGATACTGGCTGCGGTTGGTGTCCTGATACTCGTCGACCAGCAGGTATTGCAGCTTGCCCTGCCAGCGCAGCAGCACGCCGGCTTCCGACTCGAACAGGCGCACCGGCAGGCGGATGAGGTCGTCGAAGTCGACGGCCTGGTAGGCGCGCAGGGCCTGCTCGTAGTCGCCGTAGAGCCGCGCCGCGGCTAGTTCCAGTTCGTCCTCGGCGAGCGAGAGCGCCTCGTTCGGCTCGACCAGCGCGTTCTTCCAGCCGGAGATGCGCCACTGCAGGGACTTCAGGCGCGCCTTGTCGGCCTCCTTGGCCAGTTCGGCGAGCACCGCGCCGCTGTCGGCGGCGTCGAAAATGGAGAAGCGCGGCTTGAGTCCGACGGCCTTCGCCTCCTGGCGCAGGATGCGCGCGCCCAGCGCGTGGAAGGTGGAGACGTTGAGCGAGTCGAGCGGCTGACCGGGCAGCAGCCGCTTCACCCGCTCGCGCATTTCCTTCGCCGCCTTGTTGGTGAAGGTGATGGCGGCGATGTGCTCGGGCTGGTAGCCGCGCTGCTGGACCAGGTGGGCGATCTTCTGCGTGATGACGCGCGTCTTGCCGGAGCCGGCGCCGGCCAGCACGAGAAGCGGGCCGTCGAGATATTTCACCGCCTCCCGCTGCGGCGGGTTGAGTGTCGAAACCATTGCAAAAGTCAGTCCCGCCGGGACGGCGGGCTGGCAGCCGGCGCCGGGCCGCCCCAAGCAGGCTGCGGCGTACGACACGGAGCGAAGCGAACAACCGTCACCCCCTTCCGGGGGAAGGGGGTCGGGGGGAAGGCTCTAGTCATCTGAGCGCGCCGAACACCTTCTGCAGCAGGCTGCTGGCCTGGCCCAGGGGATTCTTGCGGATCGCCCGCTCTTCCTCGGCGATCATGAGGAACAGGCCGTCGAGCGCCTTCTCGGTAACATAGGCCTCGAGGCTGGCGTCCTTCTTGTCGATCAGGCCGAGCTTGGCGCCCTGCTTGGCGTAGCGGTTGTACTTCTGCGCCAGCTCGACCCGCTCCGTCGCCTGCCTGACGATGGGCAGGAACTTCTCGGTCAGCGGCGCCGAGGTGGTGCGCTGGAAGTACTGCGTCACCGAATCGTCGCCGCCGGTGAGGATGCCCTTGGCGTCCTGCAGGGTCATCTGCTTGACGGCATTCAGCAGCAGCTCCTTCGCCTCCGGCACGGCGGCCTCGGCGGCGCGGTTCATGGTGACGATGAGTTCGTCGGCGTACTTGCCCATGCCGAGCTTGCGCATCATCTTCTCGGCCTTCTGCAGGTTCTCCGGCAGCGGGATCTTCACCTTCGGGTTGCCGAGGAAGCCGTCGGTGCGGCCAAGGCTGGTTACCGCGGCGACGGCCCCCTGGGAGAGCGCCTGCCTCAGGGCGCCGCTGCTCTCGTCCGCGCTGATGGCGTCCAGTCCCGCCGCCCGTGCGGGGGAGAGGGTGACAAGCAGGAACAAAGCGATGAAAATGCGCGAGGGATTGGCCATGACGGGACTCCTGTCGTGTTGCCGGCATTCTCGCACGAAAGCAAACGGGGGGCACGATGGGCGCGCTGAGCTGGAAACAATTCTTCATCTACCAGACCGACTACCAGCACTGGGCCGACGAGGTGCTGTTCGAGTGCCTCGATCGGCTCGACCCAAAGGCGCTGGCCGAGCCGCAGGGGCTGCACTTCTCCACCATCCACCAGACCATTGACCACATCCTGGTGGTGGCCCAGTTGTGGCGGCTGCGCCTGCAGGGCGAGAGTCCGATCCTCGATTACAAGCGCCTGCACCATCCCGACTGGCGCGAGCTGAAGGCCGCCCTGCGCCAGGAAATGCGCGGCCTGCAGCACTGGCTGGAGACGAAGCCCGACGCCTTCTTCGAATCCGAGATCGCCTACCGCAGCTCGGAAGGCAAGGAGCGGCGCAACTGGGTGCGCGACGTGCTCACCCACATAATGGGCCACATGGTGCACCACCGCGGCCAGGTCTCCGCCGCCGCCACCCGTCTCGGCGCGCCGGCGCCGGAAATGGATTACATCTACTACAAGCGGGCGGTCGACGCCGCCCTGGCGCAAAAGCGCTAGAGCAGCGGCAGCAGCTGCGCCTCCAGCTTGTCCTTGCCGATCCCGCCGATGCGGGCGAAGCGCAGCACGCCCTTCCGGTCGACGAGGTAGAGCGCCGGGATGGCCTTGATCGGGCCGAAAACCTGGGCATGGGCGGGCGCGCGCATGGCGACCGGGAAGGCGTAGTCGTGATCCTTCCAGAATTCCTCGACGGTGAAGCGGTCGGCGTCGATGGACAGGCCGAGTATCTCGAAACCCTTGTCGCGGTGCTTCTCGTAGAGCGCCTGCAATTGCGGCAGCTCCTTCTGGCAGGTCGGGCACCAACTCGCCCAGAACACCACCAGCAGCACCTTGCCCTTGAGCGCTTCTGCGCCCAGGGCCTTGCCGTCGAGCAGCTTGGTGTCGAAGGGCGGCACCGCCTGCCCGGTCCTGACCTGGGCCTGGGCGGTGGCGGCAAAAAACAGGGCGGCGATGAGCAGGATTTTCCTCAGCATGATGCTCCTCATGAAACGCCGGCCCGGTGCGCCTGCATGTCGGCATGGTAGCTCGAGCGCACCATCGGCCCGCAGGCAGCGTGGGCGAAGCCCATCGCCGCCGCCTCGCGCTCGAACATCGCGAAGACGTCGGGATGCACGTAGCGCAGCACCGGCAGATGGTGATTCGAGGGCGCCAGGTACTGGCCGATGGTGAGCATGTCGACGTCCTGGGTGCGCAGGTCGCGCATCACGGCAAGGATTTCCTCGTCGGTCTCGCCTAGCCCAACCATCAGGCCCGACTTGGCCGGTATGGCCGGGTTGCGCGCCTTGAAGGCCTTGAGCAGGGCCAGCGAGTGGGCGTAGTCGGCGCCGGGACGCGCCTGCCTGTACAGGCGCGGCACGGTTTCCAGGTTGTGGTTGAAGACGTCCGGCGGCGTGGCGGTGAGGATGTCTACGGCAATCTCCAGGCGGCCGCGGAAATCCGGCACGAGAATCTCGATGCGCGTCTCCGGCGCGGCTGCGCGCACGGCGCGGATGCAGTCGGCGAAGTGCTGCGCGCCGCCGTCGCGCAGGTCGTCGCGGTCGACGCTGGTGATGACGACGTAGCGCAGCTTCATCGCCGCCACCGTCCGCGCCAGGTGCGCCGGCTCCTGCGCATCGGGCGGCAGCGGCTTGCCGTGGCCGACGTCGCAGAACGGGCAGCGCCGCGTGCACAGGTCGCCGAGGATCATGAAGGTGGCGGTGCCCTTGCCGAAGCACTCGCCGATGTTCGGGCAGGAGGCCTCCTCGCACACGGTGTGCAGGGCGGCCTCGCGCAGGATGCGCTTGACCTCGCCGAAGCGGGCGTGGCTGTTGCCGGCCTTGACGCGGATCCAGTCGGGCTTCTTCAGCGGCACGGCGGCCGGCACCACCTTGATCGGGATGCGTGCGGTCTTGGCTTCGCCCTTCTGTTTTTCGCCGCTCACTTTTCGATCTGCCTCTTCAGTTGTTCCAGCAGCGCCTCGCCGGCGGCCTGCCAGCCGACCGGCACACCGAGGTCGCGCAACCGGGTCACTTTCAGGTCGGGATAGCCGCAGGGATTGATCGCCGAAAACGGCGCGAGTTCCATGTCCACATTGAGCGCCACGCCATGGTAGCAGCAGCCGCCCTTCACGCGCAGGCCCAGCGCAGCGACCTTGGCGCCGCCGACATAGACACCGGGCGCGCCGGAAACGCGCTCGCCGCGCAGGCCGTAGCCGGCGAGCAGGTCGATCACCGCCTGCTCGATGCGCGAGACCAGCTCGCGCACCTTGAGGCCGCGCCGCGACAGGTCGACCAGGAGGTACGCCACGGCCTGCCCGGGACCGTGGTAGGTGATCTGCCCGCCGCGGTCGATCTTCACGACGGGGATGCCGATGTCGCGCAGCAGGTGCTCCGGCTTGCCGCCCTGGCCCTGGGTGAACACCGGCGGATGCGAGGTGAGCCAGAGTTCGTCCGGCGTGTCGGCATGCCGGTCGGCGGTGAAGCGCTGCATGGCGCGCCAGGTGGGGAAAAAGTCAGTCTCCCCGAGACGGCGCTGGAGGACGGGCTCTCCCCCCGGCCCCTTCCCCGCGGGAGGGGGTGACGGTGGTTCGCCGCTGCGCGGCTCCCAGCCCTGTCCGTTCACAGCACGACCTTCACCAGCGGGTGGCCCGACAACTCCTGATAGAGCGCGTCGAGCTGACTGCGCGAAATGGCGCGGATGGTGCACGTCAAACTCATGTAGTTGCCCTTGGCGCTCGGCCGCATCTCCATGCCGGCGGCGTCGAAGTCGGGCGCGTGGCGCAGGATGACGTCCAGCACGGCCTGGGCGAAGCCGTCCTGCCGCTGGCCCATGATCTTGATGGGGAAATCGCAGGGGAACCGCAGGAGCGACTCGTCATTCACCGGCGCGCATCACCGTCTGCTTGAAGGCCTGGTACCAGGCGTACATTTGCGCGAAGATCGGGCCGGGCCGGCCCGCGCCGACGGGCTGGCCGTCGAGCAGCACGATCGGCAGCACCTCCTTGGTCGAGGAGGTCATCCACAATTCGTCGGCGTCGCGCGCTTCGGCCTCGGTCACCGGCCGCACCTCGGCCGGCAGGCCGTGGGCGGCCGCCAGTTCCAGCACGACATCGTAGGTGATGCCGGGCAGCACCAGGTTGTCCTTCGGCGGCGCCAGCAGGATGCCGTCCTTCACGGCGAAGATGTTGGAGGCGGCACCCTCGGTCATGCAGCCGTCGCGGAACAGGATCGTCTCGACGCAGCCGGCCTCGATCGCCTGCTGGCGCAACAGGCAGTTGGCCAGCAGCGAGATGGTTTTCAGGTCGCAGCGCAGCCAGCGCACGTCGGGCGCCGACACCGTGGCGATGCCGCTTTCGCGCTGGGACGGCGGCGGCGTCAGCAGCGGCTCGGACATCATGAAGACGGTCGGCGCCACCCCGGCCGGGAAGGCATGGTTGCGCCTCTGCATGTCGGCGCCGCGGGTGATCTGCAGGTAGACCGACTGGTCCTCGCCCTCGTTGCGGCCGACGATCTCGCCGATCAGCCGCGTCCATTCCGCCTCGTCGTGGGGATTGGCGAGGCGGATGCCGTCGAGCGTGTGCTGCAGCCGGCGCAGGTGCTCGGACAGGCGGAAGGGCCGCCGCGAATAGACCGGGATCACCTCGTAGGCGCCGTCGCCGAAGAGGAAGCCGCGGTCCATCGCCGGCACCTTCGCTTCGGCGATCGGCATGAACGCGCCGTTCAGGTAGACGGTGCTCATTCGAACCAGAGGCGCAGGGTGTCCCAGGCGCGGCCGAACAGGCCGGCCACCGGGACGGTTTCCAGCGCCACGACGGGATACTCGCCGTAGGGCTTGTCGTCGAGGGTGAGCTTCAACGTGCCGATGCGCTGGCCCTTCTGCACCGGCGCCAGCAACGGCTGGTTGCTGACCAGGCTGGCCTTGACCTTGTCCGCCAGCCCCTTCGGCAGGGACAGCGTGAAGTCCTCGAGGAAGCCCGCCCTGACGGTGTTCTGCCCGCCCTTCCAGACCTTCAGCTGCGACACCGCCTGGTCCCCGGCGTAGAGCTTCACCGCTTCGAAGTGCTGGAAGCCGAAATTGAGCAGCTTCTGCGATTCCTGCGTGCGCAGGCCGTCGGAAGCCGCGCCCATCACCACCGAGAGCAGGCGGCGCGGCCCGCGCCTGGCCGAAGCGACCAGGCAATAGCCGGCGTTCTCGGTGTGGCCGGTCTTGACGCCATCCACCGCCGGGTCGAGCCAGAGCAGGCGGTTGCGGTTGGCCTGGCTGATGCGGTTGTAGGTGTACTCGCGCAAGGCATGGAGCGGATAGTGCTCGGGATGGTCGCGGATCAGCGCCGCCGCCAGCGCGCCCAGGTCGCGCGCCGTCGAATAATGCTGCGGATCCGACAGGCCGGTGGAATTGGCGAAGCGGGTGGCTTTCAGGCCGAGCCGCTGCGCCTCGCGGTTCATCGCCTGCACGAAGGCTTCCTCGCTGCCGGCGACGGCCTCGGCCAGGGCGATGCAGGCGTCGTTGCCCGACTGCACGATCAGTCCGTGCAACAGCTCGTCGACGCTAACGGGGCGCTTCGGCTCGATGAACATGCGCGAGCCCTGCGCCTTCCAGGCGCGCTCCGACACCGCCACGGCCTGGTCGGGCTTGAGGCGGCCCTCCTTCAGCGCGGCAAGGACGACATACGCCGTCATCATCTTGGTCAGCGAGGCCGGCTCGACGCGCTCGTCCGGGTTGTAGGAGGCCAATGCCTGGCCGGTCGAATAGTCCAGCAGCAGCCAGGATTTCGCCGCGATGGTCGGCGCCTGCGGCAGGATTTGCGACTGCACCGACATGGAAAGGCAAAGGCCGAAAACGAGGGCGAGGACTTTCATCGGGGGGAAAGCGCGGGAAAGGGGAAATTATACCGTCAGCGCTGCACGACGAAAGGCTTGAGGGCCAGCGCCTCGCGGATGCGCTCGGCGACGCGGCCGGCTTCCTGCGCATCCCGGTAGGGGCCGAGATGCAAGCGGTACATGCCTTCCTTGAGCTGGATGTGGATCGGCTCGGCCAGCCAGTCGAGCTGCCGGGCGAGGTGCGCGCGGAAGCTTTCGGCGTTGTCCGGGTTGCCGAAGGCACCCAATTGCAGGAAAGTGCCGCGCAGCTCCTGCACGGCGGGAAGGTTCGCCGGCGCCGACAGCGGCGCGGCGGCAAGTCCGGCGATCGGGTCCGCCGCGGCCGTTGTGTCCGCCGGCTCCGCCGTCGCGGCCGCCGACGCCAGCGGGCGGGGCGCTTCTCCCGGCAGCACGCTCTCGACTTCGACCATGGCGCTGCCGCTGCCGACATAACCGAGTTTCCACGCCGCGGCGTAGGACAAGTCGATCAGGCGCTCGTGCAGGAAGGGGCCGCGGTCGTTCACCCGCACCACCACCGACTTGCCGCTGGCGAGGTTCGTCACCCGGACATAGCTGGGGATCGGCAGCGTCGGGTGCGCCGCCGTCATGGCGAACATGTCGTAGGGCTCGCCGCTGGAAGTGCGCTGGCCATGGAACTTGCGACCGTACCAGCTGCCGACGCCGCGCGCCTTGTAGGGTTTCAGTTCCTTCGCCGGCACGTAATCCCGGCCGAGCACGGAATAGGGGTTGTTGGCGAAGCGGTGCAGCGGCTCGAGGCGCGGTTCGGCATCCGGCAGCGCATCGAGGTTGCCCGGCACGGCGTCCCCCGGGCCGTCGTCCTGGTAGAAGCCGCCGCCGCGCTTGAGCACGTAGGCGGGCTTCTGCGGCGCCGACTTCGCCGCGGCCGGCGGCGCACTGGCCCCGTCGCGCTCAATGGTTCGCGGCGGCTGTGAACCGCAACCGGCCAGCAAAACGACCATGGCCGCCAGACAGGAAAGGCGCAGTCTCGCCGCCGGGCCGCCCCAAGGCGAGACGGCACGTTCGCGGAGCGAACATGCGTACTCGCGCCCGTTTGCCGCTACCCGTAACAATCGTGCGCAGCGAGCTTGCAGGCTCCCCTGCCCTGGGGCAGGGGTCGGGGGATGGGGGGTCATTTCTGCACCAGCATGCGGTGTTTGTGGATGGACATCAGTATGCCGACGCCGAGGAACAGCGTCACCAGCGCCGTGCCGCCGTAGCTGACGAAAGGCAGCGGCACGCCCACCACCGGCAGGATGCCGCTGACCATGCCCATGTTCACGAAGGCGTAGGTGAAGAAAATCAGGGTGATGCTGCCGGCCAGCAGCCGCGAGAACAGGGTCGGCGCGTTGGCGGCGATCATCAGGCAGCGGCCGATGATGAGCGCGTAGAGCACCAGCAGGAAGGTATTGCCGAGCAGGCCGAATTCCTCGGACAGCACGGCGAAAATGAAGTCCGTATGCCGCTCCGGGATGAATTCCAGGTGCGTCTGCGTGCCGTTGCCCCAGCCCTTGCCGAGGATGCCGCCGGAGCCGACGGCGATGGTCGACTGGATGATGTGGAAGCCCTTGCCGAGCGGATCGGCTTCCGGGTTGAGCAGGGTCAGGATGCGCTGCCGTTGATAGTCGTGCAGGACTGTCCAAGCCAGCGGCAGGCTGGCGAGGCCGCCGAAGAACAGCAGCGCCAGCACCTTCCACGACAGCCCGGCCAGGAAGATCACGAAGAAGCCCGCCGACAGGACGAGGACCGCCGTGCCGAGATCAGGCTGCCTGACGATGAGGGCGACCGGCAGCAGCAGGATGCAGGCGGCCGTCAGCCAGTCGCGCAGGCGCAGCATGGCTTCGTGCTTCTGGAAAAACCAGGCCAGCATGAGCGGCATGGCGATCTTCATGATCTCGGACGGCTGGATGCGCATGAAGCCGAGATTGAGCCAGCGCCGCGCCCCCTTGGAAACGTCGCCGAACAGGGCCACCGCCAGCAGCAGCAGCACGCCGCCCAGGTACAGCGGCAGGGCCAGGTGCATCAACCGCTGCGGCGGAATCTGCGCGGCCACCCGCATCACCACCAGCGCCACGGCCAGGTTTACGGTCTGGTTGACCAGGCGTTCCGGGGAAGCGCTGCCCAGCACCAGCAGGGCGTAGCCAAGCATCAGGCCCAGCAGCACCATGAGGGTCGGATCGATGGGCGCCACGAGGCGCCGTCCCCATTCACGCGGCCGGAAGGCGAACTCAGTCATCCTCGCCGCTCTCCTCGTCCTCGGCGGCAGCTTCCTTCGGCAGCTTGCCGAGCAGGTAATAGTCCAGCACCTGACGCGCGATCGGCGCGGCCGACTGCGCGCCGAAGCCGCCGTTTTCCACCAGCACCGCCAGGGCGATCTTCGGCTGGTCGGCCGGGGCGAAGGCGATGAACAGCGCATGGTCGCGCAGGCGTTCGTGCACCTTGCCGTGCTCGTACTTGCCGCCTTTCAGGCTGAACACCTGCGCCGTGCCGGTCTTGCCGGCGGAGACGTATTCGGCGCCGGCGAAGGCGCGCGCGCCGGTGCCTTCCTTATTGACGCCGACCATGGCCTGCCGGATGACATCGAGGTTGGCCGGCTTGAGCGGGACGGTGCGCATGGGCTCGGGTTCGATCGGGGTGCGCTCGCCGGTGTTGATGTTCTCGATGTATTTCACCAGATGCGGCCGGTACATCACGCCGTTGTTGGCCAGGGCCGCGGTGGCTTGCGCCAGCTGAATCGGCGTGTAGGCGTTGTAGCCCTGGCCGATGCCGATGGAAATGGTTTCGCCGGCATACCACTTCTGCTGCTCGGGCTTGCGAAAGCGCTTGCGCTTCCATTCCTGCGATGGCAGCACGCCCTCGGATTCGCCCTCGATGTCGATGCCGGTGCGGCTGCCGAGGCCGAGCTGGCGCATGAAATTGGCGATGGCGTCGATGCCCATGTCGTTGGCGAGCAGGTAGTAATAAGTATCGCAGGAATGCACGATCGACTTGTACATGTCGACGAGGCCGTGCCCGCCCTTCTTGTCGTCGCGGAAGGTGTGGCCGCCGAAATTGAAGAAGCCGGGATCGGCAATCGTCTGCTGTGGCGTGCGCTTGCCCGTCTCCAGCGCCGCCAGCGCCATGAAGGGCTTGAAGGTCGAGCCGGGCGGATAGGCGCCGTTGAGCGCCCGGTTCACCATCGGCTTGTCCTCGGAGGTATTCAGCCACTCCCAGTCCTGCGGATTGATGCCGTCGACGAACAGGTTGGGATCGTAGCCGGGCATCGACACCAGCGCGAGAATGCCGCCCGTCGACGGCTCGATCGCCACCAGCGCGCCGCGGCGCTTGCCGAAGGCCTTTTCCACCACCTGCTGCAGTTTCGCGTCGAGCGTCAGCGTCAGGTTGTTGCCGGACACCGGCGGCGTGCGCTCCAGCACGCGCACGGCGTGCCCGCCGGCATCGACCTCGACCTGCTCGAAGCCGGTCTGCCCGTGCAGCTCGAACTCGTATTTCTGTTCCAGCCCGGTCTTGCCGAAGTGTTCCGTGCCGCGATAGTTGTTCTCCTGCTCGCGGTCGCCGATCTTTTCCAGGTCGCGGTCGTTCACGCGGCCGATGTAGCCCAGCGCATGCGAGGCCAGCTCGCCCTGGGGATACTGGCGGAACAGGCGCGCCTTGATCTCCACCCCGGGAAAGCGGAAGCGCTGGGCGATGAAGCGCGCCACCTCCTCGTCGGAGAGCCGCGTGCGGATCGGCAGCGATTCGAAGTTCTTGCTTTCCTCGAGCAGCTTGCGGAAGCGCTTGCGGTCCTTCGGCTGGATGTCCACGATGGCGGCCAGCGCGTTGATGACGGCCTCCAGGTCGGCCACCTTGCCCGGCGTGATTTCCAGGGTGTAGGCGGAATAGTTGCGCGCCAGGACGAGCCCGTTGCGGTCGGCGATGACCCCGCGGTTGGGCACGATCGGCACCAGTGAAATGCGGTTGTCCTCGGCGCGCGTCCGGTAATGCTCGTGCTGCACCACCTGCAGCCAGGAGAAGCGAAGGAAGAGCAGGAAGAAGGCCAGCAGGACGAATCCGCCCGCCACGGCCAGGCGCCGCTGGAAGCGCTCGAGCTCCTGTTCCGGATTCCTGAACTCCGCCAGTCGCACGATCAGGTTGGCCTCATATCGGACGGTTCTCGTCCTTATCGATCGGCTGGTACTGCGGCAACAGGAGGACGAAAGTGAGCGGGAACCAGAGCAGGGTGCCGGTCAGGCTGCCGAGGAAATAGCCCCAGCCGGGAAAGTCCGCGCCGCCGATCAGCCGCGTGACGACCATCACGCCTTGAGTGGCGAGCAGCAGCGGCAGGATGTGCAGCGCCTGCTGGGCGAGCGGGAACCAGAGGATGCGGCGCGACAGCCCGCCGGCGGCGAACGCCAGCAGAATGTAGGCAAGCGGGTGCTGGCCCATGACGCTGCCGCCGGCGACGTCCATCAGGAGGCCGGCCACGAAGGCGGTGCCCATGCCGAGGCGCTGCGGTTCGCGCACGCTCCAGAAGGCCAGCGCCAGCGCCACCCAGTCGGGGACGCCGATGGCATCGCCGAGCGGGATGATGTTGAGGAAGAAGGCCGCCGCCAGGGACAGCAGGATGAACCACTGCTTGACGGGCAGCAGGATGCGGCGAGAACTGTGGGTGGGCTGGATGGCCATTATTCCTTTTTCCTGATCCGGCGTCCCTTGGACGGCTTGTCGCGGGGTTCGGTTTCCTCGATCCGCGGCAGCGGCGCGGAATCCCGCCCGCCGAGGATCAGGACCTGGCCGTGCTTCTCGACACCGCCGACCGGCTCGCAGAGGATTCGCGCAAACGAATAGGCGGCATCGCGGTCGACCCGGGCCACCTTCGCCACCGGCAGGCCGGGCAGGTAGACGCCGTCGAGGCCAGAGGTGACGAGCAGGTCGCCCGTCTGCACGTCGGCGTTGGCGGCCAGAAAGCGCAGCTCGAGCTGCCCGCCGGAGGCGCCGAACAGCACCGTGCGCAGGCCATTGCGGACGATCTTCACCGGCACCGCCTGGTTCTTGTCGGTCACCAGCGTCACTTCGCTCTGCAGGGGGAAGACGCGCGTCACCTGGCCGAGCACCCCGACCTCGTCGACCACCGCCTGGCCGGGGGCAATGCCGTCCTGGGATCCCTTGTCCACGATGATGCGGCGGGAGAAGGGATCGCGCGCCGCGTAGAGGATTTCCGCCAGGGTGCCCGATACCGGCTGCCGCACCTTCATGTCGAGCAGTTCGCGCAGGCGCTGATTCTCCAGCTCCAGGTGCTGCTGGCGCATCAGCCAGTTGGCCGACTCCAGCTCCTTGCGCTTGAGATGGACGTTTTCCCGCTGCAGAACGGCGAGGCTGGTGAAATACCCGCCGAGCTGTTCGTAGAGGTCGACCGGCGCATAGGCGGCGCGCTGCAAGGGATAGATCGCGACCACCACGGCCTGGCGCGCCAGCTCGAGGTAGCGGTACTTGAGGTCGAGCACCAGCAGCGCCAGCGACAGAATGACGAAGAAGGCGAGTCGCGCCAGGGGCGCGGGACCGCGCTTGAAGAAGGGAGGCGGCTGGTGACCGGCGACCGGCATCGGCGGCTAGAAACGGCAATGCGGCAGAAGCTCTCGCCCGTGCCGCACGGCCTTACTCATTCGCGAAGATGCTCCCGAGGGTGTCGACTTTCTCCAGCGCGATGCCGGAGCCGCGCACCACGCAGGTCAGCGGGTCGTCCGCCACGATCACCGGCAGGCCGGTTTCTTCCATCAGCAGACGGTCGAGGTCGCGCAGCAGCGCGCCGCCGCCGGTGCACACCATGCCCTTTTCGGCGATGTCGGCGCCGAGCTCCGGCGGGGTCTGCTCGAGCGCCTGCTTGACGGCGCCGACGATGGCATTCAGCGGCTCGGTGAGCGCCTCGAGGATCTCGTTGCTGGAAATGGTGAAGCTGCGCGGGATGCCCTCGGCCAGGTTGCGGCCCTTGACCTCCATCTCCTTCACTTCCGAGCCGGGGAAGGCGGAGCCGATCTCCTTCTTGATCGACTCGGCCGTCGTCTCGCCGATCAGCATGCCGTAATTGCGGCGGATGTAGTTGATGATGGCCTCGTCGAACTTGTCGCCGCCGACGCGCACCGAGCCGGCATACACCATGCCGCCGAGCGAAATGACGCCCACCTCGGTGGTGCCGCCGCCGATGTCCACCACCATCGAGCCGGTGGCGTCCGACACCGGCAGGCCGGCGCCGATGGCGGCCGCCATCGGCTCCTCGATCAGATAGACCTGGGAGGCGCCGGCGCCGAGCGCCGATTCGCGGATGGCGCGGCGCTCGACCTGGGTCGAGCCGCAGGGCACGCAAATGATGATGCGCGGGCTGGGCGAGAACAGGCGCGAGTCGTGCACCTTCTTGATGAACTGCTTGAGCATCTGCTCGGTGACCGTGAAGTCGGCGATGACGCCGTCCTTCATCGGTCGGATGGCGGTGATGGTGCCGGGCGTCTTGCCCAGCATCTGCTTGGCGGAGTGGCCGACCGCCATGATCGTCTTCTTGGCGTTGGGGCCGCCCTCGGTGCGGATCGCCACCACCGAGGGCTCGTTCAGCACGATGCCCTTGTCGCGCACGTAGATCAGCGTATTGGCGGTGCCGAGGTCGATCGCCAGGTCGTTGGAAAAATAGGAACGCAAGAAACCAAACATCGGGAAAGCCTCTGCCGAATGCGAAAAATCAATTGCCTATGATACTCTATTGCGCTTCGTAATATCAGCCCTCCGCACCGCCATGTCCCTCAGCCTCGACCAGGTCCGGCGCATCGCCGACCTCGCCCGCATCGAACTCGCGCCCGGCGAGGCCGAGCAGACCCGTGACCAGCTGAACGGCATCTTCGCCCTGATCGAGGACATGCAGGCGGCGAATACCGCCGGTGTCGAGCCGATGGCCCATGCCCAGAACGTCGCCCAGCGCCTGCGCGAGGATGGCGTCACCGAGGCAGACCGCCACGCCGATTTTCAGAAGGTCGCGCCGGAAGTCGAGGCCGGGCTGTACCTGGTGCCGAAAGTCATCGAATGACCGGCCCGTCCATGATCAACGCCAGCCTGAAACAGCTCGCCGCCGCACTGGCGGGCAAGAAAATCTCCAGCGTCGAGCTGGCGACGCTGTTCCTCGACCGCATCGAGCGGCTGAATCCGGCCCTGAACGCCTTCATCACCCTCGATCGCGAGAAGAGCCTGGCCATGGCGCGCGCCGCCGACGAACGCCTGGCGCGCGGCGAGGGTGGTCCGCTCACCGGCATCCCGCTCGCCCACAAGGACATCTTCTGCGCCGAGGGCTGGCTCACCACCTGCGGCTCGAAGATGCTGTCGAACTTCGTCAGCCCCTACGACGCCACGGTAATCGAGCGCTGCAAGGCCGCCGGCACCGTCACGCTGGGCAAGACCAACATGGACGAGTTCGCCATGGGCTCGTCGAACGAAACCTCCTTCTACGGCCCGGTGAGGAATCCCTGGGACCAGGCCGCCGTGCCGGGCGGCTCCTCGGGCGGCTCGGCCGCCGCCGTGTCGGCGCGACTGACTCCTGCGGCAACCGGCACCGACACCGGCGGCTCGATCCGCCAGCCGGCGGCCCTGTGCGGCCTGACCGGCCTGAAGCCGACCTACGGCGTCGTTTCGCGCTGGGGCATGATCGCCTTCGCCTCTTCGCTCGACCAGGCCGGACCGATGGCGAAGAGCGCCGAGGACTGCGCCCTGCTCCTCAACGCCATGGCCGGCTTCGACGCGCGCGACTCCACCAGCCTGGAACGGCCGGCCGAGGATTACGCCCGCGACCTTGGCAAGCCGCTCGCCGGCCTGCGGATCGGCCTGCCCAGGGAATTCTTCGCCGAGGGCCTCTCGGCCGACGTGGCGCAGGCGGTCGAGGCGGCGCTGGTCGAATACCGCCGGCTCGGCGCCAAGACGGTGGAGGTCTCGCTGCCCAACATGAAGCTGTCGGTGCCGGCCTATTACGTCATCGCGCCGGCGGAAGCCTCCAGCAACCTGTCGCGCTTCGACGGCGTGCGCTACGGGCACCGCGCGCCGCAGTACGGCGACCTCATCGACATGTACTGCAAGAGCCGCGCCCAGGGCTTCGGCGCGGAGGTGAAGCGTCGGATACTCATCGGCACCTACGTGCTCTCGCACGGCTATTACGACGCCTACTACCTGCAGGCGCAGCGCATCCGCCGTCTCATCGCGACTGACTTTTCGGCGGCGTTCAAGTCCTGCGACCTGATCATGGGGCCGACCAGCCCGACCACCGCCTTCCGTCTCGGCGAGAAGGCCGCCGACCCGGTGCAGATGTATCTCTCGGACATTTACACCATCGCCGTCAACCTGGCGGGGCTGCCCGGCATGTCGCTTCCCTGCGGTTTCGCGGGAGGGCTGCCGGTCGGCCTGCAGATCATCGGCGACTATTTCGGCGAGACGCGCATGCTGAATGCGGCGCACCAGTACCAGCTCGCCACCGACTGGCACATACGCCGCCCGGAACTGTAAACATGCGTCTGCGTCCCGTCGCGGCATTGGCCACTCTGCTGCTCGGCGCCTGCGCCACGCCGGAGCAGGCGCCGCCGACAACGGAAACCCGGCAGGCTCCTGCCCTCGCCAAGGCGCCGCCGGCCACGGCGAAACCGGCGCGGCCGGGACCGATCCCGGTGCGCCCGCTCAACGTCAGGACCGAATGCAGCTTCCGCGACGAGACCGGCTACAACGGCTTGCTCAAGCTGGAGGTGGCGGAAGCGAAAGTGCATGCCTTCGCGGTGAAGGTGCATATCCCGAAGCACGGCGTCTGCCGCTTCGATCTTAAGGATTTCCGCCAGACCCGGGAGCTGCCCGCCATCGAGCTCAGCCAGCAGCGGGGCCGCTGCATCGTGCGCGTGTGGGAACAGGGCGAGCGCGTCACGGTGGCCTTCCAGCAGTGCGAAAAGATGTGCTCGGGAAACGCCCACAGCTACCTCTGGCCGATCCTCAATGACCGGGACAAGGGCTCCTGCGCCTGAGCGAAAGGCCTGACCATGCTGCGCGAACTGCTGCTCATCGCCCTCGTTGCCTTCCTCGGCGCCTGCGCCATCGTCGAACGGCCAACGCCGATCCCGGTGCGCCCGCTCACCGTCAAGGCGGACTGCAGCTACCGCGACGAAACCGGCGGCAGCGGCCTGCTCAGGCTCGACGTGGCGGCGGCCCGGGTGCGCGCCTTCGAGGCAAAGGCGAATTTCCCGCAGCACGGCAGCTGCCACTTTGAGCTGAAGGATTTCCGCCAGACCAGGGAAATGCCCGCCATCGAGCTGAGCCAGCCGAACGGCGGCTGCGTCGTGCGCATGTGGGAGCAGGGCACGCGCGTCACGGTCGCCTTCCAGCAATGCGAGAAGATGTGCTCGGGCAGCGCCTGGGACCAGCTCCTGCCGATGATCTACGACCGGCGCGACGGCACCTGCGCCTGACTTGAAACGGAATTTTCTTATGAGCATGGCCAACTGGGAAATCGTCATCGGGCTGGAAACCCACGCCCAGCTCAACACCGCCTCGAAGATCTTTTCCGGCGCCTCGACCGCCTTCGGCGCGGCGCCCAACACGCAGGCCTGCGCGGTGGACATCGCCCTGCCCGGCGTGCTGCCGGTGCTCAACCGCGGCGCGGTGGAGCGCGCCATCCGCTTCGGCCTCGCCGTGGGCGGGAAAGTCGCGCCGCGCTCGATCTTTGCGCGCAAGAACTACTTCTACCCGGACCTGCCCAAGGGCTACCAGATCAGCCAGTACGAGCTGCCGGTGGTCGCCGGCGGCGGCCTGACGATAAGAGTCAGTGCCGGCGACACGGCGAGCGAGAAGTTCGTCCGCCTCACCCGCGCCCACCTCGAGGAGGACGCCGGCAAGTCGCTGCACGAGGACTTCCACGGCAAGTCCGGTATCGACCTCAACCGCGCCGGCACGCCGCTGCTGGAGATCGTCACCGAGCCGGACATGCGCAGCGCCGAGGAGGCCGTCGCCTACGCCAAGGCGCTGCACGCCCTGGTGCGCTGGATCGACATCTGCGACGGCAACATGCAGGAGGGCTCCTTCCGCTGCGACGCCAACGTCTCGGTGCGGCCGAGGGGCTCCGACACGCTCGGCACGCGGCGCGAGATCAAGAACCTCAACTCCTTCCGCTTCCTGCAGCAGGCGATCGAATACGAGGCGCGCTGGCAGGTCGAGACGCTGGAGGACGGCGGCCGCATCCATCAGGCCACCGTGCTGTTCGACCCGGCCACCGGAGAGACGCGCGCCATGCGCTCGAAGGAGGAGGCGCATGACTACCGCTATTTCCCCGATCCGGATCTGCTGCCGCTGGAGATTTCCGCCGCCTGGATCGATGCAGTGAAGGCCGCCATGCCGGAGCTGCCGGAAGCCATGCAGGCGCGCTTCGAGCGCGACTATGGGCTCTCCGCCTACGACGCCGGCACGCTGACGGCCGCCCGCGAGACGGCGGCCTATTTCGAGCAGGCGGTAACGGCCGCCGGTACCGGCAATGCCAAGCTCTGCGCCAACTGGGTGATGGGCGAGCTGGCCGCGCGCCTGAACCGCGAGGAGAAGGACATCGCCGCCGCCCCGGTCGGTCCGGAACAGCTCGCCGGCCTGGTGGCGCGCATCGCCGACAATACGATCTCGGGCAAGATCGCCAAGGAGGTCTTCGACGCCCTCTGGAACGGCGAGGGCGGAGGCGGCGCCAATGCGGCCGATGCGGTCATCGAGGCCAAGGGCCTGAAGCAGATCTCCGACAGCGGCGCCCTGGAGAAGATCATCGACGATGTGCTCGCCGCCAACCCGAAGTCGGTGGAGGAATTCCGCGCCGGCAAGGAAAAGGCCTTCAATGCCCTGGTCGGCCAGGCCATGAAGGCGACCAAGGGCAAGGCCAATCCGCAGCAGGTCAACGATCTGCTGCGAACAAAATTAGGCGCCTGAAACCGATAGCGCGATCAGCAGCTGCGCCGCCCAGTAGGTAGCCAGATTTATCGCGCGCCCGGCACGAAAGGGCCAGCGGAAGCGATTGATCGCCAGCACCACATCGGACACCATGAACAGGCTGGCGCCGATCACCGCCGCGAGCGCCGCGCCGTCGCCGGCAAGCGACCAGCGACCGGTCGCCTGCCCGGCCATCGCCGCGATCACGACGACATAGACGGCCACCGGCACGCGCAGCGCCGGCTTCAGCCCGGGCCAGATCAGCGCCAGCACCACGCCTCCCGCCGCGAAGAAGGGCAGCCACAGCAACGGCGCGGCGGCGAACGGCACGCCGATGGCAAAGGCCCCGATGTAGCAGAGGTGGGCGACGAGAAAGCTCGCCAGGCCGGCCACGAAGCGGTCGCGCGGCAGCATGAGGAAGACGTCGCCGGCAGTGGAAAACAGCAGGCCGGCCGCGATCGTCCATTGATAGGCGGGCGACACGGGCGGAAAGGCCAGCGCCAGCGCCAGGATCAACAGCGTGGCGAGCGGCTTGAAGGTGAAGACCTGCCAGCGCCGGGATTCGTCGAGATAGTGGGCGCGAATCGCCAGAACGGCGGCGGCCACGGCGGCTGCGGCGAGAACCAGTTGCGCTGTCGACATCTTGCCGGTCTCAGCGCGGCCGGGAATCCGGTCCGGCCGGCGTCGCTGTCCCGCCTTGTACAGTCGTCTTCTTCTGTGTTAACTCGCGGTAACGTAGTTTCTCTTCTTCATACTTGGCCTTGAGCGACTCGATGTCATTCTTCCTGCCATCGATGGCGGTCTGCAACGCCTTCATTTCGGTTTGATTGTCGCGTATTTGCGTGCCCAGCGCCGGCGGCATAGGTCTTTTCTTGTAGAACTCCGCCTCGGCGTCGAGTTTTTTCTGTTTATCGGCCAGTTCGACCAACTTTTCCTGAGAGGCCTGAATAGACTTCTGGACGTCGCCGATGGTGCGATCGCGCACGTAATCGATATCCTGTTCGCTAGCATAGGTGGCCAGCAGGGCACGGTTTCTGCGCTCTTGCTCCAGCCGCTTGAGTTCTTCTTCCCTGGCTTTCCTGTCCTTAGCCTCCCTGGCGGCGCGCTGTTCCGCATTTAGTGGCGCGTCAATGCGCCTGAGCGTCCTGCCTTGCGGGCTGATCTCACGATAGGCCTTCCCATAACACTCTTGCGGCAGGACATCAGAGCACACTTGCCTGCCGCTATCGTCCGTGCAGCAATAGGTGGTTCGCCCCTGTGCCGCAACGGCCGCCGGCAACAGTGAAGCCGTTACAAGTATCAAGGCCAAGCCGAGCCTTTGGATCATGTTCTTATCCCGTATTCTTGTCGATACCGAATGACCGCTTGCAAATTCTGCGCCAGTTCGGGCCGCCCGCCAAGATAGGACAGGAGGTCATCCAGGGTCGCCACCGCCACGACCGGCATGCCGTAGTCCTGCTGCACCTCCTGCACCGCGGAGAGCGACCCCTGTCCGCGCTCCATGCGGTCGAGCGCAATGATGACCCCGCCGGGGGTGGCGCCGGCGGCGCGGATCAACTCCACCGACTCGCGCACCGACGTGCCGGCGGAGATCACGTCATCGACGATGAGCACCCGCCCGGCGAGCGGAGCACCGATCAGCGTGCCGCCTTCGCCATGGTCCTTGGCTTCCTTGCGGTTGAAGCAATACGGCAGATTGCGCCCTTTTTGGGCCAGGGCGATGGCGGTGCCGGCGACCAGGGGAATGCCCTTGTAGGCCGGGCCGAACAGCATGTCGCAGGGCAGCTGCGAGGCGAGGAGAGTACGGGCATAGAAGTCGGTCAGCCGGTTGAGCGAGGCGCCGTCGTTGAACAGCCCGGCATTGAAGAAATACGGGCTCAGCCGCCCCGCCTTGGTCTTGAACTCGCCGAAGCGCAGCACGCCGGTTTCGACCGCAAAGGCTATGAACTCGCCGCTACAATCCATGATCTCCACCCGGAAACTGAAACATGCTTCGCATCATAACCCTGAACCTGAACGGCATCCGCTCGGCGGCCCGCAAGGGTTTCTTCGACTGGTTGCGGCTGCAGGCGGCCGATATCGTCTGCCTGCAGGAACTCAAGGCCCAGGCAGGCGACATGCACCGCGAGTTCATCGACCCCTCGGGTTTCCATGGCTACTTCCACTACGCCGAGAAAAAGGGCTACAGCGGAGTCGGCCTCTACAGCCGGCGCCAGCCCGAACGGGTCATCGAGGGCTTCGGCGTACCCGAATTCGATGCCGAGGGGCGCTACATCGAGGCGGTGTTCGGCAAGCTGTCGGTCATTTCAATCTACCTGCCTTCCGGCTCTTCGTCGCCCGAACGGCAGGAGGCGAAATTCCGTTTCCTCGCGCAGTTCCGGCCCCATCTCGAGCAACTTAGGCGCTCGGGCCGGGAAATCCTGCTCTGCGGCGACTGGAACATCGCCCACCGGGAAATCGACCTGAAGAACTGGAAAGGCAACCTGAAAAATTCGGGTTTTCTGCCCGAGGAACGCGCCTGGATGGGCGAGGTGTTCGGTCCGCTCGGCTTCACCGACGCCTACCGGCTTCTGCACCCGGAGGCGGAAGGCGAGGCCTATACCTGGTGGTCGAACCGCGGCCAGGCCCGCGCCCGGAACGTCGGCTGGCGCATCGACTACCACGTCGCCACGCCGGCGCTGGCGGCAACCGCCCGCCGGGCGGCCGTCTACAAGGATTCCCGGTTCTCCGACCATGCCCCGCTGAGCATCGACTACGATTATGACCCCGGCTGGCCGGCAGCATTGCCATGACACGCTATAATCGGTAGCCTTTCGTTTGAATATTCGTCCTTTTTTGGAGTGTTGCCATGACCGATGTCACCAGCGAAAAAATCATTTCGGATTTAAAGGTCGTCGTCGCCGATGCCGAGGAAATCCTCAAGGCCACCGCCGGGCAGGCCGGCGAGAAAATGGCCGACCTGCGCGCCAAGTTGCAGGACCACCTCTACAACGCCCGCCAGAGCCTGGCCGAAGCACAGGCCGCGGTCGTCGAACGGACCAAGCAGGTCGCCCGCGCCACCGACGACTACGTTCACGACAATCCGTGGCGCTCGATCGGCATCGCTGCCGGCATCGGCTTCATCGTCGGCCTGCTCATCGGCCGCCGCTGAACCCCTGCTGAATCATGGCGCCCGCACCGGGCAGCCTGGGTTCGCGCCTGCGCGGCTATGCCGCCGGCGCGCTCGGCATCCTGCAGACGCGGCTGGAGCTGCTTGCCACCGAGTTCCAGGAGGAAAAGCTCCGCCTCGGCTCGCTGCTCGGCTATGCCGCCGCCGCGTTTTTCTTCCTCGGCTTCGGCATCGTCCTGCTGGCGCTATTGCTGACCGTGCTGTGGTGGGACAGCCACCGCCTGCTGGCGCTGGGGGTGTTCACCGCCGTCTTCCTCGTCGTCGGCCTTCTTGCGGCGCTGGCCGCCGTCCGCCTCGGGCGCCAGGGCTCGCGCCTGTTCGCGGCCAGCATCGCCGAGCTGGCGCAGGATCGCGACATGATTCGGCCGGACCGTGAATCCGCAGGCCGTTGAGCTCGCCCTGAAGAAGCAGCGCCTGCAACTGCAGGCGGCCGCCCAGCGCGTCATGATCCTGCAGGCGCTCGAATCGGCCTCTCCCGCCTTCGGCGCCGCCGAGAAAGTGCGTTCCGGGCTGCGCTGGGCGAAGTCCCATCCGGAGTGGCTGGCCGGCATCGGCATCGCCCTCCTCGTCGCCCGGCCGCGCGCCTTTTTCCGCTGGGCCCGGCGCGGCTTTTTCGTCTGGCGATCCTTGCGCCGCCTGCGCAGCGCCGTCGAGTCGATCCTGCCCGCCCGCTGAACGCCATGTCGCAACTTCCGCACGACGATCGTCGCACGATCAAGGCAGCCGCCGTTGCCGCAGGGCATCGGCATCCCGCCGGAATCTTCCGCAACATGCTCGATGCACAAACGCGGGAGCGCGAACGCATCCTGCGGGAAGTGCTCCAGGCGAAAGGCCTGATGCCGCTGCTGATGAAGCAGCGCAACGGCGTGCGCTGGACCGCCGAGGACCGCCGGGACCTGAGGGTGCGGCTGAACGCCCTGTCGCAAATCTCGCCTTATCTGGTCGCCATGGCCGTGCCCGGTTCCATGCTGATGCTGCCGGTGCTCGCCTGGTGGCTGGACCGCCGGCGCGGCCGGCGCAACTAATTCCCTTCAGACCGCTCGTTCCAGGGCGCGACACGCAGCAAGAGCAGCATGCCCGGCAGCGCCAGCACGGTGCACAGCAGGAAGAAATTGAACCAGCCCATCTGGCCGACCAGCCAGCCGGTCGTCGCGTTGATGAAGGTGCGCGGCACCGCCATCAGGCTGGTGAACAGCGCAAACTGCGTCGCCGTATACGCCGGATGGGTGGCGCGGGCGATGAAGGCGACGAAGGCCGCCGTGCCGAGCCCGACGCCCAGCGCCTCGATGCCGATGACGATGGCCAGGGTCACCCGCTCGTTCGCCCCGATGCTGGCCTGCGGCCCCAGCCAGGCCAGCCAGGCGAAACCGAGGATCGCCACCAGCTGCACCACGCCGAACACCCACAGCGCCCGGTTGATGCCGAGGCGCACCATCCACAGCCCGCCCAGCAGGCCGCCGATGACGCTCGGCCAGAGGCCGGCGTGCTTCGCCACCAGGCCGATGTCCGACTTGGAAAACCCCATCTCGAGATAGAAGGGCGTGGCCAGCGCCGTGCACATCGAATCGCCCAGCTTGTAGAGGAAGACGAAGGCCAGCACATAGAGCGCCTCGCGCCAGCCCTTGCGCGAGGTGAATTCATGGAAGGGTTCCACCACCGCTTCGCGCAGGGTCTTCGGCGCGGCCCGTGCCGCTGCCGGCTCGCGCACCAGCAGGGTCATCGCCATGCCCGGCAGCATGAACAGGGCGGTGACAGCGAACACCTGCAACCAGGGCAGGTGGTCGGCGAGGATCAGCGAGAGAGAACCCGGCACCAGCCCCGCGATCCTGTAGGCGTTCACATGCACCGCATTGCCGAGCCCCAGTTCGACTTCCGGCAGCAGCTCGCGGCGGTAGGCGTCAAGCACGATGTCCTGGGTCGCCGAAAGAAAGGCCACCGCCACCGAGAACAACACCACCAGGCCGAGGTCGGCCTGCGGCGAGAGCAGACCGAAGGCCGCCACCGAAACGAGCAGGCCGATCTGCGTTGCCAGCATCCAGCCGCGCCGCCGTCCCAGCAAGGGCAGGGCGTAGCGGTCGAGCAGCGGCGACCAGAGGAACTTCCAGGTGTAGGGCATCTGCACCAGCGTCATGGCGCCGATGGCGGTGAGGCTCATCCCCTCGGTCTTCAGCCAGGCCGGCAGGAGGTTGAGGAGGATGAACAGCGGCAGGCCGGAGGAAAAGCCGGTAAACACGCAGATCAGCATGCGCCGGTTGAGCAGCGCGGCGAGCACCGACGGTTTCCGGGTTTCGTTCATCCGGCGGGATTCTAGCAGCCGGCCGGACGCTTACTGCGGCGCCCTGCCCAGCCGGTATACCGCGATGCTGGCGTTCAGGTTCAGGTCTTCGGTGACGGTGGCTTCGCCGTCGAAGCCGAGGCGCTCGCGCAACACGATGCCGCGTTCGGCACACAACGCCTCGAAGTCGGCCATGGTGAAAAAGCGCACGTTGGGCGAGTTGTACCACTGGTAGGGCAGGCTCTTCGACACCGGCATGCGGCCCCGGGCGATCGCCTCGCGGTGGCTCCGGTGGCCGAAATTCGGGAAGCTCACCACCGCCTCGCGGCCGACGCGCAGCATCTCGTCGAGCAGTCGCTCGGTGTGGCGCACCGTCTGCAGCGAGAGCGACATCACGACATGGTCGAAGAAGCCGTCCTCGAAGCCGGACAGTCCGGCCTCGAGGTCGATCTGGATGACGTTCACGCCGTTCTTGACGCAGGCCAGCACCTTTTCGGGATCGTTCTCGGCGCCGTAGCCGAGCACGCCCTTCTCGTCCTTCAGGTAGCGCAGCAGGCTGCCGTCGCCGCAGCCGAGGTCGAGCACCTTCTCGCCCGGCCTGATCCACTTGGCGATGACGTCGAAGTCGAAGCGGCCGAGGACGTTCGTCATGTGCGGATGCCCTCGAAATACGCCCGCATCACGGCGTGATAGCGCGGGTCGTCGAGCAGGAAGGAATCGTGGCCGGCGCTGCACTCGATCTCGGCGTAGCTGACGCCGAGGCCGTTGTGCACCAGGCCGTAGACGATCTCGCGCGAGCGCTCCGGCGCGAAGCGCCAGTCGGTGGAAAACGACACGACGAGAAACCGGGCGCGGGCGCGCGCCAGCGCCGCGGTCAGATTGCCGCCGTAGTCGCGCGCCGGATCGAAGTAGTCGAGCGCCTTGGTGGTGATGAGGTAGGTGTTGGCGTCGAAATAGCCGGCGAACTTGTCGCCCTGGTAGCGCAGATAGGACTCGATCTCGAAATCGACGTCGTAGCTGAACCGCAGGTCGCCCTGGCGCAGCCTGCGGCCGAACTTCTCGGCCATCTGGTCGTCGGAAAGGTAGGTGATGTGGCCGATCATGCGCGCCAGCCGCAGGCCGCGCGCCGGCACGACGCCGTGCCCGTAATAGTGGCCGCCGTGAAAATCCGGGTCGGTGAGGATGGCCTGGCGCGCCACCTCGTTGAAGGCGATGTTCTGCGCCGTCAGCTTCGGCGCCGAGGCGATCACCAGGGCGTGGCGGATGCGTTCGGGATATTCCAGCGCCCACTGCATGGCCTGCATGCCGCCCAGGCTGCCGCCGATCACCGCCGCCCAGGATTCGATGCCGAGGCGGTCGGCCAGCCGGGCCTGTGCCGCCACCCAATCCTCGACCACCACCACCGGGAAATCCGCGCCCCAGGGTTTGCCGGTGGCCGGATTGACGGTCATCGGGCCGGTCGAACCGTAGCAGCCGCCGAGGTTGTTCACGCCGACGACGAAGAACTTGCGCGTATCCAGCGGCTTGCCCGGCCCGACCAGGTTGTCCCACCAGCCGATGTCCTTCGGATTGCCGGCATGGCAGCCGGCGACATGGTGGTTGCCCGACAGGGCATGGCAGACCAGCACCGCGTTGCTGCGCGCCGCGTTCAGTTCGCCGTAGGTCTCATACACCAGGTCGAAGGCCGGCAGCATGCCGCCGCCCGCCAGAATCAGGGGGGAGTCGAATTGCGCGCACCGCGGCTGCGCCGCGCCTACGCTGTCGGTCGTGTCGTCCATGCAATAAAAACCCAGTCGGCTTCAAGCTGGACTGGGGCGCCCTCGCTTTAGCCGTATTTGTTAAGCGCCCGCAAGCTGACGGTCAAATCGGCGCTGTGAGGCAAAGTTACCTTGACGGATCGGGCTTGTCAATTTGCCGGGGCGTTCATTTGCCGGGGCGTTCAGGGGTTTGCCGAAAGCATGAATAATGGCGGCCTTTTCGCCGCGACCCACAACAACGCTGCTGCTGCTCGAACCCGTCCTCTTCCTGCTGCCGCACCCCGTCGCGCTGCGCGCGGAAATCCTCGATTACCAGGCGACGCACATCCAGGCCGAAGATCAACCGTTGCTGATCACCCGGCCTGTCTTCGCCGTACTGGCGAGACTGACTTTCCCCGCCAACCGCAATGCATCCAGATAGTCAGCCGCCGCACCACGGCGACTGACTTTCGTTTTCAGCGCGCCGCGCCGTCTTCGCTTTCCGCCGGCCGCTCCTCGCCGGCCGCGCGGGCGCCCTGCGGCACGAAGCTCATCCAGGCGCCGCGCTCGATGGTCTTCGGCGTCACCTTGCGGCCCTGGTAGAAGATTTCGAGGTCCCGCCCTTCGGCGACGCGGAACAGTTCGTTCCTGCCGATCGCGACGCTGATCGTCTTGCCCTGCTGCACGACGAAGCGCGTGCCTTCGCCCGCCTCGCCACGCTTCTTCCTGTAGAGGACCACCGGCTCTCTGCCGATCAGCAGGAAAGCTCCTGCCGGCTTGGCCGGGTTCACGCCGTGCACGGAGACCGCTTCTTCCGCGTCCGCTGCGGGCGGCGCAGGGGTTGCCGGCCGGTCTGACGCGCGGGCGTCGGCAGACACGGCGGGCTCTGGGGTTGCGGCAGGTTTGGCGACGGACAGGGGCGCGGCAACGTCCTTCGCGGCGGCTTCGGCCGCGGCAGGTGCGGGCTTTGCCGGCGGCCGGCTCATCCACACGCCGGCGGCGACGGCCGCGGCGAGCACGGCGGCCCCGCCCAGCGCGCCCCGGCCGCCGAAGCGCCGGACGCGGCTTTCGCCGCCGGCAGCCGGCGTTGCGCCCGCCTGCGGCGCCTGCCCGGCGTGAACCTCTCGGATCGCGTCGATCGGCAGCGCCGGCATCAGCGCGCCCTCGACGACGCCGCCGGCATGGATGGCGATTTGCCTGTAAAAGGCGTCGCCGACGACGCTGCCGCCCTGCTGGATGTCGATCGACTGCGCGGAATGCAGGGGGCCGAGGACGCGGCCCCGGACGACGATGCGCGGGGCGCCGACCGCGCCGGTCACGCTGCCCGTCGCATCCACCACCACCGTGCCGCCGGCATCGCCCTGGCAGGCCACGTCGCCGAGGACATCGCCCTGAATGCGGAGGACGCCCGTGAAGGCGATATGGCCGTCGACGCGCATGCCGGCCCCGACCATGGTGTCGGTGCGGTTCTGCGCACTGGCCGCGCTGCTGCTGGTACCGGACAAGGGCACCGCCTCTGTATGGCTGGGAACGCTCCCGGAGGGATTATGCCGCTTTCGGCGGAATCGGAACGAAGTTTGCGGAAGGCCGGTGCCGAAGCAATAGTCAGCCGCCGTGGCACGGCGGCTGAATTTGTTCTCAGCGCGGCGGGCCGCCGGGCACGGCACGCGCGCCCAGCACCGCGCCGAGCGTCACCGCGCCCAGCCCCGCCAGCGTCAGCAGCGACAGCGGCTCGCCGAGGACGGGCACGGCGGCCAGCGCCGAGAGGCCGGGCACGAAGGCCATCAGCAGGGCGACGGTCTGCGCGCCGAGCTGGCGCACGGCGAAGACGTAGAGCAGCATGGCGACGAAGACCACCAGCACGCCCTGGTAGACCGCCTGCAGGGCGATCTCGCCGACGGGCGCCTGCGCCAGGGTGCTCGGCAGGAAGAAGTACCACACCGGGAGGTAGGCGACGGCGCTGCCGAGCGTGGTGGCCACCGTCGCCGCCAGCGGCGCCATCGGATGGCGGCGCAGCAGCAGGGTGAACACCGCCCACGAAGAAGAGCCGCACAGGAACAGCGCGTCGCCCGCGAGCTGCAGGCCGGTCAGGCGCGGGCCGTGCGAGAAGGTGTCGGCGGCGGTGAGCAGGATGCCGGCGAAGACGAGGGCCAGCGCGATGCGCTGCGGCCGCGAGGGTTTCTGGCCGAGCCACAGCCAGGCGATGACGGCGGTGGCGAAGGGCAGCGATCCGGGCAGCAGCACCGAGGCATGCGCCGCCGGCGCCAGGCGAAAGCCGGAGTACACCGCGATGGCATAGCCGATGCCGCCGAAGACGGTGAACTGCGCGATGACGCGCAGCGGCGGCAGCGCGACGCGCGGCAGGAAGCAGAGGGCAAGCAGTCCGCCGACGCCGAAGCGCAGCGCCGTGACGTCCCAGCCGGTGAGCGGGCTCCTGCCGCCGTGGCGGCTGACGAGAATGAAGCCGGTCCAGATGCAGATGGTGGCGAGCACCGCGATCCAGCCGGCGCGGGTGGGCGACTGTTGACTCATGATGCGGCCCGTTCAGCCGCGCGAGACGAGGTCGCCATCCTGCTCGATCAGCACGCCGGCCTTGAGCAGCTCGTCGATGACCAGCGCTGCGACGGCGGCCGGCTCCTTGCGGAAGAAGGTTTTCGAGACGTCGCGGAAGATGGCGACCCGGCCGAAGTAGTCGCCGATGCCGGCGCGCGGCATGCGCCGCTTCTCCAGCAGGGTGAAGGTGAACAGCGCCTTCATGGCGCTCTTCGCCATGCGCTCGGGGCTCTGCTCGAAGGCGGCGAGGCGCGCCAGCGCCCGCGCCACCGCCGCCGGATAATCGCCGAAGGGCGCGCCATGGCCGGGAATCACGGTGTCCACGTCGAGCTCGCGCAGCATTTCCAGCGTGCGCCGCTGCGCCGGCAGGCCGCTCGGGTCGCCGTGCAGCTCGGCGAACATGACGCCGAAGCCGTCCTGCCACAGCGCGTCGCCGGAGATCAGGATGCGCTCCCTCGGTGCGTAGTACGCCAGCGCGTGCATGTCGTGGCCGGGCACGTGCAGGGCCTGCCAGCGGATGCCGCCCATTTCCAGTTCGTCGCCGGGCGCGATGGTGGCATCGAATTCGAAGGGCTCGGCCTGCTGGTGGGCGGAGGAGAGCAGCAGCGCGTCCTCGTCCCAGTCCTCGACCGCCGGCGCCATGCCCTCGGGCACCAGGATGCGGCAGCCGTGGGCGCGGCGCACCGCGGCGTTGCCGCCGATGTGGTCGGAGTGCGAGTGGGTGTTGATGAGGCGCACGAGCCGGCGACCTTCCAGCGCAACAACGACGCGCGCCAGCGTCTCGTCGGCATGGGTGACATAGCCGGAGTCGACCAGCGTCGCCTCGGCGCCTTCGTGGAAGACGATGTTGTTGGCGTTGAGCCAGTCGCGCGCGATGAAGCGCATCGTTTCGGGCAGTCGGATCATATTCCGCTCTGCGGGTCCATGCGGCAGACGTCGATGCGGGGCGAGTCGAGCATCAGGCCGCCTTGGCGCGCTTGTAGCGGGCGCGCTCGAAGAAGCGCGCCTCGTCGACGATGAAGCGCTCGAAGCGCCCGGTGGAGATCAGGTCCACGCCGTCGTGCGCCCACACCGAGAAGGCCAGCTTGCGGCCGTCCACCGACTCCAGGCGCGCCTTCACCGTGACGGTGAGCCCGGCCGGAGTGGCGGCGATGTGGGAGAACTCGAAATGCGTGCCGACGCTCTGCTCGCGCGGCCAGTCGATGTGCGGGCGGATCAGCTCCATGCAGGCCCATTCCATGAGGCCGACGAGGTAGCCGGTGGCGAGCACTTCCGGCATGGCGCGGAACTCTTCCGATTCCGGATAGAGCTGCGGCACGGTCTTGCCCGGCGAAATCGCGAATTGCAGTTCGTGCTCGAGACCAGGCTGCAGGCTGTCCTTCATGCCTTGCCTCGCTTCGCCAGCACGGCGCGCGCCACCTTCGAGGCCGGCGCGCGACCCAGTTCGGCGCAGATGTACGCACCGGCGTCGACCAGGCGGTCGAGGTCGATGCCGGTCTCGATGCCCAGCCCGTTCATGAGGTACACCACGTCCTCGCTGGCGACGTTGCCCGAGGCGCCGGCGGCGTAGGGGCAGCCGCCGAGACCGGCGACCGAGGCGTCGAAGACGGCAACGCCCATTTCGAGCGAGGCATAGATGTTGGCCAGCGCCATGCCCCAAGTGTCGTGGTAATGGCCGGCGAGGCGCTCGACCGGCACCAGCAGCGCCACCTCCTCGAGCATGCGCTGCACGGCAGCCGGCGTGCCGACGCCGATCGTGTCGCCGAGGGAAATCTCGTAGCAGCCCATCTCGACAAGGCGCGCCGCCACTTCGGCCACGGCGGCGGGCAGCACCGCGCCCTGGTAGGGGCAGCCGACGACGCAGGAGACATAGCCGCGCACGCGGATGCCGTTCTTCTGCGCCGCCTCGGCGACGGGGCGGAAGCGCTCCAGGCTCTCGGCGATGGAGCAGTTGATGTTCTTCTGCGAGAAGGCCTCGGAGGCGGCGCCGAAGACGGCGATCTCCTCGGCGCCCGCAGCGAGCGCCAGCTCGAAGCCCTTCAGGTTGGGCACCAGCACCGGGTAGCTGACGCCGGCGCGGCGCGGCAGGCTCGTCATCACTTCGGCGGCGTCGCCCATCTGCGGCACCCACTTCGGCGAGACGAAGGCGGCGGCCTCGATGGTTTTCAGGCCGGCCATGCCGAGGCGGTCGATCAGTTCGATCTTGACGGCGCTCGGCACGAGCCGGCTTTCGTTCTGCAGGCCGTCGCGCGGGCCGACCTCGACGATCTTGACCTTGTTGGGAAGCGTCATGCCCGTTTGTCCTGCCGATCGAGTTCGAGTTCCATCCAGACCGTGTCCGGCAGCGGGTTGTGGCAGTAGGCGCGGGTCGGCCGGAAGCCGGAGCTGCGGTAGAGCGCCAGCGCCTCCGTCATGCCGGCCAGCGTGTCGAGGCAGACGGCCCGGTAGCCGGCCGCGCGGGCGAAACCGATGGCCGTCTCGCCGAGGCGGCGGCCGAGGCCGCGGCCGCGCCAGGCGCGCCGCACGTACATGCGCTTGAGCTCGGCGGCTTGCGCATCGAGCGGACGCAGGGCGACGCAACCGGCATCGTGGCCGTCGACGCGGGCGAGCCAGACGCCGCCGCGCGGCGGCGCGTAGGCGCCGGGCAGCGTCGCCAGCTCTTCGGCGAAATTCTGGAAACAGAGGTCGACGCCGAGCTGTTCGGCGTATTCCACGAACAGTTCGCGCGCGACCGGAATGGCTTCCGCTCCGTGGGCCGGCATGATCTGGATACCGCTCACTTCGCCGGCTCGAAATCCACCAGCTCGGCGCCTTCGGCGACCGAGTCGCCGACGCCGAAGCGGAAGGCCTTCAGCCTGCCCTTGGCCGGCGCGGCGATGGTGTGCTCCATCTTCATCGCCTCGAGGATCAGCAGCGGCGCGCCCTGTTCCAGTTCGGCGCCCGGCTGGGCGATCAGCGCGATCACCTTGCCCGGCATCGGCGCGGCCAGCCCGCCGCCGGCGCCCTCGCCCTCGCCGGCGTGGTAGAGCGGGTCGACGCAGGCGAGCTGCCAGGCACGGCCGTGCAGGAAGACGTGGCGCTTCTCGCCGGCGGCGATCACCGTCGCCGGCAGGCGTATGCCGTCGAGCTCGATGCGCAGCATGCTGTGGCCCAGACGCTCGCCGCGCGCCCTCGTCTCGACGCTATCGATGGTCAACGCGTAGCCGCCGTTCGCATAGCCGACCTGGACGCTCTTCTCCGCCTCGCCATGGCGGAACAGCAGCGGCCGATGATAGGAGGCGTTCAGCCGCCAGCCGTCGCGCAGGTGCCAGGGCGAATGCGGGTCGCTGTCGCGCACGGCGGCGGCCTGGGCGATTTCTTCCTCGCGCAGCAGTTCGGCCAGCGCGGCGACGAGGAACACTTCGCGCGGCGTTTCGACGCCCTCGGGAAACAGGAAAGCGCGTTCGCGCTCGATGAGACCGGTGTCGAGGTCGGCGTTGGCGAAGGCCGGGCAGGCGACTAGGCGCGAGAGGAAATCGACGTTGCTGGCGACACCGACGACACGGTACTGCGCCAGCGACTGCAGCATGCGCGCCAGCGCCCTGTCCCGATCGACGTCCCAGACGATCAGCTTGGCGATCATCGGATCGTAGTGAGGGGTGATCTCGTCGCCCTCCTCGACGCCGCTGTCGATGCGCACGTTGAGCGACTCGGCCGGTGGCGCCAGGTGGATCAGCCGACCGGTCGAGGGCAGGAAACCCTTGCCAGGATCTTCGGCATAGACACGCGCCTCCAAAGCATGGCCGCGCAGGCTGACTTGCTCCTGCTCGAGGGGAAGCGGCTCGCCGGCGGCGACGCGCAGCTGCCACTCGACCAGGTCGAGCCCGGTGATCATCTCGGTGACCGGGTGCTCGACCTGCAGGCGCGTGTTCATCTCCATGAAGTAGAACTTTCCGTCCTGCTCCGCGATGAACTCCACCGTGCCGGCGCCGACGTAGCCGACGGCCTTCGCCGCATCCACCGCCGCGCGTCCCATGGCGGCGCGGCGCTCCGGCGTCATGCCGGGCGCCGGCGCCTCCTCCAGCACCTTCTGGTGGCGGCGCTGCACCGAGCAGTCGCGCTCGAAGAGGTAGACGCAATCGCCCTGCGTGTCGCCGAAGACCTGGATCTCGATGTGGCGCGGGCGCATCAGGTATTTCTCCACCAGCACGCGGTCGTCGCCAAAGCTGGACGCCGCCTCGCGCTGGCAGGAGGCAAGCGCGGCGGCGAAGTCGGCGGCGCTCTCGACGATGCGCATGCCCTTGCCGCCGCCGCCGGCGCTGGCCTTGATCAGCACCGGGTAGCCGATGCGGGTCGCTTCCTGTTCGAGGAAGGCGGCGTCCTGGTTTTCTCCATGGTAGCCGGGCACCAGCGGCACGCCGGCCTTTTCCATGAGCGCCTTGGCGGCGCTCTTCGAGCCCATGGCGCTGATGGCCGCCACCGGCGGGCCGATGAAGGCGATGCCGGCCGCGGCGCAGGCCTCGGCGAAGGCCTCGTTCTCGGAGAGGAAGCCGTAGCCGGGATGCACGGCCTGGGCGCCGGTCTTTTTCGCGGCGTCGAGGATACGCTCGGCGACGAGATAACTTTCTCGCGCCGCCGCCGGGCCGATCAGCACCGCCTCGTCGGCGAGGCGCACGTGGCGCGCGGCCGCATCGGCGGCGGAGTACACGGCGACGGTGCGGATGCCGAGGCGGCGCGCCGTCTTGATGACGCGGCAGGCGATCTCGCCGCGGTTGGCTATGAGAATCTTGGAGAACACTCAAACCTCCTTCGACACAGAGATCACAGAGGCACGGAGGGGACAGAGAAAATCCTTACCGGGTTTCTCTGTGATCTCTGTGTCTCTGTGATCTCTGTGTTTGATGCGGTTCATTGCTTTTGAATCCAGTTCGGCTTGCGCTTCTCGAGGAAGGCGGCCATGCCCTCGCGCCCTTCGGCCGAGGCGCGCACGCGGGCGATGCGCTTCGCGGTATCGACGATGATGTCGGAGGTGATCGGCCGGTTGGCGACGGCCTTGATCAGCGCCTTGCATTCGCCCAGCGCCGCCGGGCCGTTGGCGAGCAGGGCGTCGACGATCTCGCCGACGGCCTCGTCGAGCTCGGCCTCGCCCGGCACGATCTCGTGCACCAGGCCGATGCGGTAGGCCTCCGCCGCCGAGAAGCGCTCGGCGGTGAGCATGTAGCGGCGCGCCTTGCGCTCGCCGATGGCGCCGATGACGTAGGGGCTGATCACCGCCGGGATGATGCCGAGCTTGACCTCGGTCAGCGCGAACTGCGCGTCGAAGGCGGCGATGGCGATGTCGCAGGCCGCCACCAGGCCGACGCCGCCGCCGTAGGCCGGGCCCTGCACGCGCGCCACCGTCGGCTTCTTCATGTCGTTGAGCAGGCGCAGCATGCCGGCCAGCTCGACGGCATCGCGCTGGGTCTCCTCGGCGCTGTAGCCGGCCGCCTTCTTCATCCAGTTGAGGTCGGCGCCGGCGCAGAAGCTTTTTCCCGTGCTGGAGAGCACGACGACGCGCACGTCGGCGTCGGTGTCCATCTTGACCAGCGACTCGGACAGCTCGCGGATCAGCGCGTCGTCGAAGGCGTTGTGCCGCTCCGGGCGGTTCAGCGTGATGATGCCGAGGCCGTTGTCGATTTCGGTGAGGATGGTTTCGCTCATTGCTGCTTTCTCCCTTACATGCGGAATACGCCGAACGGCGTCGGCTCGATCGGCGCGTTGAGCGAGGCGGAGAGGCCCAGCGCCAGCACGCGGCGCGACTGCGCCGGGTCGACGATGCCGTCGTCCCACAGCCGCGCCGTGGCGTAGTAGGGGTGGCCCTGCGTCTCGTACTGGGCGCGGATCGGCGCCTTGAACTTGTCTTCCTCGTCGGCCGGCCAGCTCTTGCCCTGCGCCTCCAGCGCGTCGCGGCGGATCTGCGACAGCACGTTGGCGGCCTGGTCGCCGCCCATCACCGAGACGCGGCTGTTGGGCCAGATCCACAGCAGGCGCGGGCTGTAGGCGCGGCCGCACATGCCGTAGTTGCCGGCGCCGTGACTGCCGCCGATGATCATCGTGAACTTCGGCACCTTGGCGCAGGCCACCGCGGTGACCATCTTGGCGCCGTCCTTGGCGATGCCCTGGTTCTCGTACTTCCTGCCGACCATGAAGCCGGTGATGTTCTGCACGAACAGCAGCGGGATGCCGCGCTGCGCGCACAGCTCGACGAAGTGCGCGCCCTTCTGCGCCGATTCGCCGAAGAGGATGCCGTTGTTGGCGACGATGCCGACCGGATAGCCGTGGATGCGGGCGAAGCCGGTCACCAGCGTGGTGCCGTAGCGCGCCTTGAACTCGTCGAGGCGCGAGCCGTCGACGATGCGGGCAAGGACCTCGCGCACTTCCAGGGGCTTCCTCGTGTCGACCGGCACGGCGCCGTAGATTTCTTCCGGGTCGTAGAGGGGCGCTTCCGGCGCCGTCACGTCGAGACTGACTTTTTTCCGCCAGTTGAGGTTGGCGACGATGCTGCGGCAGAGGTGCAGGGCGTGGTGGTCGTTCTCGGCGAAATGGTCGGCGACGCCGGAGATGCGCGTGTGCACGTCGGCGCCGCCGAGGTCCTCGGCGCTGACCACCTCGCCCGTGGCGGCCTTCACCAGCGGCGGGCCGCCGAGGAAGATGGTGCCCTGGTTCCTGACGATGACCGCCTCGTCCGACATCGCCGGCACGTAGGCGCCGCCGGCGGTGCACGAGCCCATCACCACCGCCACCTGCGGGATGCGCGCGGCGGACATGTTGGCCTGGTTGAAGAAGATGCGGCCGAAGTGGTCGCGGTCGGGGAAGACCTCGTCCTGCGTCGGCAGGTTGGCGCCGCCGGAGTCGACCAGGTAGATGCAGGGCAGGCGGTTCTGCGCGGCGATCTCCTGCGCGCGCAGGTGCTTCTTCACGGTGATGGGAAAGTAGCTGCCGCCCTTCACCGTGGCGTCGTTGGCGACGATCATGCACTCGACGCCCTGCACGCGGCCGATGCCGGTGACGACGCCGCCCGAGGCGACCTCGTTCTTGAACATGCCCCAGCCGGCCATCGGCGAAAGCTCGAGGAAGGGCGTGCCCGGATCGAGCAGCGCGTCGATGCGGTCGCGCACCAGCAGCTTGCCGCGGGCGACGTGCTTCTTGCGATGCTCCGCCGGTCCGCCGAGACTGACTTCCGCGGTCTTGGCGCGCAGGTCGTCGACCAGCGCGCGCATGGCGGCGGCGTTGGCGCGGAACTCGTCGGAGCGCGGGTTGAGTTGCGATTTAATAATGGTCATTGGTTTACCTCAGAAGCCTCCGGTCTGCAGCCACTTCTCGATCTGCGGCAGGCGGTCGGCGCCCCAGAAGGGCTCGCCGTCGACGACGAACCAGGGCGCGCCGCACATGCCCTTGGCCAACGCGGCCTCGGTCTCGGCCCGCAGGCGCTCCTTGATCTCCGGCGTCGCGACGCCGGCGGCGAGCGCCGCGGGATCGACGCCGAGGCCGGCGGCGATCTCCTGCAGCACGGCGAGGTCCGAGATGTCGCGCCCGTCCACCCAGTAGGCGCGAAACGCGGCGCGGGCGAACTGCCGCGCTTTCGCGCAATCCTGCCCGTGCAGCCAGTAGTAGGCGCGCGCCGCCGAGACGGTGGACAGCGGGAACTTGGCCGGGAATTTGAATGGCACGCCGTGGTAGCGCGCCGAGCGCGCGAAATCGCGCAGCGAGTACTCGCCCTTCAGTGGCACGTTCACCAGCAGCGGCTGCCCGGTCTTCTGGAACACCACGCCGAGCAGCATCGGCCGCCACTTCACCTTGCGACCGTATCTTTCCGCCAGGCCGTCGATCACCTCGGCGGCGATGTAGGAATACGGCGAGGAGAAGTCGAAGTAGAACTCGATCGGTTCAGCCATGGTTCCCCCTGCTAGGCCAGGTTGCGGCCGATGACCAGGCGCTGGATGTCGCTGGCGCCCTCGTAGATCTGCGTCACGCGCACGTCGCGGTAGATGCGCTCGACCGGGAAGTCTGCCACATAGCCGTAGCCGCCATGGATCTGGATGGCGTCGGAGCAGACCGCCTCGGCCATCTCCGAGGCGAACAGCTTGGCCATCGAGGCCTCCTTCAGGCAGGGCTTGCCGGCGTCGCGCAGGCTCGCGGCGTGCAGCACCAGCTGGCGCGCCGCCTCGATGCGCGTGGCCATGTCGGCGAGGCGGAAGTTCACCGCCTGGTGCTCGATGATCGGCTTGCCGAACGATTCGCGTTCCTGGGCGTACTTCAGCGCCGCCTCGAACGCCGCGCGCGCCATGCCGACCGACTGGGCGGCGATGCCGATGCGGCCGGCCTCCAGGTTGGCCAGGGCGATGCGGTAGCCCTCGCCCTCGGCGCCGAGCAGGTTGGCGGCCGGGATGCGGCAGTTCTCGAAGAGGATCTGCGCCGTGTCGGAGGCGTGCTGGCCCATCTTCTCCTCGACGCGGGCGACGATGTAGCCGGGCGCGTCGGTCGGCACGATGAAGGCCGAGATGCCCTTCTTGCCGGCCGTCTTGTCGGTGACGGCGAAGACGATGGCGACCTGGGCGTGCTTGCCCGAGGTGATGAATTGCTTGACGCCGTTGAGCACCCATTCGTTGCCGTCTTTCACGGCGCTGGTGCGGATGGCGGCGGCGTCGGAGCCGACGTGCGGCTCGGTCAGGCAGAAGCAGCCGAGCTGCGCGCCGCTGGCGAGCGGCTTGAGGAACCGCTCCTTCTGCGCGTCCGTGCCGAAGGCGAGGATGGGGCCGCACACCACCGAGTTGTTCACGCTGATGATGGTCGACGTCGCGCCGTCGCCGGCGGCGATCTCCTCCAGGGCGAGCGCCAGCGAGACGTAGTCCATGCCCGCCCCGCCCCAGCGCTCGGGCACCGCCATGCCGAAGGCGCCGAGGCCGGCGAGTTCCTGCAAGGCCTCCTTCGGGAAGGTGGCCTTGCGGTCCCACTCCGCGGCGAAGGGCGCCAGGCGCTCGCGCGCGAAGTCGCGCATGGCGTCGCGGATCATTTCCTGTTCCTGCGTGAGCAGCATGGGCTTAGAGCAATTCGATGGCCATGGCGGTGGCTTCGCCGCCGCCGATGCACAGGCTGGCGACGCCGCGCTTGCCGCCGTACTTTCTCAGCGCGCCGATCAGCGTGACGAGGATGCGCGCGCCGGAGGCGCCGATGGGGTGGCCGAGGGCGCAGGCGCCGCCATGGATATTCACCTTCTCGGCCGGCAGCTTGAGATCGTGCATCGACGCCATGGTCACCACGGCGAAGGCCTCGTTGATCTCGTAGAAGTCGACCTTGTCCGCGCTCCAGCCGGTCCTGGCAAAGAGCTTCTGCATGGCGCCGACCGGCGCGGTGGTGAACCAGCCCGGCTCGTGGGCATGCGTGGCGTGCCCGATGATGGTGGCGAGCGGCTTCAGGCCGAGCTTCTCGGCCGTCGAGCGGCGCATCAGCACGAGGGCGGCGGCGCCGTCGGAGATCGAGCTGGAGTTGGCGGCGGTCACCGTGCCGTCCTTCCTGAAGGCCGGCTTGAGCGAGGGGATCTTGTCGAGCTGGGCCTTCAGCGGCTGTTCGTCCTTGTCGATGACGACATCGCCCTTGCGGCCGGCCACCGTCACCGGCGCGACCTCCCAGGCGAAGCTGCCGTCGTTGATGGCCTTCTGCGCGCGCGTCGTCGAGCGGATGGCGAAGTCGTCCTGCGCCTGGCGCGTGAAGCCGTACTTCTCGGCGCATTCCTCGGCGAAGGTGCCCATCAGGCGGCCCTTCTGGTAGGCGTCCTCGAGGCCGTCGAGGAACATGTGGTCGCAGACCTGGCCGTGGCCGAGGCGCATGCCGCCGCGCGCCTTGGGCAGCAGGTAGGGGGCATTCGTCATCGACTCCATGCCGCCGGCGACGAGGATGTCGTTGCTGCCCGCCGCCAGCATGTCGTGGGCGAACATCGCCGCGCGCATGCCCGAGCCGCACATCTTGTTCACCGTGGTGCAGCCGGCGCCGAGCGGCAGGCCGGCGCCGAGGGAAGCCTGGCGCGCCGGCGCCTGGCCCTGGCCGGCGGGCAGCACGCAGCCCATGATCACCTCCTCGACCTGCTCCGGCTTGAGGCCGGCGCGTTCGACGGCGGCACGAATGGCGCTGGCGCCGAGCTGGGCGCAGGTCAGCGAGGCAAAATCGCCCTGGAAGCCTCCCATCGGTGTGCGGGCGGCGGAAACGATGACGATCGGGTCGTTGCTCATGTGCTAATCCTTCCAGGGGAGGTCGTAGTCGATTCTGAACTTTTCCATGCGCTCGCGGAAGTGCTCCGGAAAGGCGCAGGCCTTGCGCGCCGCGGTGTCGATGAAGACGCCGGTGAGCAGGGTGATGGCCGAAACC
>JAANMU010000606.1_pt1 | contig 41492 bp, 34 predicted proteins | sample 7279701 | NCBI WGS metagenome assembly JAANMU01 (sample SAMN14094539, study PRJNA606508) | bioreactor metagenome | isolation source: A lab-scale SPAN reactor treating ammonium-rich wastewater day 57 | place: Ireland: Galway | collected 2017-03-13
TCCTGTCATTGTGCTGCCCGATGCGGATATGGACATGGCGACCAGGATCATCGCGGACTCCGCCTTCGGGTGCGCGGGTCAACGCTGTCTCGCCGTCTCTTTCGCCGTGACGGTTGCTGAGGCGCGAAACACCTTTACCGAAGCGATCTGCGACGCGGCTTCGACGCGCGTCGTCGGCTATGGACTCGATGCGGGCGTCCAGATGGGACCCGTCATCAACGCCGCGTCGAAGAGCAGGATCGAGTCGTTGATTGGACTCGGCGTCCAGGAAGGAGCAGGCATCCCCGTGGATGGACGCGGGATTTCCATCAAAGGCTATGAAGGCGGCTCGTTTGTGCGTCCCACGATCTTGGCGGACGTCCCGCGCGGGAGTGAAATCGCAAAGACCGAAATCTTCGGACCTGTCTTGAGTCTCATGCACGTCGAAACTGTGGACGAAGCCATCGAGTTGGTGAATAGCGGACAGTATGGCAATCAGGCGAGCCTGTTCACATCATCGGGTTCTGCGGCAAGAAAATTCAGATACGAAGCCGAAGCGGGCAACATCGGAATCAACATCGGGGTCGCCGCGCCGATGGCGTTCTTCCCATTCAGCGGATGGAAGGAAAGTTTCTTCGGCGATATGCACGGGCAGGGCATGGACGCTGTTGAATTTTTCACGCAGAAAAAGGTGGTGGTGGAGAGGTGGCCGAAGGAATGGTCGCGAAAATTCTGAGAATTGGAGGAGTAGAGAATTGATGGAAAAGATTGGAGACTTGTCCTGAGCTTGTCGAAAGGCTGAAGACTAATTCTCCAATCCCCTAATCCTCTTGTACCCAGTCTCTTTTTTGAGGTTATATGAATTACGAATCTGCATTAACTTACTCGAACGCCTGGCTTGAGGTCATCCGTCAGGAAAATTTTCCAGAAGAGGCTCAAGCAAAATGGATCATCGAAGAATCGACGCGCAACTTCGCCGAGCATTTCAATCGCGGCTGGTTGGAATATCGCAAGTCCGTGACGGAGGCGGGCGATTGGGCGTCGGTCGAATGGTCGGGCAAAGGCTCGACGTTCACCGACGTGATGGGACGCAAATACATTGACTGGCTGGGCGGCTTCGGCATGATGGATCTGGGCTGGTGTCATCCTGAAGTGGTCGAAGCGGTCATCGCGCAGGTCAGGCGCAGCCCCATGCCCTCGCAGGAGTTGATTGACCCATTGCGCGGCGCGCTGGCGAAACTCATGGCGGAGATCACGCCCGGCGATTTGAAATACTCGTGGTTCGCGGCAAGCGGCACGGAGGCGATCGAAGCCTCGATCAAGATCGCCAAACTGTACACGGGCAAATCCGCGTTCATCGTCGCGCTCAAAGGCTTTCACGGCAAGACGATGGGTTCGCTTTCGATGATGGGCAAAGCGGATTTTCGCCAGCCGCTGGGGATGCTCTACGGCGGGCAGGTTTATCACGTCCCGTTCGGAGATGCGGACGCGCTCGAAAAGCAACTCGAAATTTGCGATAGGGTCGGCATCGGAGTCGCGGGCGTTTTATTCGAGCCGATCCAGGGCGAGGCAGGCGCGATCGTCCCGCCGGATGACTTCTGGTCCCGCGTCCGCGCCGCGACGAAGAAGTATGGCGTTCTTCTCATTGCGGATGAAGTGCAAACCGGCATGGGGCGCACGGGGAAATTGTGGGGCGTGGATCATTGGGATATCGCGCCAGACATCCTCGCGACCGCCAAGTCCCTCGGCGGCGGCGTGATGCCCGTCAGCGCGGTGACGACGACCGAGGAAATCTTCAAGCCGATGATGTACCCGAATCCGTTCATGCACACGACGACGACCGGCGGAGGCGCGTTAGCCTGCGCCGCGGCGATTGCCGCCATCAACGTCACGCTTCGCGACCGACTTTGGGAGGGCGCGGCGGTGAAGGGTAGTTACCTTATCGAAAAAGTGACTGAACTCGCCGAAGAGTTCCCGCAGTTGTACGAAAAAGTGACCGGCAAAGGTCTGCTGATCGGTCAGCATTTCCGCACCTCCGAACTGGGCTACAAAGTTGCCGCGGAATTGTTCAAGCGCGGCGTGCTTGTTTCGGGAACGTTGACCAGCGCGCAGACCATCCGCATCGAGCCGCCGCTCATCATCGCGCAGGAAGAGATTGACGAAGGCTTGAACCGTTTGAGAGACGCGGTTGGCGTTGTGGCGAAGACTTTATGATGTCATTGCGAGACGCGTTGGTCGAGTAGCGCGAAGCGCGTACCGAGACGCGTTGGTCGAGTAGCGCGAAGCGCGTACCGAGACCCAACGGCGTGGAAGTAACCTCCTCGTGGATCGAGGATTGCTTCGCAACTTGCGCTCGCAATGACAAAAAATACCAGTAAAATACTCCCTATTCCGTTTCGAGGAGAAGAACAATGGCAAACAGCTTTGCTGTTGAAATGCAGGATGTCTTGAAACAATTCGTCACGCCGGAAGGAGGCATACTTGCGGCGGTGAACCACGTCACCATGCAGATCAAGGACGGGGAATTCTTCTCCCTGCTGGGTCCCTCGGGATGCGGCAAGACCACCTCCCTGCGCATGATCGCCGGGTTCGAACTGCCGACCTCTGGAAGCATACTCATTCACGGCAGGGAAATGAGTCAGGTGCCGGCTCATTTACGTCCCGTGAACACGGTTTTCCAGCAATACGCCCTCTTCCCGCACATGACCGTGGAGCAGAACATCGGTTTTGGGCTGGAGATGAAGGGCGTGCCGCGCGCCGAACGCTCGAAACGCGTATCGCAGGCGCTCGAAATGGTGCGCCTGCCCGGCATGGAGATGCGCCGCACAAAACAACTCTCCGGCGGACAACAGCAGCGCATCGCCCTTGCCCGGGCGCTGGTCAACAAACCCGAAGTTCTCCTGCTCGATGAGCCGCTCGGCGCGTTGGATCTGAAACTGCGCAAGGAAATGCAATTGGAGTTGAAGACCCTCCAGCGCGAAGTGGGCATCACCTTCATCTACGTCACGCACGACCAGGAGGAGGCGCTCACCATGTCCGACCGCATCGCGGTGATGAACAAGGGCGTGGCGCTCCAGATCGGAAAGCCCGAGGAGATCTACGAACGTCCCGCGGATAAATTCGTCGCAGACTTCATCGGCGAGACGAACTTCCTCGACGGCGTCGTCCGGGGGCAGGACGGTTCGCTGGTCGAGATCGAATTGACGGGGGTGGGAATGGTACGCGTGGAATCGAGTCGCAGGTTCACGAGCGGGCAGCAGGTTTCGGTCGCGGTGCGACCCGAAAAACTCCGCTTGAATTCCGAACTCAAAGAGGGGAATAATCTCAGAGGGCGCGTGGAGGACGTTATCTACATCGGCACCGACACGCACTATGGCGTCCGTTTTGCGGGCGGGCAGAAGGCGCGCGTGCGCGAACAGAACGCCACGCAGGCGCACAAAGCGATCGCAAAACCCGGCGAGGAGGCGATGGTCTCGTTCACCCGCACCTCGCCCCGCATCCTGACCGAATAGAGGCGTCCCATGTTGAAATTCTTCCGGCGAAGCAAAGGATTGCAACTGTTCGGGTTGATCAGCCCCGGCGCGTTGTGGATCCTGTTCTTCTTCAACCTGCCCTTGCTGATCATGCTCTTCATCAGTTTCGTGGAGCGCGGGCGCGCGGGCGGCATCAAGCTCCCGCCTGTGTACACCCTCGACAATTACCGGCTGTTCTTCGATGCCTGCGCATCCCAGTTCTCGGGACCGACGTGCAATCCGTTCCTCTATTTGGGAATTTTCGGTCACTCGGTGCGCATCGGTTTGATCGTCACGTTCTGGTGTCTCATCCTGGGTTACCCGTTGGCGTATTTCATGGCGAAGCAGAGACAGGTCTGGCGCGATGCGTTGATGGTGCTGGTCATGCTCCCGTTCTGGACGAACTTCCTCGTCCGCACGTACGCCTTGAAATCGGTCCTCGCGACCGAGGGGCTGCTCAATACGTTCCTGATGAACTTGAACCTGGTCGCCCAGCCGCTCGATCTATTGTTCAATGAGTTCGCCGTCGTCGTGGGGTTGATCTACGGCTACCTGCCGTTCGCGGTGCTGCCGATGTACACCTCCATCGAAAAATTCGATGCCACGCTGATGGAAGCCGCGGCGGATTTGGGCGCGCCGCCCTGGCGTTCGTTCCTGCGCGTGATGCTCCCGATGACGTTGCCCGGCGTGGTCGCCGCGCTCGTGCTGGTGTTCGTCCCGGTCGTGGGCGCATTCATCACGCCCGACATCATGGGCGGCGGGAAGGTGGAGATGATCGGCACGCTGATCAACCGTCAGTTCGGCGTGGCGCGCAACTGGCCCTTCGGCTCGGCGATGTCGCTCATCCTGATGCTGCTGGTGTTGATCGGCGTCATCATTTACTTCCGCTCCAGCACCGAAGAGACGCGGAGGGGATTATGACCGCAAAGTTTCCCGCCTACCCGCGCCAGCAGGTTCGCCTGGCGACGCGCCTCGGCAACTGGCTCTTGGGCGCGAACGCCGCGTTGGTCTTCGGTTTCCTCTACCTGCCGGTGTTGATCCTCGTCGTCTTTTCGTTCAACGAGACGCGCTCCGTCGCCGTGTTTTCGGGTTTTTCGACCGAATGGTACGTGATACTATCGCACAACACCGAGCTGCTCGAAGCGGCGAAGAACAGCCTGCTGGTCGGTTTCATCACTACCATCGTGGCGACCGTCATCGGCACGTTGACCGCCCTGGCGATGGATCGTTACCGCTTCAAACTCCGCACGGCATTCGACGCCAACCTTTACCTGCCCATCGTCATCCCTGAGATCGTCATGGGCATCTCGCTGTTGTTGTTCTTCAACCAGGCGTTGTTCCCGTTTTTGCAGAACGCGTTCGGCATCCAAGCCTCGACCGGGCTGCATACCATCACCATCTCGCACATTGCCTTCGACATCCCGTTCGTGTACGTCATCGTGCGCGCCCGCCTGGCGGATTTCGACCGCACGCTCGAGGAAGCCGCCGCCGACCTCGGCGCGGACGAATGGCAGACCTTCAAGCGCGTCACCCTGCCCCTGCTCATGCCCGGCATCATCGGCGGCGCGTTGATGGCGTTCACCCTCTCGCTCGACGATTACCTCATCACGGTCTTCACCAAGGGCGTGCAGGAACAGACCATGCCGCTCTACATCTACTCGCTCGTGCGGCGCGGCGTCACGCCGGAGATCAACGCCCTCTCGTCGGTTTTGCTGGCGGGTTCGATAGGATTGGTCGGCTTGTCGCTCACCGCGCAAAGCGGCGGACCGGTGTACACGCGGGGCATGACCTTTGGCGCGAGCGTGGGATTGGGCGTCTACGGTTTGCTCCACCTGCCCGCCTTGTTCGCGCCCGGCGCGTTCACGGTCGGCGGCGCGATCCTGCGGCTGATCCTCCTGTCCGCGTTCTATTTTGCCTGGGGCGCCTACGGGAACTTCCGCGAAGAGCTCGCGGAAACCAATCGCTCCGGCAGGATGCTGGCATGGATCACGGCTTTCATCGCTGGTTTTGCGGCGTATCTGTCCGCCTGGTTGTTATTATCGTAATTGACGCAAAGGAGGTGATGCCTTCGGATAAACACTTGCTGTGACGCTCCATGAAACACTCCCCTCATGGTACGCGAATCCCAAAGAGAATAAAACAAGGAGAGAGATAATGAAGAAAAACCTGTTCTACATAGCGCTGCTCGCCGCGCTCCTGCTTGCAGCCTGCGCGCCCGCAACGACCGAGCCCGCCGCGCCCCCGTCAGGGGGCGAGGAACCGACGGCAGCCTCCTCGGGCGGCGAAGAACCGACCGCGGCTCCCTCGGGCGGCGAAGAACCGACCGCGGCTCCCTCGGGCGGCGAGGTATCCGAACGCTGCGGCGACAAATCCCAACTCGCCGAACGGATCTACCTCTACACCTGGGTCGAATACATTGACCCCGCCATCAAGGATCAGTTCAAGGAGGAGTGCGGCGTGGAAGTCGTCGAAACCAACTTCGACTCGAACGAGACGCTTCTTGCCACGCTCCAGGCTGGCGGCGCGGACTACGACATCATCGTCCCCTCGGATTACATGGTGCAGATCCTGATTGAAGAAGGGATGTTAATGGAACTCGACTTCAACATCATCGCCAACATCAAGAACATGGACGACCTGAACGTCAACCAATACTTCGACCCCGAACAGAAATACACCATACCGTGGTTCTGGGGAACGTCCGGGTTCGCCGTGGATACCAATGTCGTCACCGAATACACCGATTCCTGGAGCATGATGTTCGACCCGAACTCGCCCTACTGCGGCAAGATCAGCATGTTGGACGATCAGCGCGAGACCCTCGGCGCGGCGCTCATGTATCTGGGCTACTCCATCAACGATACCGACCCCGCCCACCTCGAGGAAGCCAAGAACCTGCTCATCGAACAATCCAAGTGCGTCAAGGCGTACGACAGCCAGACCAACGACGACCTGATCATCTCCGGCGAAACCGTCCTGGCTCACATCTGGACCGGCGACGCCATCCTCGCGGGCTTGCCCGATTACGGCGGACGCGAAGGCATCGTCTACGTCATCCCGCAGGAAGGCTGCACCATCTGGCAGGATAACATGGCGATCCCCGTCGGCGCGCCGAATCCCTACACCGCCATGGTCTTCATGAACTACGCCCAAATCCCCGAGATCGCCGCGCAGAACGCCGAGTTCGTCGGGTATGGGACGCCGAACGCCGCCGCAAAAGAGTTCATGGACCCCGACATCCTCGCGGACGAAGGCATCTATCCGCCGCCCGAAGTGGAAGCCCGCCTGCAATGGATCGAAGACGTGGGCGACGCCCTCGAACTCTACGACCGCATCTGGACCGAATTCAAAGCCGCTGTTGGAAGTTAACCAAAAGAGAATTGGAGGATTGGAGAATTCTCCAATCCTCCAATTCTCACATTGTTCCGCTTCATCCTTGACCGTCCTTCGGCTCACGCTCAGGATGAACCTGATCCTGTTTCGATAAATCTTGTCCGCCCCCGCAGCAGACGGAAGGCGGAGCCATTCGAAAGGAGTTTATGCGAGTCCTATTGGTGGGGACGGGGGGAGTAGGGGAAGCCATTGCCGCAATTGCAAAACCACACGCGTGGATGGAGTTGATGGTATTGGCGGATTACAACGTCGAACGCGCCAGGGAAGTGCAGAAAAAATTAGGGGACGAGCGCCGATTTCCCGTCGAGTTCATTGATGCGGGCGATCAGGACATGATCGAGGGGCTTGCGAAAAAACACAGCGTTGACCTGATTATGAACGCGGTGGACCCGATCTTCAACAAGCAGATCTTCGACGCGGCGTACAACGTCGGCGTCAATTACATGGACATGGCAATGACCCTGTCCGAGCCGCATCCCAGCGACCCGTACAACAAGACCGGGATCAAACTCGGCGATTACCAGTTCGAGAAATCCGCGGATTGGGAAGAGAAAGGGTTGCTCGCGCTGGTCGGCATCGGCGTGGAGCCGGGCATGGTGGACGTGTTCGCGCGCTACGCCCAGGATCATCTCTTCGATGAGATCGAGGAATTGGGCGTGCGCGATGGCGCCAACCTCGAGATCGAGGGATATGAATTTGCTCCCAATTTCTCGATCTGGACGACCATCGAGGAGTGCCTGAATCCGCCTGTGATCTGGGAGAAGGACAAAGGCTGGTTTACCACCGAGCCGTTCTCCGAGCCGGAAACGTTCGAATTCCCGGATGGGATCGGGAAGATCGAAGTGGTCAACGTGGAGCATGAAGAAGTGCTGCTCATGCCGCGCTGGATCAGGACGAAGCGCGTCACCTTCAAATACGGTCTTGGCGACCAGTTCATCGGCGTGTTGAAGATTTTGAAGATGCTGGGGCTCGATAACAAAGAGAAGATCAACGTCAAAGGCGTAATGGTTGCGCCGCGTGATGTGGTTGCCGCCTGCCTGCCCGACCCTGCCCACCTGGGCGATAAAATGAAAGGGAAGACCTGCGCCGGTCTGTGGGTGCGGGGAACGAAAGATGGAAAGAAGAAAGAGGCGTACTTGTATCAAGTGGCTGACAATCAGGAGTGCATGACGAGGTGGGGCTGCCAGGCGGTCGTCGCGCAGACGGCGTTCAGCGCCGTCATCGCCATGGAATTGCTGGAGCATGGAATTTGGAAAGGCGCGGGCGTGCTGGGACCGGAGGCGTTCGAGCCGGAGCCATTCATGGAAAGAATGCCGGAGTATGGGTTTCCGTATGGAATACGGTAAACGAGTACATAGGTAAGACAGGTACACAGGGAAACACGTGTGTACGTGTATACGTGTCAACCTGAGACCGAGGCTGAGGTGGGATTAACTCCCTCGAAACAGAATCAGCCTCCGGCTAAGAAAGACGCGTGCCCGCGTCCAAATCGGAAGCATGTCGTTGAATTTCGTCCAATCGAATTGTATAATCGGAAAAACTCAAGGAGGTCGCCATGCCAAACGGATATAACGGCAAGATCCTGCACGTTGATTTGACGAAGGGGACGATTGATGTTGAAGAACCGGAAGAGGCGTTCTATCGAAAATACATGGGCGGGAGCGCGATGGGCATGTATTACATCCTGCGAGATGTACCCAAAGGCGCCGACCCGCTTGGACCGGAAAATGTGCTGACGCTGTTTACGGGTGTGACGACGGGCGCGGCGATCTCGGGACAGAGCCGCATCAACGCCAACGCCAAGTCCCCGATCAGCGGCGGCATTGGCGATTCGCAAAGCGGCGGGTTCTTCCCGGCGGAATTGAAGTTTGCCGGTTTCGATGGGATCGTGATCAAAGGCAAATCGCCCAAGCCGGTGTATCTGGCGATCCTCGACGGCAAATATGAATTGCGCGATGCCGCGCATCTGATGGGTAAAAAGACCGGGGAAGTGGACGACATCCTCCATAAGGAAGTTGACCCGAAAGCCGAAATATTGCAGCACGGACCCGGCGCGGAGAACGGCGTGTTGTTCTCGTCCCTGGTTTCGATGTCCAACCGGCATAACGGTCGCACAGGCATGGGAAGCGTGATGGCTTCCAAGAATCTCAAGGCGGTGGCGGTGCGCGGCACGAAGAAGCCTGCGCTGGCTGATTCAAAAGCGCTGGTGGCATTGAACAAGACGGGTCCGAAGATTTTGCCCGATAACCCGGATATGCCCGGTCTGGCGAACGACGGCACAGCCACCGTGGTTATGTTCCAGAACACGATCGGTTCCCTGCCGACCCGCAACTATTCCGAAGGTCAATTCGAAGCCTGCGAGGATATCAGCGGCGAGAAGATGTCCGCCACGATCCTGAAGGAACGCGATACCTGTTACGCGTGCGTCGTCCGCTGCAAGCGCGTGGTCGAGATCAAGGAAGGAGCCTATCTTTCAGAGCCGCGCTACGGCGGACCCGAATATGAAACGCTCGGCACTTTCGGATCGTACTGCGGCATCAATAACCTGGCGGCAGTTGCAAAGGCGAATCAACTGTGCAACGAATACGGCGTGGATACGATCGCCGCGGGCGCGACGATCGCCTTTGCGATGGAATGTTTCGAGAACGGCGTCATCACCAGGGAACAGACCGGCGGGCTGGAACTCAAATTCGGCGATGTCGGTGCAATGTTGAAAGCGCTCGAGATGATGCTCAACGTCGAAGGCGATTTTGGAAAGGCGCTTTCACAAGGCTCTGAGCGCGCCGCCAAAATCTGGGGCAATGGCGCGGATGAATATCTCATCACGGTCAAGGGCGCGGAAGCTCCGGCGCACATGCCGCAGGCAAAGCGCTCGCTCGGCTTGATCTACGCGGTCAATCCGTTTGGCGCGGATCATCAATCCTCCGAACACGATCCCTATTACGAGGAGGGCGTTGCCGACCTCAATCTCAACCGTCTCAAACTGCTCGGGCTTGGCGAACCGCAAGCCGCCTACAGTCTCACGGAGGAGAAGGTCCGCTTTGCCTATCGCACCGAAGTCTTCTACTCGATGCTGGATTCGGTCGAACTCTGTCAGTTCGTCTTCGGTCCCGCATGGACGCTATATGGTCCCGCTGAAACCGTGGAGATGATCCGCGCGGTCACGGGTTGGGATGTGACAGTGGATGAATTGATGGCGGTCGGTGAACGGCGTCTGAACCTCTTCAGGACCTTCAATGCCCGCGAGGGACTCAACCGCAACGCCGACAAACTGCCGAAGAAGTTCTTCAAGCAATTGCAGGGATCCGGTCCGACGGCGGGCGTCGCTCTGACTCACGAGGAGATTGAATCCGCTTTGGACAACTACTACAAATTTGCAGGCTGGACCTCCGACGGCGTGCCGACCCGTGAGACTTTGGAGAAGCACGATATCGAGTGGGCGGCGGAATACCTGCCTGCATAGAGAGAATTTGAGGAATAGAGAATTGGAGATTGAACAACCGTAATTGGGGATGGGATGATGAGTCTCATCCCCAATTCTCTTAATCCTCCAATTCTCAACTTCAATTACTACGAACCACTTGCCAATTACATTGAAAGAGAACCATGCCAACCAACACCCTCTACGAACAAAATTTCCCTCACATGACTCCCGCCTGGAGTCGCATCTTCAACTTTGTCGCTGACCGCGCCGAAGGCTCCTACATCTACACGGACGACGGGCGCAGACTGCTCGATTTCACCTGCGGCATCGGCGTGACGAACACCGGTCACTGCCACCCGAAGGTCGTCGAGGCGATCCGTGAACAGGCGGGGAAATTCATCCACGCGCAAGCCAATCTCGTCATCCACAAACCGATGCTGGGACTCATCGAAGAACTGCGAAAGATCGTCCCGCCCGCGATTGATTCTTTCTTCTTCGCCAACTCGGGCGCGGAGGCGTTGGAGAACGCGGTCAAGATCGCGCGCGTGGCGACGGGCAGGCAGAACGTGATCGTGTTCAGCGGTTCGTTCCACGGTCGAACCGTTGGCACGATGGCGTTGACCACCTCCAAGACCGTGTATCGGACGGGATTCGGTCCGCTGCCTTCGGGCGTGTTCGTCGCGCCGTTCCCGTACGCCTTCCGTTTGAAGATGAGCGAAGAGGAAGCCTCCGCGTATGCGCTCGAACAACTGGAGCATCTGTTCGCCTCGCAGACAGCCCCGAAGGACACCGCGGCAATTTTGGTGGAGACAGTTTTGGGCGAGGGAGGATACGTCGCGCCTCCGAAGTCATTTTTGAAGGGTCTGCGAGAGATATGCGACCGGCACAACATCCTGCTCATCTTCGATGAAGTCCAATCAGGATTCGGTCGCACGGGAAGGTGGTTCGCGTTCGAGCATTTCGACGTCGTGCCGGACATCATCACTGCCGCAAAGGGACTGGCTTCGGGCATGCCGCTTTCGGGCGTGTTCACCCGCACGGACATCATGCTGAAACTGGACGTCGGCTCCATCGGCGGGACGTATGGCGGGAACGCGGTCGCGTGCGCGGCGGCTGTGGCGACCGTCCGCGCCATGCGTGAGGAGAAGATGCTCGAAAACGCGACCGAGCGCGGGGTCCAGTTGATGACCGGGCTTCGCAAGTTGCAGGAGGAATATCCACAGATCGGCGACGTGCGCGGGATGGGTTTGATGATCGGCACGGAGTTCGTCCTGAACGGACGCGCCGACAAAGCCAAGCAACTGGTGAAGGATGTGATCCATTCAGCGGAGGAGAAAGGCTTGCTCCTGCTCTCGTGCGGAACGTACGACAATACCGTCCGCTGGATCCCGCCGCTGAACGTGACGAGCGGGCAGATCAATGACGGGTTGAAGATTTTCGGAGAGGCATTGAAGGAGACGGTAAAATAGCAACCCTCGAGTTTTGAACGGAGTATAATAAACGCGCACCTGGGTTTACAGGATGATCGCTCGGAGTAAATGATATGAAGACAGAAGCGCAAACGAATTTAGTGAAGGCGATTGCCGAGATCGCCGCGTCAATTCCCCTGGCGCGGAGGAAACAACTCTATGAATTCGCGCTCTTTCTTGAGTCGCATCCCCTGCCCGCCGAGGAGACGCTCGAAGCCGTCGCAGAAGATGAAGGACGGTGGAATGAACAATTTTCCGTGCCGGATGACGACAAACTTGCCAGACTGATTGCTTCGGTCGAAACCGAAATTCGCGAGGGCGGGACGCAGCCGATGTTCGATGAGGAAGGGCGATTCATCGAACGTAAATGAAGGCGCAAACGACCAGATCCTTTTGGAAACGTTATTGGGCGCTGCCGCCGGAGATTCGTCACAGGCGCAGCAGGCTTACGCGCTTTGGCGGAACAATCCCTCACATCCAAGTTTGTTTTTCAAGCGCGTCAAGGATGATCAACCGCTCCATTCCGTTCGAATCGGGTTGGGATACAGGGCGCTTGGCTTGCTCAAAGGGGATACGGTCTCGTGGTTTTGGATTGGCGATCACGATGAGTACGATCAACTAATCAAGTGAAGCCCCGCGCAACATCCCGGTGTTGAGTATGATGCTGGGCAGATCAATGATGGGTTGAGGCTTATGCGGTTGAAGAAAACCGGAAGAATGGCTGGTGATTACTGTCATCGCCCGTTATTTCCAGGAGAAAAAATATGAAATTCACTTATGACCCTCGTTACAATATCGCCTATATCCGCTTTCAGGAAAAGGGACCGGAGGTCGAGGCGATTCGCGTCAGCGATGAACTGGTTGTTGATATCGCGCCTGACGGAACAATTTACGGCATTGAATTATTGAATGCCAATGAGCAGGTGCAGCGTGAGGACGCCGGCGAATTGGTTGTTATCAATGAAGCTACTGGAAAACGAGCAGAACTTTCACTTCGATAAAATATGACCGAATATAAACCGCAGATCTGGCGCGTAAATGTACGCGAGCAGACTCTAAAATTTGAAGATGTTCCAGATTCCTGGAAGCGCCTCGGCGGGCGCGGACTGATCGCGCGCATCATGGTGGACGAAGTGGATGCGAAATGCGACCCGCTTGGACCCGGCAACAAACTGATCTTTGCGCCGGGTTTATTGGTGGGACACATGCTCTCGTCAACGGATCGGATTTCCGTTGGCGGAAAATCCCCGCTTACAGGGGGCATCAAGGAATCCAACGCCGGCGGGCGGACGGGGCTGCACATGACGCACCTCGGCATCCATGCGTTGATCATCGAGGATCAGCCGAAGGACGGTGGTTTCTGGGTTTTGCATCTTTCGCTTGGCGGCGCGAAATGGGAAAAGGCGGATGAACTTGCCGGTCTGGGAGTCTATGAGACCGCACCCAAACTGCTCGAAAAATATGGAGACAAGGTCGCCATCGCGTTGATCGGTCCCGGCGGTGAGATGAGGATGAAAGCCGCGGGGATCCAGAATCTCGACAAGGACCGCGTCCCCTCGCGCATCAACGCGCGCGGTGGACTCGGCGCGGTCATGGGATCGAAGGGACTCAAAGCCATCGTGTTCGACAATGCCGGGGGTCAGAAGCCGCCCATCGTGAGTCCCGAAGCGTTCAAGATCGCGCAGAAGGATTACAACAAGGCGTTGATGGATCATCCGCAAACGCACACCTATCGCGATTACGGCACCGCCGCGATGACGCAGTTGACCCAGCGCTTCGCCGCCATCCCCGTGCGGAATTTTTCGCGCGGCACGTTCGACGAGGTGGAAAAGATCGGCGGCGAGGCGCTGCGCGAGTTCACGTTGACACGCGGCAAGCCGTCGGACCCATCTCACGCGTGCATGGCGGGATGCACGATCAAATGCTCGAACATCTTCGGTGGGGAGGATGGCAAGGTCATCGTCTCGCCTTTGGAATATGAAACCATCGGTTTGATGGGCTCGAATCTTGATATTGACTCGCTCGATTCGATTGGACGTTTGAACTGGCAGGTCAACGATCTTGGACTTGACTCCATTGAAGTTGGCGCGGCGCTGGGCGTCGCCGCGGAGGCGGGTTTGATGAAGTGGGGGAGCGAAGAGGATGCGTTGAAATTGATCGGAGAAATTCGCAAGGGTACTGAACTTGGTCGCGCGCTCGGCGACGGCGCGGCGGCGGTAGGTAAAAAATATGGAGTTGAGCGCGTGCCGGTTGTAAAGGGACAAGCCATGTCCGCGTATGAGCCGCGTTCGATCAAAGGCACGGGTTTGACGTACGCCTCCTCGCCGCAAGGCGCGGACCACACGGCGGGTTTGACGATCCGCGCGCAGGTTAATCATCTTGACCCGAATGTGCAGAAGGATGTTTCCCTGAATGCCCAGTTGAACAACGCCGGTTACGACACGTTGGGCGCATGTTCCTTTGCCGGTTTTGGTTATGCCGCCACGCCCGATTTTGTGATCAAAAGGTTGTTGCAGGCGCGCTATGGCTGGGACGACCTGCCCGATAACGTTTTACAGGCATTGGGTAAAGAGACGATCAAGATGGAACGCGAGTTCAACCGCCGCGCGGGATTCACAAAAGATGATGATCGCCTGCCCAAATGGATGATGGAGGAACCGCTTCCCGAAACCGGCGCGGTGTTCGACGTGGGCGAGGAAGTGATTGATCATATCTTCGATGGGATCGAGTGAATCAAAGAACAAAGAACTCCGGGATTTTCAAAATCCCGGAGTTCTAATCGCCTGAGCCACCAGTGGGATTCGAACCCACGACCTGACGATTACGAATCGTCTGCTCTACCAGCTGAGCTATGGTGGCGTTGCGCAAGTTGCCATTTTGCGTTACAGCGGCGGGGATTATAAAGGAAACCACTTAATCCCGCAAGTTTTCATCCATACGCCGCGTCTATGAAGCGGATATCAACATGATGCGAATCGCAATGCTCTCTTATCACACCTGTCCGCTGGCGACGCTGGGCGGCAAGGATACGGGCGGGATGAACGTCTACGTCCGTGAACTCACGCGTCAACTCGGCAGGCTGGGCGTTCACGTGGACGTGTTCACGCGCTCGCAGGACGAACACGTGCCCCACGTGCTGCACGATCTGGGTTACGGCAACCGCGTCGTCCACGTGCCGGCGGGACCCGAAACGCCGCTCCCCAAACAGGAACTGGCGAATCACATTCCTGAATTTGTGGAGGGCGTCAAGGCGTTTGCCTGCGAAAAGGGAATCAAGTATGACCTCATCCACAGCCATTACTGGATGTCGGGCCTCGCCGCCGCCTCTCTTTCGGACCTTTGGGCTGGCGCGCCGATCCTTCACATGTTCCACACTTTGGGCGAGATGAAGAACCGCGTCGCGCGGACGGAGGCGGAACGCGAGGGCGAGTATCGGATCAATGGGGAGAGGCAGGTCCTCCGTCGCGCGAACCGAATCGTCGTCGCAACGCTGGCGGAATTGACCCAACTCCGATTCCTCTATAAAGCCGACGCGTCGAAACTGGTCGTCATCCCGCCGGGCGTGGACGTGAGTCACTTCTATCCGATCCCGTCCGACGAGGCGAAGATGTACGTCGGGCTGAAACCCGAAGATCGCATGGTGTTGTTCGTGGGACGCATCGAACCGCTCAAGGGCGTGGATACGCTCATCCAGGCGATGTGCTGCCTGCAACTGAAGGACAAGAGGCGCCCGGTGCATCTGGCGATCATCGGCGGAGACCCGAGCGCCAGCCGCGAGCAGATGACCGCCGAGATGGCGCGCCTGCAAAAATTATGCGACGAACTTGCGATGGGGCAGACGGTCGTGTTTTTGGGGATGCGCGACCAGGATAAACTGCCGTATTACTACTCGGCGGCGGAGGTGCTGGTGATGCCTTCGCATTACGAGTCGTTCGGCATGGTGGCGCTCGAGGCGATGGCGTGCGGCACGCCGGTCATCGCCTCGGAGGTGGGCGGGCTTGCATATCTGGTGCGCGACGGCGAGACGGGCTTCACGATCCCCGACCAGGAGCCGGAGAAGTTGTGCGAAAAGATCTCCTGGCTGTTGAACGACCCGGAACTTCACGAATCCATGAGCCGGCGCGCGGTGGAATACGCGCAGGATTACGCCTGGGAGAAGATCGTGAAACAGATCGTGGAGACGTATCAGGGACTCATCGGGAACTGACGTCGTTTGCCTTCAAGCCGGCGGGATTCTTACTTCCAGAACTGCCACCATTTCTTATCTTCGACCGCGCTTTGCCGGGCGGGCGCGCTGGCGCGCGCAGCGCCGGCGAGGGGAGTGGGGCGCAACGGGACCAAACCCGTTTCCCACCAGTATCTGGCGTCAGCCGCCGCCACCTGAAGGTCGAGACCTCTCTTTCGAGCGCCCTGTTCGCACACCAGGATCGGCGCGAATACGCCGGAACCGGCGAAGATCGTCGCGCCCATGTTCCTCGACAGGCGTTGGATCTTCAGTTGCGCCTCGGCTTCGGTCAGGCAGTCCTTACGGAAATCAACCACCTCGTCGGAGATGAAGATATATCCCTGCCCGCGAGGGATCGTCGCTCCCGGATAACCGCATGGGCAGGCGTCGTCGGAACAGAGACCGGGATTACGGGTATTCCCGGAGACTTGCATGTATTTCATGGTTCGATCCTCCTTTTTCATTCATAGACCAGGCGATCCATGTCGAAGTTGTTCATGTGCCACTGCATCGCGCTTTGAAACTGTTGTTGGGGGAGGTAGGAGTCGGTCGAGGCTAATTGCGATGCGATGTCGCGGATGTTTTGTACGCCCTTTTCCCCAGGGATGATCTTGCGATTAAGGCTCGCGGTTCCATCGCTGGCAAGGACGACGTAATAATACGGGGTAAACGCGAGCTGCTGGACGAGGAAATACCCTTCCATGGGCGAAAATAGGGTGGGTCGAAAGATCGGCAAAAACGCCTCCATGACGCTTGGCTCTCCGACCGGTTCGATGAGTTTGACGTAATAAGCCGCCAACGGACCGTACGGAGTCTTCGAGAGGACCCACTCCACTTTGATCTGTGTGCGGCTGTCGAAAGGCGGTCCCTGGACGCCGGTAACGATGGCGAGCGCCTTTTGCAAACCGTCGCGGACGATCTGGACGCGCTGGTTGTGGCTGAGATGCGCCGCCATCGCCGGGTGGATGCGGGACTCTCCCTCGTTCCATTTTGGATACCTGAGGGCATTGATCCACGTCTCCCAATGGTTCTTCCACGTTTTTGCTTCGAAATGACCGGAGGATTTGTCCAAGACCCGATCCAGGGTTTCTTCAGCCGATTGGAATTGCCCGAACGCGTACAGAACGCAGGCTTTAGCCACCAGCAGGTCCATATCCTCCGGGCATATCGCGACGGCATCGTCCAGAATGGAGATGACTCTTTCCATGTCTCCGGCGGAGGCAGAGACGCGCATTGCGGTTCTGTCTCCCAGGAGTTCGATCTGCACACAGCGGTCAACGACCGCGGCTGCCTGCTCCAGTTGCTCGTGAGCGGGGTGAGCCGGGTCAGCCAGGCGCAGGATGGATGGCTTATCGTTCGGGGAAGCCGGTTGCTTTCCGCCGAACAAACCGCCTGGAAATTTCATTTGACGTCTCCTCTTCTCACGCCTCGGGATGGAAACCGGCGGCTACGCCTTTGCCAGGACGATATGCACCAATGCCTTGAGCGCCATGTAGGATACATACCGGTCGCCGGGGAAACGATTGGGTTGCCGGTAGGTCAACAACTGGCGGAGGGACGCTTCGAATTCCGGCGACCTCAGAATTTGGACGTATTCCAGCGCCTGGATCAACGTCATAAAGTCCGTCGCCGTGCCGAGCATGCCTCTCAGTTCGGTTTTGGCTTGCTGTTCGCCGTGCAGCGCCAGCAGGAAGAGCCGCTTGATCCGGTGTTTGCCTTGTTTGGAAAGGGGCTTCGTGCCGGTCTCCTTGTCCTTCAAACTGATGCGCAACAAAGCCCAGAACGCCGCGTTCGAGAGGTCGTCATTGTCAAGGTAGCGCGCGATCTGGTCCGTCGCTTCCACTGCGCCGAGTTCCCCCAGGGCGGATAGAACGGTTCTGCGGGAATCGTTGTCGCGCTTCTTCGACAGCGCGTCGGTCAGCAGCGGAACGGCTTCTGCCTGCGAAATTTTTCCCAACACCTCGTAGGCGCACAGCCGGGCGTTGGTCGTCCCCTTCTCGGTCAATTCGACCATGCGGCTGTAGACCAATTCGGGGTTCAAGCCTCCCATGGACGCGACGGCGGCGGAGCGCACGTCTTCGTTGGTGTCGTCGAAACGCTCGATCAGGGCATTGATCACTTTGGGGCTTTCGGTCTTTTGCGCTCCCAACTTGCGGGTGAGGCGCAGGCGGACCAGCATGTTTGCGTCGTTCAGGTGCTTCAGGTACACCTCGTCCTCCAGCGGTTCCGTAAGATGCTCCAAAGCGATCGCCGCAACGTGACGGACGTCTTCGTTCGGGTTGTCGAGGATCTCCACGATGGTCTTCAGGTGTTTCGGCTCGCCCAGGCGCACCAGCGCATAGCAAACCCCCGCTTTTTCCGTTGGGTCGGTGATGCCCGGGAGCGTTTTTTCCAATTCGGGTTTGGCGGCTTCGACGTTCATGAACCCGAGCGTCAGGGCGGCGTTGAATCGCAGGAATCCGCTGCCCGTCCGCATGGCGTCAATGAGTTTTGCGTGCGTCTCCTCGCCCAGAAATGCCAACGCCTCGACGCCCTGCGGGAAGAACAGAAGTTGTTTGAAAGCGTCCAGCAGGTAGGGCAGTGTGCGGATGTCCGGTATAAGGGCGAGCAATTCGTAAGCCTTGTTCCGTTTGAACAGATCAGAGGTCTGCCTGCTGATGTAATCAATGCAGTCGCCCACAAAGGCTTCATCCCGAACCCTCAGGCTGGCTTTTTCGAGGGCGGCTGCCAGGGTCGCATTGTCCAGTCCCGTTTGCTGTTCCTGAGCCGAAAGGAGCAATTCCAGGAAGGACTGGGTGCGGCGCTTGGTGACCGTTTCCTTGACGGCTTTCATCTCCGGCTTGAAATCGAAACTGCTCATGATCTTGTGGGCATTGATGGACACCTCTCTGAGCGCGGGATTGAACTGGCTGGTGGAGATGAATAACTCGCCGGCCGGCGGAGCGATCTCCGTATACAGCATTTGAACCATCGCCAGCGCGGCGATCCCTTCCACGTAACCCTTGTGCGTCAGGTATTCGACCGCCATGCCGCTGAAGCGGTCAACGTCCTGCTCTCCCTGGACCGTGACGCTGGTCACACTGCCCGAGGCGGCGTTTACGCTGATCTGCATCGGCTGGATCTTCCGGGAGGACGCGTTTTTGAAGAACTCCTGTCCGCGTTCACGGAGTTTGAGCAGCGCGGCGGTATCCGGGTCAACGGCTTGAAGCGCTTCCTGGCTAACCTTGCCTTTGGTCTTTCCGTATAACGACTCAACGACCTCCTCTTTTGCCATTCCCTCGTTTTGGCAGGTCTGCTGGATCTCCCCCGCAATTCTCTGGACTTCGCCTTTTCGGAATCGGGTCGCCTGGTTGAATAACAGGATGCCCGCTGCAACGCCCACGGCGAAGATCGCCATTCCCGCCCAGGCGTAATCGGTGAAGATCCCGATGCCGGCGCACAGGAAAACGGTTCCCAGGATGATGCTTATCCAGGCGGGTAAGGACTTGTTGTTCACCTGCTTTTGCGCGGATTGAATGTCAATTGCCCAGCGTTCGACCCAGGTGCTGAATGAACGCTGTGACGCGGACGCAAGTTGCGCGTTGCCTTTTGCTTCCATTTTTTAGAACTCCTCTCTTTTTACTCTTTTTTGTGATTGTTCGACGCGACAAAATCCCCGATGTGTCGTTGGTGCAGAGAATGTTAGCGTTGCCAAACCGGTGTCCTTCGGATTCTTTGCCTTGGATTCGCATGAGGTTGGCAATGCCTTACCTTCTCCCCGGTAAAGACTTTTGCGGCAACATGCAAAAACATGCGCAAAGCCCGCACAATTTATTATTGAGACTACAGTCATCAAAAAACAAGTGACGAAAGTCACTATTTTCCCGCTGTGAGTGGATTTCCCCGGCGCCGGCCGGAAGGTCTTCTTTTCAGCGAATAATGCCTCCGGCGACATCATCCTGTTGAGGTTTTTGGACGGCAGATTCTTCGAGCTCCGTTATGCCGCCTCCTCCATCTCTTTCATCCACAGTTCCGTATCCTCCGCCTTCACTGCCCGTTCCGCTTCATGGATGAGTTTGTTGAGGCTTTGTCTGCGCCTGAATTTGGAATTCGGCGGCAGGTAGGAATGTGGTATCGGCGTCGGCTGGCTGTTCTGTGACGCATTGAAACAGGGCGACCGCTGCCGGATCAATTGCCGCTCAGCGGCGTTCAGGTCGTTCCCAACATCGCTGAATCGCTCTGACTGAGAACTCATCAACTCGATAGTGAAATTCATGGACTTGGGCCAGTTCACCCAAATAAATCTCCCCACAATGGAATGTCCCTTGAAGCCGCTCAGTAAATGTTCCTGGACGCGCGAGAAGGCAAGCTGCGATTGCCCGACATAGAAAGTTACTTCTTCGTCCCGAAACAGGTACAGGTCCAGGCTCTTCCAATCCGCCGGGCATTGGTCAATGAGCAGGAATCGTTTTAGCGGGATGACAACTTTTTGATCTTCCATGGCGGTCGTCTCGATGTGGAAGTTGCTCCATCACTGCTTGAGGATATCAAGTTGCATGCGCGGGAAGGCGACCTTTTTGCCTGTCCCCAAATTCTCCGCCGTGACGATTAATCCGCCGTCTTCGGCGACCTCAAAGATGAACTGAATGCGCGGGACGCCGTTTGGATGGTGGTACGACAATCTCCCGTATACCCTCGATGATCGAGATAGCCTACTCCTTCATCCTCACATACATCACACTCGTCCCGCCCAATTCCTGCGTGCGGATCTCGAAGCGGTCCTTGAGTTTGGCGATCATGCGCGAGAGTTGTTTGTGACCGTAGGTGCGCGGATCGAAGCTCGGGTCCACCTGGTAGATCGCCTGTCCCATGGAAGCGAGCGGCGCCCAGCCGTCCTGTCCCACAGACATTTCGAATGCTTGGCTGAGGACGGGCATCGGGTCAAGTTCCTCCTTTTCCTGCTGTTTCTTTCCCGTTTTTTTGGTCTGCGCTTGTTTCTGCCGCGCGGCTTTCTTTTCGGCGGCAAGGTTTTCGGTGAAGACGAACACGTCGCAGGCGTTGACGAATGCCTTCGGGGTCTTCTTCTCGCCGATGCCCATTACAAAGATACCCGTCTCGCGGATGCGGGTAGCCAATCTGGTGTAATCGCTATCGGAGGAGACGAGACAGAAACCTTCGACCACGCGCGAGTGCAGGATGTCCATCGCGTCAATGATCATGGCGCTGTCGGTGGCGTTCTTGCCAACCGTGTAACGGAATTGCTGGATCGGTTGGAAGGCATGGTAATTCAATACGTCCTTCCATGAATTCATGCTGTTGGTCGTCCAGTCGCCGTAGATGCGGCGGACGGTGACCTGTCCGTGCTTGCCTGCCTCCACCAGCATTTCGGGGAGCAGGGAGGATTGCGCGTTATCGCCGTCAATCAGGATGGCGATCTTGTTTCGAAGGGTGGGTAGGTTTTCGTTAGCCATGAGGCGATTATACTCTCACAGACACCATATATTATCAGTACTTCACGAAAGCGCGTAATTGGCGTTCTCTAACGCCTGATTTGCGCTAGAGAGCGCAATCTACGCAAAGTTTTCGTGATCTACTGATTATGGTTTGAGAGGCACGGGCGTCTTCAATCTGTCCGGTGAAGGGACGAAAATTCCCAAGTCCCGGCAGGAACCGACGCCTTCGCGCGGGAACAATCCCTGGTCGCTGGATACCTCCACCTGAATGGGAGACTCAGCTTTGTAGGTGCTGTCCACTGTCATTTTGAGGGTGACTTCGTAACCAACCGGGATGGAGGGGACTTCCTGGATTTTATCGGGATGTTCCCTGCCTTCGTCGAGCGCGTAGAGTGTTGCGATCAAATTGGTCAATTCCACGTTGCCGACGTTTTTCAAGGTGACGTAGGCGTTCGTCACTTCGCCCATGCCGTGTGTGATGTCAATGCTGGTGTTACAGCCCAGAATGACGATGCGAAGCGCCGGCTCGTTCGCAACGGGAGTCGGCGTGAACGTGTTGACCGGGGTCTCGCTTGGCGTGGGGGAGGGCATATTCGTGCTGGTGGGGAGGAAGGTGGGGGAGAGGGTCGCCGTTGCGATGGCAGGGGTTGTCGTCGCTCCGATGACGACCGGCGTGGGGCTGTAAATGGACGGCGTGCGCGACGGCAGGACGAACGGTGTGGGAGGGGTGTAGGGTAACGGTTGCACCCCCCAGCCGTTGCAGGACGCCAGAACGATTGCGAACGGAATAAACAGGATGATCTTTTTCATTTCTTCTCCTCCGCTTCATTGTAGCCGCTTGATTTGATCGGGCAAAGTCCCCCGTTTATGTGAAACGATGCCGCCCCTTTCGCTCACGCGTGAACCGCCCAGGTCGCCTGACCCGCGCGTCGTCGAAGCCGCAGGCAGAACTGCGCGGTGGGGAATACGCCATTTTGCCTATATTGCGCGGCGTAAGAAATGCGGTATAAAATCCTGTCATTCAAGATGAAGGCGCGGCAGGGGATTCCTTCTTCTCCGTCCTTCCTTTTGATCTCCGAACCGTTCCATTTTAGAGAGAGAGGCAGCCATGCAAAACCATGACCAACACCACTCGCACGACCATTCCTCACACGACAAGCCGCAAGCGAACGACCACAGCGCGCACGCTGGCGCGCAACACGCAGGTCACGCCATGCCTGCGGGAACTGCAACGACAAAGGAAGACCATTCCGCCCACGCCGGTCACGGCACAGACCACACCGGGCACGAGGGGATGTTCCGCGTGCGCTTCTGGTGGAGTCTGTTGCTGAGCATTCCCGTGCTTATCTATAGTGAAATGATTCAAAGGTGGCTGAGTTTCACGCCGCCCGCGATTCCATTTAGTGAGTGGATTCCCTTCGTCTTCTCGGTCGTCATCTTTGCCTACGGCGGATTGCCGTTCCTCAACATGGCGGTCCCCGAACTGAAAGACCGCAAACCCGGCATGATGACGCTCATCTCGCTGGCGATCTCGGTCGCGTTCATCTACAGCGTCGCGGCGCAATTCATCGCCCTGGGCGAAGGCTTCTTCTGGGAACTCGTCACGCTGATTGACATCATGCTCCTCGGTCATTGGCTGGAGATGCGCTCGGTGCGGCAGGCTTCGGGCGCGCTCAACGAACTCGCCAAACTCATGCCCGACACGGCGGAGCGCATCCATCACGGCGACATGACCGAGACCGTTCCCGTCTCCGCGCTCAAGAACGGCGACCTCGTCCTCGTCCGACCAGGCGCGAGCGTCCCGGCGGATGGCGAAGTCGTTGACGGACATTCCGACGTCAACGAAGCGATGATTACCGGGGAATCGAAACCTGTTCATAAGATGCAGGGCGCGAAAGTTATCGCTGGCACGATCAACGGTGATGGAAGTCTGCGCGTGCGCGTCACCGCGACGGGAAATGAAACTGCCCTTGCTGGCATCATGCGCCTCGTCGAGCAGGCGCAGCAATCCAAATCCAAAACGCAGGTGCTCGCCGACAAAGCCGCGGGCTGGCTGTTCTACATTGCCCTCGCCGCCGCGTTCCTCACCGGCATCGCCTGGACGATTGCCGACGCCTTCAATCTTGAGGTCCTCACGCGCGTTGTTACGGTTCTCGTCATCGCCTGTCCGCATGCACTCGGTCTGGCGATTCCGCTCGTCGTTGCCATCACCACCGCGTTGGGCGCGCGCAACGGCATCCTCGTCCGCGACCGTCTCGCCCTCGAAGCCGCACGTGAAATTGACGTGGTGATCTTCGACAAAACGGGAACACTGACTCAAGGTCAATTCGGTGTGGTGGATGTTGCGACAGCGGATGGCTGGGACTCCGACCGCGCGCTGAGTCTCGCCGCCGCGCTGGAATCGGATTCCGAGCATCTCATCGCCACTGCCATCCGCCGCTTCGCGCGTGACCGGAAGTTGACTCTGCCTGCGATCGGCAATTTCTCCGCCTTGAAAGGACGCGGCGTCCAGGCTGACTTCAACAACGAAACCTACTACGTCGGCGGACCGCGTTTGTTGGAAATGCTTTCTCTCGCTCCCGAAGGAAACATCAAGTCGTTTACGGAGTCAGCCAATAACAATTCACAGACCGTTGTGTATTTGGTGAGCGGCTCGACGTTGGAGAACGTCTCCTACGCGAGCGATGATTCATCCGCGCGTAGCGATTCCCCCGCGCGTAGTGATTCCCCCGCGCGTAGTAGGCGCTCTCTAGCGCCCCATTCGAATCAACACAAAATCATCGCCGCGATCTCCATTGCAGATGTCATCCGCCCCGAAAGCAAACGCGCGATAGACGAGTTGCACAAAATGGGAATCGAAGTCGCCATGCTCACAGGCGACAGTCAAGCCGTTGCGAAGGCGGTCGCGAACCAATTGGGAATCGAACGCGTCTTTGCCGAAGTCCTGCCCGAACACAAAGACCAAAAGGTCTCAGAGTTGCAAAGGCTCGGGAAACGCGTGGCAATGGTCGGCGACGGCGTGAACGACGCGCCCGCCCTCACCCGCGCGGACGTGGGCATCGCCATCGGCGGCGGCACGGATGTTGCCATCGAATCCGCTGGCATCGTCCTCGTCCACAGCAACCCGTTGGACGTGGTCAAGATCTTCAAACTCAGCCGCGCCAGTTACAACAAGATGATCCAGAACCTGTGGTGGGCGGCGGGCTACAACATCGTCGCCATTCCGCTGGCGGCGGGCGTGCTGGTCAATTGGGGCATCCTGCTCTCGCCTGCAATCGGCGCGTTGTTCATGTCCCTCAGCACCATCGTGGTGGCGATCAACGCGCAGTTGTTGAAAAGGATAACATTATAAGACCCGTCTCACGCGCACATTAACTTTTCGCGATCGGCATGGTGAACGCGAACCTGCTTCCCTTCCCTTCGCCCTCCGACTCGGCCCAAATTCGTCCGCCCTGCGCCTCGACGAGCGCGCGCGCGATCGTCAAGCCGATGCCGCTCCCCCCGCCTGCGCGTCGCGAACGCGATTTGTCCACCCGGTAGAAGCGGTCGAAAATGTGAGGGAGATGTTCGATGGGAATCCCGATGCCTGTGTCGCGAACGGAGATTTGAATTTCATCGTTCACACGTTTTGCGGAGATCGTGACGCGTCCGCCTTCGGGCGTGTATTGCAGCGCGTTGCCCGTGAGGTTGGTCAGAATTTGAATGGCGCGGTCTTCGTCGGCGAGGAGAGGCGGAAGGTTGGGAGTCAGTTCGAGGTCCAGAATGATGCGTTTGGATTCGGCTCGAGGCGCGAGTCGTTTGGTCACCGTCCGCGCGAGGGAGGCGACATCCAATGGGCGAAGATCCAGTTGATAGGCGCGGTCTTCGACGCGGCTGAGTTCCTGCAAATCATCCACGAGACGGTTCAAGCGATCCGCTTCGAGATGGATCTGTTGATAGGTTTCGTTGTTCGCGGGCAGCACGCCGTCCATCAAGCCCTCCATCGAACCCTTGATGGCAGTGAGCGGCGTGCGGAGTTCGTGGCTGACGTCGCCGATGAGGCGCCGCCGCATGGATTCGACTTGATCGAGTTTTTCAGCCATATCATTGAAACGCATCGCAAGTCGAGCAAGTTCATCTTCGCCATTGACCTGCACGCGTTCATCGTAACGTCCGCTGGCAATGCGCTGCGCGGCATGTGACATTGCCAGCACGGGCGCGACGACGCTTTGACTGAAAAGAAAACTGAGCGCAAGGGCGGCGATCGTCGCCGTCAGCGCGGCATATAGCAACGCTTCATTGAAACTGGCGCGAAAGTCAACGTACAACTGCGACATCGAATCCGATCCGCCCATCATTCCGTTGTTCATCATTCCGCCGTCCATCATACCCATGTGCCGATTGAATGCAGACGGCAAGATGAACTGACTGGCAAGGATCAACACCGTTACGCCCAATACGATGACGACCAGATAGGAGAAAAAGATCTTTGCGCCCAAATGCCTGCGGAAATAATCAACCATAATTCCTCGCTTACAAAGGCTCGTCCTCGAAGCGATAGCCCACGCCGCGCACCGTGGCGATCAGAGCCTCGCGCCCGAGTTTCTGGCGGATGTGCCCGAGATGCACGTCCACCACGCGGATTTCGCCAAAGTATTCGCCGCCCCACACTTTTTCGAGCAACTGCTCGCGCGACAGCACGCGCCCGCGATTTTCAGCCAGCGCCTTGAGCAGATCGAACTCGATGGCGGTCAACTCGACCGGATTATCGTCCACGCTGACCTTGCGCGCGCCCGCATCAATGTGGACGTGTTTGAAGGACAGCACGCTTCTTTCCACGCCCGAGGCTGCTCCCGCTTCGATGCGCCTCAACGCCGCCTTGACCCTCGCCACCAACTCGCGCGGACTGAAGGGCTTGGTCACGTAATCGTCCGCGCCCACGGAAAGCCCCACGACCTTGTCGGTCTCTTCGGTCTTTGCCGTGAGCATGATGACGTACACGTCCGATTCGCGGCGCAAACGCGAAAGCAGTTCGATGCCGTCCATGCCGGGGAGCATGACATCCAGGATGATGAGATCGGGGTTGAAGGCGCGCGCGGCTTTGAGCCCCGCGTGGCCGTCGGCGGCGGTGTAAACCTCGTAGCCCTCGGGCTTGAGATACGCGCCGATCAGTTTGGTGATGGAGGGTTCGTCGTCAATGACCAGTATTTTTGCCATGTTTCGATTTTACTGTAAAGGCGGTTTCCGTTTTTGCATTGTAATACCGTCCACGCCGCGCGTCGACGCGTCGTTCCATGCCAGAATGTACATTTGCGGGTTGAAGCGGGGGTAAAGCGATCGTGAAGATTCGGTAAAGGTTCTTCTCGCGTTTTCCGCCTGGAAATTCGCCGCCCTAAAAACCCACTTGGTGGTTCACGTTCGAGAGATTGGAAATAAAAAGAGCCGAAGGTCTCTCGCCTTCGGCTCCCTGTATTCGATTGCATGCGGTTATGCGTTTGGCTGGCTCCTGTAAAATTTCCTTACGCGCGCGATCATTTGCTTCTTCGTCATCTTGTCGGCGGCTTCCACCTTGACGAGCCGCTTTTGCATGGCTTTGTATTTCCCGAGCGCCTTCTCGAACTCGACCTTTGCCTCGCCGGGTCCCATGATAAAGATCGAGTCGACATCCTTGAGGGCGGCGATGACCTGCCGGTAGAACTTGTTCAGTTGCGTCTTGTAGCGGTCGTTGTGGCGGAGTTCCGTGTCTCCTTTTTGGTTTTGCTTGCCCCCAAGTTGTGTGCCGCCCGAAAAATGGGCGGGCGGCGCGAGATTGGAGGGAATCACGTCCACCCTGCCTTCCTTGTACCAGATGACGTACGCCTGTTTATGGTCAATCCACAATCCGATGTGACGATCCATAGGGTCTCCTTATCTGAAAGTTGATTGTTAACGTACAGGGCGCTGCCCCTGAATTATTTATAGCACTTTCGCCCCCAAAACGCAATCGTGCCTTTGCGCTATTCGTTCTTCTCCACCACCACGGTCGCCTCGGTCAATAACGCGGCGATGGCTCCGATGGCGGCGAGTTGCGGCGCGATCAACGCGCCGACCACGCCAAAGGTCAACGGGATCTCGAAGACGATCTTCCCGTCCTTGTCCTTGATGATCACCCTGCGGATGTTTCCCTCTTTGATCAGGTTCTTGATTTTGGCGAGCAGCTCCTCGCCGTCCACGCGGAACTCCTCGGTGCGGAATTTTTCCTCGGACATTTCATCCTCCAAAACGAAAGCGTTTTCATGTATCCTTACGTTATTCGACGGCGGAGGTTGCCTTTACGTTCCAAACCACTTTTCGTCGAGCGGCGTCCATTCGTCGCTCTGGTCGGCGCGCTCCGCCCAGTTTTCCTTTCCGCTCCACGCTTCGATCTGGATCGCATAGACGGACGTGGCGCGCAATTCCCTGTCTGTGATCCCGCGATATTCCTTCCCGGCGGTCATGTTGGGGAAATACTTTCCAATGAGCCCGTACAGCAGTCGCCGCGCCTCCTCCGGGTCGGTGACGACCCGCGCCGCGCCGAAGACCATCACACTGCGATACTGAAGCGAAAACTCGAGCGCGACGTTCGACGGCAGGAACCTTCCCAACTCGCTCGCCTCGAGGCTTACCTTTGGGTTGCTCTCGATATTCGACCTGATCCTCCCTGCGATATTGGAGTGAAAGGCGATCTGATGATTCTCCTCGTCGTACCAGAACGTGGTCGGGGTGACGAACGGCTGTCCGTCCGCGGAGGTGGCGATGTGTCCGATTTGGGCAAGTTTCAAGAATGCCCGGATCCAGTCGTCGTCACGCGCGAGATGCGGGCGGCGTTGAAAGGCGGTGGGGGGGTGGCTGGTGTATTCGCGCGGCATGTCACGTCAATAACTTTTTGTAGATTTTCATTTGAACCCACGCCGCCAGTCCGGCCATCAGCGCGCAGAGGATCCACGTCGCCGGGTTCGCGGGAGCGAATGCCCGTTGGAGGAAATACGCCGCCGCCCCGAACATCAGCCCGCCGATGATCGCCACTTCCAATGCCTGGTAGAAGGAGACGCTCCCCCGTTTGTATTTGCGCGGAAGCGTTTGGGTTGTCCAGCGGAACGCGCTGGCAAGTTCGGGACTCTGGGTCACGGCGAAGTCCTTGATCTGGTTCATCGCCAGCATGGATTCGTACCATGCGGAACGCAACTGCGCCAGTTGCATGACGGTGGACGCGCCGAGGATCGTAAGCAGGACGAAGACCCCGCTGAACATGAAGTTGACGGTCTCCGTGAATTTTTCAGGGTCGAAAAGCTGGGTGCTGAACAGTGCGGCGATCAACGACCCGACGGCGATCAGGTAGAAGGACGAGACCCGGGCGCGGTCTTCATTTGCCTGCGCGGCGGTCTGCGCGATGTAATTGAATTCCGCGGCGAGCAGTTCGTCCAGTTCGACGGGAGGGGAATGCTCTTCCTTCATGTTTCGACCTTCCATGCAGTTATACGTCGAACGCCCATTCGCCCTGCCGCATGACCGGTTCGCGCGCGCCATCCTCCGTGATGCCGTCAATGTCCATCTGCGGGGAGCCGATCATGAAATCCACGTGGCTGAGGCTGACGTTGCCTCCGGCGGCGGTGAACTCTTCTTCGGTCAGTTCCTCTCCACCGGTGAGGGTGAAGCGGTAGGCGCGCCCGATGGCGATGTGGCAGGAGGCGTTCTCGTCGAAAAGCGTGTTGTAGAAGAGGTGTCCGCGTTTGGCGATGGGTGAACTGGCAGGGACGAGCGCGACCTCGCCGAGTCGCCTCGAACCTTCGTCGGTGTCCACGAGTTTTTGCAGGATGGTCTCGTTCTTTTTTGCGTTCACCTTTACGATCTGGCCATCCTTGAAGGTCACGCTGAAATCTTCGATCAGCGCGCCGCCGTAACTGAGCGGAAAGGTCGCGGCGACCGTGCCCTCCGCGCGATGGCGGTCGGGCAGGGTGAACGCCTCCTCGGTGGGCATGTTGGCGGTGAAGACCACGCCGTTCTCGGCGAGGGACTGGGCGCTGATCCATTTGTGTCCCTGGGGCAGGCCGAGGGTGAAGTCTGTGCCGGGTCCCTGGTAGTGCAGTCCTGTGTATTTTTTCGCCTGCAGGTAGGCGGAGCGCCTGTTCAGGGTCTGAATGTGTTCCTGCCACGCGGCAATGGGATCGGGCTGGTTGATGCGTGTCGTCTCGAAGATGGCTTCCCAGAGTTTTGCTTCGGCTTCCTCGGGTGCCAGACCGGGGAATACCTTCGCCGCCCAGGCTGGGGCGGCGGACGCCACGACGCACCAATTGATGGCATTGCGGCTGACCTCCGCGCTGATCGAAACGTAGTTTTGCAGATGGGCTTTTTGCATGGCGGCAATGCGTTCCGCATCCAGCCCGAGGTAGGCGTCGGGATCGTTGGCGTAGATGGACAAGATCGCGTCGCCGTTCCTGATCATGTCCAATACGGCATTGACGTAGAATTTGGGGTATTCGTCGAACGAATCAGCGGGCGCGTTTTTCAGGCGGATGCGATGCGTCTCCTCGTCGCCCCAGATCACCTCCACGTACCTTGCGCCTGCCGCATAAGCGGCTTTGGTCACTTCGTGGACGAGAGGGCGCGCCGCGAACGGGACGCCGCGCGCGGTGGCGTTGTGGATGATAAGACGCTGCCCCTTCCGCAGGTTCAGCCCGACTCTTACGATGGCTTCCGCGTACTTTTTGAGAAGTTCCTGGCGCGATGTGGATGAAGACATGGGATACCCTCGACGTGGTTTTCCCTTATTGTACTTCATCGCGAGATGGAAAACGGGAACATGTTCCGCTTCCTTCACCCGGAAGCAATAAAATTCCTGTGTCGAAATGTAATGTTAGGTGTTATGCTATGAGGAAATTCCCATCCCCCCGCAGGAGTCGAAGATGTTCACCATCGAGAAAATTGACACCGAGAACAAAAGCCAGGTGAAGCGGTTTGTGGAACTGCCCCACCGATTGTACAGGGATTGTCCGCAATGGGTGCCATTGCTCAACATTGACGCCTACACCTACCTCGACCGCAGGAAACATCCCTTCCACGAACATTCGGACGTTGATTTCTTCCTGGCGGCGCGCGGTGGGCGGGACGTGGGGCGTATCGCCGCGATCGAGAACAAGCCCTACAATGAATATCACAGAACGAGGAAGGCGAACTTCTACTTCTTCGATTGCGAGGACGACCCGCAAGCCGCCGCCGCGTTGTTCGAAACGGTCTTCGATTGGGCAAAGGCGCGCGGGTTGGACGAGGTCGTCGGTCCGAAAGGCATGGGTCCGCTCGATGGGTACGGCATCCTGATCTTCGGTCACGAACATCGCAACACCATGACCATGCTGAATTACAACCATTCATACTATCGAAAACTTGTCGAGGCGCTGGGTTTCGAAAAGGAGGTGGATTTCGTTTCGTGTTTTCTGCCCGCCGACAAGTTCCAGGTCCCCGAACGCGTGGAGCGCATCACGCAGCGCGTCATGCAGCGCGGCGGGCTGCAGGTGAAGCGCTTCAAAAACAAAAGAGAACTCATCGCCTGGGCGCCGCGCATCGGCAAGGCGTACAACGAAGCCTTCGTCCAAAATTGGGAATATTACCCGCTCTCGCAGCGCGAAATTGATTTCGTCGTGGACAACATCATGACCATCGCCGACCATCGCCTCATCAAGATCATCGTGCATGGGGAGGCGGTGGTGGGTTTTCTCTTTGCCTTTCACGATGTCTCGGCTGCGCTTCAACGCTCGAAGGGACGGCTGTTCCCGTTCGGACTCATTGATCTCCTCCTCGAACTCAAACGCACCGACAAGGTCGCGGTCAACGGCATGGGCATCCTGCCCGAATTCCAGGGACTGGGCGGGAACGCCATCCTTTACGCGGAGATGGGACATACGCTTCTGGATTTCAAGCAGTTCAAACACGTGGAAATGAGCCAGGTCGCGGAAACCACCGAGCAGATGCGCGCGGACCTAAAAAACCTGAACGGGGTGGAGTATAAGAATCATCGGGTGTATAGAAAGTGGATCGGGAAGGGGTAGGCGGGCGGATAGGTACACCTGCCTAACTGTATCACTACGGGATCGTCATTCTAACTTCCGCGCCAGCCATGGTTTCCTCCCTGCTCATGGGCAGGGTGACGTGAAAGTGACTGCCGGGGAAATTGATTTCGTCGTAGCCTTCGCTCTCCACCCAGATGCGCCCGCCGTGGGCTTCGACAATGCCCTTCGAGAGCGCCAGCCCAAGACCTGTGCCGCTCCCCTTGAAGCGCGTCTTGCTGGTGGAATGTTTCGAGAGTTCGCCCGGCTGGTAGAACTTGCTGAAGATGATGTCGCGCGCCTCGGGATCCACGCCCACGCCGGTATCGCTGACGACGATTTCGACGCCGCCGTTGGGCAACTCCCCATCCTGCGCGTGGATCGCCCTGGCGGCGACGCGGATCTTTCCGTTGTCGGGCGTGAATTTGACGGCGTTGTTCAACAAGTGCTGGAATAGTTTTTCCAGCAGGTTTGGGTCCGCCTTGAGCATGGGCAGGGGAGGGATTTCGACGCTCAACGATTGCCGGCGTTCGCGGATGGTCTTTTCGAGTTTGTGAGCCACTTCCTTGATGACGATGCCCGTGTCCACCGGCGTCAGGTGGAGGTGCATGGTGCGGGTGTCTATCTGCGCGAGGTCGAACATGGATTCGACGATCTCGTGCAGGCGTTTCGTTCCCTTCGAGATACCCTTCAACATCTCGTGCGCCGCCTCGGGCAGGGACCGGTCTTCGATCAGCATTTCGGTGTAGCCGATCATGGTCGTGAGCGGCGTGCGGAGTTCGTGCGAGGCGATGCTGATGAAGTCGGATTTGGTCTGGTCGAGGCGTTCGAGGTCGCTCTTGGCTTTGTCGAGGTCGCGGTATGCCTGGCGCAGTTCGGTGTTGAGTTGGATGAGGTTTTCGACGAGGCGCGCGTTCTCGAGCGCGACGGCAGTCTGGTTGGCGAGGGTGGCGAGGGTGACGAAGTCCTCGTCGGTGTAGCGGTTGCCGCTGATCTTCGCGCCGACGGCAAGCAAGCCGATCCATTCGCGTTTGGAGAAGATGGGCATGTACACTTCGACTTCGAGCCGCGTGAACCACTCCCGCTCGAGGGCAGAGACAGACCGATAGGCTGGGAGCAGGTCCAGGTCATATTGAAGAAGCGGGCTTTGGTTTTGCAGGAAGTGTTTGACGATGGGACTGTCGTCCGTGAGCGGCAGGATCTTGATCTGTCTTTCGCCCGGATTCCTCACCGCGCGGATGTTGTAGGTTTTGGTTCCATCCCCGCCGTGTTCCATGTCCACGAGGAAGAGGAAACCGCGCGTGATCTCCATCGCATCAATGATGAGACCGACCGCCACGTTGGCGAGTTTCTGCATGTCGAGGATCCTAATGATCTCCTGGCTGTAGGCGTGCAGCGTCTTCGTGGCTTCTATCTGACCCAGGTTGTGCCATTTGTCCACCATCCTGCGGATGAGAGCGAGCAGCGGCGTGAAGATGAATGATAGCAGAAGCGCGATGCCCGCGCCGACGAGAAGCGGGTTGAAATTGGGCAGCGCCTCGAACACGGTTTGCGAGGCGGAGAAGCCGGTGACGTAGAACGCGACGATGATGACGGTGGTGATGACGTAGGTCAACGCGTGGCGCGCGATCACGCGCAGGTCATTCGGGTTGTGCGTGGCGATGATGTAAGCCGCCAGGAACGCGGCGAACAGCCGCAGGAGGTTGCCGGGAACCTGCCTGCCGACGATCAACAAAACGTCGTTGACGAGAATGAACAGGAATACGGGCGTCCAGTAATTCAGGCGGTTGCGAAAGAGCGGCTGGCGCGAACGCGCATACGAGGAACGCACCGTGACCAGCGCGCCGACCGTGAACACGAACCAGCCCAGCGCCGAAAGCGCCGGCGCAAGGCGGTCACGCGTGAGCGTCACGGTTCCGTTCGTCCAGATCACCTCGCCGAGGCCGAAGACGTTCGAAAGGATCGCCGCGATGCCCAATCCCCAAAGCGCCCCGACCGCCAGCCACGTCCATATTTCGCGGCGGGTGAATTCGAGCGCGACGAACAGCATGATCATCGCGAGCAGCAACGTCCCGTAGAGTTGAACGTCGTGCGCGAATAACGGGTCCACCCTCCATAGTCCGCTGCGCGCCAGAGCGTCGCCAATTCCCAGGAGCATTGCGATCACCGCATACGCGCCCAACAAAGCGGCGGCGGTTTCCTGACCTTCGTGCCTTTTCAGCGCCGAAATCAGCACAGGCAGGTACAACGCCGCCGCCACGCAGAGCAGTATCAAGATGAGCGTCTGCTGGGACATCGGCGCGAAGTATAACCCACTTCGATGAATATTGGATTATCATTGGGACATGCGCATCACAAAGACCTCCCGCGATACCTATCAATTCGATTCGGAATTCTTTCATTCCGATGGACGCGTTTCCTTCGACGGTTTTGCCGACGCCCGGAATTTTGCCGCCCAAATGACGGCGCGTCGCGCGCAGCCTGTGCCTGCCTCCGACCTATATGCCTTGTCTTTGATTGACGAGGCTCTGCGTTTGCTCGTGAAGCGTTTTGCCCCGTCCGCAATATTGCGCGATGCGGCGACGGCAGTCAACGAGGGCGTCGGTTCGGAGGGACTCGAAACCACGGAAAGAAAATTCGTCGCCGAGTATCCGCCCGAACCCGTCTATCGCGGCGAGGAGAAGGTCGAGGAGTATCTCGCAAAACTGACGAACGGACGCGTGAAAACGGTCGAAGAATTGATCTACGTCTTCACGCACAACGCCAATCCCGCCATCCATCCCCTGCTCGAACTCGTGGACGACGAACCGCTGGAACCGACCGCCTACAAAAAACTGATCGCCGCGTTGGACGCGTTCTTCGCGCAAGCCGCAAAGGACGCGCCGCAGGGCGGGGGAGAATCCCTGTTCGAGATCTTGCGCGCGCCCGCCAAAGTATCCCCGGACTCCCTCGAGGGACAATTGCAATACATCCTTGCCAGATGGGGCGACTTGCTCGGCGAGGGGTTCGCGGCGCGCATCGTTCGCGGCATTGACTTCCTGCGCGAGGAGGTCGTGCGCCGGCATTTGGCGCACGGCGACTTCAAAGCCGAGGTCCACGTCCCAACCTATTCGGCGGACGAGTACGAACGTTACAGCCCCGACCGCGAATGGATGCCGCGTCTCGTCCTCATCGCGAAGAATTCCTACGTGTGGCTCGAACAACTCTCGCGCAAATACGGCACCTGGATCAAAACGCTCGATCAGATCCCCGATGAAGAGTTGGATATTCTGAGAAACCGCGGCTTCACAGGCTTGTGGCTGATCGGTCTGTGGGAACGTTCGCGCGCTTCACAAAAGATCAAACAACGCATGGGCGACGCGGAGGCGGTCGCTTCGGCGTATTCGCTCTATTCGTATGACATCGCGGAAGATCTGGGGGGCTGGGGGGCGTTGGAGAATTTGAGAAGCCGCGCCTGGCAGCGCGGGATTCGACTTTCCGCAGACATGGTTCCCAATCACATGGGCATTGACTCGAAATGGGTCATCGAACATCCCGATTGGTTTTTGTCCCTGCCGTATTCCCCATATCCGTCCTACTCGTTCAACTCCGAAAACCTCTCCGACGATTCGCGCGTGGGCATTTATCTTGAAGACCATTACTACAACCATTCCGATGCCGCCGTCGTCTTCAAGCGGGTGGACTATCAGACCGGCGACTATCAGACTCTCTACATTTACCACGGCAACGACGGCACCTCCTTCCCATGGAACGACACCGCCCAACTCGATTACCTGAAAGCGGAAGTTCGCGAGGCGGTCATTCAAACCATTCTGCACGTGGCGCGTAACTTCCCGGTCATCCGCTTCGACGCGGCGATGACCCTTGCCAAGAAGCACATCCAGCGCCTGTGGTTCCCCGAACCCGGCGCGGGCGGCGCGATCCCGTCCCGGTCCGAGCACGGCATGACCAGGTCCGAGTTCGACGCGGCGATTCCGCAGGAGTTTTGGCGCGAAGTCGTGGATCGCGTCGCGGCGGAGGTCCCCGATACGTTGCTCCTCGCCGAAGCGTTCTGGCTGCTCGAGGGCTATTTCGTCCGCACGCTTGGCATGCATCGCGTGTATAACTCCGCGTTCATGCACATGCTGCGCGACGAGGATAACGCCAAGTATCGCATGGCGATCAAGAACACGCTGGAGTTCGATCCGCAAATCCTCAAGCGTTACGTCAACTTCATGAACAACCCCGATGAAAAGACCGCCATCGAACAGTTCGGCGATGGCGACAAATATTTCGGCGTGTGTACGGTTTTGGCAACGCTGCCCGGCTTGCCGATGTTCGGTCACGGACAGGTCGAGGGTTTCCGCGAAAAATATGGGATGGAGTTCCGCAAACCGAAATGGGATGAGACTCCGAACGATGGACTCATCGCCGGGCACGATTGGAAGATCTTCCCGCTCCTTCACCACCGATACCTGTTCGCGGACGTGGAGAATTTCTTCCTCTACGACCTTTATCGCTCCGATGGCTCTGTGGATGAAAACGTCTTCGCCTATTCAAACGTCCATCAAGACGAGCGCGGGCTTGTCCTTCATCACAACCGCTTCGCCGAGACCAAAGGCTGGATCAAGACCTCCGCCGCGTATCTCGACAAAGCCACCGGCGACCTGCGCCAGAAATCCCTCGCCGAAGCATTGGGATTGCCGTTCGAAGGCTACGTCATCTTCAAGGATTACGTCACGCGTCTCGAATACATCCGCTCGTGCGAGGAACTTTGGCAGAAGGGACTCTACGTTGAATTGCACGCCTACCAGCATCACGTATTCATGGATTGGCGGTTCGTGGACGATGAAAAGTGGCGCGACATTTATGTCGCCCTGAACGGCGCGGGCGCCGAGTCCATGTCCGCGAAATGGGAGGAGATGTTTGGTGTGAAAGAGGATGTTGTGGAAGAGGTGGAGGTCAAGAAACCGAGGAGGAAGGCTGCGGCCAGGAAGAAAGTGGAAAGTGGAAAGTCTGCACAAGTGAAGAAGGACGATTCAAAGGTGAAGTCATCGCGGAAGAAACCTGCAACTAAATCCAGGACAAAGACGAACACCAAAGTGAAAAAGCAAAAATGACCATGCTATAATTTTTGTGTGTGAGTTGATAAATGACGATTATTCCTGTTCCGTCCATTTACGAGCGCAAACGCATTCCCAAAAAAGCCATTGATGAGATCGTGCGGCAGATTGTGGAGAAATTCCGTCCGCAGAAAATCATCCTGTTCGGCTCATATGCGCGCGGCAACCCGCGCCCCGAAAGCGACGTGGATCTGCTCGTCGTAATGGAAACTTCACTGAAAGAGACAAAACAGGCTTTGCTCATTGATCAAAGTCTTGAGCGTGACTTATTTGGACTGGACATTATCGTACGGACACCCAAAAATCTGGCGAATCGTATTGCCTTGGGGGATTCTTTCCTCGAGGAGATTACAACACAAGGCAAGGTATTGTATGAAGCCTCTAACCGCTGAGTGGGTGCAAAAAGCGGAAGATGATTTCATTGTCGCGCAGAAAATGTTTCGCGCTCGCAAACACCCTGTCTATGACGCGGTATGTTTTCACGCCCAGCAATGCGCTGAAAAATATCTCAAAGCATATTTACAGGAACATGATCGGGGTGTCCCAAAGATTCACAAATTACTCGAACTTCTTAAACTGTGCAAAGAGGTGGATACAACTCTGGAAATTCTTTTACCCGACTTGAAGGAACTCGAGCGTTTCTCTGTTGATGTTCGATATCCAGGGGTAAGCGCGGAGAAAGATGAAGCCAGGATCGCCTTCAGAGCCGCGCGAGCGGTGAGAGAATTCTTGAAGCAAAAATTGAGGATATCCTGAAACGATTACATCCGCCACAGTCCCTGCCAGCCGCAATGGAAACTGGTCGGGTGGCTAGAAAATAAAGAGAGTTACGCGGAACGGCGAAGGACGCCATCTATTTTGCGCTGTCGAACGCGATTTTTCGGAAGTTATCAAAAAAGATGGGACCCCGGTTGGCTTGAAGATAAAAGGTCCAGGTCAGATTTGACCACGTCGGGTCGAAAGCCGCACGATGCTTCAGGGTCTTCGAAGGCTCCTGCGGATTCCATAAGACCAGCATAAATTCGCCATCTGGCAAAATCGCAATCAGAATCGAGTACGTTGTTTCGGGTTCGAGTGTAAGGTCGCCGGGGAGTATCGTCCCTCCAGTGTTCCTCCTGCCCTCCCAAATATTTGTCTCGACTGTGTTCCCACCCACATAGACTCCAAAGCGTTTGTAAGAATCGGAATCATACGCCCCCTGGTCAATGAAGACCTCAAAAAGGGAGCCGCTTGCATAACTGAAATCCATGACAACGCCTTCATTTTCGGTTACACCTTGAGAGTGGAAGGCGCCATCCCAATTTGCATTCCCGTCAATTCTCATAAAGCCATCGCGTATGATCGCTGCCTGGATCACCCAACCGCGCCCGGATGGATCGTCGAAGGTGTCGTCATCCTGCACCTGTACACCTTCCAGATATTCTGAAAGTTTATCGGGTTGGACTGTTGCCGGGTCAATCACGGGTTCGGGCGGAATGGGGGTATTCCCGGCGGTTGGGCTGGCGGCAACTGTGGACGTGGGCGCGCTCGGTGTCGAAGAGATCAGTGCCGTTGGGGAGGCGAGCGACGGGGATGAGAGAATACGAACGCCTGCCCACATCGCGCCAATACTCAGAACACAAACTGCAAGGAAAATGCCCGCAAGCAGGAGCCAGCTTATGACTGGTTTCGGCTTGTCCAGTATGAAGCGACTGCTATCCACCTGTCGCGGCTTTTGGTCCGCCCGGGGCCTGCGCATTTCCAGGGTCTGTTTTTCTTCGACGTAAAATCTGATTGCGGCGCATAACGCGTCCAAGCCCGCCGCTTCGTCCGCGCGAAGATCCACGTATTGACGGGTGACCAGCCTGATCGGGAGCGACAATTCTTCACTGCCTTTTGCCAGCACGGGAAAAACGCGCTTTTGAAATTGATCGGCATAGGTGATTTCGCGCCGCACCCACTCGGAACTTTTCGAATCGGGGGACAGGATCACGATCACGGCGAGGGCGTTTTTGATCGCACTCTCGATGCCCTCCTCCCACGCGGTGGTCCCGGGGATGAGCTTTTCATTGTCCACCCATACTTTGAACCCCTGATCGCGCAAAAAGAATGCGACCTTTCGCATGGTCTCATCGTCCCTACGGCTGTAACTTATGAAGATGGGGTTGGCAGGCAAAACGGGCATGGTCACTCCATTTTCCTATACGGATAAAATCAAAGCACTAACGCCGGAGCCCTGTTTGGTGGAAGCCGCCATGAAATTCAGGCTGAATTCTATCACCCTATTCGTTTTTGTTTGCATTGACGCGTTCTGAGGAGTGGGCTAAATGGATAAGCTATATCGACTGGAAGTTGATATAGCTTACTTTTCCCCAGATAGTAACAGAGATCAGATCTATTTACCCTCCCTGATCTGCCAGATTGTGACAAACCCGCCGATGACCCAACTGAGCGCCCAACCAATTGCCCAACCGATCCAACGATCGAATTCGCTGCTGATCGCTCCGCTGATGATCCAGCCAACCATTCCCCCAATCGTCCAAGCCAGGGTAATCCAGAGTACGTTATTCCACTTGGAAATTACATTTTCACTGCGCAAGGCGACTGCCGTGAAAAAACCGCCAATTGCCCAACCGGTTGCCCCGCCAACCGCCAGAGCGATAAGTTCCCCGCCGTCATCAATGATTGCCCGGTATAGGAGCCAACCGACCACCCCGCCGACTATCCAGGCAAGCAGCAGCCAGATCATGCTTATCCAACGAATAAGAACGCGTTCGACACGAAAAGCGACTGCGATGGCGAGCCCGCCGATCGCTCCACTAACCGTCCATGCGATCGTGCCGCCTATCGCTCCTCCAACTGCCCCGCCCAGTGCCAACCAAACCAGGGCGATCCATCCCGGTGCGGCGGTTGATTTCATCGAGACTTTCACCGGCGGATTCGTTTGTACCCAGTTTTTTCCGTCGTGGCGATACCATAGTTCCGTTTCGTAGCCGATCATCCACCAATTTTTGTTTTCGTCCTGGACCATGAGTTTTTCGAGTAATGTCTTGAACTCGGTCCCGGTCAATTTCCCCGCTTCAAACTGGTTCTTGAGTTTTTTGAATCTTTTTTCTGCCTGCTTGAAATCCATCTTGTTGTCTCTCCTCAGTGGATTATTTTGGCAAGTCCCCGGGTTTGCCGCGCAACTTGATTTCTTCTGGAAGCGACGATGGCTTCGATGATCTTATATCTTCGGGAAAGATACCGGGTCTTACGTGTTTCTCGCGCGTCAGGCGTTCCTCTTCCGCCTTTTGGGCGGCATATCTTTCGGCTTTCTCCTTCTCACGGCGTTCAGCTTCTGCGGCTCTCTCATTCACCAATCTTTGCGCCTCCGCCTTTTTCACGGCAATATATTCGGCTTCTTCATCTTCGCGCCTTTTGCGTTTTTCGTCTTCCTGTTGTTTCGCAACCTCCTCCGGGCGAACGGATGCCAGCGCCTGTATTGCCGCGTTCGATACTCTGCGGCTGTCGTCCTCTTCAGCCATTTTTTCGAGCGCAAGCCGGGCGGAACGAGCCAGCCCGAGATTTTTGCCTTTCAGCAGATCCTCCAACTGGCGTACAGCCCCCTCCCGGATGAAAGGCAGGGAACTGCGGATCGCTTCTATAAGATCTTCCGGTAACGGAATCGGTCTCGTATCTTCGATACGGATGTTTTCACGCAAAACAATTTCACCCTGCTGTTTGCTCGAAAACTTCGACGGGGTCTGCTTCGGCGTGGCGAGTTTTACTTTTTCATAGGCGTAATCGTATAACTCATCCACCGTAATTTGCCCGTCGCCGTCCAGATCCGCTTCGCCCTCCAGCCCCTCCACCAGATAATGGGTGAAGAGGGAGTTGTCGGTTTTGCCGATCACCTGGTCGCCTTCCCAGGCAAATTGGGTCGAATCGCTTGCGGTCAGCACGAAACGTCCATAACCTTGAAATGCCCGTGTCAACCCCATCGCGCCGCCGACCTCAGCCTTTGTCCCTTGCGCGAACGCTCCACTGTTGCAACAATCGAGGATCAATACCTGGCGCTTGGAGCGGCTGTGATCCATTGCTTCATGTACGAAGTCCGACTTGATCGCGGTGGAGCGCAAGCGCGCGCGGTTCGTGTTTTTCACAGCCAGATACAAAGCGCCCAGTTCGTCGCGCACGCCATGTCCCGAGAAATACAGGACGAGCAAATCATCCGGCTTCTTCTGGTCGAAGAATTCGTCAATCGCTTCGCGAACGACGAATTCCGGCTGATTCAATAGAACATTGACATGGTCGAACCCGCAAATATTCCGATCTCCAAGCACGCGCGCAAAATCCTCCGCATCCCTGCCGGGCGCGGTAAGTTGCGCCAGGCCGGGATCGGTGTATTCCGTGTTGCCGACGATCAGGGCATACTTCCCGCTCATTTCTTTTTCTTCCCTTTTTCGAGCGCGGTAAGAAGTTTCTGCAATTCCTCCGGTGACCCTTCGAACTCGATCCCCCTGCCCTTGAATTTCACTGTGCGTCCCTGCCCGCGCATAACCCATCCCTGGACGAGCGCAATGACGCCCGGAATGGCGACGGGTAGGGCTTCGAGCGCGATGGCGCCAATGGTTATCGGGTCGCCTTTTGAACCCTCCGGGGCGGGCGCGCCTATTGCGAGTTGCGCCGATTCGACGTCCAACTCCCTTAATTCGGAGAGCAATTGGCGCGTCAATAGGTCGAGTTCTTCGTCCGTACCGTCGGCTATACTAACCTGGAGATCAAATTCCACCTTATCGGTATCTTCCATGGCGCCCTCCTTGCATTAGTTCGGTGGCTGATGGACAACCTACATTTTCAGGCTCTCCCGTTTTTAACGGGAAATCGGGTCAAAAGCGACCAAAACGTGTAGACGAAAGGAATTGAAATTGCGGTAACCATAACCGCGACGGTTGAGC
>JAANMU010000611.1_pt1 | contig 41321 bp, 40 predicted proteins | sample 7279701 | NCBI WGS metagenome assembly JAANMU01 (sample SAMN14094539, study PRJNA606508) | bioreactor metagenome | isolation source: A lab-scale SPAN reactor treating ammonium-rich wastewater day 57 | place: Ireland: Galway | collected 2017-03-13
AGCCGCACATCCAAGTTATCCATTCAACACAATTGTTGTAGTTACTAACCAAAAAAACAACAAGAGTGTCAGGGTAAGGATAAATGACAGAATGCCTGGTTTTAAAAACAGAATAATTGATCTGTCATTAAAAGCTGCTGAAAAAATAGATATGATAAGAGATGGCATTCAGGAAGTTAAAGTAGAAGTATTAAAATGGGGAAATTAAAAACCCGGTTTAACCGGGTTTTATAAAATTAGAATTTTTTCCAGATTTCATTTTTGATAATATCATATTTGAGTTTCTGTTTTTTATCCAATAAAGATTCAAGCTTTGTTTGTGCCTGATTGATAAATTGACTTTTAGAATCCGGATTAGCAGTAATTTTATTTTGTAACTCAGATATTATTTCTTTTACCTTGGTTTCCTGATCACTGGTGAGTAATACTTTTTGCTTTAAAATATTTGTTATCTCATCTGTCTTTTTTTCATCTTGCTGGAAGCCAAAAAGGTAATTATTTGAAAAAAGAAAAAATGTAAATACGATCACTAAAATCCGAATCAGGTTTATTTTTATTCTTTTCATCGTTTTCTCCTTTGTAACTATTGGTAATATAAATTAATTTTAACCAAAAAAATAATCAAACTTTGTAGCCTCTCTTATGCAAGTTCTATTCCAAAAAAGCGCACAAGCAGAAATTAAAAAAATTGAGCAAAAGCTGACAAATTTAGGTTGTCAGATATCAGAACTGACTACAAAAGCATTCAATTACGAAATTACAGTAAACAAAAATAAAGAAAGTATCAAGGTATTGGTATATTTCGGAAAGAAGGGAGTCAAAACTGTATTACAAGGTAACAAGGAATCCTTACTCTATAAACAGATTAATAAATTGTTATTTGGAGAAGAATTGTTCATTGAAAACAACAGTATTGAAATGCAAAACTTTGATGAATACATTGGTACTGATGAATCAGGTAAGGGAGATTACTTTGGACCTTTGGTGACAGCAGCAGTCTATACAAATAAACAAATTAGTTTTGAATTAGAACAAATAGGAGTTAAAGACAGTAAGCTTATTTCCGATAATGAAATAAAGAAAATTGAAACTGATGTAAAAAAAATTATAAAAAGTAAGTTTGAAATTATCCTAATAAATCCTGAAAAATATAATTTGTTGTTTGAACAGTTCAAAAATCTGAATAAAATTTTAGCGTGGGCACATACTAAAGCAATACAAAATCTTATTGCATCTGTTAACTGCAATAATGTGATATGCGATAAATTTGGAAACGAGTATTTGATAAGATCGGAATTATCAAAAAAAAATATTGATATAAATATTTTTCAAACGACAAAAGGAGAAAGATTTACTGGTGTAGCTGCGGCTTCTATTCTTGCAAGAGCAAAAGTAATTGATTGGTTTAAGAATAAGAGCAAAGAAATTGGATTGGAGATACCGAAAGGTGCTGGTGAGCAAGTAAATCTTGTTGCACAAAAGATTTTACAAAAAACAGATAAAGAATATTTATCTAAAATGATTAAATTTCATTTTAAGAATTCACAAAACATATTTATGAAATAATAGGAAAAAAAAAGCATGCCTAAGAAAAATGGTATAAGAAGAATTGGACTATTGACAGGCGGTGGTGATTGTCCCGGACTTAATGCAGTTATAAGAGGTGTAACAAAGCCTGCGGAAGATTATGGAATGTCGGTTTATGGTATCCTTGATGGTTTTGAAGGATTAGTAGAAGGCAAAGCAAAAGAACTTAAAAACTCTGATGTTTCAGGTATTCTTGCTCGTGGTGGAACGATCTTAGGATCATCTAATAAAGGAGATCCGTTCCATTGGCCTGTTGAATTAAATGGCAAAATTGAAATACAAGATAAATCAGATGCTGCTGTTCAGAATTATAAAACCTGGGGACTGGATGCTCTGATTGCTATTGGCGGTGACGGAACTATGCATATTGCTCATAAACTTTCTCACAAAGGAATAAATGTAATTGGAGTTCCCAAAACGATTGATAATGATCTTGATGCAACTGATGTAACGTTTGGTCATGATTCAGCAGTATTTGTTGTGGCTGAAGCTTTGGATAGACTGCATACCACCGCATCATCGCATCATCGTGTTATTGTAGTTGAGGTAATGGGACGTTATGCTGGCTGGATTGCACTGCACGGTGGCTTATCTGGAGGTGCAGATATTATTTTAATACCTGAGATTCCTTTTTCCTGGGATAGTGTAGCAGAAAAAATTCGTGAAAGAGAATTAAAGGGAAAGAGATTTTCTTTAGTTTGTGTGGCTGAGGGTGCTAAACCAATAGGCGGTGAAATTGTTGCTAAAGGAAATGACATTAAAAGAACAGACCCGGTTCAATTGGGTGGAATCGGAGAAATAGTTGCTGATAAAATTGCAAAAATGACCGGTCGGGAAACAAGAGTTACTGTTTTAGGACATCTACAGCGCGGCGGAAGCCCGACACCTTATGATAGAATATTATCGACTAAATTTGGTGCATTTGCTATTGATCTGGTAGCTAATAAAAAATTTGGAAAGATGGTAGCTTTAAAAGGTAATGAGATCAAGAGTGTAAAAATTGAAGATGCAATCTCCAAACAAAAGCTTGTTCAATTAGATGATCAGGCAGTTTTTGCAGCCAGAGCAGTTGGTATTTCGTTCGGTGATTAATATTTTGAATTATTAAGTAGTAACTATATATTTGCCGTGCGAAAAAATAAGGGGTCGTAGTTCAGTTGGTTAGAACGCCTGCCTGTCACGCAGGAGGTCGCGAGTTCGAGTCTCGTCGGCCCCGCTTAAAAAAGCCTTAAAACAATATGTTTTAGGGCTTTTTTCATTTCTGCACTTCTCTAAAATCCCACTGTCGTTGTACCGAAAATGTACCGACTGTATACCGACTTTTTGCCGGTGCATCCCATTCTTTATTGATTGGTTAATATGATTAGTTAATTTGAATGACATTGCTTTATAAAACTAATGATTGCTTCCTTCTTTATCAACAAGCACCAACGTAATTTTTCCCGGTTGATATACTACAGCAAATTCTTTTCCTACCTTAAAACCGGAATGAACAAGCTGAGAATTCTTGATTTTAATTTGAGGGACTTTTGTAAAATCCCTCTTTGTTGGATGGCTGCTTTCGTAAACTTTCATTTCAAACCTCTTGGATCATATGATTCAAAAACCTTTGAACATATTTTGCATTTTTGCTTACGAGCAATTACAATATTATGAAGTGAATTAACTGAGTGCGTTTCTTCAATTGTTTTAAGGTTTTGTTTGCAGTTATGCTGTGGGATAAAATCAAGTTGCAAGGATTTATTTAACACGTCTTTTACTTCCATCATTGTTGGTACTCCTTTATTATTTATTAGGTCAAACAAGCCGAGGTACACTGCCCCGAAAAAAACATTTTGCCCCCTTAACCAACCTCTCTTTTGATTTACTGAGGAAGGCAAGGTGAAAAAGACTGCCGATTACAATATTCAATAGCGAAGCGAATAAGATAAATATGGTTGTATTTTTTGCCTTGCCATGTTAGGTGTGGAATGGAAATATCAGAAGAATGAAAAAGGAAAAGTTTGGAATACTTTATAGCAAATTGTTCAAAGGGGGCAAAAGGTTCTCCTATTTCTTTTTGCTTTTAATGATAAGAAGCTTAAATGTGAAGAGAGAAAGAATCAAATATTAAGATGACTTTCCTCTGGTAGTTGTGGAGCGATAGCGACACAGCTACACTCAATTGATACTAAAGGTTAAGTTACATGAGAGCCTTATTGACGAAATGAAGCTGAACGAAATGGAGTTTAGTTTTTACCGTCAACCGGGAAAAGCGACGAAATGTAGTACAGCGAAATGAAGGAAATAGGGCGAAGTGAATGAAAGAAACTACCAATGTTACGTGATGTTCTCTTTGTAGTTATTGACTGAAAGGAAATAGCTACATTCCTCTTGATGATTATAACAGGATTAACTGATAGGCTTTTATGAAGAATGAAGCGTTTGACAGTTGACTGTCAAAAAGCGAAATGATGAAATAAAGGGCGAAGGAAGGATAGAAAGCTATTATTAACAGATTTATAGATAATAAAAAAGTCCCGAAGGAAATCGGGACTTCTGGAAGGATTGATTTAACTTAAGATTAGGTGTTCTTAGTATAGGTTGCCGAATACTGAACAATCTTACCTTCAGCTTCTTTGGAAGCAACAATAAAGAACAAAATTGAGTTCTGGTATTTAGCTGCTACTGCTTGCTGTAACACATTCAATGCAATGTCAACAGTGAATGGTTGTGTGAAGTTATAAGCTGCTAACTCAGCATTGAGTGAAGTGATTTGATATGCCGGATCTTCAGGATTAGTTGGATTGAAGTAGCATATTACTCCATTAGCTGAGAGATTAACTTCTTCCGGAGTGAATACAGAAGCTGTGTTAAGAGCTAAAAGTTCTACAGAAACATTATTAGCATCAACTGTTGCTGCTTGCACTGGAAGTGCGAAGCCACCAGGTGTAATAATGTTCTGATCAGTTGGCTTTTCTGCTGAGGAATATGCGAAATTGTTTTTGAAAGAATAGTTATAGACAGACATACCGGCTGTTTTTACTTTCTTCCAGATTTCGTATAAAGCAGAAAGCGAAAGAAAGACCTTAATGAAGTTACCTGTAACAGAAAATTTCTTTCTGATTTCAACTACTGCAGGGTCTTGGCTTGCATTAAAGCTGGAAGGTCTTGCAGCAAGAATGGTTCTTCCTTCTACAGTGCGTGCAGAAAGATTACCAAGTCTTCCGCTTAAATTTCCGAGTACTGAACCTTTTACTATTGCCATTTTGATACCTCTTTTATTAAGTGAAAATTTATGGTTCAATTCTAAAAAAGGTGATAGAGTATTTCACTGTATAGATTTGACAGTGAGACTATTTAGAGACTGGTTATAGACTTGCAAGAAGCATCCTTTGTACTAAGAAAAGACAACAGGGAGTTTTTGTTTCAGAATTCTTTTTCTAAATAGAATATTATTCAATGTGGAATCTGAAAGAAAATATTTTTCGCTTAAGATTTGGATGCAAGTTGAAGCGGAGAATTTATTACGAAGTTCTTTATACTCGTTTCTGATTTTCAGGTTGCGAAGTTCGGTTTCATCAATGAGCTTTAATGAACGGAGTTTTTGGAATACATCTGATGAAGCAATTTCCTTAAGTTCATTATATTCTTCAATAGTAAGCAAAGTGCTTACTCAATTTCTTTATTTATTTGACTGTTTTTTCGGGATTTTACTTCGTTGAGAATGAGAAGATAAATTTTTATGACAGTAAAAATGAAAGTTGCAATTAAAAGAAGTAGCTTGAAGATTTCTTCTGTTAAACCAAAAGAAGGTATTTGAGCATAAGCGCAAATACCAATGTTAAAAGTAGGAATAGAAAAATATGAGAAATATTTTTTCATCATTTTATTCACTATCAACGGACCAGATGCCAAGTCTCTTTCGCATCGCTGTTCTTCTGAGATTATAGAATATGTGATAATATCTTTTATCTTTGTTGTAATATCTGATTCTCGCATAACCTTTCTTTAATAATTCTGCTTGAATGAAAAGAGAATCTTTCCCATTCAAATCCATTAACCATACATAAGCAAGTAATCTTCCACAGATGTCGAATGCTTTTCCATCAAATGTGAGATTGATAATCTTCCCATCTATTAAAGACTTTGTAAAATAATATGCTGAATCAGAGAATGGTTCTGCTGGTTTGCCATTTCTCTCAAGTTCCGGGGTATCAATTCCTAACATCCGCACGCGCTGTGAATCTGTAAGAACAAAAGTATCTCCATCTATTACACGGGCTACAGTTCTTTTAATTAAATAATTGTATGGATAGTATTGCTGGTATTGGCAATTACTTGTACCAGAAAGAAGCAAAAGAATCAGGAAGATCATTAATGTCAAACGATATGTACTAGATGAAATGATGAACATAAAAAAACTCAAATTCTTCAGAAAAAAATTATTGATTGGGTGAGTTTAAGACAACGTTCAATATTTATGTTTGTATTGCCTTTGTTTTCATTTTACTTCAAAATATATATTTGGACGGAAAGGACGGAAATATTCAGAGTTTTAAATCACAAATCAAAATTAGGATTAATTGTGTCCAAAGTGCCCAAGTTTTTTTTTACCAATAAAAGCGGAATGAAGGTGTGTCGAGGAACGAGCCGCCGTAATGAAGCGACGTTTACTGATAATATTCAGAAAGAATAAGAATATCAGGTTTTACTGGGATTCACCAATAAAAGCGAATATAGGGTGTGACGAGGTACGAGCCACCCGAAATGAGCGATGATGAACTGAATAGGTTTCGTGCCGAGTTTACATAAGCCAACATTATGAGACTTCGATAGAACTATAAAGCATCAGATAGAATTACTTTAGTTAGTTGCATAATGTTTCTTATGTAAATCTGGCTGACAATGGTCAGATGAACTGAGTCAACTAATGTTATGAAAAGACTATGATGTTCTTCTTCAGAGAGTGGATAAGAGGGCTGAATCCCATTCAATGGGATTATGAAGCAAGTTTGTAAAACCTTAATGAGCGAAGGCGAGCAAGTTTTTTGTTTGCGATCAAAATATCTTTTTTATCAAAAAAAGTTATTTAGCAAACATCGCTTTTAGCTGAATGAATCGAAGTAGCGGAATGGAATGTAGTGTCAGAGCAACTACGATAAATAAATTGAGTGAAGCAGTCACAAGCCCAAATAAAAAAGAAATTTAAAATCTGTGGCTGCTGAACGAAATACAAAAATAATCTTGCAGTGAAGCTGTCACGAAATGAAATGGAGCGGATGAGTGAATGAAGCTAAATGCAAAAGCTGTTAGCCGAGACCGGAGCGAATGGCTAAGTTTTTGAAACTTGCTAAATAGTGTTTGGTAAAACACTCAGCCCGATTCATGGTGTTAATATCAGATTATGTGATGATGATGCAATGATGAGGCGATTGAACCAATTATGAGCCCTTTATGAGTCGATTGAGCCGTTTATGAGCCCTTTCTAACATATATGGTTCCTACACCAGTTATTCCTTGTTTTAGCAATATTCGAAAGTTATCAACTAACTCACCTAAGTCACGAGTTGCAGTAGCTTTAGAAACTTCATTAAGTTCTTGATACTTTTGGTTAGAGATGTTACCAAACTCTTTAATATAGAGCACGGCTTTTATCTGGCGATCATTTAAGCCAAGTTTTTTTAACAGTTCTTCGGTTAATACATCTTTGAATATTGTTACAGAGAAACCGCCGAATTCTTCTTTGATTTCCGGAGCAGGTAATTCAGCTTCTTTACAGGAATTAATTATTTTTAGAGTACCACGTCCCCAGGTGTCAATGAATCCACCTTTGTAACAAACGTCTGCGATTATTGGGTTTCGAGGAATAGAAGGATGCTGCTTTTTTAAGGACTCTAATGTCAATTCAGGTGGAAGGGTTCCTTCATTCCAGATGCTGATCTTATCTTGGTAAACTCTGATTTGTATTGTTGCGCCTAAATAACTTTTGTGAACAAGTGCATTGAGAAGCATTTCGCGGATAGCTGCAACAGGATATTCTCCTTTTTCAATTCGCTGCATACCTTCAAAATCAATTGGATTCTTAAAGAATTTTCTGTTTAGCTGCTGAAGTACATTTTGAAGTATTGTAAAGAGATTTCCTTCCTCAACTTCCTCAAATAATAAGTCATCATCTGATTTTCCAAAGCGACCTATTTTAACAAAAATATTTGGATAGAATTTACCAGGGTCTTTTCCAAAAAGAATAATAGCAGCTCTCTTTAATTTTTCTCCTTCGGTAAGCCGCAGCTTTTCCAGTATTTCAAAGTACGTTAAACCGGTTACATCCGGCAGACGGTTTGTCTTTTCACTTATCTTTATAAATCTTGAAACGGTTCCTTCATCAATATCATTCATTGAAGCTCTGTCTTCAATTACATCATCCCAGGTCTTCCCAGACTTTTTGAGAAGAAACTCGTTTAGCGAATTTCCGGTTAGTTCTGTAGTTGTACTCCCCGACCTAACATAGTATTTTCCTCTAAGTGAAATAGCTACAGTATAAGCAGGAACAATTACTTCAATGAAATATTTAGATTTGTCCTTTACAAGATTTACTTCTGCTGTTATGCCAAGATGGTTTCTGATTTTATTTGGTAAATCATCCATTAGTTTTTTGTATTCAGTAATGCCAGCAGTTTTCCCTTTATCATCTTTACCAATATAAAGCTTACCACCTTGTAAATTAGCATAAGCACAAATTGTTTTTAGATGATCTTCGTGCCAGCTTTGTTTGTATTCTATGTTGTGTTGTTCAGGCATTTAAAGCAAATTTCCAAAAAAGAATAATTGTAAAATAGAAAAAGAAAAAGAGGATGGAAAGAAGAAATGAATGAGAAAGGCAAAAAAGCTACCTTCTTTTCTTGCGATTATAAATGTCTTTCTTTAGTTTTATTTTATGGATGAATGCATTATGGAAGGAATTCATTATTGAAAATGTATAGAAACACTCTCTGTAGCTGCTTAAGGTAATCTATGGGGCATAAAAGATATGGTTACCTTCCTAAATCTCAAATTTGGCGGGAGATTGTTAACAGCTTAGGCGGCTATTCATTAGGTAAAACAGAGATTTCATCAATAGCACAAAGCACTCTCCGAAATGTACAAACCCAATACACTAATCTAAAAAATGATCCTTCAATAAATGCAGCTTTTGAATTCTTAGTGCATGTTTCCTTGGCGTTTCAAAAAAACGAACCCTTAAAGTATTTAACTGAAAAAAAGATTTTAGATAGAGAAGAATTATCACTGATAAGATTAGCAAAAGGTGCAACGAAATATAAAAATGATGAGGTTGCTTCACACGAGTATCAAACATTTGCCAGACAAGCTGCTATAGATGCAATAAACAACTGGTATAAACAGAACATAGAAAGAGGTCGAAGTTTATTCAGCGAAGGAATAGACAGTGAAGCTGTATTTCGTAAAGCTTCAAATGGTACCGGCTTTTGTGAATTATCAAGATTATACTTTTCAAAACTAACTGAACGGTATCTAAAATATTTTCTTGAAAGAGAAGCATCTACCAAAATCAGCAATGTTAATGATAGAGATAAATTTTCTAAAGAGATAGAGAAGGAAGTAGAACAAATATCTAAGCATGCTTTTGAAACAGCTAAAATAACTGAATCATTTTCTGCTGGCTGGTTTAATAAAAATGTTAAAGGAGATTTTCCAGATGATAGTGAGGTAAAATATTTCTTAAACAGATCGTTTGGTAAAATGAAAAGTGAACTCTTGAGGGAAGAAGCTAAATGAATGAGTTCACTGAACATATTGTTGCTTGCAATGGCATTAAGCTCAAGGAATATAGTGATGATTCTAAATATTTAGAGTTGGAACATAGTGAAGAGTGCAAAGGACAAAATGTAAATATCAATCTTAACAACTTTGTTACAAAGATTTACAAACTAAATAACAGGTTAAAAGATTTATTAGAAATCGCCGGATACATTTTTGCTGCTGATAGGAAAACATCAAGAGGCGATGCAGATGCTGCTGAATATCATGCTTGGAGTAGGGCATTTAATTTTCACTTCAATGTACGTGATTATAGTTTTTGGAAAAGAACAGGCATTCAGGAATTAATGGAACAAGCTTTATGTTTTATGAGCGGAGATCATAGTTACAAATTTAATTTTTATAAAGCCGGTGCTGACTTTCCAACTAATATTTTTGACAATGAGAAATTTGAAGTGCACACACCGGAGAAACTAAGAGTATCTCTGTTTTCAGGCGGAATTGATTCACTTGCAGGTGCAATTGAAATACTAAAAACATCAGATGCTGAAGTGTGTTTGGTAAGTCATCAATCCGGGCAGCCAGGAACAATAATGACCCAAAGAATAATATATGATGAATTAAAAAAAGTGTATGGTGCTAGGTGTAATCATTATAAATTTCATTGCGGACTGCACGGGATAAAATCAAAAGATGAAACTCAGAGAACAAGAGCATTCTTATACTGTTCAATTGCTTTTGCAATTGCTACCACTTATAAGCAAAACAGTATCTATGTTTATGAGAATGGAATTACATCATTAAATTTTGCAGAGACACAGGACTTGATGAACGGGAGAGCAAGCCGAACTACTCATCCGCAAACACTGGCAAAATTACAAGAGTTGTTTTCAGCAATTGCTGAGGAAGATTTCCATATTTATAAGCCTTATTTATTTAAAACCAAAACAGAGATTGTTGAAGTATTAAAAACACATAGCGAGTTAGATATACTGGACAGCTCTGTTTCATGCAGCGTAACAAGAAACAAAGAGCGTGGTAGTTCACATTGTGGCAAATGCTCTCAATGTATTGATAGAAGATTTGCTGTTTATTCTGCAGAAGTTGAGGAATATGATACTAATGCACTTTATAATTTTGATTTTTTAGAAGATGATTTAATTGAAAATGAAATAAAAAAGATATTGACTGACTATATAAGATTAGCTCAGAAATTTGCAAAACAAGATATTGATGGATGGTATGAAGAAAGAAGTTTTGAGCTAATGGATATTATTGACTATATAGATGGCGCAACAGAAATTGATAAAATGCAGAAGCTATATAACTTGTGCTTCCGGCATTCACAACACATTGAAAGAGCGATAAAGAAAATGAGGGATATATATGATCTTCCTTTGTCACCAGTAAGACCGAATTCATTTTTCAATCTAATTATCGGACCAAGAGAATATCAAAAACAAGTAATCGTTGAAAAAGAAAAACAAGCAACTGAGATTGAAATACCCTCTAAACAATTAAAAAAGTTTGCTAAAGAAGCTTGTGAATCTTTAATTAAACAAAAGAAAATTACTGAAGTATTAGAAGAGACTAAGACAAAAAGAAATATCAGCAGCTTGGTAGTTGATGAATTAAAAAGAAAAAATTATAAGGTTACAAAACAAAACGAAAATACAATCAGTGATTACTTTAGAAAGTTTGAATTGCAGCTTAAGAAAGACAGGGATGGTAATTTAATAGTAATTGATAATCACAAGAAATCTTAAAAAAGGATAATCCCCAAAATCCCCACCAAATCCCCGCTTGTTCCCCTTCATCTTCCCCTTTTTGTTTGTGTTAAAAAAAGGAGAAGAAAAGAAAATGAAAAAAGATGCAATCGCAAACTCGTTGGAAGAGATCAAATCTCTTCTTAAAAGACAAAACGATCAACCTCTCAACTTCGTTCAGGCTGCACAGTATCTCGGATTCTCACATTCCTATTTGTACAAATTAACCTCGCGTAAAATCATTCCGTGTCATAGGCCTACTGGGAAGATGCTGTTCTTTTCTAAGGTGGAATTGGATGAGTGGGTATTCTCTAATTCAAAAGTCAAAGATCAAAAGTCAAAAGAAAATTCCTCCATCAAAGATGAAGATGAAGAAGAAGATGAAGATGATGCTTCGAATCACTCAAAATTTGATTATGAGTAATATCGAAAATTAGATGGAAGTAGTATGGAAGGATTGAACAACATATCAAATTACGCTACTGAAAAAGAACAAATGGATCCTATACAAATTTTCAAAAACTTTTCGGCTGCGGATATTGAAAAGATAAAGCTTCTTGCCGGATTGTTTGGAATAGGTAAGCAGGATCAACCTATGAAAAAGGAAATAACTGTTGAACAGGCATTTAGCGAGTACAATAAACTCATTGAGTTTAACCTTGCAAAAAAATCTGTTGAATCTGCCAAGACAGCCGAAAGAAGATTTTTAGAATTCATTCCCGGGAACAGATCATTAAATACAATAGAAAGAAAAGAAGCAGAGAATTTAATGATGAAGATTTCCAAATCTGCTCCAATAGGCTGCTATAATTATCTGAAGGTATATAGAACGATGTTTAATGTATTTGTTGATTGGAACTACATATCTCTCAATCCTTTCTTAAAAGTAAAATTACCTAAGAGACAAAAAGAAGATCCGATTGCTTTTACTGAGGAACAAATAAACATTGTTTGTGAAAGACTAAAAGCAAAAGGGAAAGAAGTTATTGCCGATATGGTTCTGTTTGCTGTTGAATCGGGAATGAGATTAGATGAAGAAAATAATTTGCGGTGGAGTGACATTGATTTTAAGAACAAAGTTATAACAATCGGGAATAAGCTGTTCAAAACTAAATCCAAAAGAGTTAGAAGGATTCCTTTCAATGAAAAAATGGAGCAAATTTTAGCCAGGAATTCCAACAGGCAAATTGAGAACGGAAAGATACTGAGGGAGTTTGTATTTGTTCAGAGCAATGGGAGGCAATATAAAAAGGATACTGTTTCCAAATCATTGAAGAAAGTAATTAAAGAAGCCGATCTACCTGATGAGCTTCACTGGCACTGTCTGCGTGCAACTGCAGCAACTCGTTGGGCGAGTAATAAGGTTCCAATATTCACTGTGTCTAAACTGCTTGGTCATTCAACTGTGAATGTTACTACCAGGTTTTATGCAGGAGTGGATTTGGAAGAATTACGAGACGCTGTTAACCGGCTCTAACTACAAAAAAAATGAAAGATTAAAGGATTAATAAAAAAGGATTTTATTATGAGTCTGTTTAAGCAAATAGCATTAACGTATAAACAGAAAATGAATATAAATGTGTTGCCTCTGAAAGGTAAACGACCAATGATTAACTGGGATAGATGGCAGACTGAAATTCAAAATGAAGAAGATATTGAAAAGATGGATTGGAATAATTCTACCGGACTTGGCGGAATACAGGGATTGAATGATTGGCGATGTATTGATCTTGATAAAGTAGAAGATTTTAAAATTGTCGAATTGATTTTAAAGGATTTAGAACTACCGGAAAAGTATTGCTGGGTTATTCAAAGCGGAAGTGGTGAAGGGTTTCATATCTATATCCGAATCAAAGAAAACGAAGAACAGCTGAAAAAATTTGGTGGGCTAAAAGCTGTATATAAATTCAAGATGACGAAAGAAGGATACTGCAAACATATTGAGTTCCGATGGATGAACTGCCAGACTGCTTTGCCGCCTTCGATGCACGAGAGCGGCGGGATTTATAATTTTTATTTTGATGAGCCTAAAGAGCCACCGGTTTATGTGGAATTAGAGAAACTACTTCGTTGTTTAGAGAAGTATTGTCTTATTGAAAAAAATATTGAGACAAGGGAAGATGGAAAACGAAAAATGGAACATGGAAGGAAAAAGGTTTTTTACGATAAAGAACGGTTGGAAAGTGCACTTGAGTTTCTTTCACAAAATTTACCGGATGGAAGTTATGAAGAGTGGTATAAAATAGGTTTTGCTTTAATCCCATTAGGTGCTGAGGGTGAGAAATATTTTATGGAAATGAGCTTAAAGAATCCAAAGTATAAGGACACTGAATTTGAGTTAAAGAAAAAATTTGATTCACTTATAGAAGATTATGACGGCAGAGTTACGATAGGAACGATTTATCATATTGCTGAAATGTACGGTTGGAAAAAACCGATAATTAAATTTTGGTATAGAGAGAATGAGAAAATAAAAATTTCCCGAATACGTTTTAAGAAATTCTTAGAAAGCGAGGGATTCTGCAAATATAAGATTGAATCAAGTCATATCTTCGTTCGAATTGAAAACAATATAGTTGAGGAAATTGTTGATGTAGATGTTAAAGAATTTGTTATGAATTTTATTGAACGGATGGCTATTGAAGATTTTGCAGGAACAAACCGGAATGAAATTATTGATGCATTAATAAAATCAGCTAACCAAATTTTCACACAGCAGTTTCTTGAATTTTTAATTACCAGGAATATTGAGTTTAATAAAGACACTTACGATAAGGGATATTTTTATTTTAAAAATGGATTTGTTGAGGCTAGCAAAAATTCAATTGAGTTTTACAATTATAAAAAGCTGAACAAACATATCTGGCGAAAGCAGATAATTAACAGGAACTTTATTGAAAGTAATAAACGAAGTGTGTTTGAAGATTTTCTTTTTAATGTCTGCCGGAATGATGTTAAAAGATATAATGCATTAAAGAGCGGAATTGGTTATTTGTTGCATACCTACAAGGATCCTTCATTAGCAAAGGCAGTTGTATTTATAGATGAAAAGCTGAGCGAAGGTGCATTTGGACGGAGTGGAAAAGGATTAGTTATAAAATCTATTTCACAAGTTAGAAATGTAGTTATTGAAGATGGTAGGAATTTTAATCCATCAAAAAATTTTGCTTTCCAGAGAGTAAAGGCAGATACAAACGTAATTGGTTTTGAGGATATCCGGGAGAAATTTCCTTTTGAAAGATTATTCTCTCTTATTACGGATGGCTGCGTTGTTGAGAGAAAAAATAAAGATGAAATTTTTATTCCGTTTAATGAATCTCCAAAGATAGTTTTAAGCACAAACTTTTCTATAACCGGTGTTGATGATTCTACTATTGACAGGCAGTTTATTATTGAGTTTTCGGATTACTATAATAAATCTCATCGTCCGGTTGATGATTTTGGTAATCCCTTTTTTAGCGGCTGGAATGAAAGTGAATGGAGTGACTTTGACAATTTTATGATTGGCTGCTTGCAGATCTATCTTAATAAGGGTTTGATTGCTTATGAGTATATAAACTTAGAAAAGAAAAAACTGATTGATGAAACTTGTCCGGAGTTTGTTGAATTTGCTGAAAGCCTCACCCAAACCCTCTCCAAAAGAGAGGGCTTTTCAAGAGAGTTTGAGAAGAAGGAACTCTATGAGAATTTTAAGAAAGAGTATGAGGAATTCGATAAGCTGACTCAAAGTAAATTCACCCGGTGGCTGAAGGTTTGGGGACGGGTGAAAAATTATGAGACCGTTGAGGAAAAAAGTGGGTCGAAAAGGACAATAAAATATATAGCCAGGGAGAATAATTAACGCAACGTTAATTTCTAAAATGAAAACATCATTCAACTTAAATTTTATTATTGTAAAGATTGAACTTCTACTGAACTTAAATACAAACTACCATTTCCATTAATCCTGATCCCAACACCGCCTGATTCAGGTTCGCTTCCATGTCCGTGAACAATCATTTTGTTATTTATATAACCTCTGAAATGAGTTCCTTCGCTTACAACTTTTATTTCAAGACAGTCTTTATTAGTGAATTTCTCTTTTTCAAAGATTTTAATTTCACCTTTGCTTTTCCTCAACAGAGAAATTTCTCCATCCTTTAAACCGAGAAAATCATAGTTATTTTTATTAACGAAGTGATGAATTAATTCCAACTCACCATTAAAATCATCAATATTAATTTTCGCGGTAACCTGAACTCCTTTTAATTTATTTTCATAAACGAAAATTGATTCAGGTGTCTTATGAAACATTAAAACGGATTCATCTGGATCAAACATTGGACTGAGACCTTCAAGTGAACCTTCTATCCATTTGAATTTTTCGGATAGTACTTTAATTATTCCATTATCCGCAATCAGTTTCCAGGAACCATTTTCATTTATAGTAAAGGTTGAATCAGAAATTTGTTCTTTTTCTGCAGTATCATTTTGTTGTTTTTCTTGTTTCGTAAGATTTCCGGTCCCCAAGCCATATCCGAAAACTAATTGTGCACCGTGATCGCCTGTTTGATATAAGAAATAAATTCCTAAAAGACCTGCTAGAACAATTGGAGCAACAAAAACTTTCTTTAATGATTTGAAAAAGAGGCCAACTGCAAGCCTTATAATAGTATAGATGCTGAAAAACCATAAAGTAATTTCTGCCCAATCGGCGTGCTCATTAACTGCTGAAAAAGCATTAGCGGGAATATCAATAATATTTGAAGCTTCATTTCCTGTAATGAATGCAACTGCTGCAGCTATTGTTCCTAAAAAATACAGTAGTAAAGCAGATTTTTTAATCCAGTCAAATTTTGTTAACACCAGTCCAACAAGATCAAATAATACAGCGATTATTAAAAGAACCAGTGGGAAGTGGACAATAATCGGATGAATGTTAGGTGCCCAATCGGGTACTAATTGCATAACAACTCCTTATTAAATATGATGAAAAATGCCAATAAAATTATAAGCCAAAATTCATTCCAGCACTAAAGCTAAAATCCGGGCTGTAATTGCTTAAACCTTTAGATCCAATAAGTGACAGAGCCATTGCCTGGTTTAACTTAAAATTAAAACCGAGCGAGACTTGTCTCGGAGGTTCATAATTATCGAATATGCTTGTATAAGAAATAAAATAAAGTAAAACAGAATTTCCGTTTTCAGATAAAAATTTTCCCACACCAAACCCATAAGTGAACGGATTTTTATAGTTAATTCCATCGGGGTCGCCAAGCTTTATAAATCCAGCTTCAGCTAAAAGCACAAATGATTCAATTGATCGTCTTATACTTGCAGAAATACTATAATCAAATTTCCCTGTTCCGATTCCTGAGCTTGCAGATGCGGTGGGAAATTTTATACCCGGAGTGAAGTAAAGGTCAACAGGATTATTAAATTCATTTAGAAGCTGGTATGAGCCGTATAAATATAAATCACCCAAAGATATTTGCGAATTCATCATAGAGCTTTGATTAACAGAATTATTCCCGCCGTGCATATTACCACCATTCATCATTCCACCGTTACCTTTACCTTCTCTTCCGGTTGGAATAACCATCATTCCTGATTGTGTAAACCCGGGACGATTTTGAGCTACAACTGGAATGTAGCCGTATAGGGAGAAACTTTTGTTTTGATAACGAATTCCTCCGTAAAGGAAATAAAGAGTGTTATATTCATCATAAATGTAGTTACCGCCAGTAACCTGGAATGATGTTGATATAGTCCATTTGGTATATTCTCCAAAATTCGGATTTGATTGCGCAACCGGCTTTTCAATGAAAACCAGGGCGGCAAAGAAAATAATATAAATATTTTTCAGTCGCATTTTTTACTACTTTTCTTCCAGAAGTTTCTGAGTTTCTTCCATATTATTCATCATATCCTCAAAGTTGCCCATCATTTCACCCATATTATCCATCATTTCATCCATCCTGTTTTGGAATTCTTTATTGTTCATCATTTCTTTATTCCCCATCATATTTTGGATATGCTGAGTCATACCTTTCATGTTCTCAGACATTTGATTCATAGATTCCATCATAGGCATTACATTCTCCTGCATCATAGACTGCATATGTTCCTGCTGCATATTCATTTGCATATTCTGATGCTGCTGATGCATTTCATTCATATTCTGCATCATATCACTCATACGTGAAGAAATATCGTTCATCCTGTTCATCATATTTTGCATATTCTGTATCTGCATATTCATGCCCTGCTGTTGACCGCCGTGCATTCCGTGATCGTGCTGAGCGAATGCATTAGTGTTAAGAGCTACTATTAACATTAACGCTGTTAAGATTATTGACTTCATTTCATTTCTCCTTAGATTTTTTAATAATGTTTTTATTTAATATTAAGAAGAGAATACACCATTTTGCCGGAATAATTCTCATTTAATTTTTCTGCTTTTTCAAAATATATGCGTGACTCTAATTCATCACCATTAATTTTATATAAATCACTTATCAGGTAGTATGCATCAGGTTCTTCAGGATGTTTTTTAATTTCCAGAAGTGCATATTTAAGAGCAGTTTCTATTTTACCTTCCAGATACTGCTGATTTGCTTTCAGAATATTTAAATATTGTATGTCCGGAGATATTACTTCCAATTCATTGATATATTTTAATGATTCCTTAAGCTTATTTTGATTTTGATAAACAATTATTAATCCTTTTTTCGATTCAATCAGATTATCATTTAATTGCAGCGCTTTTAAAAAGTTTTTCTCTGCAGATGAATAATGATTTTGAGCTAAATAAAACAATCCTATCGTTTGATAGTATTCGCTGTTAAAGGGATTGATTGAAATTAATTTCTCCAAAGTATTTATTGCTTTTGGAAACTCACCTATGATTTCATATAAAACACTCAAATTGAAAAGTGCCAGTTCATTATCAGGTTTGTTATTGACTGCTTTGGTGAGAAAGGTTTCTGCTTTCTCAAAATTTCCTTTGTTTAGATTTATAACACCAAGACTTACTAATGCGTCTTCATCATTAGAATTAAGCTCTAATACTCTTTCATAATAGTATTGTACCTTAGGAAAGTTTTGATTTGCGATAGAAATTTCAGCCAGGTATTTCAAAGTGTTTATGTCATCCAGTTTATACTTTAGTGCTGCCTGAAAATTTTCTTCTGCTTTTAAAATATTTCCTTCAAAAAAATATTTAACTCCTTTATCATAAGATTGGCTAAATTCTTTTTCGGCTGCTGACTCTGAACTGTCTTGTGCTTTTATAAAAATAAAAGATAAAAGTACTGCAACGAGTATTAAAATTGTTTTCATATCAAACCTCAGCATTGATGAAATTTCTTCACTGTAGTATTATTCACTTGATTGTTCATTCTCATTGCCTTTTACAGGTATTGCCAAAAAATATTTTTCAGGATCAGCCACAAATTTTTCTTTACAAGGAAATGAGCAAAAATATAATATCCTGCCTTTGTAGAAATCTAAATCAGCAGCGTATTCCGGGTGAATGTGCATTCCGCAAACAGGATCACGAACAAGATATTCTTCATAATTCTTTACCATATTCAGCAAATAAGCTTACCATCAGATAGTTGAATATTTCTGGATGAATATTTTTTAAAATCTGAATTATGAGTTACCATAAGTATGTTCTTTCCTGACCGATTTAATTCTCTAAAAATGTTCATAATATCTTCGCTTGTTTTGCTGTCAAGATTTCCCGTTGGCTCATCTGTTAAAAGTATCAGCGGATCATTAATAAGCGCACGGGCAATTGCTACTCTTTGCTGCTCACCGCCGCTTAATTCATTTATCAATCTTTTCCCTTTACTCTCAAGATGAACTTTATTTAAAATTGATGAGGCAAGTTCTGCTTGCAGCTTTTTTGAATGACCGTTTGTTGCAAGAGGGAGCTGAACATTTTCAATAACTGTTAAATATGGTATTAGCTGAAAAGATTGAAACACAAATCCAATATATTCTCTCCTGAAATCGGCAAGACTGTTTGCAGAGAGATTGTAAATATCTATCTCATCAATAATAACTTTACCTTTAGTAGGTTTATTTAATCCACCAAGCATTGTTAACAATGTACTTTTACCAGAACCGGATTCACCCATTAAAGAAATAAATTCACCTTGTTTTATTTCCAAAGAAATATTATTCACTGCTGTGACCTTTTCAATACCGCTTTTATATTCTTTTATAAGATTGTTTATTTGTATTAAGCTCATATCATTTCCTCATAAACTTCTAAATGCTACAGTTGGATCGAGCCTGGCTGCCTTAAGTGCGGGGAGAACACTTGCAAGCAGCCCGGCAGTTACAGCCATCCCGGCTGACAACAATAACAATGAGTAACTAAAATTGATTGTAATACTATCATCCATACTCAGGATTGGAGTAATAATCTTTGCCCCGGCAATACCAATGAAGAAACCAATTACACCGGCCGAGAAGCTTGCAATTAATACTTCAAGTAAAATAATTTTAATAATGTGCCAGCGTCTGAATCCAACCGACATTAAAATTCCTATCTCTTTTGTTCTTTCATTTACTGAGGCATTAACATTTGTGAAAACTATTAGTAGAGAGATAACAAGAATTACTGCTGAAATGCCGAGTGAAAAATGCTCGAAGCGATGTATTGCTGTCATCTTGGATTCTATTGATTGCTTAATTGCGGTTACTTTGGCCCCGGGCAATTTGCCGGAAGCTTGTCTTACAATTTCTTCGATGGGACAGTCATAACATCTTGCAGCAATTTCAATTAAGCTTAACTCATTCTTTTTATTAAAAAGTTCCTGAGATTTCTTCAAATCAAGAAAGATAAGTCCATCATCCTGTGAGCCGGTTTCTTCTAAAATTCCTGATATTAAAAATTCTTCTCCATTTAAACTTGTTTTTTGATTTAACTTTATTTCCAAAAGCTTTGAAGCTTCACTACCCATTAGAATTTCATTTTCTTGTGAAGGATACTTGCCTGTTACACGCCACCATTTTTTCAACCTAATTTCATCTTTAAAATTGATACCTGCAGCAACCATATTTTTTTCATTGGTGCCATTTAAGGTTAGTATCTTTACTGAATTAAAAAGCTTCGGTGCAATTACACTTAGGTTATCTTTATTTTTTATGGATTTAATTTTATCAATGTCTTCCAAATTCAGACTGTTGTTATCAAGTGTTAATCCTGTAACAGATATGCCGCCGTAGTTAAGATTTAATCCATCAGTTCTGGGAGTAATAATCATATTTGCGCCAAATTCATCCAGGTTTTCCGATACGCTTTTATTCACATTTTCTGACACAACATAAAGAGTGACAAATGACGCAACTGAAAGGAGCAATCCTATAATCAGGAAAGCCGTTCTTGATTTTCTTCTTCTTAAACTTTGAAGTGAAATGTTGTATAGTTTCATTGTTAAATTGTTAAATTGTTTTGTTGTTGCCTACTAATTACGACGTGTCCAGCTTGTTACAACATATTCATCTATCTGAATTTCATTACCAACAATTTTGCTTGGTACCGGATCCGGTGGATATTTTCCACATGAGCCGCTGATTGCATCAAGGTTATTTAAATCCCAGGTAGTTCCGCAGGAGTTGCAAATTAAATTGCTTCCCTGAATGTGAAAATCTTTTGAATCGCACGGCTCGCATAAGCTTATAGCTGTTACTACCTTGCCGTCCTCTGTAATAAAAGCCAGCAGCGGTATGGATGAATTCGTTCCCTGGTAATCAAATTTTACGAATTTTTTTTCTTTCACCACATCGAGAGGTAATATGATTTTCCCATCACGTGCAAAGGCAATTGAATAGAAATGATCAAACCTGGTAAGAGGATAATTTACAGCATCTGTAATTTTAGGCTGCTGTTTAATTACCACTTCTTCTTTTGAGGGCTTTGCATTTATATAAAAAATTATTGCGCTAACAAATAAAACTATTACACCAGCAGTTATAATACCTTTCTTATTCCTGATATTTTTTTGATTAAGAACCCTTTCTCTCTTAGAATTGCTGCCGTTGTGATTTGCAGTTGGTCCTTCTGTAATTTTATAACCGCAGGAAGGACAAAATTTTATTTTCCCATTGATTTTTTTACCACATTGAGGGCAGTAATTTATTTCTGACATGTCATCACCTTTCTTATATTTTCTTTCCACCGTATTTAGTATTTACCAGTTCTATAATCTCACTTATGGTATATTTATTCGCATTAATCTTTTCATCAATAAATCTTTTGATTACCATAGCTCCATTTGGATGAGTGCAAGTGCAATCGCGCAGCTCATCTTTGTTGCATTGTCCGCAAGGGCAGTTAAAAGCAGAATAGATTGTGTATCTGTCTGATATTGTAGCCTTGTTAGTAATTAAAGCCGGAGTTTTTGAAATAATATCTTTATTTATTTCCAGAGGATTAGAATTCCAAATTTTTGAAGCTTCAACATTATATGTGGAAGCAAATTCTGCTTTCAACCAGCCATATTTGTTTGCAACTGCTACAACAATATCATCGGGCTTTTGATTCTGCTCCAGGTAGTCACGGATAAACTGACGTTCCTCGACTGCACGACCACAAGAACAAACTTCAAGCGATTCTTCATTACAGGTTCCACAGGAGCAGACAAATTTTGAAGCTATCTCAAATACCTTTGCCTCAACAACAGGATTGCTGCTTTTTATTTCTACCGGGACATCTTTTGTTTGTGGACGGAATATTAAATCAAATGAAGTTGCTATAATAACAGAACCTATTACAACTCCAACAGTTATCCATAATAATTTCAAATTTTTTATACTGTATGTTTTTCTTGCTTTCTTTCTTTCCCGGGTCCGGGATGTTTCATTAAAGCTGTTCTTTGCTTCCCGGCGAAACTGTTTTTTGCTTTTTCGTTTTTTACCGGTGTAGGAATTAGGTTTATTTTGTACAGTGAAGTTTTTTCTATGTTCAGAACTTTGACTTAATTGATGACCGCAGGAAATACAAAACTTATTATCTTCATTATTTTCTGCGCCACAATTAGAACAATTATTTCCGGAAGTACTTTCTGTTTCTATTAATTCCTCACCACAGTTAATACAGAATTTATTCTCTTCTTTATTATTAGTTCCACAAGTATTACAAATCATTTTTCTAATCTCCCGACCTCACCCCCGACCCCTCTCCTTAGTAAGGAGAGGGGAGGGATGGAAAGGTTTATTCCTTTACTTTGAAATTGTGTTTAACAAGGTTTTCTTTTGCTTTTTCGATAGTAACTTCTTTTAGGTTCATTCCGCAAAGTGGACATTCACCAGCTTCATCAGAAATAACATTCCAGTCCATCATATCCTGGAAGACCTTACCATCTTTGTTTTTGTCTATAGCTTTAAGATCAATTTCACCTTCTCTTACCCAGGATTCTTTATTCGTTTTGCTGGAATCCATCTTCATATTTTTATGGTCTTTCATATCAATATGTTTATGACTGGATTTAGAGCTGTCCATAGTCATATGGTCTTGACTTTCTTTTTTCATTTCCATTTTATGTCCTTCCATTTTTTCCATTGCTCTAACTTCCTGGGCAAAAGAAATTGAAATGAAAGAAGCGAAGATTGTTATTGCAAAGATTTTTGTTAGTTGTTTCATTATAGGTTCCTTTTTATTTATACATTTATCTGATACTATTCCTTTTAAATATTATAGTGCTTCAGTGCCGTGTTGTTTTGTACGGATGCTTATTGAATCAGCTATATCGGAAATAAATATTTTTCCGTCACCTTTTCTTCCAGTATGGGCTTTCTCCAGAATTACACTGACAAATTTTTCAAGTTCATCATCTTCACAGACGAGCTCGATCTTAACACTGCTGCAATACTTTTCGCAGTATTCAATTGATAATTGTGTGTGTTCCGGGTCTGCCCAGCCGCCGAGAGTTGATACGTCTATTACAGTCATTCCCTTCACTCCGGCTTGTTCAAGTGCAGATATGACTCTATCTATCATTCCGGGTCTTACGTATGCTTTTATTTCTTTCATTGTTTTTCCTTTATAATTATTTGCAGCAATCTTTTCCTTGGGAAGCTTTTTTGAATTTTCTTACGCCAAAAAAAATAAATAGACCTATCACACCAGTTAAAACAAGATATTCCATTTATGCATCCTTTCGATTTATTTTATCTTCATAAGCTTTTGGATTTTTTAGAAATGCTTCATCGCAACCTTCACAGCAGAATCCGATTAACACGTTATTAAAAATTATGAACGGCACTTCTTCATTTACTTTTAAATTTTCTACCGGACAGTTTTCATTAATTGGCTTCAAAGCATTTCTTTCTAAAGTGTTTACTGAAATTATTTTTTCATCATTGTCCAGAGGATTTTCTTTGGTTTGCGCAGTATTTAAAGAAGCAAACAACAAAGCCATTATTGATAAAGCTATTACTTTCATTTTATTTCTCCTTAATTAATAGCGGGATTTAGTTGTTCCTGATTCTTCCACATCTTTTTGACCTCACGTCTTTTGAGTGCATAAAAAATTGCCGGATAAACCGTTAATTCCATTATAAAACTTGTTAAGATTCCGCCAACCATTGGGGCAGCAATTCTTTTCATGGTATCTGAGCCGACTCCTGCACCTATTAAGATTGGCAGAAGACCGAGCATAGTTGTCATTACAGTCATCATTTTGGGACGAACTCTTTTTACTGCACCTTCAAAAATTGATTCTTTCAGATCTGCCATAGTTTTTAATAACCCATTTTTCTTGAATTTTTCATAAGATATATCAAGATAAAGTAGCATCACTACACCCGTTTCGGCATCAACACCAAGCAGCGCAATTATACCTACCCATACTGCCACACTTAAATTGAATCCTGCTAGATATAAGAACCAAACAGCACCTACCATTGAGAAAGGAAGTGCAAGAAGAACGATTCCAGTTTTAATCATTGATTTGGTATTCATATACAGCAGTACAATTACGATGAGTAGTGTTAACGGAATAACCATAGAAAGATGTTTTGAAGCCCTTTCCATATATTCATACTGACCGCTCCATTTGATTGAATATCCCGGAGGCAAAGTAACATGTTTGTCAATGGCATCTTTTGCGGCTTGTATGTATGTTCCTATATCAGATGTTTCAAGGTCAACAAACACCCAGGTGTTGGGTCTTGCATTTTCTGATTTGATCATCGGCGGACCCTTAACAATTTCAATTTCCCCAAGTTCTTCAAGAGGTATATTCCCCCCTGATGTTAATGGAACCAGTACTCTTTTAAGTGACTCGATATTTTCTCTGTAATCTCTTTGATATCTTAAATTAACAGGATAGCGTTCAAGCCCTTCAACTGTTTTTGTAATATTCATCCCTCCGACTGCAGACATAAATACATCTTGCACATCCTGAATATTCAATCCGTATCTTGCAATTGCATCTCTGTCAATTCTAAAATCAACATAGTTTCCACCAACAGATCTTTCTGCATAAGCCGAGCGGGTGCCGGGAACAGTCTTTGCTACTTCTTCAATTTGTTTACCTAGATCTTGCAGCACATTTAAATCAGGTCCGGCGATTTTAATTCCTACGGGAGTTTTGATCCCTGTCGATAGCATATCAATTCTTGTTTTGATAGGCATTGTCCAAGCATTTGTTAAACCAGAAATTTGAACTGCATTATTTAATTCTTCAATTAATTTATCCGGTGTCATTCCTTCCCGCCATTGATCTTGTGGTTTAAGCTGAATGGTTGTTTCAATCATTGTTAGAGGAGCCGGATCGGTTGCGGTTTCGGCACGACCTATTTTACCAAAAACAGTTTCAACTTCCGGAAAGGATTTAATAATCTTATCAGTTTGTTGTAATATTTCTCTGGCTTTAGTAATTGAAATACCCGGAAGAGTGGTTGGCATATAAAGAAGATCTCCTTCATATAGAGGGGGCATAAATTCAGAACCGAGTTTCGAGAAAGGAATTACGGTTACAAGAATAATTACAAGAGCGCCTCCCATCACCCAATATCTTCTCCTCATTACAAAATCAACGACTGGATGATACAGCTTAACCAGAAATTTTGTTATGGGATTTTCGTTTTCTTTTCTCATCCTTCCACGGACAAAGTAGCCTAAAAGAACCGGCACTATAGTAACTGCAAGAATTGCCGCGGCACCCATTGCATAAGTTTTAGTGAATGCTAATGGTTTGAATAATCTTCCTTCCTGCTGCTCAAGAGTAAACACAGGAAGAAATGATACCGTTATTACAAGAAGTGAATAGAAAATTGAAGGACCAACTTCTTTTGCTGATTCAAGAATAATTTGCCAATGCTGCCGTTGTTTATCTTTGGGTTTGTCTTGTTCTTCAGACATATGCGAGGCAGCGTTTTCCACCAATACTATTGAAGCATCCACCATCGCTCCGATGGCAATTGCGATTCCTCCGAGAGACATAATGTTTGCATTAATTCCCTGAAGCTTCATAATTAAAAATGAAACCAAAACTGCAGTTGGAAGTGTGAAGATTGCAACAAGTGAGCTTCTTACGTGAAGTAAGAACGCAATAATTACAAGAGCTACAATTATTGTTTCTTCGGTGAGTTTATCTTTCAGATTATCAATTGCACTCTCAATCAAAGTTGAACGATCATAAGCTGGAAGAATTTTAATGTCTTCCGGCATTGATTTTTTTAACTCCTCAAGTCTTTCTTTTACTCTATCAATAACAGCAAGAGCATTTTCACCGAATCGAATAATAATGATACCACCAACAGTTTCTCCTTCTCCATTCCATTCAGCAAGTCCTCTTCTTAGTTCCGGCCCTATTGTAACATTTGCAACATCGGATAAATAAACTGGAGAGCCGGTACTCGGCGAAACTCCAATGGAAACATTTTTAAGATCGCCCTCACTTTTTATGTAACCTAGCCCGCGAACCATATATTCCATTTCGCCCATTTCCATTAGGCGTCCGCCAACATCATTGTTGCTTCTCTGGATAGCCATTTTAACTTTTTGTAGCGGAATATTATATGATGCAAGTTTAGTCGGGTCAATATTTACCTGGTATTGCTTTACGAAACCACCAATGCTTGCTACTTCAGCCACTCCTGAAAGGGAGGTGAGTTCATACTTTAAGAAGAAATCCTGAATTGAACGTAGCTCCTGAAGATCTCTTTTATCTGATTGAAGCACATATTGATAAACCCATCCCAATCCAGTAGCATCAGGTCCAAGCTGTGGGCTGACACCATCCGGCAAAGCACCTTTTAAGCCGCTAAGATATTCTAGAACTCTGCTTCGTGCCCAGTATATATCTGTTCCGTCTTCAAATATTATATACACCATTGAGTAGCCAAACATTGAATAACCACGAACATCTTTGGCGTAAGGAACAGAAAGCATTTTGGTAGTAAGAGGATATGTTACCTGGTCTTCAACTATGCGTGGGCCTTGTCCAGGGTATTCTGTTAAAATTATTACCTGTACATCACTTAGATCAGGAAGTGCATCAATTGGTGTATTGACAACAGCCCAGATTCCCGCAAAAATTAAGGCAGAGGTCAATATTATAACCATCACTTTATTATTTATTGACCATTCAATTAGCTTGGCAATTAAACTATCTTTATTTCCGCTACCAGTTACCATTTATAAACTCCAGTTTCATTTATTTTACCTTAAATCCATTTTCAATTAAATTTTTCTTTGCTTCATCAAGAGTAACTTCCTGAAGAATCATATTACAGATTGGGCATCTGCCAGGTTCATCGGAGATAACATTCCAATCCATAAAATCCTGAAAGACTTTTCCATCTTTATTTTTATCAATTGATTTTAAATCAATCACACTTGTTCTAATTAACGGAGAAGAATGTTCGTGTTCTGAGTGAGAATCCATATCATTATTCATTTCCCTATCACTTTGTTCCGGCATATCCATTTCCCCTTTATCACCAGACATTGTATCGTGGTTGTGTTCAGGTATTTCTTCTTTTTCAGGTGTTTTCAGTTTATCATCACCTTTAAACTGGCTGACTGCTGCTCTTAGATTGCTTTCAGAATCAATTAAGAATTGAGCTGATGTTACTATCTTACTTCCTTCAGATAATCCACTTATAACTTGATAATATCCATCTGAATAATTACCTAGAGTAATTTCCTGCGGTTTGAATTTCCCTTCTCCCAATGCGAGAATTATTATATCCTTTCTTCCGCTTCTTATTACAGCATTTTCGGGAATAACAGGTTTAACTCCTAAATCTTTTCCTTTAATAACTACATTTGCAAACATTGAAGGTTTTAGTTCGCCTTTAGCATTGGGAATATCTATTCTTATCTTTGCTGTCCTTGTTTTAGATTCAAGTGTAGGATAAATGAATGAAACTCTTCCTTCATAAGTTTTACCAGGGAAATAATTGAATCTGATTTCAGCTTTTGAGCCTTCGCTTATTTTGGATAATTCATATTCATATATATCAGCCATTAACCAAAGGTTAGAAAGATTGGCGATCTTAAGAAGCGGCATTCCTGCCATTATTTTTTGCCCATCAAGAATATTTTTTTCTAAAACAGTTCCATTACTTTGTGCATAAAGAGTAACATAAGTCTTTACTTCTTTGGTCTCTTTTAATTTTTCAATATCGCTTTCCGGTATTTCCAGAAGCTTGAGTTTCCGGATAGCATTCTTTAAAAGCTCATCGCCGCTTTCACGAACCTCATCAAAGCTAGTCTTATTCACCGCCTTCTGATAATTGAGTGCAGTAATCAATTCTTGCTGGGCGGCGACGAGTTCAGGGGAGTAAATATCCATCAGCTTCTGACCTATGGCAACAGGCTGCCCTGTATAGTTTATATAAAGATTTTCAACCCATCCGTTAACTCTTGTTGTAACTATATATTCTGTTTTTTCATTAGTGGTTAAAACACCATTAGTAATAACTTCTGATGAAAGAGCTTTCTTTTCTACCAAAGCGGTTTTAACATTCATATTCTGGACAACAACAGGATCAATTGAAACTATACCGGAACCGTTTGCTTCATCATCATAAACCGGAACAAGGTCCATACCCATTTTTGATTTTCCGGGTGCATCATAAATCTCATTCGGGTCCATTGGTGCTCGCCAGTAAAGAATTTTTCTTTCACCGGTATTTGATGCTGTCCCCGTTCCTTTTTTAGGAACTAACTTCATTCCGCATATCGGGCAGTTACCCGGTTCGTCTGAAATTACATCGGGATGCATTCCGCAAGTGTAAAGCTGCTTTACGCTGGTGTTTGTTGAATTATCTTCACCACCTGAGCCTATTATAAAATATAATCCTGCGGCTGTTATTATTATCGAAAGTCCAATTATTATTATGCTTTTCTTTTTCACTTTTATTGCTCCTGTTAGAATTCTGTTCCTGTTAAAAATTCAAGTTCATTAATTTCTTTTAGATATTCTGATTTTAACCTGTAAAGATTAGTCTCTACCTGGTATAATTTATTTTGTGCATCCACAACATTTATAAAATCAATTTGTGCCACCTGGTAACTTGAAAGAGATGCAGAATAAGTCTGCTGTGCCTGGGGAAGCAAAGCTTCTTCAATCAGCTTTATTCTTACCTGCAGAGTGTTAAGCTTTGCAATTGATGAACCAAAAATTCCATTCAGCATTTGTAAAGATGTTAGATACTGTTCTTCATACATATTCTGTATTGCTTCTGCTTCTTCAACTTTAGCTGTAACTTTTCCGCCATAGTTGAGAGGAATTGATAAACCTATCATTACAGAAAAGAAATCATCGAGCGATGTATTTGTTCTTTCAATTTTATCTCTGAAAGAATATTGAAGTGACAAATTGAAATTCGGATAGTAATCATACCTTGCAAGATCTTCCATCAGCACAGCTTTCTGTTTTGCAAGTTGAATTCCTTCCAGAAATGGTCTGTATGATTTAGCGAGCGAATCGAGCTTACCCTGGGTAATACTTAAATATTCGATTGAGGGAAGGTTGTTTGTATATACGTATGATTGTGCACCTTTCAAAAGCTGCGCATTTATCATTGAAACGATAGATTTTTCCTTGCTTTTTAACTCTTCAATTCTATCAGTAATGTTTGTTATTTCCAGTTCAACTTTTAATAGGTTTTGCTGGCTTGCTTTTGAGACCGAATAATTTGCTCTAACAACTTCAGCAATATCTTTTAACAGTACTTTACTTTCGTTAGCAACATCAATTGCTTTTCTAACGAAAACCAACTCCCAATAATTCTGTGAGATAATCTTTTTGATTTCATTTTCTGAATCCGAGATTTCTTTAGTAACAATTTCAGCATCTTTTTCAGCTACATCCGCAACTGAACCAAGCTTGCCAGGAAAAGGAAATGCCTGGCTTAAGCCGACTATTTTCCCTGTCATCGGTTCTTGTGTAAATGAAAAGGAATTGGTTGGTAAGTTCATCAAACCAAGTGTAAGCATCGGATCAGGCAGATTTGAATTTATTTCGATTCTACTTTCAGAAGCGTTATACTTTTCGTTTAACATTTTGATTTTGGGGCTAACCTGAAGTGCCTGGTTTATTAAAGAATCGAGAGAACTATCATTTGTTTGTGAATAGGAAGAAATAATTCCTGCAAAAAGAAAAAACAATACAAGAGACTTCATCATATAAATATTCCTAATTATCTTTTTTTATCCTTAAAAATTTTTAGAAAGGTTACGATTAACCCGGTTGTTAAAACCAGGTAACCTAAAATCCATATCAAACCATTTTCAAACATTTTTATATCATTATTTTTCATTATTTGAATTACCCAATGAAAGTTAAATGCCAAAGAAAAAAGCTTTATTATTGAAAGAAAAAAGAATATTTGTCTTGGATTTATAAGGTTAGCTTTTAAGGAGTTTAAATATTTTTAAAGTTCTTAAAAAGAAAAATGGATTTTTAGTTTTGAGAATATCTTATTATCAAATTGTTTAATGAAAAAAAATTATATTAGTTTTTAAAACTTTCATCTAATGATTTAATGAATTAAAGAGGAGTTATATGCATAATCACTCTCTTCATCTCTGGCAGCATGATCACGTCTTCGGGCAGGATCAAATTAAAACCGGCGAAAGAAAAACTATGCTGGTAATCGCTATTACTGTAACAATGATGGTCATTGAAATAGGTGCCGGCATTTTATATGGTTCGATGGCTTTGCTTGCAGATGGACTTCATATGGGATCTCATTCTGCTGCACTTGGAATTACCGCTTTTGCATATTGGTATGCACGTAAACATGCCAGCGACAAATCATTTACTTTTGGTACAGGTAAAGTTAATGCCCTGGCTGGTTTCAGCAGTGCTATTCTACTTGTATTTTTTGCATTAGTAATGGCGTGGGAAAGCATTAACAGGTTTTTCAACCCGGTAGAAATTATTTTTGATCAGGCAATTGCAGTTGCTGTAATTGGATTAATTGTAAATGCAGTAAGTGTTTTTATACTGGGAGAATCTAAGCACGAAGAAGTCGAACACCATCACCATCACACCTACCACGATCACAATTTACGTTCTGCCTATCTTCACGTGCTTGCAGATGCATTGACTTCAGTGCTTGCTATTTTTGCACTTTCTGCCGGAAAGTTTTTTGGTTTCGGATGGATGGATCCGATGACGGGCATAGTGGGTGCAATTTTAGTTTCAAAATGGTCGTGGGGTTTGCTTAGAGATACAAGCCGGACTCTGCTTGATAAAGAAGTTTCAAGAGAGATTCAGAATAAGATAAAAGAAGCAATAGAACAAAAGGATGATAATAAAGTTGCTGATCTGCATCTCTGGTGTATCGGTCCCGGAATTTATTCTGCTGCCATTTCGGTTGTTACAGAGAATCCAAAATCACCGGATTATTATAAAGAATTACTGCCTGAAGTTGGGATTGTTCATACGACTTTTGAAGTGCATAGGTGTGAGCATTAGAAATTATTGGGAGTTCTCAAACGGCGACAGCTTATAATTCTCAATTTTGCTGTAAAGAGTTGGCAGAGAGATTCCCAAAATTTTATGTGCCTTGTTTTTATCCCACTGAACGGCATCGAGCACTTTTTTGATATGGTTCTTTTCACTTTCCGCAAGCGTGATAAATTGAGCTTCATCTTTTTTAATTTCCCCTGGTTCAGGTTTTCTCAACAGAATATTTTCTTTATTCAGAATATCATCACTTGAAAGAACAACTGCCTGCATTAAAGTATTTTCCAATTCCCTTACATTACCTACCCAGTAATGATTCTTAAGCATATCCATTACATCTTCAGGTACTTTAGAAACATTTTTATGGAGTTCGTTATTAATCTTTGCAAGGAAATGACTTACCAAAAACGGCACATCCTCTAATCGTTCACGAAGTGGCGGAAGGTTAATTGATACTACCTTTAACCTGAAATACAAATCTTCTCTGAATTTTCCCTCACGCACAAGCTGATTTAAATCTTTATTTGTGGCTGCAATGATCCGGGCTTTCATTGGAATAAAAGTTTCACCTCCAACACGCTCAAATTCTTTTTGCTGTAAAACTCTTAACAACTGCACCTGAAGATTCGGAGATATTTCAGAAATTTCATCAAGAAAAATTGTTCCTTCACCTGCAAGTTCAAATTTACCTTTCTTATCACGTATTGAACCGGTGAATGCTCCTTTTACGTGACCGAACAATTCACTTTCGAGAAGAGATTCAGTTAAAGCTGTGCAGTTTACCGGAACGAAAGGTTTATCTTTAGTAATGCCGCTGTAATGAATTGCCCTTGCGACAAGTTCTTTCCCGGTACCGCTTTCACCTTCGATAAGAACAGTTACACGGCTTGTTGTAGTTTGCCCTATCTTTTTATAGACATCTTTCATAACAGGGGCTTTGCCTATAAGAGTATTCTCTGATTGATATTCCTCCGTTTCAACAGAAATAAATGAAGCGAGCTGCTCGCTCATCTTTTTATTTTCCAGTGCACGGTTTATTGTAATTTTCAGCTTATCAATCTCTAAGGGTTTTTCAATATAATCGTAAGCACCCTGCTGCATTGCTTTAACTGTACTGCTCATATCATCAAAAGCAGTTATCATAATGACGTGAGTGTGAGTATCAATTTCTTTTATTTTTTTTAATACTTCAAATCCATCTGCCTTTGGCATTTTGATATCAGTTACAACTAAATCCGGAATTTCCTTTTGTGCAATTTCAATTCCTTCCGAACCATTAGAAGCTGAATAGACGTTAAAGTTTAATTTCTTTAAATAGTTTGTTAAGGTTTTCCTAATTGATTCATCGTCATCAATAACAAGTATTTTATAACTATTATTTTCTGTCTTCATATCATTGCTCATATTGACTTTTCTGTAAATCTTTTTCCTGATTATTTAATTCATTAAGAGGGAGAATTATTTCAAATACAGTTTCACCTTGTTTTGATGAAGCCAAATCGATTTTTCCTTTATGCTGCTCAATAATTTTTTGTGCTACTGATAAACCAAGCCCAGTGCCTGAAGATTTAGTGGTGAAAAATGGTTCGAATACTTTGATATCATTGTTTATTCCGCTTCCGGTATCAGTTATTAAAATTTTAATTTGATTTTTATTTTCATCAACCTGTGAAGTTAATTTTATCTCACCGTCGCTGCCAATTGCCTCAATAGAATTATCAATTAAATTTAAGAATACCTGAGTTAGTTTATCCATATCTGCCGTTAGACTAACTTTATCTGAATTATTAATTAATGAAATGTTTTTATCCTTTAATTTATTATAAAGCTGATTCTTAATTGTCTCTACCAAATCAAATAAATGAAATTCCGAAAAATCTAATTCCATTTGCCTGGAGAATTGCAAAACATCTTTAACTAAACTATTTAACCTGTTAATTTCAGTCTGAATAATTGCTAGATTTTCCTTTTCATCTGCGTTTAATTTTAGATCTTCTGCGATTATATCTGTATTCATTTTAATTGAAGTTAAAGGAGTTTTAATTTCGTGGGCAAGAACCGCAGCCATTTTACCTAGAGCCGCAAGCTTCTCAGATTTGAGCAATTGTTCTTCCAGCTTTTTTTGTTCTGTTATATCTACCTCGATAAATAAATATCCTTTGAATTTATTTCCGGTTGTTGAAGGAGTGACATATATTAAAAGAATTTTATCATCGTAAGTCAATTCCCCTCTGAATTTTGAGTACAATTGAAGTTCATTTTTGATCATACTGAAATATTCATTAAGATCACCTGTAAATTGAACATCCATTAAATATTCATTTATTACTTCATTCCTGTCTGTTTTTACTATTTGGCAAAACTGGTGATTGGCTTCAATTATCCTGAAATCTTCACTAACGATAGCGATTGCGGCAGAAGATTCTTCAAAGGCATTAAGCAGCAAAGAAATCCTCTCTTCTTTATTCTTCAATTCAGAAGAATTATTTTTTAATGTGTCCGACATATTATTAAAAGCTTCCGTTAATTCACCGAACTCATCATTAGAAGAGAACTCAATTTTAATACCATAATTTCCATCCTCTATCTCGTGAGCTTTATTCTTTAATATCTTTAAAGGATTAGAAATGATTTTTACAATTACAAAAGCTATAATTATCGCGACAATTAAACCCCCAAATACGCTGATAGAAAATAATCTGTATAGCTCACGGTTACTTTCCGGCTGAAAAATAAATCTCATTAAAGGAACCTGCACCAGCAAAATTATTATAGGAACGAGCACAAGAGCACTAAGTATAATTTTTTTTGTTATACTGAAATTATGAATTCTTTGCATTGAAGCCCTGAACATATCATACCTGTTTACAGCTACAGTTGTAAAAAGAATAACACCGGCTAAAAATGAAAGTGGGCTGATTTCTACTAAGTAATAAAATCCAAGATACCAGGGAAGGAATATTCCAAATATAAAAGAAGCAAGATTTGTAATTATCAGACCGAGGAAAAGCATAAAAATTTGTTTACGCTGGGCAGAATCTCCTTCTTTATAATACTTGCTGATAAGCCAGTAAAAGTTAAGAGCAATTAAAAACGCATACCATAAAAGAAATACAGGATAAACAGTAGAATATTTAACAGTGAATGAAGATCCGTGTGCGTGTGATTCCTCGATGAAATAACCGCTCCATAAAAAACCTAGAAGGATAACCGAAGGGATTATTATCAATAAACTTCTGAAGATTCCAATTTTGTGAGGTTCGGGAAAGTTCCACGTAAAAAAAGTAACTGTAACTATAATCATCAATAGAAATGAATGGCATGATTTATCCAGTATTGTAACATTCGATGAATGCATTATCAAAAAATGAAAGGCGTGAGATATTAGATAACCAATCACGAGAAGCAAAATCAGAATGAACAAGCGACTCTTTATTGATTCGCGGTTTCTTGAGTATATAATTATTATTAATCCAATAGCAGCGAGAAGAGTAGATGCCAGAAAAATAGTCTGGGTCAAATCAAGATCAAAGATTGAATGCGTAAGTATAATTGTCAAACCTGCCTTGCCGGCAGGCAGGCTGGTTAACTGCTTAATTGCTGTAATCATTATTAAAAATCTTAAATATTTTTAAACTTCTTAAAACTTTTTCCTATCGAATATCAGTTTATCATTTTTTTAGCCACTTTGATTAGGGGCACACATCTTGCCTTTTTCTTAAATGAGTATTATTAAAATAAAACATTACGGTGCAAAAGTGAATAACAAAAACAATTCTTTGAGGGATCCGGTTTGCGGCAAAAAGATTAATCCAAACAAGGCTTTCGCAAAAGTAAAATATGGAAAAGAAACATATTACCTTTGCTGCCCGCTTTGCCAGTCAGAATTTGAGAAGGACCCCAAAAAATTTATTAACAATTTTAGTAAATGATACGGAGATTATTAGCTATGAAAAAATTAGAACCATATCCAATAGCAAGTGCATTGTTCTATATCTTTACCATTTTATATGTAGTGTGCATTGGCGTAAAGCTTATTCTTGGAAGTCTGGGAATTGATGGCTTCTGGCATATGCATAAAATATGGGAGATAATTCTGCCGTGGTTCGGTGGATTAGATTCGTTGAGTATAGTAATCGGTTTGCTGGAAGTTTCTCTTGGCTCGTATTTAATTGGTTATATAGTCGTTCCTGCTTATAATTTTTTAACAAGGAATAAAGTAAGCGAGCATAAGATAGATATAAAACCAATTATTGTCAGGTTTAAGACTTTGTTCTTAACCTTTGCCGTTTATGTTTCGATACTTTTCACTCTTTGCTTAGTATATGATTTAATTGTTCCCGTCGAATATCAAATGCTTGGCTTATGGAAGCTGCTTATTCCAGGCTTTACAGGATTAAATTTTGTCAGCTATCTGATTGGGCTTGGTGTTATTCTTATTTACAGCGCATATACAGCTTTTATCTTTTCTAAAACTCTCAACTTTTTTGAAAAATCAGAATTAAAAAAATCTGAGAAAAAACCTATTCTCCAAATAGATTCTTCGACTGAAGTGTTAAAAGGGAAAAAGTATGATGAAAAATATTTTGGGGTTGCAACGGGAGTTTTTGCAGCCGCTATTTTTATCCTTGCAGCAATAAAAATGATTTTTAACGGCGAAGATTTTTCTACTCTTATCAAGCCACTTATCCCTTTCTTCAATTCTGCGAATGCAATAAATATAATTGGTGGAATTGCCGTTTCATTTTTATGGGGATGGTTGATCGGATATTTCTTTATGATTTTTTATCACTGGTTTGATAAGAAGTTTAATCCTAAGCAAACAAAAGCTTAAGGATCACCCAAATGACTAAAAATCTCAAACCATACGCAATAATTTTTCTTCTATCACTCTCAACGTTAAGCTTTGAGATTATACTTGCAAGAATATTTTCTTATGTGCTTGCGTATCATTTTGTCTTCATCATAATTGCATTTGCAATACTTGCCCTTGCTTTAGGACAGCTTTATGCTTCCCGGTTGGCTGCAAGAGACTCTGTATCATACGCAAAGTATTTTATAATTCTTCAATTGCTGTTTCCGGTAAGTATTGCTGCAATTTTTATTTTACCTTCTATTGAAAGCATTGGCAGCGGTTCGGTTGGCTTAATTTTATACATTCTTCTAGCAAGTGTTACATTCTTTTTGGTCGGAATTATTACTGCTTCCATATTTCAATCCAACGGCGATAAAAGCAGAACACTTTATGCACTCGATTTGATTGGAGCGGCAGCGGGTTCTTTACTTGGATTATTTTTACTGAACACATTTAGCATTGTTCAATCTCTTGCATTAATTCTGATTGTCTTTTCTATTGCTTCATTTATTTCCATTCCACTTGCTAAAAGCAAAGGATTTGCCATTACAACAGCTTCTGTTGTGCTTGTATCTCTTTATCTGATTTTTTTAACTCCAAACATTGATATAAGTATAGCAAAATCGTCCGATAAAGATTTATTGCGGTTAAAAGGTAATCCATCCGTTAAAACAACTACTGTCGAAAGCAAATGGAATTCATTTGGAAGAACCGACTTAGTAGAATTTCTATCTCCGGATTCTACGACTTCAATGTCTATGTTTATTGATGGGGCTGCAGGAACACAAGTTGTAAGCATTTCTGAATTAGAAAAAGATGAGAAAAAATTATTTCATACCTTGATGCATTCAAATATGTTTTTTGAATTTAATTTTTTAAAAGATTCTGAAAAAGATTCTGCTTTAATTATTGGTCCCGGCGGCGGTATTGATATTGCCGCTGCTTATTTTGGAAAAACAAAGCAGATAGATGCTGTAGAAGTTAATCCAACCTTTGTTGAATTTATGAAGAAGTACAACAAATCTACATTTTCTGGAAAACCTAACATCAATGTAATTGTTGGTGAAGGAAGGAACTTTGTGAGGAATTCCAGAAACAAACCTGCCTACCGGACAGGCAGGTATGATTTAATATTTCTTACAATTCCAATAACAAAAGGGGGGCGTTCAACAGATTTTGTAAATCTAACAGAGAATTATTTATTCACTGAGGAAGCATTAGAAGATTATCTACATATACTAACCGCCGAAGGAAGAATAGTTTTCACTACACACAACAGAGAAGAAACTTACAAGATTGTTTCAAACTATCTGGATTTACAAAACAAATCCGGAATAAGTAATTCCGAAGCTTCCAAATACTTTTACGTTGCAGACCAGGGAATGATGCCCTTGCTCGTAATTAAGAAAACACCTTTCACTAAAAATGAAATAGAGCAAAGACATTTTATTTCACATCAAGCCGGATTTGACAGAGGTGTTTCGTTCTTTCCTTTTGTAGAGCAAATTGAGATTGATACAGTTGTACAAGGCCAGAAAATTGAGTGGAATATGTTTGATAATGTTTTGCACGATGTTTCAAACAACAAATACGATTTTCACGAACTAACAAGAAAAGCCTCTATAAATCTTCACCCGGTTACAGATAACTCTCCATTCTTTTTCAATTACGAATTAGGGCTGCCTGATAATTTGAATGTTCTAATTTTTGCAGGAATTACTTTATTGTTTTTATCAGTTTATATGTTCAAAAAAAAATGGGGAATGAGCATCAATACTCATAAGGAAAATGAACTTAGCAGGAAAAATTTAAGAACCTTAACCATTGTAGCTTTTCTATTAGGCTTTACTTACATACTTAGTGAATCATATCTCTTCCAGGCGTTGAATATTCAATTGAACAATCCATTAAAATCTTTTTCACTGCTGCTGTTTGCATTTCTACTAGGGAATGGAATCGGCAGCTATCTTTCAAACTTTATTAAGAAAGAACGTATCAGGCTGATAGGCTCAAGTGTTATAAGCATAATATTAATTCTTGCTGTAAATGCTTTTTTAATATTGCCCAATTTAGAAGCAGGGGTACCTGAATTTTATCTGTTTATTCTTGTCTTTTTTCCGGCAATAATAATCGGCATTCCCTTTCCTTTGCTGTTAGCAGAGATGAACGAACATAGAATTAAAAATGGAATTGCTTTACTGTTAAGTATTTCAGGGATAGCAGGCTTTATCGGTTCAATTTTTACAATTTCAATTGCAATACTATCGGGATATAGTTTTGTGCTTTATGCTGCAGTTTCTTTATATATAATTTTGATAGTAACATTAACAGCAAAAAAAATGATGCAGCAACAAAATTAGCATACACCTTTATAAACTATGGGAAAACTTCTCTCTCTTAAAATATTTAACAAAATTTAAATTCTTTAAAAATTAAAATGGGGAATCTTTTACTATTCTTAAAAATTCAAACATTTCTTTTGGCTCGTCTTTTGGAAATAATCAATCTAATCAAGAAAGGAGACTTAAAATGCTTTGGATAATATTAGCAATAGTAGTGGGGCTTGGAGCTTATGTTTATTTTAATTCAAGAAAACCAAAACCGCAGCCAATATCAAATAATCATAATCATCCTAATCATAAAGAAAGCCATAGTCATAAAAGCGGGCACGGCTGCTGTAAATAATTTATGTATTGTAATAGATATGAGATCATTTATTAAGCGAAAAATAATTTAAAGGAGATACGAAATGGAAAGAGGTATTGAACATTCGGGTGCTTGGGCACTTGCACTCATCTTTATTGTAATAGCATCCTGGCTGTTATACAAGTATCTCGCACCCAAAACATGGCGGGAATGGACAAGCGCAGGACTTATACAAGCTTTTATAATTGCATTGTATGCAGAGATGTACGGCTTCCCGCTTACTATTTACTTGCTTGTCCGGTTCTTTGGTTTAGATCGTACTTACCTTAATGCAAATCTCTGGTCAACTCTGGTTGGTGTTGGTGAAACCGGTATGATGATTTCGATGATTGCAGGGTACATACTTCTCTTTGCCGGCTTTGGTATTTTTATTCAGGGGTGGCGGGAGCTTTACAAAGCTCATAAGGAAAACCGGCTGGCAATTGGCGGATTATACTGTATAGTAAGACATCCTCAATATACCGGTTTGTTTATTGCACTATTCGGTGAAGGTGTTGTGCATTGGCCTACATTGTTCTCCGTGGGATTATTTCCAATTATTGTGTTTGCATATTACAAGCTTGCACGCAAGGAAGAACAGAAGACGATTGAGAAGTTTGGGGAGGCATATCTTGAATACAAACGGCAAGTGCCTATGTTCATTCCAATGAAAGGAAAATGGAAGCAGCTTGTTGAGCATTCCAATATATCATTGAATCAAAAACCAATGGAAGAAAAATGAAATTAAAAGAAATAACCTATAAAGACCGTAGCGAATTCTTGAGAGGGTTTGCAACAATTATAAGAAAAAATAATTGTGGACATAAGGATGAAAAGGTAATGTTCCTATCAATAGGGAAGTATTTTGGTTTTGAAAAAGAATTCTGTGAGAATGCAGTAGAACATCTTATGATAAACAAGTATATACCGGAACATCCGGCAGTCTTTTCAACCAAACCTCTGGCTGAATTTTTTGTTAGTGATGTAGCTAAAATAATGCTGCATACAAATTCTATGACTGATGCTTCTAAAGAGTGGCTGCTGAAAACTGCTAAAGCTAATAATGTTGGTTTTAGCCTATCGGAATTTGATTAAAGACAGATTTAAACTAATTAACTGATTACCTAATAAAAAACGAGGCGTATAATGATAGACGATCCTGTTTGCGGAATGGAAATAAAAGATATTTCCAAAGCAGAAAAATTCGAGTACAATGGAAAGACCTACTATTTCTGCAGTGCTCTATGTATGGTTCAATTCCAGAATGATCCCGAAAAGTATATTAAAAAAGATGGCGGAGACGAGCACAAGCATCACCACCATTAAAATAATAGATGGACAATAATTAATTAAAAGAGGTTTGCTATGATAAAGAAAGATTATTCTAAAGACGGGAAAACTTGTAAAGTGACTTTTATACTTCCATCTGATATTGATGCTCAATCAGCTTGTGTATGTGGTGATTTTAATAACTGGGATTTGGAGTCGTCATCTTTACAAAAAGATAAGGATGGAAATCTAAGTGTATTGGTTAAACTTGAGGCAGGAAAGGAATATAAGTTTCGTTATTGTGTTGATAATTCCCGCTGGGAAAATGATCCCAATGCTGATGCACAAATACCTAATCCTTTTGGAAGCGAGGATTCGGTAATAAAAGTTTAATGATATGAAAGAAAAAGCGGTAACAGTGGTTGGTGCCGGTCCGGCTGGCTTTACAGCGGCAATTTCTTTAGCCAGGTCTGGTTATGATGTTAATTTATATGAACAGAACAATGATGTAGGCTTAAGATTTAACGGTGATTTTCAAGGGCTGGAGAATTGGACTGATGAAGAAGATACGTTGAAAATATTAAGCCGGATCGGCATCAAAATTAATTTCTTGTGTCATCCTTATTCAGGAAACGACGGTTTGTTTTACGGACCAAAACTGAAAAAGGTAAAAGTAAAAACTTCACGACCTCTCTTTTATCTTATTGAAAGAGGTTCAAATGATAATTCATTAGACCAGGGGTTGAAAAAACAAGCTGAGGAAATCGGGGTTAATATTCTCTGGGGTCAGAAATTAGATTCTGTTGATAGTCAAACTTCAATAGTTGGCACAGGACCCAAAGCTGCTGATGCAATAGCTAAAGGAATGGTGTTTAAAACATCACTTAAAAATCAATTTATAGGTTTCGTTAATAATAAAATTGCACCAAAAGCTTATGCTTACCTGTTAGTAAACAATGGGAAAGCAACTTTTGCAACCTGTATGTTTGAAGATTTTAAGAATGAAAAGCTATACTATGAAAGATCACTAAGAGTCTTAAAATCTGTAATAGATATTGATATAAATGAGCCAAAAGAATTTGGAGGATTTGTTAACTTCTTTAACGAGCCGGTTCCATCTAAGGATAATAAAATTCTTTACGTTGGTGAGAATGCCGGATTCCAGGATGCACTTTGGGGATTTGGAATCAAGTATGCGATGCTATCCGGTTATCTTGCAGCAAGAAGCATCATTCAGAATAAATCCTACGATGAACTTTGCAAGGCATACCTCTATCCAAAACTTCAAACTTCGTTGGCAAACAGATGGCTGTTCGCACACCTATATAATACAGGATATACCTTTATCCTTAATAAAATGAAATCAATGGATGATGTAATCCTGGCTTTAAGAAAACATTATAATACTTCGATAAGCAAAAAAATAGTTTATCCTTTAGCACAGAGATGGTATAAAACAAGACTGATAGACAA
>JAANMU010000614.1_pt1 | contig 41218 bp, 35 predicted proteins | sample 7279701 | NCBI WGS metagenome assembly JAANMU01 (sample SAMN14094539, study PRJNA606508) | bioreactor metagenome | isolation source: A lab-scale SPAN reactor treating ammonium-rich wastewater day 57 | place: Ireland: Galway | collected 2017-03-13
AGATTCCAGTGCGTCTCCGCCTGACCGAGGCCGGCCGACAGAAGCAAACCGCAAACGGCCGCGGCCAAAGTGGGAGGGACGGTATTCGCGAAACGCCGCGAGAGCCGCGCTTGACCCGCATTCGATTGAAGTGTTACGCTCACGGCGATGAGTATTACCAACCGCGCCAGTGTTACACAACCTCATTTTCGTGTGCCGGGCGCCCGGTCGGCCGGACCGCACGCGCACTCGGATCCGCGCATCGCGTTCTTCAATCATCACGCGCCCACCTGGGAGAAAAACGGCGAAGACACCGCGCAGGTGTTGCAGCGGCTGGAGTCACTGCGCCCGCGGCTGGGCCTGCAATCCGGCCAGGACCTGCTCGAGCTCGGTTGCGGCACCGGCCGGCTGACCCAGTGGCTGTCGGATTGTGTCCGGCCCGGCCAGGTCATCGCGGCGGATTTTTCCCCGGAGATGCTGGCCCAGGCGCGGGCGCGCCCGGCGGCGGCCGATTTCTGGTTGCTGGACATTTGCGCGCCTCCGCCGGCCGCGGATTTGTTTGAGGTGGTCTTTTGCTTCAACGCCTTTCCGCACTTCCGCGACAAGCCGCAGGCGTTGAAGGGGATTTCCCAACTGCTCAAGCCCGGCGGCCGGCTGATTATCCTGCATCTGGCCGGCAGCGCGCATCTGAACCACTTCCATTCCCAGCTCGCCCATCCCGTGTGTCATGACTTGATGCCGACCCGGGAGGAATGGCCGGGATTGCTCGGCGGAGCGCAGATGGAGTTGCAGTCGTTCACGGACGAGGTCGAGTTGTTTCTTTTGAGCGCCCTCGCTCGCAAGACTGGAGCATGAGCAGATTCGGCTTGAAAACTTGTTCTTGCGAGCGGCAAAACCGTTGATCATCGGCTCGTCGCGGTTGTCTCGTCGGTGCGGCGATTACCTGTTCACGGCCGGCTGACCAGGCTTCGACGCCAATTCGTAGCGAGTTGAGTGGCGGGTGAGCAAGCATCCGACAAATCGGTTGGCCGTCAGCGTCGGCTGACTTAAGCTGCGCGGGCGTGGATTTCCAGTTCGTTTATCCCCACTGGCTCTGGCTGTTGCCGCCGGTTGGCGCGTGGCTTGTGTGGCTCACCCGCACGTCCGGCGTGCAACTCAGCCCGGCCCGCCTCTGGTTCGTCTGCGGCTTGCGATTGCTGATCGCCCTGGCGATGATTCTCGCGCTGGCCGGCTTCCAGTGGCGGCGACCCATCGAAGGTCTGAACGTCTTTTTCCTGCTCGATAAATCCGACAGCGTGCCCGAGTCGCAACAGGAGCAAGCCCGACTGTGGATCAATCGCGCGGCCGCCGAAAAGCCAGAAGGCGATCGCGCCGGGGTGCTGGTGTTTGGGACGGACGCAGCGATCGAAGCTTCCGCTGGTATCGCATTGAATCTGGCATCCATCCAGGCAGTCGTGGCCACGGACCGCACCGACATCGGTGCAGCCATTCGGCTTGCGACCGCGGCCTTTCCCGAGAGCGGCCAACGCCGCATCGTCTTGTTGAGCGACGGCAACGAGAACTTCGGCGACGCCTTGAGTGCCGCCCACTCCGCCCGCGCCGCGGGGGTAAGTGTGGATGTGCTGGGGCTTGGCACCGACCGCGGCAACGATGTTTCGGTGCAACGACTGGAAATTCCTTCCACTGTGGGCAAGGGTCAGGCTTTCGACGTGAAGGTGTTCGTGCAGGCGGACCAACCCGGCCCCGCGACGGTTCGCCTGTATCGCAATGAACAATACCTGGGTGAACGCAGCATCCAGTTGGAAGGCGGTAAGAATTTGCTTTCGTTCCCGCAATCGCTAACCGCAGCGGGTTTTTACAGTTACGATGTGCGCGTCGAGTCGCCTGGCGATCGCACGCCGCAAAACAACCGCGCCTTCGGCTTCGCCTGGGTGCGCGGCGTACCGCGGGTGCTGATGGTTTCCGACGACGCCGAAAGCGACCGTCGGTTGGCCGACGCCCTCCAGGCATCTGAGTTGGACGTTACGCTTGCCGGCGTGCGGGAATTTCCAGAGTCGCTGGCGGAATTGCACAGTTACGACTCTGTGGTGTTCTGTAACGTGGCCGCGGGTGAACTGAGCCGGGAACAAATGCGGCTGCTGGAAATCGCCGTGCGCGACTTCGGCGTGGGCTTTGTGTGCGTGGGCGGCGACGAGGCGTTTGCCGCGGGCGCCTATCGCAACACGCCACTGGAGACGATTCTGCCAGTGAGCATGGAATTGAGCAGCCGGCAGGTGTTGCCGCCCGGCGCGCTGGTGCTGGTGATAGACAAGTCCGGCAGCATGACCGGTGAGAAGATCGAAATGGTCAAACAGGCCGCCATCGGCGCGGTGCTGGCGCTATCGGATCGGGATTACATCGGCGTGCTGGCATTTGACGGCGCGCCTTATGTCGTGGCGGACATTCAACCGGCGCGCAACAAGCAGGCCATCATTCGCAGCATTGCCGGCATCACCGCCGACGGCGGCACGAGCATGTATCCGCCAATGGTCCGCGCGCAGCAGATGCTGGCCAGTGTCACGGCTTCACTTAAGCATTGCATCGTGCTGACCGATGGCGTTTCCGAGTCGGGCGATTTTTCCGGCATCACGCGGACGATGACCGCCCAGCGGATTACCTTGTCAACCGTGGGCGTCGGCACCGACACCAACGAGGAGTTGTTGCAGGAGATCGCGACCTTGGGCCGCGGCCGATACTACCCGGTTCCCACGCCGGCCCAGTTACCCCAGATTTTCATCAAAGAAACAGCTATCGTGCTCAAGACTGCCATCAATGAAGAACCGTTCATTCCCCGGCTGGTTTCGGCAACCGAACCGGTGCGAGGCATCGCCGGCAGCGATTATCCGATGCTCTTGGGATACGTGGCCACGGAACCCAAACCCCGCGCCGAGGTGCCGCTCGTCACGGACAAGGGCGATCCCCTGCTCGCCCATTGGCAGCATGGACTGGCGCGCACGGTGGCGTTCACGTCGGACGCGCGCGCCAAGTGGGCGGTCAACTGGACCAGTTGGCCCCAGTACCGCCAGTTCTGGCGGCAGGTCGTGCAATGGAGCCTGCGCCGTTTGGCCAATGCCGATTTCGTCGCCGAGGCAATCATCGAAGCCGGCGAAGGCCGGGTGCGCGTCGAGGCACTCGATGAACGCGGCGACTTCCGAAACTTTCTCAACTTGCACGCAGTCATTGTCGGCCCCAAAGGCGACAAACAAACGGTTGTCCTTCAGCAAATCGCGCCCGGCGGCTACGAAGCCTCGTTCCCCGCGCGCGACACGGGCGCGTATCTGTTGAACGTGATGGAAATGCAGGATGGCCAGCCGCGCGCCGCGCAAATCATTGGCACCAGCCTGGCGTACTCCCCGGAACTCACCACCCGCACCCCGAACACCGCTCTGCTGCAACGGCTCGCGGAGGTCACCGGCGGACGCGTGATTGATCCCGCGGGTTCTGCGGGTTTCCCCTTCCAACATGACCGGAAGAATACCTACCAAGCCCAGGATTTGTGGTCCTGGTTGCTGAAATTCTGCGTAGTGGCATTCGTGATCGAAGTGGGCGTTCGCCGGGTGCAAATTGACCGCGAGGATTGGCAACGGTTCACCCGTCGCGTCGGCACGTGGATATTCTTCTGGCGCAAGCCTCCTGGAGCCAATGCGCCAACCACACCCTCGCTGGCAGCTTTGCTGGCGCGGCGCGATGCCGTCCGAGCACAAACGTCGAGCAGTGGAACATCAGCACCGTCCGCCAACCCAGAGAACGCCGCGCCGGTGAGTCTGGGTTCAGCGCCCACACCGGCATCAGTCGCTTCCAGCGCGCCGGAGACAAGCCCGGAGTCGCCAGCCCAAAGCACTACCAACCGCCTGCTGGAAGCCAAACGCCGGGCCCGCCACCACCGGCGATGATCGGGCTGGTGATGCAGCGGCGGCTTCAGGCGAACAGCCACGATGCGCCGGGCAGGTTGCCAGTGACGTTCCCTTCGCCGAACTGGATGATTGACGCGGTACGCCGCGCGAATACGCTGCCCGACATGGCCCTGAAGCAAGAGCCACATAACTCCGAATCACCAGCCAATCACAGCCACAGTTCCCCGTGAGAACTCAACCTGGTATTGCGACTAACCTTTTGCGCAACGTGGTGGGGCGCGTCACTCCGTGCGCGCCGCAACTCGCGTATCCCTTTGCCAACGGCGCGCACGAAGTGACGCGCCCTACCCGCACCCAGCAGGATGTCATGAATCTTCATTGTCGTGGTACCAGACACCCCTTCGCGGCCAGCCTCGGCTTGTTATTACTGTTCCTCCTCGGTTTGCCCGTCACCGCCGCCGCGCACACTGAGGCCGGCACCGTGGACGGATTTGTCAGCGGTTTCACTCATCCGATCTCCGGATTGGATCATGCGGCGGCAATGTTTGCGGTGGGTCTGTGGGGCGCTTTTCTCGGTCAGCGTGCCATGTGGATGTTGCCGGTGGTTTTTCCGGTGGTGATGGCTTTTGGCGGGGCATTGGGTGTGTTGGGGATTCCCTTTCCGGTCGTGGACACCGGCATCGCGCTTTCTGGTGCGGTGCTCGGTCTGATGGTGGCCTTCGCCGTCAAACCGCCGTTGTGGGTGGCCACCATCATTGTGGGATCGTTCGCGGTGTTTCACGGTCACGCGCATGGCACCGAGTTGCCGGAAACCGCCGACGCACTCGTGTATTCCATTGGATTCGTGATCTCAACCGGATTGCTTCATCTTTCGGGCATCGCCTTGGGTCTGTTGGTGCGCTGGCCGTGGGGACGTGGCGTGGTCCGGGCGGGAGGTGCGGTGATCGCTTTGGTGGGTTTTGGGTTCCTGTTCAATCTCCTGTGACTTGTGACTCAGACACGGGTTAAGTCACGTTTTTGCCGGCGAGTATTGCTGGCAGGATTCGGCGGTCTTGCCTTTCCCGTCACGGCGCAAGCCCACGCGCCGATTGAAGGCATTGGTGATTTTCTGGCGGGATTGGTTCATCCCGTCATAACGCCTTCGCATGTCCTTCTGCTCCTGGGTCTGGGTTTGCTGCTGGGTCAGCATCCGCCCCTCAAATTGAAAGCCCCGATGCTGGTGTTTGTTTCCGGGTCCGCCCTCGCCTTGCTGCTGACATTCACTGGCTGGGTCAGCAACGTTTACCCAGCGATTCTGCCCGGCCTTGCGCTGGCCGCAGCCGTTATTGTGGTGTTGGAGAAACCGATTCCACCCGCCGGATGTTATGCTCTGCTGGCGGCGTCGGCAGTGGCATTGGGACTGGATTCAGGAGTTGAATCAAGTTCCACCGGCAGTGTGCTTAAGACGCTCGCCGGCACCTGGATCAGCCTGGCGGTGTTACTGGCGGACATTGCCATCTACGTGTCCTACTGCACCAAGAAGCAATGGCTCAAGGTCGGCATCCGGGTCATCGGCTCCTGGATCATCGCTGTCTCACTACTCATGCTGGCGTTCTCCTTGAGAAGGTGAGTGCGGCACCCAAAGTGTGCAAGGAGCGAATTTACCGCTTTTCACCAGTGATCGTTGCCTTACCTTGCGGTCATGACCTTGACCGAACAGATGTCGCTCCTGGCCAAGCAAGCGAAGGCGGCGTCGTGCGGACTCGCCAAGCTGACGACGGCGGAGAAGAACGCCTGCCTCCTGGCCATGGCCGCCGCCTTGGAACAGAACACCGATGCGCTAAAACAGGCCAACGCCCTCGATATGGAGGTCGCCGCGAAGATGGGGCTTTCCGCCGCCATGCTCGACCGCCTGAAACTGGACGACAAACGCATCGCGGCGATGGCAAAAGGCTTGCGCGAAGTGGCGGCGTTGCCCGATCCGGTGGGCCGCCTCCTCGACGAACGCACGCGACCCAATGGCTTGAAGCTCCGAAAGATTTCCACGCCCATCGGCGTCGTGGTCATCATTTACGAGTCTCGCCCCAACGTGACGGCAGATGCCGCTAGCCTTTGTTTCAAGTCTGGAAATGCGACGATCCTCCGCGGTGGCAAGGAGGCGCTGAATTCAAATCAGATCATTGCCCGGATAATGCTTGAAGCCGGCAAACAAGCGCTCGCGAGCTTTCCCGAAGACGCGATTCAAGTCGTACCCACGCCCGAGCGCGAGGCGATTCCCGCGCTGCTTTCCCTGACCCAATACGTGGACTTGTGCATGCCGCGCGGTGGCGAAGGGCTGATTCGCGCCGTGGCCGAATGTTCGAAGGTGCCGGTGATCAAGCATTACAAAGGAGTCTGCCACGTTTTTGTGGACACCGACGCGGACCTGAAAATGGCAGAGGAAATTACGTTCAACGCCAAATGCCAACGTCCCGCAGTGTGTAATGCGATGGAAACCCTGCTGGTGGATCGCAAGATCGCTGGCACGTTCCTCCCAGCCATCAGCGAGCGTCTGGGAGAGAAGCACGTTCAACTCCGCGTGGACTCTGAAGCTGAAGCGATTTTGAAATCCGAAATCCGAAATCCGAAATCCGAAATCAAGCGGGCGTCCGAGCAGGATTGGTTCACCGAATACAACGACTACATCCTGAACGTGCGCGTGGTGGACGGCGTCAAAGCGGCGATTGACCACATCAACCATTACGGCTCGGCGCACTCGGACAGCATCGTCACCCGCAACGAAGCCCACGCGAGACAATTCCTGGCGGAAGTGGATTCCGCCGCAGTGTACTGGAACGCTTCAACGCGGTTTACTGACGGCGGCGAGTTCGGCATGGGTGCCGAAATTGGCATCAGCACCGACAAAATCGGCGCGCGTGGGCCGATGGGGCTGGAGGAGTTGACGAGTTACAAGTGGGTAGGCATCGGGAATGGGCAGGTGCGGACCTAATTGATGCGCTTGTCAGCCAACATCGGATACGCCAGATTGCGACCATGCAAGCTGCGGAAAGTGCTGACTCCGTGAGCGTGACGGATTATCTCGCTGCCGAAGAATCGAGCCAGATTCGCCACGAGTATCTCGGCGGTTTGGTCTATGCCATGGCCGGCGAAACCCTTGCCCATAACCTGATTTCGCAAAATCTTCTCCTTCAGATTCGCCGTAAGACCAAACGCGGGCCTTGCCGGGTGTTCATCAGCGACGTTCGGGTGAATTTCCACCTGCGAACTGACGAGTACTATTATTATCCGGACAGCGTCGTGACGTGTGACAAACGCGACACTCACCCACGCTTCGTGCGTTATCCCAAACTCGTCATCGAAGTAATCTCCGAAAGCACCGAACGCGTGGACAGGCGGGAGAAAGTCTTTGCCTACACCAGCATCGAATCATTGCAGGAATATATTCTCGTGTCCCAAGCAAGCCGCGAGGCCACGGTCTTTCGCCGGGCCAGGCACTGGAAAGCCGAGCGAATCAAGGGAGCGAAGGCTGCGCTCCGGCTTGATTCACTGCGCGCAAAATTACCGCTCGCCGCAATTTACGAGGGAGTTTGACCAGGCATCCCTGCGATCAACCCGCCGGGCTGGCGGCACGGATCAAGCGCACGTCAAACTCCAACTGCGAAACGGCTCCGCCGGGCCGCGAGAATTATTTGCTCGCAACCCGTTTGGACAACTCAATGCGGTAACCCGCGTCAGTTTTGGTGACTTCCACCGAGTAGTTCTTCTTGGCGGCCCATTTCTTCAACAGGTTCACGCGGTCGAGGCTCGGCGTGGAAATCCGGGATTCCCCATCGGCGACCTTCTTTTCAACTACGGTCAACCATTTCTGATCCGCTTCCGACGGCTCGGCCGCCAGGGCGGTATTGAGGACCAAGGCACATCCGAACGTGAGGGCAATAAGTTTCTTCATAATGTTTTACTTGTTAGTTGGCTGCACAACAGAACGACCGAACCAAATGGCAGCTTCCATGCCACCAGAGTCTCCCGCTTACCCCTTAGCCCGGATAATTCAGACTCCGGGCGATCGCCCAGTCTGGAGCGCCGGTCTGGGACCGGCTTTGGGCCTTTCGACTGCGATCAGCCGGTCACAGACCGGCGCTCCGTGCCAGCGAGTGTGAAATACCCTGGTTGGCCTCTCGTGCGGAGCTGCGAGTGGCATTGCCAATCCGCCATGGCGCGGCATCCAACTTGTTCCGGCGCGCCGCTCGGTGTGGCGCGAAATTGGACACTCCGCGCCGACGCCACGACATGAACGCCACATTCACTTTTGACGGCGTTGGCCGCTTCCCGTACCGTGGGTGGCGTGATTCCGGTTGAACAACACTCTCCCCCGCCATCGCGCAAGCCCGCCACGATGGCAGCCGCGGCGGTCACTGCGCTTGTGCGTGAACGGATGCCCGCTGCGGGCCTCTTTGCCGATCACGAATGGCGGGTTTCGCCTGTCCCTTTTTTGCTCGAACCCAGGCTGACAAAGGAACTCGATTCACTGGGGCGGGTGCTCCTTCGATTCTATCGTGCCGTTAACCTGCTCTATCGCAAGAGCGCGGAAGGCAAACAGCCCGAATGGATCGCGCACTGGCTTGACTTGGGTAAGCCTCGCGAATTGCTGGAGTTACAGCGCGCCGCCCCGTTCAAGAACGATGTGCCGCGCGTCATTCGACCTGACTTGCTGGTAACGGAACACGGGATCAGCGTCACGGAACTGGATTCGGTTCCCGGCGGCATTGGCTTGACGGCGTGGCTGAATCAGACCTACGCGCAGGCCGGCTTTGAAGTGCTGGGCGGCGCGGAAGGAATGTTGCGCGGTTTCGCCAGCATCTTCGGCGAGTCACCGGCGGTGCGCATCGTCGTGTCCGAAGAATCGGCAACTTACCGGCCCGAGATGCAGTGGTTGTGTGAGCAACTTGGGGCGCGCTTCACGATTCAGGATTCACGGTTCGCGGATTTCCAGGACGGTGAGGCCGTGTATCGTTTTTTTGAGTTGTTCGATTTGGAGAACGTACGCAACGCAAGGACAATCTTTGCGTTGGCAGCGGAGAAACGGCTCCAAGTCACGCCGCCGCCGAAGCCAGTATTCGAGGAGAAGATGTTGTTCGCTTTGCTGTGGAACCGCCATCTGCACGGTTTCTGGCGGCAGGAACTGGGCGACGGTTACTTCAAACGAATGCAGCAGCTTGTGCCCTACACCTGGTTGGTGGACCCCTCGCCATTGCCGCCGCACGCGGCCATTCCGGAGTTGAACCTCACCGATTGGCAACAACTCAAAAGCCTGTCACAAAAGGAGCGCGATCTGATTCTAAAAGTCTCGGGGTTCTCGGCGCACGCCTGGGGCGCGCGCGGGGTTTTCCTGGGCAGCGATCTTTCGCACGAGGACTGGGCGAACGCGGTGGATGACGCCATCACACACTTCGAGCAATCGCCGCGGGTCCTGCAACGTTACCACAAACCCGCGCTGGTCGAGGCGCAGTGGTATGATTTTGAGCACAACGTGGTCGTGCCGATGAAGGGCCGGGTCCGCTTGTGTCCGTATTACTTTGTATCCGGCGAAGGTGATGCCGCCCGGGCCCAACTCGGCGGCGTGCTGGCTACGATTTGTCCGGCGGACAAAAAGATCATCCACGGAATGAGCGAGGCGATTTTTGCACCGTGCTGCTGACCGCGCAGAGTTGTTGCTTTCAAGGCAATGCTGGGGTGACCAGCCGATAGAAACGACTCCGAGCTTCCGCACTGATCGGCTCGACGAGTTGCACAACCCCGTTGGTCGGTGACGCCTCAATGACCTGGAGTTGTTCCCAGATTCCATCCAACAAGTCATCGCAACACTGAACGGCATAAGAGCGTCCGGCCACGCTCGAGAACTGCAGGCGCACGGCCTCTGATTCACGTTGGACGATCAATTTCAACGCGCTGGCTGGGTCGCGTGGGTCGGTCCCGGCGAGATATTCCTGCAAATTGGTGCTCCCGTCATTGTCGGCATCGTCGGCCGCGTCCTCGGGATTGTCCGGGTCCAGTCCGTGGGCCAGTTCCCATTCATCCGGCATCCCGTCGCCGTCACGGTCATTGGTCGGTGGCCACCCGGCCGTAGGAGGCGCGGCAAACCAATTCACCGGGTTGTTGCCGGAGCCGCGGAGGACCGAGCGATGGAGCGAATGGCCGCCGCCATGGGCCGTAGCGGGCCACGGAATCTGGTTGCCGTAGATCACCTCGTCCACAATCACCCAGGAAACGGAGTCGCCGGGATTGTCCGGCGCCTGTGGCCGTTCGAGCGTGACGCGGTCGCTGCGATTGCCGAGTTTGCCGGTGTAAGGACCAAAGATGGGCACAGCGAGATTGGTCACCCCGTAACGAGTGCGGAATGCCTCCATGGTTGCCGTTTCATTCGGATTAAAACTGGTGACCAATGCCATTCCGCCGGGCGGCAAGGATTGGTTGACCGGAAATGTGAAATTGATTCCCCCCGCGACGCGCCAAGGCCCGATGGCATTGTGGAGCTCCATTGTGCCCGCCGTGGGATTGAACAACTCAACAAATTCCTCCAGCGTATTGTCGTTGCCGCCGACCGTCGGCGGGCGGTACATGAGTTCGCTGATCACCAGGCTCTGCGAGGGAGCGGCATTTGGCAAATCGCGGGTCTGCGCCAAAGTAAACCAGTCACCGACACCGTCGGGATAGCGCCCCAGGGATACGTCGTTCTCCTGCCCTTGAAACTGGATTTCATCCACCACCCGATCCGCGCCGGTGCCCGGAAGGAACGACAAGAGCACTCTTTCACCAGCTTTGTCCAAGCCGAAACCCGTGGTGATAGGATTGTGAAAACCGGTGACCTCATCGAAAGTGATCCGGCCCTGGGCGGGTACCACCACGCCGGGGATGGCCCATTTCTTCAGATTGCCGGCGCGATCACTCAGATACCAGCCCGTGAGATGAACACTCGCCTCCGTGAGGTTGTACAGCTCGATCCAGTCATTGGAATCGTATTCTGGTCGCAGCGGATCGGCGTAATCCGTGTGCGCGGCAATCTCATTCAACCGCAGGGAGGATTGCGGTGGCGGCGGGTCGGCCATGCCCGGTGAACCGCCGATGAAGGTGCTTGCGCGCCAGTTGCCCGGGTAATCCAGCGCGCCGCTGGCTTGTCCATTCGCCGCGCGTTCCAGTGGAACGAGCGAGTGTCCCGCACCGCTCGCCGCCAATGGCCAGCCGCGGCTATTGCCGTACTTGAAGGAGAAGATTTCCGCCCCGCCGGGAGTGGTCTTGAGCACGACTTCTTCGCCCTCGTTCGCGAGGCTGCCAGCAAAAGGCCCCGCCAGCAGCACATTTGGGGGGAGATCGTAGTGCGCGCGAAAAGCCGCTACATCCGTCGTCTTCACCACCAATAAATAACCGTTCGGCCCCAGCAACGTTCCGGCGGGAAACGTGAAATCTATCCCGGTGGTAAATGCCGCGCCTGAAAGATCGAGCGTCAGTTCTTCGCTGCGGTTGTGCAATTCCACAAACTCGAAGTCGCCGCCGGCCGGGGGATCATACATCAACTCCGACAGCCGCAGGTGATCCAGGAGCGTGGCGGCGGTGTCAGGTTCGCCGGCAACGAACTGGACCGGAGCTGACCAATGACTCCACCGCCCGTTTGTGTCTTTCATTTTGACCCGGACCCGATAGGTGCGGCCCACCCGCACCGCACTGGCTGGAATGAGGATGTCGCTCTCGAACACGGCAAGTTCGGCGCTTTCCCATTTGGAGTTGATTTCGTACGCCCTCGGCGTGTCGGGATCGAAGCCGGGTGCTGCCGGGTCGCTGACCTCGCCGATACGCCATTTCATTGCCGAGAAGGGAGTTCCACCGCTGTACGGCGAACTGCGGAAACTCAGCCGATTCAGGGGGTGATTAGATGCGCCGATGTAGGTAATGGTCGGAGTCGCCGGAAGCGAATCTGCGGCAATGCCGTTCAGGAAGATGCTGCGGATGGCGACATAGTTCTTCATCAACTGGATACAGCCGTCGAAATCCTTGCTAACGGAGGGTTCGTAAGGCCATTGATAGAAACGCCCCTGCCCGGCTTTGGAAATCTCGGAACTGTAGGCGGCGTTGGCCAGCTTGGGGTTGTAGTCCCACATGCTGCGATCCGCATCCAAGATGGTGGGGCTGTGGGTGGGGCCGCGCAAGCGCGCGGCGTATTCATCAATTACCTGCCCGGCCTGCTCGGGGTTGAAAAGCAGATCACGAATTTCGCGCACGCGGTTCTTATACTCCGTGGTCAGTGCCGGTTTGAAGGGATAACTGCTGCCATTGCCAAACAGCGGGAGAAACAGATCATCACGCCCGCCACAGCCGGAGTCGAACATGTTGTCGGCCCAGGTCAGATCGAGGTCCCAAGTATGCACCGACCAGCGCCCGGTTTCGGGGTCGCGGTAATAGAAATAGTTTTTCCCGTAACAGATATCGTAGTGGTGGATGCCCTGAACGATGGCCTGGTAACTCCAGTAGTTCGTCAGGTTCAAGTTCGCCCGCCACCAGGCTTCGCTCGGCGGCGAGATGGTGCTGCGATAGGCGCTTAGAAATGCGTTGAGATCCGATTTGTCCGTCGGGCCAAGCGGACCCAGGTTGTTCAATTCGCCGGTGCCGTCTTCCATCTTGTAAAGATTACCGTCGGGCAGACCGTGCTCGTCGAGAAACCGGCCATCCTCCTGTTCGACGCCCAGATAAACACCCCAGAAATCACCTTCGTATTGCGAGGCGGGGTTGGCCTCCCCGGCACTGTTGATGACCCGAAACTGGAGAAAGACCGTGTTGGGCGAGGCGACTCCGGCGAGGTTGAAAAGCCGGAAGCCCACCGCTTCAAACATCCCCTGCTCGCCGCGGTGCCCATAATCACCCTGCTGGATGGAGGCCCCCAGATTGAGTTTGCGCCACGAGGTGCCGAACTTTCTGCCGTAGTCGTCGCGCATCTGCAAATCGTGGCCGCGGTTGAGATCGAACTTCCACATGTTCTTGACCATCGCATACCGCCAGACGCCGCCGCGCGCGCGGTAACGGATGTGGTCATACACCTTCCCGTCATAAACCAGCGTCCCGGACCAAGGATAGGCGTCACCGCCGTAGCGGTTGAACCAGGTCGCATTGACCACGGCGTTGCTCTTCGCGATCAAATGCACGACGGGGAGCCGGCCCATGACGTTCGTATCGAAGTTTACCACGGGCGTGAAGCCGGGCCGCACCGCGCCCTGCCACGCGGGCACGCCATCGTAGCAGAAGAGCGCAAAATTCGGCTGAGGATCGTCGGGATAAGGCACCGTGACGGCCAGCCCCGCGCCATCCGTGGCCGAGATGCGATAACGCACCAGCCGCCGATGCGTCATCAAGGTGCCGGGCATTACGACGGTGTAGATATCGTCGCCCGCCACGGCGTCACCGTTCACTCCGGCATCATTCATGGGCAGGCTGGTCCAGTCGTTGGCATAGGCGGCGTCAGCCAGTTCGACATAATTGCCAGGATTCACCAACTGGTAATGCAGCGTCACTCCAGTGACACTGTCCGGGTCGGTGATTTTAGCCGTGATGGTGACTGGTACCTGCGACGCGGGCTGTTCCGGGCGGTGATTTACCTGCCGAATGGCCGGCGGCGCGTTAGTGGCAAAAACAGAGTTGAGCGCGCCGGGCGTTGGACCATGGTCGGGCGGCCCGACGCTCGCCAGCAAACGGACATCGAGGAAGAAATCGCTGCTGCTGCCGAGACTGGAGTTGGCGGCCTGGATGGCGATGATATTGGTGCCCGCAACCAGGAACGTCTGCGGCGAACTCAAGGTGAACCGGTTGTAGGAGAGGTCCTCCCGCGCCGTGCCAGCGGTGCCGTTGAACGGCACTTCGCCGGAAGCCATGTTGGCGTTGAGCACGTTTACGCCATTGATCCAGACCTTGAAGCCGTCGTCATAGCTCGCTTCGAGATTCAATTCGGAGATTTGCGCAACGTTCGTCACCACGAAGGTTTTGCGGAAGAACACGGTTGTGTAGTTGCTCTGCATGTCGGTGAGAATCGTGCCGAGGAAACTGGCGCTCTCTCCGTAGCCAATGGGGCCAATGCCCGTGAGCCACTCCGCGTCGGAATAACCCAACGCGCGCCAGGCCGTCGCGGGCGATGACGGCGCGCTGAAACCCTTGAAGTATTTCCAGGTCGAGCGGTCGGAGATGAGCGTGAACGTCTCGCGGAGGGGATTGCGCGCCACGGAAGCGCGCCAACTGCCGCCCACGTCGTTGGCCAGGGCGGGATGGATGAGTTCGATTGAGTAACCCGGCGCGTCACCCACCGTCGGCCACGGAAAGCCACGCTGATAATCCACCTCATCCACCACCACGTTTGCGGCGTCGCGCAGGGCGATGGTTTCGCCTTCGTTACTCAGTCGCCCCGACCACGGGCCCAGCGCGCTCACGCCGAACTTGCTTTGGAGCGCCGCCGGGTTCTGCGCCACCACCAGATAACCGTCCGGGCCGAGGCTGGTGCCTTGGGGGAAGGTAAAGTCCACTCCGGCAGAAAAGCGCCAGCCGGACAGATCCACCGTGCCGCCGCCCGCGTTGAACAACTCAATGAACTCCACCGGTTCGGTCTTGATGTTGGGATCATAGTGAATCTCGTTGATCACGACTTCCCCATGCGCACCGCCGGTGAAGGTCACGAGTGCCAGCGCGAGGCTGGCGGCCCCAAACCAGGCCCGAAGACAAAACATTCCATTCAAGACGCCCCCGGCACAGCAATCCCTGACAACTTTCAACATCGCCTCCATTCTCTCACAACTTTCAAAAAAAGGAAACAGCCGGGGCATCACCGCCCCGGCTGGTTGGATGAATATATTGATCTTGGTGGACTCAAACAGCCACGAGGGATGGAATTCAGATGGTTTCTTATGCTCAGACTGGGGTTTCAGGTTGAAGCATGACTGGGAACAGATAAATGGAGGCGAGTAGATTAATCATCTGGCAATGGAGGCCTGACGCAGGCGATCCGCCGCCGCTTTGGCGCGTGGATCGCCACTGGCCACCGCTCCGGCAAGATCGCGCTGGAACAGGCGCATCTGGTTGGCGTAAGCCGCCGCTTGCGCTTCGCTGAGTCGTTGCTGCTGTTGCAGGGCGACGAGTGCCTGCGCTGCTTTCTCGTAATCTCGCGCCTGCTGCGCAGCTTGCGCCTCTTTGAGCCGTGCATCGGCCCAAGCCGCCTGGGCTTGAACGTTCTGCTCTGTCAGACTCGGAGTTGTGGTGGTCGCGGGCTGCGGGGCCGATTCCACCACGGCTGGGGAAGGCGCGACTTCCGCGGCTGGCTTGCCGCAGCCGAACAACCACAGGCCGCCCAATACACACAACGAAACCAGACCGACAGAATTGGCAGGATTGGATTTGCTCATTTTCACCTCAAGTTTGAACCGTCAAGGCAGACCATTGCGGGTTTCAGGATTGCACCACATCCGACCAGGCAACATCAACGCAGGGATGTTCGCTCCCCGGCTGCCCTGTGTGCCGGCAAACTCCGCCGTGTAGTAGCGGGCCAACTTGATGCTCTCGGTGCCGCCGGAAAACAACCCGATGGTGGCGCCTTTGCCGTGCCGGGGTGAAATCCCTTCATCGGGAAAGCTGGAGGAGTCGTTGAAAAAGAAGGGCGTTCTTTCGTCCGCCTCCCATTGCAGCACTCGATCCGGTTTGAATTGCGCCATCTTGAACGCCGGTGTCGTGTCCGGCCCATAACCGTTAACCGCGCCGTTCCAGACGTAACTGGTGAAGAGAATCCCTCTTTGCACGAACTGAAAGTCCACCTTGTTGTCGGCGGGGCACATCAGGACTTTCTCGTTCTTGAGATAGTTGTAGAGCTGCCCCTGGCGAAAATAATTCAATTGATTGGACAGGGCCGTCGGGAATGCCGGGATGGACGTTCCACCTGCGGGAATACCGGCAGCGTAAGCCCAACTGGGGCGTGCGGTGCCCCAGCCGGAATTCGGCAACTGGTCAAGGTTATCGCTGGCGTACATGATCGCGGCCAGGATGATTTGACGGTTGTTGTTAAGGTCAATGGTTCGTTGCGCCCGGTTCTTGGCGCCGGACAAGGCGGGCAGCAGCATCGCGGCAAGGATGGCGATGATGGCAATGACCACGAGCAGTTCAATAAGAGTGAAAGCTTTCACCACAGGGCATCGGGCGGCATACGCCCTGATTACCCTGCCAGTGGAGCTTTCCCGCAACGGAGTTTGAAGGTCGGTCTTCATGATGTGACTGCGGAGTAGTTTGTACGACGAATCTTATGACAGAACACCGCACGGTTGTCACCAGCAAATCACAAGAAAGTTGGCCCGGGGCGGGCGGTGGTCTGCAAGTCCACGTCACCGGCTTTCTACTCGACGCAACGGGAATGTCGGCTAACCTGTCAGGGTATGTCAACCGAAGCGCCCAGCGCACCCCAGAAAATCAATCTGCGCCGTCCCGAAATCATGGAAGCGGTGCAGGCGCAGGTGTTGTCGCATTATCGAAGCGAACTGGTGGAGCGCATCCGCGCCAACGGACACGTGTTGGCCGCCGGCGACATGACCATCAGACTGGCCAAGGAGTTTGGGTTTTGTTACGGCGTGGAGCGCGCCATTGACCTGGCTTACGCGGCCCGAAAGTCCTTCCCGGCGGACAAGCGCATTTTTCTCCTGGGCGAGATCATTCACAATCCCGAGGTGAATGATCAGATTCGCAATCTGGGCATCCAAACCATCTCCAACAAACCGACCGAGCCGGAATTGACCGAGCTGACTCGCGACGATGTGGTGATTATTCCGGCATTTGGAACAGAAGTCATCACGCGCCAAAAGTTGGAGCAGAAGGGCTGCGTGCTGGTGGACACGACGTGTGGTGATGTGATGAGCGTGTGGAAGCGGGTGCGACAGTATTCGCGGGATCAGGTCACCAGCATCATTCATGGCAAGGCGTGGCACGAAGAAACCAAGGCCACGAGTTCCCAGACCCTCGCCAGCGGAGGAGGCCACTATCTGGTCGTCTTCACGCTGGCCGAGACGGACTACGTCTGTGATTACATCATCCGCGGCGGCGACCGGGCGGCATTTCTGGAGCAGTTCAAAGGAGCGTATTCTGAGGGCTTCGACCCCGACCGCCATCTCCAGGCCATCGGCGTGGCGAATCAAACCACCATGTTGCGCGGTGAAACCGAGGAGGTTCAGCGACGCCTGCGCGCTGCGATGGTCCAGAGATTTGGCGAGGCGCAGCTCGGCCGACATTTCCGCTTCTTCGACACCATCTGCGGCGCCACCCAGGACCGGCAGGACGCCCTTCAGAAATTGCTGCGCGAGCCCTTGGACTTGTTGCTGGTCATTGGTGGCTATAACTCGTCAAACACTTCGCATCTCGCGGAGATGGGGGAGGCGAAATTACCCACCTACTTCATCAAGAACGCGTCGAAACTGGTTTCCAGTCAACTCATCCGTCACTACGATCAGCACCAGCAGCAGGAGCTGGAAACCGGCAATTGGCTGCCCGCCAGAAAGCTCACCATCGGCATCACGGCCGGTGCCTCCTGCCCCAACAACCTGATCGAAGACGTCATCCGTCGGCTGTGCGAACTGCGCGGAATTGCTGTGCAAAGATTGCTGGCAAACTGACGGAAAGACTGTATTTGGCCGAGGGTTCGGTCAATTCCGGCGGCTTCGTTTCGGTCCTACACCCGGACTCCGGCGCGAGGTCAGGGCTTCTGGACTTCCACCCGGTAGTACATCGCAGGCGAAGTGGTGCTGATGATGTTGGTCAAACTCTGGACCGTCCACGGCAGCGTGGCCGCCCCGGCCACGGGCGTGAACCCGTCGAGCGGATTGGTACTCGACCAGACGGTGTAAACCCGTCCCGTCACCGTAGTCCAGTTCAGCACGTAAGTCACACCATCGGGGGCCGCCTCCAAGGACAAACGAAATTGACTCTCAACGTCGTTTGGTGTGAGACCCGCAATGTACGACTGCCACAGCGGGAAGCCGTTCGCCCCGACGGACTCGACCGCGGCTTCCCAATCCTCGGTGTATCCATTTGCTGCCAGCCACCACAGCGGTGTTGCGTGGTTGGCCGTTACGATTTCACTGAAGTTGGCTTGAATCACTTTGTCCCCATTCAAATTCAAGGTCAGCGGATTGTCTGTGCCGACCGCATCGCCGGTCCACCCTGCGAAGTTGAAATAAGTAGCCGGGCTGGCCGTGATCTGCACCAACGAGCCCAGCGGTTGCACGACGTGGCTCGGGCTGACCTCCCCCCAGGCTGCATCGTTCACCGTAACGGTCAGGGTTACGTCGGCGGGCGGAGCGTTGGGATTCGGGTAACCGGTCACCTCCACGTCATCCAGATTCCAGCCGATGTCATTCTGGGCATTGTTGGAACCAATTCCCCAGCGGATTTGCACGGTCGAGCTTCCCGCCACCCATTTCGGCAACGCCAACAATCTCTCCTGCCAGGCATTGTCGGATACCGACTCGGTGGTTGACCACACGTTGGTCCAACCCGTGCCGTTGGTGGATACCTGGATCAGGGCGGTGTCGCCGGTGCGCAAGCGCAGCCAGCGATGGAACTTCAGCGTCAACGTGGTGTAACCTGCACAGTTGATAGCCGGAGTCGTGGCGTACTTGGCCGCAAGCTGGTTCGCGTAATTGCCACCCAGATTGTAGCCGATGATATTCGCGCCGGTATAGCCGCCTACCGGCCCGGCGCCGGGGTACGCCGGCGGACCGTAAGCCCACTGGGGTTCGAGGACCCACCCGGGATTGGTGCTCAGGTCAGCCGCGTAGAGCACGGTGGGTACATTCACTTCAAATTGGCCCAGTTGTGCGGCGGCCACCCACGCCCCCTCCAAATCGGCTACTTCATGCGCCTGCATCCAGACACTATAAGTCCCCTTGTCTTCCGGGGTCCACACCGCGCCGGCTGGAGGTTCGGCGGAATACGTCGCCACCCGCGGGGTGCCGTCGGTGGGAATATCCACTGAGATGAACTGCGCCGCCCGGTCATAGCCGTTGGGTCCCGTGATCCGGAGGTCGCCGTCATCGAGCGTGGAGACATCCACCCCCAGATTGTCGGAATACGTCACGGTAAACAACTTCAGTTCCTGGCCCGATTGCGTAAGGTCGGTAATCAACAACTCGGCCTGAGGTGCGGCGACAAAATCCGACGGCGTCACATAACCGTTGATAAAGTACTGCCCAACACTCGCATAAGCCGTATAGCCGCTGGGCGCCGAACTGAGCGGATTGCCCACACCGGTGCCGCGAACATGGAGGAAATACAGTCCTTCAGGCAGATTGGTCTGGATCAGAGCGGTGGTTTGGGTGGCGGGATTGTTGGTAAGCACGCGCGTTCCCGTTTCGTTGTAGAGTTCGAGCCACACGTCCAGGTTTCCGCCTCGCGTGCCGGAGGACATGATCCACGGGTTCACCGCCAGGCGCATCGGGCCGCTGCCGGTCACGAAACTAAACACGTCCACATCCGCACTGTTGTGCAACACGCCTTTGTTGGCAGGGTTGAGATTGAAAGGGTCATTCTCCGGGGTGGTGGAAACCACGTTCGTGCCGCCGGTAATGACCAGCGAACTGGCGCTGGCCGGAGTGTTGCCGTGATCATCCGGACGATAGGCCGTTTTCGAAGCGATGACGGCCAGGTCATCCTGGGTGTTGTTGGCCAGATAATACTCCCCCTTGGACCACTGGCTCACATTGCGATTGTAACCCGTGCCCATGATCGGTCCCCAGGAGATATCTCCGCTGCCGTGACCACCGTAGTACGAGGTGCCGTCCGTCTTGCCATCGTGACTGAGACCAAGATTGTGGCCGAGTTCGTGGGAAGTCGCCTCGGCAATGTTTCCTTCGTTGTTTCCCAGATTGTTGTGATAGATCCAGGCGGGCCGATAGTTGGCGAAGCTGCTGCCGCCGAAAACATTCACATACGCTACCCCGCCCGCCGAGGAAGACGGATTCGGATCGCCATTGGCGTCCGTATTCCGGGTAATCAACGCATGCGCCGTCCGCGAGCTAAACGTCGCCGGACGCTCGGTAGTCACATCAATATCAAACGGCGCGTAATCCTCCGCCACTCGTTGCCAGACCCGCTTGATTATCGCCTGCTCGGCGTCGCTGAAGGTCGAATAATCCGAGTCCGTGCTGAACGGCAGGGCGGGAATCAGAGTTCGACCGAGTGAGGTGTTCCAAGCTGTTCCACTGACGTCTTCGCCGGTGAAATTCAAATACAAGACGTTCGGAGCCCCTGGCCGACTATGAAACACCAGATTCCCCGGAAATGGATTGACCGGCACGACCGCTTGGCTGACCACCGGCTCGCCTTCATCGGCCTCGGATGCTGGCTCCATCTCAAATATGTCCACATAATAGATCCCACCCTCGGGATCGGTCTCCATGGATTCCAAATCATGTTCGGTAAAGTGGAATTCCTGCAACCAAGCGACCGCCCGCTGTCGCGCTGCGGTCGGAAGCCTTTCGATCTTGGTGCGCAAGCCACTGGCAGGGAGATCCTCCAGGCTGCGCAAAGCGCCCGGTGGAAATTCACGCGGACGCGGTCGGGATTGCTGCGCTGCGGCCACTTCCATCAGCCCTGACAAGATCACCGCCACCAACGTGGCCAGCGAGGCAAGCTGAGAAGCTCTAAACTTCATGCGACATTTTGATTGATAATCTGGTGCGCTTTAGCTGAAAAGACAACTCCCCTTGTCCACCTTTTGGACAAGACTGCCGGCCACTCCTCGGATTCCTCCCACGATTCTCACAAAAGCGCACAAGCGATTGTGGAGAAGCGAAAAACATTCCATGCTCGCCGCGTTCATTTTGGAGCGACTGCGTCCTCCGCGAGTCTCCGGTCTGGCCAGCATCGCCATGCCCAGTTGTACGAAACCCCGCCGCGCCCGCAGACGAAGCCGGAAATCAAAATGCCGCCAGAGTTGTGCCGCCGGCGTGGCGATCCTATACTGCCCGGAAATCATGCAAACAAGCCGCCTGGCGGTCTTCCATTCAAAGGACCAGCCCATCACGTATGAAACCGTGGTCGTGCCGCCACTGCGCGAGGGCGAAATCCTGGTCCGCAATGAATACACCACACTTTGCCGGAGCGACCTGACCACCTTCGCGGGAAAACGGATTGAGAAGACGCCCACGATCCTCGGCCATGAAATCGTGGGGCGTATCGAGGAGTTGGGTCCGGGCGCGCCAACGCAGGATGGTCGCGGGGCGCAGTTACGGGTGGGAGACCGTGTGACTTGGGCCATCTATGCTTCCGATCCTTGCTCCCGCCTCGCATGCCGGGGTATTCCGCAAAAGGGTGAAGGCTTGTTCAAATACGGCCATGAACAGATCAGGCCCGACAGCACGTTGCACGGTGGTCTGGCGGAGTATTGCATCCTGCGCCGGCACACGCCGGTGATCCACGTTGATCAACAGGTCCCGCTGACCGTGAGTGCGTTGATCAATTGTTCCGTGGCCACTGTAGCGGGTTCGCTTCGCCTTGCCAGGGAGATCAAGGATCAGAACGTCGTGATCGCCGGGGCCGGGATGCTGGGCGTCGTCGCTTGCGCCATGTGCCGCAACGCGGGGGCGACGCGCGTGATCGCCGTGGACATTGACGATGCACGTCTGGCAGCGGCACGGGAATTCGGCGCGAACGAGGTGGTGAAGTTGTCGCCGAGGCAACCGTTGAAGGAGCAACTTGCCGCCCGCCTCTCGGGAGAAGCCGTCACCGTGGCGCTGGATTACAGCGGGGTGTCTGAGACGATGGAAGCTTTGATCGGCGCACTGGGAGTTGGCGGCACGCTGGTGTTGGTGGGCGCGGTGTCTCCCCAACGACCGTTGCAGATCAACGCCGAGCAGGTGGTGCGCAATCTTCATACGATTGCGGGTCTGCACAATTACAACGTACCGGACCTGGTGACGGCGGTTGATTTTATCGAACAAAACCACACACGGTTTCCGTTCGCGCGGCTGGTGCATGACAAGTTCGATCTCGACTCGGTGAACGAAGCCTTTGATTATGCCGTTAAATCCGGCGTGCATCGTGTAGGGGTCCGAACCTGCACCAAACGCGGTTCCGCATAGCAGCCGCAGAGCGAAGCGCACCCGGAGCCGTAGCCTATGACCAATTCGACTCCGGAAACTGCCGCGCCAACCGTGCGCGACCCGCGTTACGAACGCTGGCGCTGGACGATTCTCATCGTCACCTGGCTCGCCTACGTCGGCTATTACTTCACGCGGAAATCGTTCGCCGTCGCCAAGGTTGGCATCTTGGAGGATCCAGCAATGGAGATGACAAAATCCACGATGGGACTGGTGGATCTGTCGTTCGGCATCGCCTATGCCGCGGGACAATTCCTGTGGGGCATGTGTGGGGACCGCTTTGGCCCGCGGGTGGTGGTGTTGACCGGGATGATCGGTTCCAGCGTTGTGGCGGTGCTTATGGGTTTCTCCACGCCGGTGATCGTGTTTGGCGGGTTGTTTTTCCTGCAAGGCCTGTTCCAAGCTTCCGGCTGGGCACCGTTAACGAAGAATGTAAGTTGCTGGTTCTCTCGCCGTGAGCGCGGACGGGTCTTCGGCTTTTGGTCCACGAATTACGCCTTTGGCGGCATGGTGGCGAGCGCGTTTGCCGGCTACGTGGCGCTTCTTTTCGGAAGCTGGCGTTACGCCTTCTATCTGCCGGCGCTCGTCTTGTTGCTGATCGCAGTACTCTTCTTTTTCCTGCAACGCAACCGTCCCGAAGATGTCGGGTTGCCGCCGGTCGAGCAGTATCACGGTGAACCGGTGGACGTCATTTCCTCCAAGCCGCAATCCGGCACGCCTGCGGTGGCCAGACGCGACGCGGCGCTGAGGTTTATACGCGAAGTGATCGCCAGTCCCATGATCCTGCGTCTGGGAGCCATTTACTTTCTGCTCAAGCCAATCCGTTATGCGCTGCTGTTCTGGGGGCCGGTCATTATTTACGAACGCATGGGCACGAACATCGGCGAAACCGCCTTTATCAGTGCGTTCTTCGAGGCCGCCGGCCCGGTGGGGGTGATCCTGGCGGGCTATATCTCGGACAAATGGTTTCAAGCGCGGCGAATGCCGGTCATCGTCATTGGTTTATTCGGTCTGTCGCTCATTCTGTTTTCCTTCAACGCCATCACAGAAACGAACAGTCGGCTGGCGATGATGCTCGTCTTGGCGGCGATCGGATGTTTTCTTTTCGGTCCGGATTCACTCATCAGTTCGACCAGCGCGGTGGATTTTGGGACCAAGGGCGGCGCGGGATCGGCGGCGGGCTTTATCAACGGACTGGGTTCCACCGGACAGATACTTGGGCTGTGGCTGCCGGGAATGATCTCGGAACGCTACGGCTGGGACGCACTATTTACCGGCATGGGCTGTTCCGTCCTGCTGGCGGCCGTGATTCTGTTGCCGAAATGGAACGCAGTACCAGCGCACGCGGAAAAGCCCGCTTCATGAACCCATGGAAAGAAGGAACCAACGACGATGACTCACGGCGGTGGCAAGGCGCGCGACGGGAAAAACTGAATTGAGACCGCCAGTTGACTTCTGACGCGTCTGGCTTCTAAGATTCACCGATCAGACAGCAGAAAATCCAATGATGGCACCGAAGCACACAGGCAGATATTACCGTAGTTGCAGAACCAGAATGTTACTTGCATCAAGATCGCCTGTGACGATTCGCCACTGCGCAGCCGTCGGATTTGAGGGTCTGAGGATGGTGTGCGGGGTGGCAACTCTTCCGGCGACCAAGTCTTTCCTATCCCTAGAGAATCAATCAATCAATCAACAATTACCAAACATCCAAACCAAACCCATGAGTTCCAACCACAACTTTGTCTTCAAACGCCTCTACAAGGGCAAGGTATCCACCGTCATTCTGGACTGGAGCGGCACAACGGCCGATGCCTATGTCATCGCGCCGGCGGTCGTGTTCGTTGAAGTGTTCAAGAATCAAGGCGTCGAGATTTCCATGGAAGAAGCCCGCGGACCGATGGGGTTGCGCAAGGATCTCCACATCAAGGCGCTCACCGAAGACCCGATCATTCGTGAGCGCTGGAAGGGGGTCCACGGGAAGTATCCCAATCAGGCGGACGTGGACCGCATGTTTGCCGATTTTGTGCCGGCCCAACTCGCGTGTTTGCCGCAGTACACCAAGCTGCTGCCAGGGGTGGCGAAAGTCATCAAGCGGCTGCAGTCCCGAGGCATCAAGATCGGGAGTTCCACCGGCTTCACCCGGCCGATGGTGGACATTCTTGAGAAGGCCGCCAAGAAACAGGGTTATGTGCCCGATGCTTCAGTGGCCGGCGACGAAGTGGTGCATGGCGCGCGGCCCCGGCCCTTCATGGTTTATCGCAACCTGGACCTGCTGGATGCCTGGCCCATCGAATCGGTGATCAAAGTGGACGACACGATCAGCGGCGTGGGTGAAGGATTAAACGCCGGCTGCTGGGCGGTGGGGGTGGCGCGTTACAGCAATTACATGAACATCAATACGCTCGACGAAGAGGCCACCTTATCGAAGGCCGAAATCCAGCGCCGCCTCGAGAAGACGCGCGACATCCTGCGCAAAGCCGGCGCGCATTATGTCATAGACAGTCTGGCCGACATCGAACCGGTGATCGCGGATGTCAACGCCCGGCTCGCGCGGGGAGAAGCTCCGTAGCCGGCAGTCGGTCAGTTGTGCTGCCCATTGAGCGGCCGGACACGGAGGACTTGGGGCAAGAACCACAGGCTCGGTCCTCCGTTCCAATCTGCCTCGGCTCCGCGCTACGCGCGAGCAAGCCAGACAACAGCCGTATTCGGCCCCGGTGCGCATCACTCAGTCGCCGGATTCGCAAAACGGCAATCCAACTTTGTCGCGGCTGCCAGGCGGTCCAAGTATGCGTCCCGGGAGATTTCGATCGCCCCCAGTTGCCGGGTTGCCGGTGTGATCATTTGAATATCGAACAGAGTGAAGCCCCGTTCACGCAGTCGGGCGACGAGATGACAAAGCGCGACCTTGGACGCGTTGCTCACGCGATGAAACATGGATTCGCCCGCGAACAAGCCGCCCACACTCACGCCGTAAATGCCGCCCACCAGTTCGCCGGCCTGCCAGCACTCGAGGCTGTGCGCGTGGCCGGCTTTGTGCAGCCGGGTGTACGCGTCAATGAATTCCAGCGTTATCCAACCGCCCCGCCGTCCCGGACCAGGAACTGCACAACCCTCCATCACGCGGCGAAACGCGCGATTGCAGGTGACCTCGAACGGCGCCCGGCGCAGGAATTTCGCCAGACTGTGCGGGACGTGGAAGCGTTCGAGTTCGAAAATGGCGCGCGGATTCGGCGACCACCACGACACCGGATTCACCGTCCACGGAAAAATGCCGCTCCGGTATGCCAGTAGCAGCCGTGGCACCGACAAATCACCACCCACAGCCACCAATCCCTCATCGCCAGCAACTCGCGGATCGGGAAAGCGCAACGGTGGGCGGGTAACAGCGGGCATGGCAGAAGCACCGGTTGCCGCCGCTCAGTGTTTCGGACGCGGTGGGTTTTTGCCCCCCAGCGCGTCCAGGAGCGTGGACTCGAAATAACCCGCGGACTCGAGTGCCAGGATATACGGCGCATTGGTTCGCGTGACTTCGGGAAGCTCCAATTCCTCTGGTTCGCCCAGCGCCAGCCAGGCGCCGACGCGCACGTCATTGAGCACCTGCAGCAGCCATTCCACTTCCGAAGCACTGAGGCAGAACCGCAGGCCATCCTTGGTCTCGCGGAAGCGCGTGGGTTCGTTGAGCATCGCCTGCACCTCCCGGCGGTTTTCGCGCCGATGCTCGGCGAGCGATTCTTCCAGCAGGCGCTGGTTTTCGTCATGAACCGGCCCCTCGCCCGCTTGGGTGAGCCGATGGTGAGCCGGCGGCACCAGGGGATAAAGTTGCAGGATTTGAAACAGCAACTGTTTCTCGCGGCGGCCAATGCCGAAAACAAACTCCTCCTGGCTGGCGCGGATGAGTTTCACGATTCGCGCTCCATGGTGGCGTGCAGGGTATATTTCTGAAGCTGATGAACGTAATGCTCCGCCTGCTCCATCGTGGTGCGGGCCAGCAGACTCTTGCCCTGCTTGTGGACCTGCAACATGTGGAACTCCGCCTTCTGCCGGGGCCAACCGAACACCTTTTGAAACACGTGCGTGACGTAGGTCATCAGGTTCACCGGGTCGTTCCAACAGATGACCAACCACGCTGCCTCCAGATCGGATTTCGATCCGGTTTGCTCCTCGTGCCCAATATCGGGAAGAACTTCCGGTGTTGCGGTTACAACCATGCCGGTACCATAGTCAGACCGCGCCGAAATGTCGAGATGGCGCGCCAGCCGGAAGAGGGCTAATCCGACTATGGGGCACAACGCAAGGCGTGCGTTTCCAGACGGCTCGTGACCTCGTCACCCGCAAAGAAGGACACTGCCCGCCAACCAAAACTTCGCCACCGCCCGACCACCCGGCACAGGAATGAAAAATCAGCTTGCACAAACTAACTTTGCATCGCAAAGTGTTTCCATGAATGAGCACGCTGCGGCAGAACATCTTCAGGTCATTCGCACTTTGATGGAACGCTCCGCAGTCTATCGGCGGGCGCTGGCGCCGATCACACTGTTTATTGGCATCTTGGGTTTGGTATCGGCGGCAGGCGCTTGGATCTTCGCCATTCAATCGGCCAGCGGCTTCATCACCTACTGGCTTGCAGTCAACTTAATAGGCTGGCCTGGCGCGTTCTTTCTGGCGCGCCGCCAAGCGGTCAAGGACAGAGAACCATTTTGGTCGCCCCCAGCGCGGCGCGTTGTGCAGGCAATGCTACCATCTTTGTTGGCTGGTTTGATGGCCGCATCCGTTTTTCGGCTCATTGCGGTGCAGGATCCCCAACTGGTTTGGTGGCTGCTGCCAATCTGGATGGTGTTGTACGGTTTGGCGCTGTACGGAGCCGGGTTCTTTATGCCGCGAGGCATTCGGCTGTTTGGCTGGTTATTCCTTTTAAGCGGATTAGCCGTATCGGTAATACTGGCAATCAAAAACACGTCCGACGCCTTGCCGCCCCTTGTCCTTGCCCATTGTTTGATGGGAGTTTCCTTCGGCGGAGGCCACTTGGCCTACGGTGTCTATCTCTATCTGACCGAGAAGCGAAAGAATGTGGCGTGAATCCCGAACCTTTCCTCCAGCTCGACCGTGTGATCCACGAGAAAGGGCGGCTGGCGATCATGTCCATGCTCGCCGCCACGCCGGAACTTTCCTTCACCGAGTTGCGCGACGCGCTGGAAATGACCGACGGAAATATCACAACGCACATCCGCACCTTGCAGGAAGCCGGCTATATTGCGGTCAGCAAATCCTACGCGAACAACCGTCCGCTCACGACCTGTTCGCTCACCGCTGCCGGGCGCAAGGCGTTTGCCGAACATATCAACCTGCTGGAGCAAATCGTCCAGCAAACCAAGCTTAAGTGAAAAGCTTTTTGAACGAACTGAAATCTGCATGGTCTTTTACTTTGTGATACAAAGTGTAATATGAAAATCCTCCGCGCAGAACATTTGGGCATGTGCTTTGGCGTGCGCGATGCCATCGCTTTGGCTCGCGCCACCGCCCAACACGCATCGCTCACCATTCTGGGTGATCTGGTCCACAACGAAACCGTCCTCGGCGACCTCCGTGCCAGGGGCATTCACATTCAGAACGACGCACGGGAAGTGGCGACCCAGACTGTGATGATCACGGCGCACGGCGCTTCAGCGCGCCGCATGAACGCAGTGCGCGATCGCGGGTTGAATGTGCTCGAAGCTACGTGCCCGCTTGTTCGCGTCGCGCATCAGGCCGTGGCGAAACTGGTGCACGAAGGCTTCCATCCGATCATCATTGGCAAACGCGACCACGTGGAAGTCCGCGGCCTGACGGAGGACCTGGCCGAGTTCGACGTGGTGCTGGACGAGGCGGACATGGCGCAACTCCAGGAACGGACGCTTCTTGGCATCGCGGCCCAGACCACGCAACCCATCGAACGCGTGCGTCATCTGGTCGGTTTGATCCGCGCCCGCTTTCCGAATTCCGAAGTGCGTTTCGTGGACACCGTTTGCCAGCCGACCAAACAGCGGCAACACGCCGCCGTTGAACTCGCGCAGCAATGCGACATCGTCATCGTCATCGGCGGTGCGCGCAGCAACAACACGCATGAACTGATACAGACCTGTCACCGCTACTGTGCGCGTGTGCATCACGTGCAAACGGACGCGGACTTGCGGGCGGATTGGTTTGCTGGCGCGCAAGCCGCGGGCCTCACGGCGGGAACCTCGACGCCCGACCACGTTATTGATGAGGTTGAGCGTCAGATTATCCGACTCGCCGAGAGCCACGACCTATTACACCCGCACCCAAACATGGAACCGCACATCGCATGAGCAAACCCGCCCTGGCAACCTTCACGAATCGCGGGGCCGAATCCCTCGCGCTGGCGGTAGTGCTGATGCTCCTGCTGCTATCGGGCTGTGCCAAGCCGGGGACACGGCTTCAGGCCGGCCCGCGAGATTACCTTGTTGGTTGTTACATGGTGACGACACAGGACAGGATTATCCCGGTTTTCAAACAAGGCGGAACCTATTACTCCGTTTGCCGTGGCTTCGAGGTCCCGCTTAAGGAATGTGCCGAGGGGCTCGAATGGGCAATCACCCCATCCAGCATGACGGGAACAAAGATCGGCTGGGATGCGGGGTCAAGAACGTACTACCTGGCGGTCATGGACGCGCAGGCAAGCAACAACACAGATGGCCGCTACGGCGTCGGGAAAAGGGAACTCATGACGCGGATGGATAAACCGTTGGTGCTGCGTGATGCCAAGGCTCGACGTCCATACACTCACGACGCTGTTCTCGGCTGGTATCACCCCGTCTGGTTTCCCCCTGTGAGGATCGAAATCCGCAAAGACGGCGACCGGTATTTCAGCCAGGAACAGGAGTTTGGCGGCCCCACACCAGGCTCCTGGACGACGCGCGTGGAACCGTGCGAACTCAGACCGCTTCCCGACCAAGCGGGTTTCACCGGTTCTGACCGGAAAAACCGCCATCGTCTGGTTTACCACGACACGTTCAGTCGCTTTGAATTGGTGAAGCCGATTGAGGGAATGAATTCGTTCGTCCTTCGAATGCCGCTGGCGCGGATTCCAGCGCCCGCTTCGACCGACGGTGGCCCGGCTCCCTCGCCGATGATGCCGATCGGGATTCCCTCGTGGCACTAACGCACGCAGGACCAGAGCGAACCACGATCAACCAAAGAGAAAGATGAATCCGTCTTCCGCATTTCGGGACAGCGTGCCGGACGATCCGTTCTACCAACCGCGCAAACCGCTGTGGTTGCCGCGCGACATGTCGAGCGCGCCACCGCTGCCGCCGCTGCCATCGCGGCGCCAACCTCAGCCGCGAACCGCGTTGCTCCTCAATCCTTTCTACGCGAAGTCGCCGCACGGAAGTTTTGGAAAGCACGTTTTGACCCCGACACTGGCGTTGACTTCCCTGACCGGTGCGACGCCGGAACATTGGCAGGTGCGTTACTGGGATGAGAATCTCTTGCAGGGACCGCCACCCAATTGTCCGGTGCCCGAGGTGGTGGGTATTACGGTCCATCTCACTTTTGCCAAACGCGCTTACGAGTTGGCCCGTTGGTTTCGCGCGCAAGGCAGCAAAGTAGTCCTTGGTGGCCTGCACACATTGTCATGTCCGGAAGAAGTCGCGCCTCACGCTGATGCAATGGCCGTGGGGGATGGCGTCCAGCTTTGGCCGCAGATTCTGCGTGATGTCGAACGTGGTGAACTGAAGCCGCGCTACGATGCTTCTTACGAACGGCCCTACGAATTGGACCCGCCGCCACGCCGGGACTTGGTGCCGCGTGCCAGCTTTCTCACGACCACGAGCCTGATCGCCACGCGCGGTTGCCACAATCGCTGCGGCTTCTGCTATTTGGCGACCGATGGCCTGCGCATGCCGTATCGGGTGCGCGAACCGGAGGACATCCGCCGTCAGTTTGAAGCCGACGATCAGCCTTACGCCGTGTTCATTGACAACAACCTTGGCTCGAAGCGCGATTATTTGCGCAATCTCTGCCGGGCGTTACGTCCGCTCAAAAGAATCTGGAGCGCGGCGGTTACGCTCGATGTCACGGAGGATCCCGCGCTGGTGCGGGAGATGGCGCTGGCTGGCTGCACCGGCGTATTTGTCGGCTTCGAGTCGCTCACCGACCAAAATCTCGTGGACGCCCGCAAACGCACGCCGCGCGCGGAGGATTACGCCCGGCGCGTCCGCCTCTTTCACGAGCACGGCATTCAGGTAAACGGCAGTTTCGTGGTGGGCTTCGATCACGACCGCAAGGACACGTTCACCACACTCGTGCAATGGATCGAATCGAACCGGATGGAGTGCGCCACTTTTCACATTCTCACGCCATATCCCGGCACGCCTTTGTTTCGGCAGATGGAAGCGGAAGGCCGTCTGCTGCAACGCGATTGGGAGAAATACGACACCGCGCACGTCGTTTTCCGCCCGAAACATCTCACACCGGAAGAACTGTTGCTCGGCTACGACTGGTTGTATCGGCGGTTATTCTCGCACGCTTCGATCTGGCGGCGACGGCCGGCGGCACTCTCGGCGCTGCCCACTTATCTCGCGGGATGTTATCTCTACAAACGCTCGAACCGGCTTTGGCGATTCCTGATCAAGCATCGGCTCGTTCATGCTGTGTGGCGGCCACTCGTCGAATTGACCCGGCTGCGGCATGTTCGTTTCCGTCGTCGCCTGGCTGCTATGCCGGTGGCTGCTGAAAATCAGATGCTCCCCACTCATGTTCAACTCCATTTCCTGCCAGCGTATGAGAACATCATGCTCGAATCGTTCAACGTGGTGGACGGTGGTGGTCTTCGCAGTTGCCATGGCGTGGGTCGAATCCGCCGTTGTGTTTTACATCCGCACAATGGTGGATCGCCTCGAGCCACACCAACCCGACCCGTTGCCGTTGATCGGCACCCTGGGGCCGGTCGAACTCACGCGCGAACTGGCCACGCTCATCATGCATTTCACCATCGGGATGCTCGCGGGACGGACTTGGCACGCGCGCATAGGTTACATGGCGGTGTCGTTCGGCGTTTGGGACGTTTTTTATTACGTGTTTCTGAAACTCATGTGCGGCTGGCCGAACTCGCTTTTCGACTGGGACATTCTATTTCTCATCCCGCTGCCCTGGTGGGGGCCGGTGCTGTCACCGGTGTTGATTGCGTTGCTCATGATTGTTTGGGGCACGCTGGCCAGCCAGTTCGAGCATTCGCCGCGACCAGCGTTTCTGGAATGGCGCGCTTGGTCGTTGAACTTCATGGGAGTGGCGCTCGCGCTCTACGTGTTCATGGCTGACGCCATCCGCGTTGCGGACCAGGGAGTAGATGTGATTCGCAATGTCCTGCCGGCTCAATTCAACTGGCCGCTGTTTTGCATCGCGCTGGTGCTGATGGCCGCGCCGGTGGTCCAGCTTGGCCGGCGGGCGATTGAACGGACCAAACTGTTGAGTGTCGAATGAACGCATCGAATGAACTCTTCCAGCGCCACCGCCGGGCGGTTCGACTTGCGCACCCTCCTTCAAGGGCAGGCGGACAAAATCCTGCTCTGGACGAAGCCGGGAGAGCCCCGCACGATCGTGTTCAATGTGGCGGTCATCCTCCTGGGCGCGGGGCTTTATGGTGCCGCCATGGGCTGGTGGCGCGAACCACTGCAAGGTCTATACGTCGCCATCAAATTCCCGCTGGTCATCCTGTTGACCACGCTCGGCAATGCGCTGCTCAATGCCATGCTGGCGCCGTTGCTCGGCTTGAACATCTTGTTTCGTCAGTCGTTGCTGGCCATCCTGATGAGTTTCACGATCACTGCTGCGGTGCTTGGGGCGTTCAGTCCGCTGGCCGCCTTCGTGGTTTGGAATGCGCCGCCGATGACACCGGACGTCAAATCCACAATGACCTACGGTTTCATCAAACTTTTGCACGTAGCGGTGATCGCCTTCGCCGGCATCGCGGGCATGGTGCGACTTTTTCAATTGCTCACAGAACTCGGCGGGAGCAAAACCGTCGCGCGCCGCGTTTTGTTTGCGTGGCTGGCGGGCAATCTCTTTCTCGGCAGCCAGCTCACGTGGATCGCGCGGCCGTTCATCGGGGCGCCGCATCTGCCGGTGGTGTTGCTGCGCGACACCGCGTTGCAGGGAAACTTTTACGAGAACATTTTCGCGACGCTCAAACAACTGCTGGGAATCAACTGACGATGAACCGCAACCAACACTTACCATGAATGACCTGAATCCAACCGGCCCGGTGCCACCACAACTGCCCACGCCGACTTATCCGGGCCGCGCTCCGCTGGGCGAAAGCCCCGAGGAACGCGAACCCATCCCGAACGTTTTGGCGGCCGCCGAGGCGATGCTGCGCCAGCCGCGCCGCGTCATGTATCAACTGCGCCAGCCCGGATCAGGCCGGCTGGTTGCAGCGATGCTCTTTATCAGCGTGCTGTGCGCCGCCTTCTATGGCGTGGTGGTCGGGACTTTTTCCTATGGCGACCAAATCTGGGCTGCACCGGTCAAGATTGCCGGCGGACTGCTGCTCGCCACCCTGATCTGTCTGCCGAGCCTTTACATTTTCACGTGCTTGAGCGGTTCGCAGGCGCGGCTGGTGGAAATCTTCGGGTTGGTCACGGGATTGTTGTTGCTGATGACTCTGCTGCTCATTGGTTTTGCGCCGGTGGCATGGTTGTTCTCGCAATCCACCGATTCGCTGGCGTGGATGGGCACGTTGCATCTGGTGTTCTGGGGCATCGCGACTGTGTTCGGATTGCGATTCCTGGAAACCGGCTTCTCCCACTCCAAAGCGCGGTCCAACGCGGGTCTGATGACCTGGGTGGTGATCTTCGTGCTCGTTGTGCTGCAAATGACGACCGCGCTGCGGCCCATCGTCGGCACGGCGGAAACATTCCTGCCGCAGGAGAAAAAGTTCTTCCTGAGCCATTGGGGCGATTCGCTAAAGTCTTCCCTTGACCCGTCACGCGACTGAAGAACTGTCTCCGCGGTTTTATCCGTGATGGAAAGCTCGGCCGTAAACTCACCCATGTCAGCGCCAGCCTTCAGCGCAAACTCGCCCACCGCGTTTCTCCGCGCCGAACCAACGCGGCTGCGCGAATGGGTGATGCAGCGTCCGGCGAATCTGGTCTGGTTCTGCATCACGGCCATCGTGATCGGCGCGGGCGCGTATGGCGCGGTGATGGGTTGCTGGCGCGACCCGTGGCAGGCGCTGTACACGGGCATCAAACTGCCGCTCGTCATTCTGCTCACGACGCTGGGCAACGGCTTGTTGAACGGCATGTTGGCGCCGCTGCTGGGCTTCAATGCCACCTTCCGGCAATCGCTCACCATCGTGCTCCTGACCTTCGCGACGGCGTCGGTCATCCTGGGCGCGCTCAGTCCAGTGGCCCTGTTCGTCGTTTGGAATACGCCGCCGTTGAGTGTGGCGACGCAATTGTCGTCGCCGGAATACGGTTTCATGCAATTGACCCTGGCGGTGTTGATCGCCGGCGCCGGCGTGGCGGGCAACGTCCATGTCCTGCCGCTCCTGACGCAATGGACGCGGAGCGTCGTGGTCGCGCGCAAAGTTCTCCTCGCGTGGCTGGTGGGGAATCTGTTTCTCGGCAGCCAGATATGCTGGGTGCTGCGGCCATTCATCTGGGATCCCGCCGGGCCGACGCGCTTCATTGGCCGCGAATACTTCCGCGGTAGTTTTTACGAAACGGTGTTTGAAGCGGTGCGACGATTATTGTTCTCATAGGACCACAAATGAAATTTTTCTGCATTGTTGCGCTCGCGGGGTTCGCCCATTGGCTGATGCACCAGGCATTGCTCGGTCTGGCGCACGCCGTGGCATTTGGCCGCTTCCTGCTGGAAACAGTGATTGGCTTCGGCAGTGCGTCAGTGCTGCCACAACTCCCACTGGAAAGACGCCTCGGCCTTGCGCTCAACTTCTTAAACAACCCGGCGCGCTCATTGCCCCTGCCGGATGCTGTGTGGGATCACAGCCTGGCCTCGGGTCTGTTGCTCGCCTTGAACAGCCTGTTCTGGGGTGCGTGTTTCGCCGCGTTCGTTTGGGCTGTGGCGAACACGGCCCGCAGATATGGCTTCCTCCCCGCCGGGCACGACGGAAAGGGCGTGCTGCGCTTCGGCTGGCTGAGAATTCACAACCTGCTTCTGAAGCACGAAGTTCTTGTGCCGGTGCTGGCGCTGGCGTTTGCCTCAGCGGTCAGTGTGGCGCTGGTGTTCGCACGTATTCTCTGGACCGAAAACCTGCGCTACACCTTTCTGGTCTGGAATCTGTTCCTCGCCTGGCTGCCGCTTCTGCTCGCGCTGCTGGTATGCGAACTTCACAGAAACGGCCAGACCCGCAACTGGCGCCTCGCCGGCCTGACTGGCGTGTGGCTGTTGTTCTTCCCGAACGCGCCCTACATCTTCACCGACCTGATCCACCTCACGACGCGATTCCGTCCGCATTTCTGGGTGGACCTCATGTTGATCCTGATTTGCGCCCTCACGGGACTGGTGCTGGGATTCCTGTCGCTGTATCTGATGCAATCCGTGGTGACGCGAAGCTTCGGTCGGGTGGCGGGCTGGCTGTTCATTGCGATGGTGGCGGGTTTGAGCAGTGTGGGCGTGTATCTGGGCCGCTTCGTGCGCGTCAACAGTTGGGATGTCGTGGCGCGACCGGGAAAACTATTCCAAGGCATCACCGACTGGGTGTCGGATCCGTTTGCGCACTCCACGTCCTTCGCGTTCCCCGTGCTGTTCGCCATCTTTTTGTTCATCGCTTACGTGCTGTTGTATGCGCTGACGCATTTGCAGCAACCGCAACCATTGTCACCGACGCTCAAGCAAACACCTGAAACATGAACCGCAATGTCTGCTTGCTCGGTCACGCAAAACCTCCATCATGCGTGCGTGAGGACAAAGCTGCGAACCATCGCAGTCACCATGCTGACGCTTGTGGTCCTTATGATCGCGGCGTTGGCCTGTGCCCGCCTTTCGGAGAAACCAATTCCAGAGCCACGCCATCAGGGAAAAAGTCTCTCGGAATGGATGGAGATTTACCGCATGGCACCAGTGCTTTCCGGCTCTCGGACTGAACCCGCTGGCACTAAAGCCGAACGTGTCGCAGCGTTTCGTGCCAGAGAAGCTCGTGTTGCAGCTACTCGTGCTGAAGCCGAACTCGCCGTTCGCTCCATCGGTACCAACGCACTGCCCTGCCTCTTGGCCTGGCTTCGCTACGAGCTCCCGTCGTGGCGCAAAGGACTGCTTATGCTCGCTACCTGGCGCTACGGTGAAGGCAAGAAAGTGGTATTTAGCAGATCCTTGATTATCGGTCCAACGGCAAGGAAGGCCGAATGGGTGGGCCTGGGTTTCGTGATTCTCAACACCAATGCTGCTCCGGCAATCCCGGAGCTTGAAGCCATGATGAAAGACAATCAGAAGCCGGACAGAGGGTTGCGCGCCATATACGCTCTGGGTGCAATTGGTGTTCCTGCATTCCGAGTGCTGACGAACGCCCTCGCGGACACAAATCAAACCCACCGCTGCGAGATCATGTCGGCTTTTCACGTCGTCAGGGAAATCAGCTCCCCGTCTCGCGATGCTTACCTCGGCGCATGCCTGCCTGCTTTGAATCGGGCGCTCGACGACGCGGATGCCGAAGTGCGTCGTCAGGCGAAAGTTAGTCTCTACAACATCCAGCACTGGGACGAAATTCTTGCCCAAGCGAAGAACGTCGGCGACTTCTGGAAACATGGTCACCGGGCGCGCACGAATGCGCCAAAGCCTGATGTCGAAGTTTTCCTCAATTCGCCAGCAAAATAGCTTTGCGCCGCCGCGTCTCTGCTTGAGCGCAAGGCTGGAACATGAAACGCGAAAATCTGTTGCGCCGCCGAATCCGGGCGCTGACCTGGCTGTTCATCATCGGCCTCGTGCTCAGTGGCGTGACGGCGATTCCAATACGTTGGGAGGTGGACTTTCTGATCAAGTTCCTGGGGGTGGAGGAACTGGGCTCTCATTCAGCGACTGATCTGCATCCGCTGACGCGATGGCTCTTCAACGTGCGCAACGCGCTCGACAAGGTTGAGAACGAAGATCCGTTTCTTTTCTATGGGTTGGACTGGCTGGCGTTCGGCCACTTCGTAATTGCCATCGCGTTCGTGGGTGCGCTGCGGGATCCGGTGCGCAACGAATGGTTGTTCACATTCGGGATGATCGCCTGCGTGCTGGTGATTCCCTACGCCCTACTGTTCGGCGCGATCCGCGGCATACCGGTTTGGTGGCGACTGATTGATTGTTCGTTCGGAGTAGTGGGCTTTGTTCCACTATGGCTCTGCCGCAAGTGGACGCGGAAAGTGGCACAGGAAACTGCAGAATCTTGAGCGCTCCCAGTTCAGCCAGCGTCGCGGTTTCATTTTGATTTCAGTTTCCTGACTGCGGCGGCGTGGGATAGAACCAGCGCAGCGCGAGGCCGTCCACGTTTGCGCTGCCGGCGCGGACGGTGAAGTGGAAGTACTTGTTCACGCTGTCGAAGGGGGGCAGCAGCGAGAAATCCATCCACTCTTTGAGACTGCGTTCCGGTCCGGCAATGGGAATGGCGCTGGTAAACGGATTAAGCCCGGAAGACGCGGTCGCCGGGGTGGTCACTCCTTTTTGATACATCTCGAAATTGAGCCGCATGGTTTCCCGCAAGTTCTCAAAGCCGAACCAGCCGGTGCTCAAACCGCCGGCCAGTTGCGCCGCTTCAATCAATCCGGACGTTTCGCGGAGCGCCCGCGGCTGGCCTTCGTTGCTGCGCAGGAACTCCTCCAGCATGGCCGCCTGCGTGGTGAACGCCACGTAACCGCCGCTGGCCGCGTAATGCAGAGTGCGGGTTTGCGCCGTGGTGTTCCCCCAAGGCATGGGTGGCAGACTGATGCGGAGAATTTTGCGGCCCAGGAACTCGCGTTCCTTTGGCGAGGTCGCATCCGGCGAGAAAATCACCAGCACCCCCTTCAGCCCGGCCAGCAACCGTTCCGCGTTGGGCGAACCGATCAGCACCAGGGAGGGCGGCACATTCATTTCCGGGGGTGAACTGCCGCGTGGCGCTTTCTCATAGACGATGAGGTCGTCGCCCAGGTTGGCCATGAGATCTTTGCGCAGATCGTAATTGGGATCGCTCAATTGGGCCGCCTCGTTGCCGCTGGTGAGCAGAAAATCCCAGGTGTTGAACAGCGATAACTCGCTCAACATGTTCTCCAACACCGCGACCGCCTTCTGGCCGTCAATGCGATACCGTTCGAACTTCACCACGTCGGCCGGGACGAACGCCGGCGGGCTGGCGTCCTTGGCTTCGGTGGCGAAAATCTTCAACAGACCCTGGCGGGAAGACTCTGGCGCCCCGAGGAATGTTTCGAAGACAATACCCGCTTGGGAGTCCCGCACGGCAAACGCGGCGGACCTTACCCCAGCCAGCCCGCTTCCGGTCAGCAGTCGGCGAAAGGTCAACACTGGGATCGCGCTTGGCGCCTGGGGATTGGGCGTCTCCGCCGGCAGACGCGCCATGGCATCGAACAATAGCCTGCCATTGAACCAGCCGTACAGGGGCGCCTCCCGAAACATCGCCAGGCGGCTGGCGGCAAACGCCGCTTCCTCCGCCAGCGGCGGCAAGGCGCCACCGGTGAGCCGCGCAACCACTTTTTCCATGGCCGGGAGCGAACTGCCCACGAGGAGCAGCGACTCGAACTGTCCGATGACGAGTTCACTTCCGCCCAACGAGAAATTGGCCGGTTCACGGCCCAGTTCTTGAACTTCCTGGTGTTGTGGAAGAAACTGCGCAAGGGTGCTCGGCGCATCGTTGGTGGTCAACGGCACGATGGCGAATTCCACGTTGCGAATCTTCTCGGTCTTGATTGGTTTGCCGTCGTCCACCCACTTCTTGCGCAGGGCGGCAAGTTGTTCTTTGAGTTGTTCGTGTTGGTCTTGCGTGTCCAGCAACAACAGGAAAGCCGGCGCGGCGTCCGGCTGGCCCGGCCAGCCTTCGGCCGTCACGGCCACGGTCAATTGCCCCTGGAGCAGCGCGCTGAAATCCGCCAGTTTCACCCCCAGGTCCCGCTCCAGCGGCACGATGAACTCCTCGTTCAGCCTGGCCCGGAATTTGTCGCGGAACGGTTTCATCGCGGGGTCATTCCACATGCGGACTTGGGGAAGCCGTTCGTAAACGGCCCGCAGCTTCGCGAAATCCGGGGCCGAGAAGACCAGCAGCGCGTCCGCCGGTAACAACTGTTCGGCGGGTGGTACTGCCGCCGGACTGGCCAGCGCGCCGATCCCCAACGCCAGACTGGCAAGGCGGACAATCCGGGCGAAACAGCCACTCCAGCGGGAAAGCGATTTTACGATCATGGCGGTGAACTCAGGGCACGAATGATTTCACGAATCCGGAAGGATACTTGCCGGTGTGCGGTTTCATTCCTCGCGGGCTGAATGCCGTGTTCGGCTGGGGGGTTCGAGATAACGGTAGGGATTGCTGGGATTCTCGTTCGAGTAAGCGAAGGCATCGCGATGGTCCAAGAAGTACCTCACCGATTCCGCGGGAATGGCAAACCCCAGCCCTTCGCCCGCAGTAATCTTCATGTTGGTCACGCCCACGACCTCGCCGCTCAGATTGAACAGCGGACCGCCGCTGTTGCCGGGGTTGATCTGGGTGGTGGTTTGCAGGTACAGCGCGCCGGCCAACTGCCGCGTCCGCGTGCTGAGAATGCCCTCGGTGACCGTTCGTTCCAGGCCCAGCGGACTGCCGATGGCAAACACCCGTTCGCCCACCGCCAGGCCGTCCGCGCTGCCAAACGGCACAAACTTGAACCGGGGCGCGTCCTTGTCGTCAATCTTCAACAACGCCAGATCGTTGAACTTGTTCATCGCCACTATCCGCACCTGCTTGTAGGTCTTGCGGTCAAGCTGGCCGTTCTGCTGGTGGTAAACTTCGACGGAAATCTGCGACTCGCCTTCGATCACGTGGAAGTTGGTGATCAAGAAACCCTCCTCATTGACGAAAAAGCCCGAGCCTAAAGCGCCCGGCGTGCGCACCTGCACCACGGCTTCGCCCAGTTGATACACCAGGTCGCGCACCGTGCGCTCCGGCAACCGGCGGGAGTTGGCGTGATACAGGCCGGACTTCAACGCTACGGCTGCGGTGCCTTCGGAAACCGTCGCCGCAGGGGACGCCACCTCTATGTTGCTGCGGTTGGAGTTGGCCAGCACAGCCTCCTCTTCGCTGCGGGAAATCTTCGTGATCTTGTCCCGCGGCACGACCAGCACGGTATAACCGACGTCCACCGCCACGGAGTCGCGCTTTTCGGAAAGAATCCGGCCCGTGATGGTGGCCTGTTCCTTCAGGAACAGCGTGTCGCCCGGCGCAGCGGATATCCCGCAAAAAAGCATCACCGACCCAAGGAAACGAAGCTTGAACATGCCGGTACGATACTGGAGCAGCGTCCGCTTGACAAGGAATGAGGCGGGTGAATCCAAGACTGTCGCCTGCGAGCAATAATGCGCGAGGCCGGAGCGTTGCTTCCTTTCCCCATTGGATGGGTAGCGGGAAATCGCCACGCGACGTTCGTATGCATCAGCCCTGCGAGTGCAGATTGTGAATAACTCATTCTTGACATTAGGAACGCAACATTGGATAAGAGGCGCGTTCCCTAAGCACCTGCTCCATCCCTCATGGCTGGTGGGACAGGGTGTAGGGGCTTTCTTGAACCAAGTGTCTGACCTATGGCGGGAATCAACATTCTGCCCGGATGCCCAAGCAGGAATGATCGTTCGTGTTCCGGGGCTACAGGATGTGATACGCGGGCCGGCTTCAGCGACCGCGTGACGAACAAGCTGGACCAGGCCAGCGTGGAAATCCTGCGTTACGCCTACGATCCCAACAACCGGCTGACCAACCGCTGGAGCAAGGCCAAGGGCAACACGATTTACAGCTACGATCCGGTGGGCAACCTGACCAACGTCAATTATCCGTCCAGCACGGACGTGCGGTTCGCGTGCGACCCGCTCAACCGCGTCACCAACATGGTGGACGCGGCGGGGACGACCAAGTATGCTTACACCGCTGGCGGGCAGTTGTGGACCGAAGACGGCCCGTGGAGTAATGACACCGTGACGAACACTTACACATACCGGATGCGCACCGGGCTGGCGTTGCAGCAGCCCACCGGCGTCTGGATCAACGGCTTCTGGTACGATTACGCCAAACGCCTGACCAATGTCACGTCCCCTGCCGGCACGTTCAGCTACACGCTCGGCGCAACGCTGGCTGGCAGTCCCTTGCCCAAGAAGCTTCTGCTCCCCAACACCAGCTACATCACGAACACGTACGACACCGTGGCGCGCCTGACGGGCACGTGGCTCAAGCACAGCACCAACAGCACAATCAATTCACACCAGTACACCTACAACGCGGGCCATCAACGCACGCAACAAGTGTTCAGCACCGGCAGCACGTATGATTACACCTACGACGCCATCGGGCAGTTGAAGATTGCCGACAGCGCGACGGACAGCGAAGACCGCGGCTACACCTACGACGCCGCGTGGAATCTGAACTGGCGCACCAACAACACCAGCCCGCAACCCTTCGGCGTGGACGGCAAGAACCAGTTGACCTACGAGCCGGGGATGACGGATTATTACGACGCCAACGGCAACCTGACCAACCGGAACGACGGCAGTTACTATTACGGCTACAGCTACACCTACGACGACGAGAACCGGTTGAACAGCGCGTCGTATCGCAGCCAGTCCGGGCAGGAGGAGAATTGGTGGCGGACGGTGTTCACCTACGACGGGCTGGGCCGGCTGCGGCAGCGCCAGGAACAGACGTGGCAATATGGCGGGTGGTATCCCGGCACGACCACCAGCTACGTTTACGACGGGATGCGGGTGATCCAGGAACGCGCGGGCAATCCCACCGTGAGCTACACGCGGGGCAGCGATTTGAGCGGCACGCTGGAGGGCGCGGGTGGGATTGGCGGACTGCTCGCTCGCTCGCATGGCTACTCATCTGGGAACTGGAGCACGCACAACTTTTACCACGCGGACGGGAATGGGAACGTGACGTATCTGGTCAACAGCAGCCAGACGCTGGCGGCGAGTTACCGGTATGATCCGTATGGGAACTTGATCAGCCAGAGCGGCGGGTTGGCCAGTGCGAACGTGTAT
>JAANMU010000617.1_pt1 | contig 41143 bp, 57 predicted proteins | sample 7279701 | NCBI WGS metagenome assembly JAANMU01 (sample SAMN14094539, study PRJNA606508) | bioreactor metagenome | isolation source: A lab-scale SPAN reactor treating ammonium-rich wastewater day 57 | place: Ireland: Galway | collected 2017-03-13
GAACTGACCGAGAATCCGCGCCGAGGTCCCAGCGGTTTGCTGGTGGATGTACGGAGGGTGACTGATGGCAGTTGATGCAGAGGTGCGCTGGTACCGGGACCATGTGAAGGTGCTGGTCAAAGATGCGACGGAAGAAGTGCTCAAGCAGTTGGGTTTCCGGATCGTGGAAAGGGCGCAATTGAATATCCGGGATAATGATCAGATTGATACCGGTTTCATGGTGAATTCGCTTTATGTGATCTGGGGAGACGGCAGCGGATATGGGGCGGCAAAGCAGGCAGCGGAGCAGCAGACAACCGGACGGGATGGCAGACGGGTGGATCACAGCGAGGACATGGCGCCGGAGCGAGCTTTGGAGGGCAGCGCGGCGGCTGGCGTGGTGGTTGGAGCAAATTACGCAATCTACCAGGAGGCGCGGATCCCGTTTTTATATCCGGCTGGAGAGACGGCTGCCAGAGAATTTGGCGGGGAGGCGGAGCAAATCTATCGCAAGGAACTGCCGGAGGAGGGTTCACGTGCTTGATCTTGAGGCAGCCATCCGGGCGCACCTGGGCAGTCTGGCGGCGCTGACGGCAGTTTATGGAAATCGGATGTATGCAGCCAGGTCTCTGCCGCCTGAATATCGGTCAGAGGATGGGCCGGGGCTGCTATTCATGATCAGGGGCGGCGGTCAGGAATTTCACAGCCAGCTCTACAAGCCGAGCGTTCAATTTCGCAGCTATGCGGCGACAGAGCGGGAGGCGCGGACAGCGGCCAGGGCTCTATATGATGCGTTGAATGATACGCAGGGCAGGGGCTTTGCCTGGATCCGGCTGGAGGAAGGGACGCTGCCGACGCTGTTGAATGAGCCTGGGACGAACTGGCCATTTGTGTTGAGTTTCTATCGATTTCAAGTTCAAAATTTGTGATGGAGGTGAAAGATGGCGTACAGCAGCGCAGTGGCGTTGACGGTGCAGGAGATCAGCCGGGCAGGAATTTCGCTCGACGAAAACGCGGTCACGCCGACAGCAACACACGGCAACAAATTTCTGAACGATGGGAAAACGTTCCTGTTCGTTCGCAACGGGTCTGGCGGCGACATCACGGTTACGGTTGAGGCGCCGGGCTCGGTGGATGGTCAGGCTATTGCTGATCTGGTCGTCACCGTTAAGGCAACCGGGGATGGCGATGGTCTGGATGAGCTGTTGATCGGGCCGTTCACGAGCACGTTTAATCAATCGGATGGATATGTCTGGGCGGTTTTCAGCGCGGTGACGGATGTGATTGCCGCCGCGTTCCGGCTGGCGAATCCATGACGACGGCTCACCGTCGTTATGAAACCAAAACAGGAGAGTGAGAGATGGCAGTAGCGGATATCATTACGACCCCATGCAAGATCTATTACAGCAATCCGGGGACCACTTTGCCCGCAGATACTGTTGCGGCAGGGGGAGCATGGCCAGCCGGTTGGACAGCTCTGGGTTATACAACGGTCCCATTGAGCGTTGAGCGGACCGCAGAGAAGGTGATTGCAGACATCCAGGAGAGCCTGGTGGAGATCAAGCGCGGCAATAAGAAGGAAACGTTCGTGCTGGAAACCACTTTGGCAGAATTGGATCTGGATCAATTGGCGTTGTCCTGGGGCGGGACGGCGAGCACGACCGCGGCCGGGGCAGGCCAACCGGCGAAAGAGGAGCTGGTAGGCGGGGATGATCCGGCGACGCTGGAGTATCAGTGGGGCTTCGAGGGCAGCTATGAGAGCGCGGCGGGCAATACGCATCCAATTCGGCTGTTTGTCTGGCTGGGGGTTTGCGATTTCGGCGCCAAGCTGGAGTTCGGCAAATCTGACCCGACCGGGACGGCGCTGCGGATCGAGGCCAATCCAGATATGAGCAAGGCGCGCGGCCAGCGGCTGTTCAAACTGCAGAAGATCACGGCTCCGGCGAGCAGCTGATGAAGACGGCAGTTGTCACGCTGGGCGGGGTTAATTACGAGCTGCGCCCGCTGCCGCTGCGACCGGCGCGGGCGCTGCGCGAAAAGATCAGCGGCGAGATTTCCGGGCTTGGGCAGGCCCTGCGCGCGTTGGAGGGCCTGGAGATCACCCGCCTGGACGATCTTGGCGGGTTGATCCAGCAGTTGGGCGGGACGCTGGCTGGTTCGCTCGATATCATCGCGGATTGGCTGTTTGAGTTTTCGCCGGAGCTGCAGGCAGATCGGGAGCGTATCCTGGATGAGGCGTTCGACGAGGAGATCCTGCAGGCGTTTGGGGAGGCATTGAAGATGCTTTACCCTTTCGGGGAAACGCTGAACGGTTTGAGTGGCCTGCTGGACCAGGCGACCTCGACGAGCTTGCCCTCAGCCAATGGGGTCTCTGGTCAGACGAAATCGATGAGGCGACGCTGAGCTGGCTGGCGCAGGCATATGTGCGGCGCAAACGATTCGAGGGGCTGGCGAACCTGGCGGCGATGGGCAAGGCGATGAACGAGCGATATGACCGGATCTCGGCGGAGGCGATGATCGCTTCGATGGGCGGTTTCTGAGCCCGCAGTTCAAAGCGAGAGGTGACGGATGGCGATTACGGTTGGCGATGCGATCCTATGGCTGCGGGGGAATGACAGCAAGCTGGATGGCGATCTCAAGAAGACTGAGGCGAAAACGCAAGGCGTTCTCAGCCGGATCAGCGCGCAATTCAAGGAGTCGATGAATTTTGCGATCGGTCAGGTAATGGAGCGGGGGTTGAACCAGCTCGCGGCCGGGATCGAGAATATGGCGAGTGAAATTATCGATCTGGGGCAGACGTACGCTCAGCAGGTGGAGGATATGGCAAGGCTGAGCGGGGCGAGCGTAGAGGACGCCAGCCGGATCATCCAGATTTCTGACGATATGCGGCTGAGCTATGACCAGGTGAGCACGGCGCTGAAGATGTATGCCAGGCAGGCGGCGGAGAGCGGCGAGGCGTCGGATATGAGCATCGAGACGCTGGCGAGGCTGAGCGACCAATACCTGAGCCTGGCGCCTGGAGTTGAGCGGGCGAATTTTTTGCTTGAAAATTTCGGACGAAGCGGCGCAGATATGGGGAAGCTGATGGAGCAGGGCGGCGCCGGGATCCGGGAGATGGCCGCGGCGGTCGATGAGAGCCTGGTGATGACCCAGGAGGGCATCGACGCAGCCGAGGAATACCGGCTGGCGATGGATGATTGGAACGATGCGATCATGGGGGTAAAGATAACACTATTCAACGAGCTGAGGCCGTATTTACTCGACTTCACGGAATGGCTCAAGACAGATGGAATCAAGTATATAAAAGATTTTATCGAATGGTTTACGAATCTTCCGGAACCAGTCAAAGCGACGATCTTCGCTCTGGGAGGGCTGCTATTCCTGCTGGTGAAGCTCGGTCCGGCGTTTATGGGTATTGCCGGAATAATCAGGCTGCTTGGCGGCGGGGGCGGCGCGGCGGCAGGGGCGGCTGCCGGAGGAGGTTTGCTTGGTTGGTTAACAGGGGCTTTGGGCGGATTGGCCGGATTTATCACAGGAACTGTGATCCCGGCGTTGGGCACATTCTTCGTGGCTCTTGGAACATTTTTTCTAAGCCCAGTGGGATTGCTAATTCTCGCAATTGGCGCTCTTGCTGCGGTGATCTATATTTTCTGGGATGATGCCTGGAAAACAATTCAGAACATTGCGGAAATGTGGCCAAAAATATTGAAGGCTGCCTGGGATCGGATTATCTTTGAGGTAAAAAAATGGATCACTAACTTTCTTACCCAGATCAAAACATTGGCAAAATTATCCGCGAAGGAATGGCTTGAGGCAGGCAAAGCAATTCCCAGAGCGCTTTGGAATGGAATTCAAGCAGAATGGGAATGGCTAAAAACTCAATTGAAGAATGCTATCGACAGCCTAATAAAGGCTTTTGATCTAAAATTGGAGATCAAATCGCCATCCAAAGTATTCAAGTGGCGAGGTGAAATGATGGCGCAGGGGATTGGGCTGGGCTTTACGCAGACGATGGCTGACCAGGTGCGCCAGGACGTGATGGCCGGGGTGCGGGCGCTCATCCCGGGGATGGGCAGCGACAACCGGGTTTCGGTTGGGACGGTGGAGATGCACTCGACATTGACGATGACGGAGCGCAAGCTCCTATTTGGCGCAGCCAAAGAGCATTCCACCAAGCAGCTGCTCTCTGAGCTGCGGAGGATCAATCGACCATGAGCACATCTCCCATTTATCGAATTGGCGCCAGCCAGGCGGGCATGCAGTCTCTAGTGAGTTTAGGCCTCCCGCTGCCCAAGGCGGACCCGGTCGATTATGCGACGTATGTCGAGAATGGCGAAGGCGACCTGGTCGGGCAGGGTTGGCTGGTTTGTTTCTGGCGTTTTGCTGAGCTGACCGTTCAGCAGGTTGCCACGCTGGAGGCGTATTTGGGGGAATGTTATATCCAGACGCTGGAGGATGACGACACGTACGGGATTTATTCCGCTTTTTTTGTGCGCGAGCCGAAGAAAGCCCCCAAGGTTGGGCGTATCCACGATTATGTGGCAGAATTCCGCAAGCTGACCGCGGTGACATAAATGGCTGACATTGACAGCATTCGCACACCGGGGAATTGGGCTGATTGGCTGATCCTGATCGACGATCCGCCGGTGGTATACACGGCGCGAGCCGGGACCCCGCCGCTGTTGCAAACGGATTGGACGATTGCCTTCACGGATGGATCCGGGACGCTGGGCGACTGCCTGGCGGATATGACGCTGCTGATCGGATCGAGCGCGGGGGCGATGGATAAAGGGGTTGCCCGGCTGCGCAAAGCGCCTGTCGCGGGGATTTTCTACATTGGGGCGGATCCATCGCTCCAGGTGGAAACGGGAGACTACCTGACGGTGATCGACGACTTCGAGCTGTTTGCAAAACATTCGTTTGGCGCGCTGCTCGATGTGGAGCAGGTTTACAGCGACCAGTTCGACGATTTCACGCCGCTGCCGTGGTTCAATGGGCGCGTCGCGGTGATCAAAGCCGGAGAGACGATCATATTCGATGCGTCCAGGTCCTGGGCGCCGGGCGCGGTCGTCGATACGTTTGCCTGGGATTTCACCGGGGCGACTTCTTACGATGGCGAGGACACCGCCACGCCGGAGGCGACTTACGAGACGAGCGGACGGTTCCGGGTGGCGCTGACGGTGACCGCGGACGCCAAGAGCTACACTGGCTACAGTTATGTCTATGTGTTGGGAGAGTTGCTGTCCGCTGAGACGGATGTTCTGATCGATGATCCAGAGAGCGACAGCGTGGCTGGGGCAGTCTGCAAGGTGGAGATGTTGGATCGTCCGACAATCCGGGACGGGGCGCGGGCGGTTGTGTTCAGCCGGGATTGGTATGAGGGCGCGGAGCAGTCGTTTGGACCGGTGGCGGGGCGCGAGAATATCTTGATCGACGGGCGGATTTTGGGGGAGACGATCTTGCGCAATCCGCGCAGCGACACGGTGGAATTTGAAATTGGCGGACCCATTCAGGTCCTTGCACAAACTGCCTGTCTTTCGGTCGGGGTCGTGGATACATCCCTGCCGACGGATGATGGCGCCACTCTGCCCGCCTGGAGCAAGATGTCCGGGCTGACCGTGCGGAAAATGCTGGCGCACCTGGCGGTGAATCTCTCGACGATCGCCCGCACAACGGACTTCTGGGTCGAGGATTGGGAGGGCTGGTCCTGTCCGAAATTGAGCGGAGAGGGCGAAGATCTGTATCAACTGATCCGTTCAATTGCCGAACGGGCGGCGCTGAATGTGACGGCTGACCGCTGCGGGCGGATGTTTGTCGAGCGGGATGCCCAGCTCTATCCGCTGGATGACCGAACGGCGGACATCCCGGTGGTGATGACGCTGACGGATGCGGACTGGGAAGATGAGCTGAACATCGTGCGCCGACAGATCGGCGAGGTCAGCCTGGCTGAAGCAGAGGGGGAAATCTTTGCAGGCGGCATTTTGACCAAAGTCGGCGGGCGCAGCCCGGGCAATCAGCCCAGCAGGTATGGACGCTCGGAATCGTTGGATGAGCTGTATGTGCCAAGCCAGGCTGCCGTGCTGGAATTGGCGGGGCTGCTGGCGGGAGCGATGAACGCTGAGATTGCCGCGATCACGCTGCGCATGGTGCACAACAACCGGCTGATGGATGTGGCTCCCAGGCAGTTTGTGAATGTGACGGTCGATGGCGAGACTCTGCGCTGCATCCCGCGCAATGTTACGTCCCGCAGAGAGGACGGCACCGGGCGCAGGTACACCGAGCTTGAATTGGAACCGGAGGGCGGGCAATGGCCAGCGGTGGCGATTGAGTATCCGGGCGAGGAAGATCCGCCGGTCGAGCCGCCGACCGAACCGCCGAGCGATCCGCCTATGCCGCCGGATGAACCGCCAACTCCCCCGGAAATTGGGGACGCGGACGCGGTGGTCGTGACATCGGACGATGTGCGCATCACAGGCGACCTGGACGAGGCCAGCCCGACCTGGACAAGCATCATCAGCGGAGGGCCAAGCGCGCCGGTGGACAGCGACCTATCAGCGTTCACGAATGACCTGCTGATGGTGATTGAAGATAACGCGGTCTGGCGGTGCGACGGCGTGACCGGCACGCCCGCATGGACAAAGGTATGGGACGCGGACACAGATTTTGACGGGAGCGAGTTCGGCGGATTATTGCGGGTGCGGATGGCATACAATGCCCTCGGCGTGGCGTATGTGCTTGGCTGGGGCGATGACGGGGAGACCACAAAGCCATTTGTGCTGCGCACTACGAACAACGGGACGACCTGGAACCAGAACTGGATCGATGAAGAAATCACCGCCAGAGACTACACGGTCACATACCGCAAGGATCGCGTCTCGTGGTCGTCCGGCCAGGCTGACTTCTTTACTTCGAACTTTGAGCATCAGCGAATCGGGGATGACGAAAACACCTACAACCCCTGGGCAGCAGCCATGCGAGGCATTTGGAGTTGCCCGGTGGCTGTTTACATGGGTCTTGCCGGGACTACGGATACGATCATTGATTTTTCCGGAAGTGATTCAGATCACAGCTCTGTAAAAGGGTCAGGCAACTTCCTGCTCGGCTCCAGTGGAGCAGCAGGAGCGGCATATCTCAATGATTACTTCGGTGTCGGCGGGTGGTCACAAATCGCCGGTCTCAATATCAATATGCCAAAAGCATCGAACCGGAAATACTTCAGGTTTCATATCGACATTCAGTCCTATGACCCGCAGCCAGCGGGATCGATTGACATCGAGACCTGGGTTTTCTGGAACAAGCCCTCGCCGATCATGCCAAAGGCGCTCGATGTTGCGCCGATGAACAGCAATTGGGTGTATGTGGGGCTGACGGATAAGATCCTGCGATCCGAGGACGGCGGTTTCACCTGGACGGTGATGACCGAGGACTACGGAGCGAATGATATCCTGGTCGATCCGCAGCTTGCGGGCGTGATCTACGTCTGGAACACGGACGGCGACCTGGTCAGCTTTGTCGGCGGGGTGGAGCAGGCGGCGGTACTATCTGAGTCGGCGGTTGAGCTTCCGCTCAGATTGGCGCGCTCGGTCAATCTCGGCAGGCTGTGGGGACTGCAAGATGCGGCGGATCTTGAGCGGCGCGAGAACGCGAGCTGGACAACCCAGGATACCGGGCTGGCAAACGCGACCGGCTTGCATGCCTATCTGGGCGAGCGGCTGATTTACCTGGACGCGGCGGACATCTATTTCAGCGGTGACGGCGGAGGGACGATCAGCGCCAAGAAGGGCGGCTGGGCAGAGTACGCGGGCGGGATCAACGCCCACCTGATGAGGTCGGAATGAGCCTGAAAGCTGAGCGGGAACTGCGCCAGGGGATGCTGAGGCTGGTCAAGCCAAAAGACCGCGAGTTTGACGCGCTGGTGGGTGACGGGAACGGCGTGATCGAAGTGCCTGGGCATCCGGATCAATGGTACGTGCGCCCGATTGGTTCGGATCTGCCGCTGGTGGTCAAGCGCGGGGCTGCGCCGAAGGTGCAGGGGGTCAGGGTGCGGATCGGGCGCGAGTTTGGCGAGAACAAACGGCGCAAGGGAAGGCTGGCGATCTACGGCGTGGTGGTGAGCAACACCGGCGGCACGGTCGGAGGGCTGGAGCCGCACGCCGGGACGCACCTGGCGGGGCAGTCCGATCCGGTCTATATCGATGCGGTCCAGATCATCAACGGGCTGGCGTATGCGTCGAGCGGGATGACGGTCAAAGTCAATCCGGGCTGGACGGTGATCAGCGGTCAGCCGGTGCGCTGGAGCCTGCAAACGATTGATATGACGAGCCACATCCCGGTCAGCGGGGCGCTATTCGCGCTGATCCGGGTGGATGATACCGGGACGTTTGATGTACAGGAAGGCGACGCGGTGGACAGTTACGTGGATCTGTCCTGGCCGGACGTGCCAGCGGTTGAGGACGGGTACAAAGCCTGGGCGATTGTGAGGCTGTATGAAGGGCAGGCATCGCTGAGCCGGTTATACGCCAACCCGGACGTGATCAGCCTGCATATCACGCCGGATACCGGAGGCGGCGGAGGGGGCGCATCTGCGCTGGGTGATTTGACAGATGTGGTTATCACCACCCCGGCGGATAATGACGCGCTGACGTATGATGACGTTTCGGGGGATTGGATCAACGAGCCGCAGCATGACGCATCAGCAATTCATGATAACGTGAGCGGGGAAATCGCCGCGCTGGATGAGAAAGGCTCCCCGGCGGCGGCTGACTTGATATTGATTGAGGACAGCGAAGCAAGCAATGCCAAAAAGAAGGTACAGATCGGGAATTTGCCTGGAGGCGATTTAGCGCTGGACGATCTGACGGATGTGGTTGTCACAGATCCAGCGGACGGGGATTTGCTGATTTACGATGAGATCGGCGGAGAATGGATCAATCAATATCTGCCAGTTGTCGGAGGCGATCTATATTGGTATGTGGACGGCGCGCTTGCATCCGAAACAGGCGTTGGGCAGTCGATTGTCGCGCCGTATGCAATGATCATCTCCCAAGTGATCCTGCACGTCAAGGAAACCGGATCGGCGGGAAATACGACGGTCGATATCAATATCAACGGGGCAAGCATTTTTGTGACGCCTCCGAGTGTCGCTTATGACGATCCAGATGGGATTGTGGTCGCCGTACCTGATACAACCGAGATCACAGAAGATGATGTGATTACTGTGGATATTGACGATGCAGCGACCGGTGCGGAAAGCCTGACAATTGCAATCGTGGTATCGAACAGCGCGCCGCGGGCGGAAGAGATTATCCCGGAGCCGCCTGCCGGAAGATTGACGCTGACAACTGGAGTCGCGGTTACAACGTCTGATGTGACCGCGGCGGAGACTTTATATTACGTGCCATACAACGGGAATCGGGTCTTCCTGCATACTGGCATAAAATGGACGCGGAAATCTTTTTCGGAATTGGCAATTTCATTGGCTGGAAAAACAGCGAACACAAATTACGATGTGTTCGCATATTTAGACAGCGGCAGTCCGGCATTAGAACTGCTCGCCTGGTCAAATGCAACGACAAGAGCGACCGAACTCGCATACCAGGATGGGATGCTGGTCAAGAGCGGCGATGAAACCCGGTTATACCTGGGGACGATCAGGATAACAGGGACAGAGGGGCAATGCGAGGACAGCCTTACAAAGCGGTTTGTCTGGAATTATTACAACCGGGTTGATCGCAGACTGTATTATTCAAACGCAACATCGCATACCTATACAACAAGTTCATGGCGGGCGTGGAACAACTCTGCAACTGCGAGAGTTGAATATATTTGCGGCGTGATTGAAGATGCGCAGTCAATGAGCCTGGATGTGCAGAAATCGAGTTCAAGCACAAGCATCACAGCCTACAATGGCATCGGATTAGACCGCACCAACGAAGTGGATTACGCGGTCAATTATGTCAAGGGATATGAAGGGCGCTATGGTTCAGCCCACAATCCGCTGCCCGGGCTGGGATACCATTATCTGTCCGTCAATGAATATTCCAGCGGTCCGACATCAACGTTTGCCGCCTGCTATTTTTCGGCGGCATTTAGGATGTGAAACATGAAACACAACGACCAGCAATTAGGCAAGCCCGCCGTCCCCTACCGCGCCGATAAAGCCGCGATTGAAGCGCTGGCGGGGCTGGATGAGGGCGCGTACGCCTACGCGACTGATACGGATGAGCTTGGTCTATATGATGGATCGAGTTGGGATTGGTTAAAACCTGGGGGCTATCGAGAAAAGCTGACTGCTAACCGAACATACTATGTTAGAACTGATGGAAATGACAGCAATGATGGGCTGACCAATGACAGCAGCGGAGCGTTCCTCACGATCCAAAAAGCGGTAGATGTGATCGCTGAAACGCTTGATATTGCAGGGTACACGGTTACCGTTCAGGTTGGAGATGGGACTTACACGGGATCGGTTTCGCTAAAGAATGTTGCGGGATTTGCAAGTCCTGGCAATCTAATAATTCAGGGGAATACGTCAACTCCGTCTAACGTGGTTATCAGCACGACTAGCGCAAACTGCTTTTCAGTAGGGAATCTTGCTGTTACTTGGCGAATCCAATATATGAAATTGCAAACAACAACTTCAGGAAGCTGTATTGAAGTAACAGCTTGTCCATTCCAATTTAGAGATTTGGATTTTGGTAGTTGTGCGGCGAATCATATTAACGTCTTAATGGGCGGTGTAGTGTTGGTGTTTGGAAGCGCGTATACAATATCTGGAAATGCTGGGGTTCATTGGAGAGCAGTTCCTGGTGTTATCAACTGTCAGGGGAAAACAATTACTTTAACTGGAACTCCAGCCTTTACCTATTTTGCAAGTTCTCAAAGATGCGCCATTATCAATGTAGATGGAAATACCTTTTCAGGTTCTGCTACTGGGGCGCGGTATCAGGCAGTATTGAATGGGGCTATCAACACCAATGGCGGCGGAGCAACTTATCTGCCAGGCAACGCGGCTGGCGTAACCGCGACTGGTGGGCAATATGCTTAGAAATCTCGCCCTATCAAGCCTATCTCCCGGTCATCGAGAATTACAATCTCCAATTCGCGACAGGGGAAGCCAGGCGGTGAATCGATTGCAGGTCAGCCTGGGCGATGTTGAGATATTTCTTGCACATGTCCAGGGTGGTGTGACCGAGCAGCATCTGCAAGGTATAAACATTTCCGCCGTTGCGTAAAAAATTGATCGCGAAGGTGTGCCGGAAGCGGTGCGGATGGGCGCCGCGCACGCCAGCCCGCTGTCCGATGGCGCGCAGTTGTTTCAACAGGCGGTGCCGGTCGAGCGGGGTGCCGTCTTCGGTCAGGAAAATGGGCGAGCCGGGCAGCGGATCGCCGCGCTGGGCGATATATTTCCAGAGCACCTGGGCGGTGCGGCTGCAAATCGGCAAGACGCGTTCTTTATTTCCTTTTCCAAACACTTTGATATATTGATTTTTGAGATCCAGGTCCTGGAGTGTGGCGCGGCAGAGTTCTTCGGCGCGCATGCCGGTGTCGAGCAAAAGCAGGATGATCGCCCGATTGCGGTCCTGATTGGGGAGCGCGTTCGATGCGGTCGAGCCGCGGTTGTTGTAGGTCCTGGATCGAGCCAGGGCATTCAGCATGGCGCGGAGATCGGCTTCGCTGAAGGGGACGATGGCGCGGGTTTCCGGGCGGGGGCGTTCGATCTGGCGGAGCGGGTTTTGAGCCGCGTAGCCCTCGGCGGCTGCCCAGGTCCACAAGGCTGAGAGGCCGGTGTGATAGTTGAGGAGGGTTTTATCGCTGACGGTTTGAGCGGAGAGGAATGCGGCGATGCTGGCGCGGTCGATCTGGTCGAAGGGGGGATCATCCGCCAGGAAGAGCTGGAATTTGCGGAAGGTATTGGAATAGTCGGCGAGGGTATGCTCACTGAGACGGCGGGCATGGGCTGCGAGAGTGTAGCCATCGATCACTTGAGAGAGCTTAAACATGGGTCCTCCGGGTTTGGTGACTTATGTCGCATAACGCGATTATGCGCGCTTATCACGACATTGAATGATTTTTTTTGAACCCAGAGGGGTAGAACAGTGAGGCGTACGGGTGTCCGGAATGGGGTGATTTTCTTATCCGGAGGGCGCATGGCTGACAGAGGGGGCAATCCATGCGGCTTGAGGGAGGCTTTGTGGGCGCGGAGGGGCTCGAACCCCCGAACCTCACGGATGTGAACCGTTCCGTGAAATCGTTGACCTGGTCGCCAAACGGCCAGGTTTATCGGCGATCCATGCTCCCTGCAGCCGCCAAACTGTGAGGTCTCTGGGTGAATTCTGTCTATTACACTGCTGCATCGTCCAGCACGGGTTTCTCTCATTGGCATGCCTGTCCGTCTCGATTGCGATCAAGGCCATGCACATCGCCAAGCCCTTGCATCTGGCAGTATTTGAGGCATTCCTGTGCTGCACGGGGATCGGGAAAATCGGCGCAGTCCAGATCCGCTCCGGCGCAATCGCAGGGACGGTGGCCCCAGGGCGTCGTCGATGGCCAGTGCGTAGCGGTCGGGTGCGGCGTCATGGTCGGGAATTGCATCAGCTTGAAGGTGCGAGTCGGGCCGACCGGCTCCGTTGGACCGCATCACGGCAGGATCTGCGCATTGTCCAGCGAGACGACCCCAAACGTGATCGAGCCGTACGTCCCTCTGAAGGTGATTGGCTGACCTGGTACCAGCGCCAGGCTTTCCTCAAGCGGGTATTCAAAGAACAGGTCATGGCCATTATCGAACGGAGGGCGCATGTCCACCCAGACATTATTGCGACCGAGCAGATCTTCGGCCACGTCCGCTACCTGCCCGGCCCAGGTGACGCGCTTGCCTTTTAGCTTCTCTTCATACGCATCGAATTGCGCTTCAGTGAGCAGCTCGCGCTGGCGCATTAGCTCGCCATATGTGACTGTGGCCGTTTCGACCTGATTAGGCGCTTTGGCAGGTTTTATTAAAAATAGCGCCAGGCAGACGAACGCGAACACCGCCAGCGTGGCAATCATCAACCAGGCGGTCTTCGGCTTCTCTTCGAGCACCATCCTTCGCGGCGGCGGCTCTGGATTCAGCTCCGGCATCTGCGCCGGTTCTTTCAATTTGTCCAGCTTCGCTTTGATCTGCGGATTGCCCGGCTCGAGCTTGAGCGCCCGCTCGAGGCATTCATAGGCCTGCTCTTTCGTCTCGGTCATCTGGCTGAGCAGATACCAGAGCCTGGCTTCCTGCGGATACGACTTGAGCGCCTCAGATAGGAGTTGGCGGGCGCGGCGCCGATCGCCTGCCCTGGCTTCCGCCATCGCCCGTTGTATGATTTCTTCCAGATTATCGACCAATGATACCCCTTTCTTTTTGTTTTAGTATCAAGGGTTTTTTGTCTCGCAGACTTTCAAATCTGAATCGGCATCCAGCCTGAAAATATCCCCAAAACCTTGAGACCTACAATAATTGAAACAGGACTGAGCACTAGCGCGGGTAGGAAAGTCTGCGCAATCCAGATCAGGACCAGAGCAATTGCAGGGGGCTGATGCAGGTAAACTTGTCGGCTGGAGATTGACAGGCACTTCAGTGGAATTTGCCCCACTGACATCTTTCAGCGACCACAAGCCGATTTCTTTGTTCCGAGCTTCATCCATCGCGGCGGAAAACCAGGTATGACAGGCAGTATCCGGCGGATATTCGCGCGCAAATGCTAATCCCTGGCGCACTAGCTCATAATTGACAAACACTTCCCCGATCAGGACATAACGGAGCAACCGGCCGTATTTATCCGTTTCGGATTTATCACGGATCAATGTTACAACTTTTCCTTCCACGAGCGCTTGATTTGCGGCGGATGCCTGTAGCCCAAAGGTTTCATAATATTCCGGTGTGTCAATTCCAATGTATCTCACCGCAATATTCCGCTCATTTAGTGCCACTTCAATGGTGTCTCCATCGATCACTTTCACCACCTGAGCACGCTGACGTTCGTTTGATGGAATGCAGGAAGCTAAAGATGGCAGCACCGGAGTAATGGATGGTGGAATTACATTCTGCGTCGATGTCGGACTGGGAATCATGGTTTCAGTGGGAAGACCTGTCGACTGGACAAGGACGATTTCAGTCGTCGTGATAGATGCGGTCGTGGGGGTGACGGGAACATCGAGCAAAGCTTGAGGGGTTGGCGTTCTCAAAAAATCTATGCTACTTATCATCAAGCCAAAGGCAATGCAAACCAGACAGCCCGTAATTCCTCCGCCACCGACCAGAATTGCGATCTGCCAAACCTGCATTCTCTTTTGGGGTCTTTTCTTTTGAATTTGTACACTCATTTCACATCCCCCGATGGGCTACCCACTTTTTCCCCTGTTTTTCCTCCATTATGGGCTTAATTTGTAGAGGTCTCGCTGTTTATAATGGCACCAAGCAGAGAAGAGGGAACCCATCATGTTTAATTTGCTTTTCATGCTCGATCATGTTTCAAAAATGACTCGGGACTGCAATGTGGTTGGTTACAAATTTGCGATCTTTAAACGGAAGGGTAAAATTACCGTTTGGCTTCCTGGGCGGGTTTTCTTTTTGGAGAAGTCTCCAGCTTCGTTATGGTGTAGCCGTGATCGGCCGCCCACTTCCTGACGATAAATTCATCTAAATTGGTATCTTCCGATATTTCTCCTGATTCGAGGCTGGCGCGATAACTATCCGTGAATTCTCGGATCGATTTACGTTTGGTTTTATCCAGATTTCTTAAAGTTTGATTTATATAGATCAAATCTAAATCAACATCGATCTCATCTTTTGAAAAATTAAGAACCGCAGGTCCAAAGAATAAAGCTAATCTTACAAAATTTGCTTTACTCGGGATAACTTTTCCATTCATCCATTTCGAAATTGAAGATACATCAACACCGATCACATCTGATATTTCTTCATTTGTGATTCGGCGTCCCTGTTCGGCTTCCATTCGATTCAATTCTCTGAATAGAAACTCATGCAATTTCATTTCCATACCTTGATTTTATATCATTTCCTTTAATTTGGTAAATCCCTTGACATTTTAGGGAAATATCATATAATGTGACGTGAGTTCGGGATAAGGGGCTCCAACTGGGTAAACTTGTGTTTGACAGAACATAAGTCAATCCCCAGGAGGAGCCCCAATGGAGAGTTTACTCGAGTTATTCTGCGATGTCGATGATTTCTGCCAAATATTCGAGCCTACATGGAACCGCCAACAGTTGGCAAGCGGTGAAAAGCAGCGCCAGCGAGATCGCTCGCTAAGTTTCAGTGAGATCATGACGATCCTTATCGCCTTTCATCAATCCCATTACCGCAATTTCAAAGCCTACTATTGTGAGCAGGTGTCTAAGAATTGGCGTCAAGAGTTTCCCGGACTGGTGAGCTATACTCGCTTTGTTGAATACACCCCTTCTGTAATAATCCCACTGATGGTGTATCTCCACACACGTTGTTTAGGTCGCTGCAGTGGGATATCTTTCATCGACTCGACCTCTCTGGACGTGTGCTTGAATCAACGTATTCATTCCCATAAGGTCTTTGCTGGACTGGCTGGTCGGGGTAAAACTTCCACCGGCTGGTTTTTTGGCTTCAAACTGCACCTGGTGGTCAATGACCGGGGAGAAATCTTGCGATTTTGCCTCACCCCTGGCAATGTAGATGACCGTCAACCCGTACCGAACCTGGCGAGAAAGCTGTTTGGCAAGCTCTTTGGCGACAAGGGTTACATCTCTCAGCCCCTGGCCCAGTCCCTGTGCGAGATGTTTGATCTCCAACTGATTACCAAGCTGCGCAAGAACATGAAGAATCAGTTGATGACCTGGAGCGATCGCATCCTGTTACGTCGCCGAGCAATCATTGAGACCATCATTGATCAACTCAAAAACATATCGCAGATCGAGCATTCTCGTCATCGCAGTGTGACGAATTATTTTGTGAATGTGCTATGCGGCTTGATCGCTTACTGCCGCCGCCCTGCAAAACCGTCTTTGGGCTTGGACAAATTGATGCCCTTGTCCGCCTAACCCGAACTCAGGTTAATGTGAATATTCATAAAGAATGAATATTCAATATACGTGAAGTTGCAAACTCGGCATTGGCGAGTTTGAAGGAGACTTCAAATCATGGAAAATGATGTGAAAGAGATTGTGAAAGCGACTATCAGAGAGCAAGAGATGACTTTGCGTCAAATGGCGCAAGCGCTGGGGGTGAGCCATCCGACCATCATCAATTGGCGCACCGGCAGGACCGAACCCGAAACCGATTTTCTGTTGCGATTGCGCGGCGAATATCAAGATTGGCGAAAGGAATTTGCCGAAGGCATTCTGAAGAACCGCCTGCCAGGTCTTTTCAACGATTCGAATCTGCATTAACCACCGGACGATGGGCATTGAACGCTCGTCGTCTGTTTTGTTTTCAGGAAGGGAACTCACATGACACAGCATCTTGACCTCAATCATGACACAGACAACCTCCGCCATTGGTGCCGGAACCACCGGATCAGCACGAACGATCTCGCGGAGAGCCTTGGATGTTCCTACCAGTCGGCGTTCCGGCTGATCAACGGCGATCTGCCGGTCTCTGAGAAGGTCGCCGGGCGAATCCTGATGCGCTTCGGGCCGAGCGCCGCAGCCGAGATCCTCGGCGGGGGGAAAACGGCATGAAAAGCCGCTTCGACAAAGCCCTGGCGGAGCACACCCCCGAGCCGGGCACCCGGCTCGAAGTTTTCAAACGCACCTATTACCTGCTGCCCCAGGCGGAGCAGGAGCAGATCGCTGAGATCTGCCTGCGCATTGGGGAGCAATGCTTTCGAATGGGGCCGATCTCGGCGCTCGAGCTAGTCGGCGAGCTGGGGATCTTCCTGGTGCTCAAATCCCAGCACCCGCTCGCCGTCCCGCTGAAATAAGCATACAGCCGTTTTTCAAATTTGGTTGTTTTTGGTCAAACCAATTATTCAGGAAGGGAGCAAACGATGAAGAAAAGCTATTGTTCAAACTGGATCGCGCTGGTTCTCGCCTGGAACCTGCTGACCGCTTGCTCGGGCGGAATCCCGGTCGGCGCGATGGAGATCCTGCCGATCAGCCAGCAGGCGACCGTCAGCGGGGTGTACTCGGTTGCGATCGGCGCCCAGCCGCTCGGACGCGTGCTCGAGAACGCCCAGCAGCTGCGGGTGGTCGTCTGGCCGGGCGCAAAGATGGCGACCAGCGCCGGGGTCGAGCAGCTCTGGAATTATGCCTGCGTCCTGCGCTGTGAGGGCGATTGGCTCAACCAGATCCCGCGCTACGTTGCCGGTCCGGGACGGACTGTCAACGGGGCGACGATGTCAAAATTTGTCGCCGATCTCAAGGCGATGGGCTTTCGCGAGCTGGCGCCCAGCGCCCTAGCGGCGGGCGAGAGCCTGAGCGCGTTCGCAAGCCAGCTTTCCGGGGCGGTGTTCGGGTTCATGGTCCTGCCGGTAGGGACCATCCCCGAGGAATTGCTGACCGAGGTGCGGGGATGAACCTGAATGAGCTGCGGGAGATGGTGGTTGTGCGGGCGGACTGGCAGGCGGAGTTCCAATCGGCGCTCGAGGCGGAAGGGCTGAGCGGGGCGTCGGTCCGGAATTACCTGCAGGATCTGCGCGTCTTTGCGGGCTGGTTCGAAACGGTCAACGGGACGGGTTTCAGCCCTGAGCTGACGACCGGCGTCGATCTGCGCCTGTTCCGCGATCAGCAGATCCAGACCGTCCGTCCCGCGACCTGGAACCGGCGGCGGGCGGCGCTGGGGCGGTTCTGCCGCTGGCTTTTTATGAGCGGGATCGTCAATTACGACCCGTTTCAGGGGATCGAGAAGGTTGGCGAGAGCGAGCTGCCGCCGCGCTGGCTGTCTGATCACGAGACCCACCGGCTGCTGAGGATACTTGAGCAGGCGGTCAACGGGTCAACGACGCAGGCATGGCGCGCTCAGGCGGCAAGGGATCAGGCGATGGTCTGCCTGATGCTCTACGCGGGGCTGCGCGAGGGCGAGATCTGCGCGCTGGATTGGGAGGATTTGAAATTGGGGGAGCGGGGCGGCAAGGTGATCGTCCGGCTGGGCAAGGGGGGCAAACGCCGGGAGCTGCCGCTCAACCGGGAGGCGCGCCGGGCGCTGCGGCTCTGGTCGCAGTTCAGCGGCGGGGTACGCGGGGCGGTCTTCACCGGCAAGGGCGGCGGGGGGCGGATCAGCGCCCGCCAGGTGCAGCGCCGATTGGAGGCGATCCGCCAGGCGGCGGGGCTGGACGAGACGGTCACGCCGCATGCGCTGAGGCACACGTTTGCGAAACGGCTGCTCGACCGGGGCGTGCAGTTGACCGTGGTCAGCAAGCTGCTCGGTCACAGCCGGATCGCCACGACTGCCCGGTATGTGCAGCCGGGCTGGGAAGATTTTGAGAAAGCTGTCGAGAAGTTATAGAGAGGGAAAAATGAATGCAATCGAGGAGTTGATCCAATATCAGCAAGAAATCGAGGCGGAAAACGATGCCCGCCATAGGCGGCTGAAACTGGAGTACGAGCAGAAACAGCAGGACGAAATTGCCGCGATCAAGGCTGCTTTGGCGGAGCTGTTCGGCGAAATTTGGGACGAGATCGTTCCATTTATCGCTTCGGAGAGCTACAACGGACATTGGCTGAATCTCAGATTCAACGATCTGTCTGCGCTCCAGCTGTCGCCGTTTGATCTGACATCAAACGGCGTGGTGGTCACGCTGACCAGCTATTACCACGATCACCGCAAGATTGGCAATCGGGACGATCTGGCGAGCGTCCTGGCGGCGCTGCGCCGATCGTTTCTCGAGCATCAAGCCCGGCAGAAAAAGATCGACGAGCAGGAGGCGCTGAAAGAGCAGTACCGCCGGTCATTGAAGGAATGGTCGGAGCGGATGGAGCAGATCCGGGCGGAGAACCGCAGGCGGATTGCGCTGGCGCAAGAGCGGGTCCCCGCGTTCCAGGTCTACGATCTGAGGGTCGCGCTCAGAACCGAAGATGACGAGAACGGCGGAGTGCGGTATGAACTGCGGCATATCCCGGCGCTCTACCCGGTGCCGGATGACGAGGGCTATTGGCGCATCGTTGAGCGCGGGAAGGTCGTCCACCGCCGCTATTTCCAGCCGTTTTCGATCGATCGGGAGCCAATCGAACTCAAGCCCGGGTCTGATACCGGATACCCGTTCGGGGAGGTGTTCGGCTGGCAGGACTGCGGTCCGGAAGTTGGGATTTTTTACGGTCCGTTCGACGATCCCGCGGATTTCCTGCCTGAGCTGCTGGATGACCGGATCGAGCGTCCCGCTCCGCCGGACAAGCTGGACAGACGAACCGCCGATCAGATTTCCTGGGAGTGCACGTCATGGATTTATTAGCTGCGGCGCTGGTGGCGGCGCTGGCGCTGCTGGTGGAGCATTGGTTCCCCTGGGAGCTGCTGATCCGCCGTCCGCTGCCACCGCTGGCGGCTTACACGCTCGGAGTGCTGGCGCTGGCGCTCCCGCTGACCGGATTGTTCCTGATCCGGGGCGAGGCCGGCGCGGCGCTGGCGCTCTGGACGGTAATCGGTTCGGGCGGCGCGGCTGTGCTGTGCGCCCACGCGCTCGACCGGTTTTTGCTGGGGCTCAACCGGAAGGACGAGCTGATTGAACAGCTCAAGTTGAAAGATGGCGACGAAGAAAGATGACCGGATCGAGCGGGATCTGCTCGAAGAGGCGCAGACACTGCTGCTGACCGCCAGCGTGGATCTGGACGAGGTCGCGCTGCGGGTGCGCCAGGCAATTCGGCGGACGAGGCTGGTGGCGGATGTGCTTGACCCGGCGAGCGAGCGGATCGAGCGGGTGCGCGGCGATCTCAAGCTCATCCGCCAGGATTTGAGCGAGGTTTGGCGTGAGCGCAATCAGAAGAAATGGAGAGGAGATTGAGATGGAAAGTCTTCAAACTGAGGAAAGAACTGAATACTATAGAAAAGCAATGGAGGAATTGCGGGAGAAATTTCCTGAAGCAGCGTTCGAGGGAGTGAATTTTGAAGTCAAAAGTGACTTTGAAAAAGAGATAGTTTTTCTCAAGTTTGGTAAGAAAACGGTTTATCTAACCCGCCAACAGGCACTCGATCTTAGCTATGCGCTGGCGCGGGAAGCCAAGCGCATCGTCAAGAAGCAGCGCAAAGCATTAGGAGCAAGCGGAGATGAATGAGATCAAGAACGAGCTTGGGCGGGACTGCGGGTGTTTGTCCACGCTGGTCTGGGCGATGTCCTGCCTGGCGGGGGCGCTGGTGCTGTTCTTGTGGGGTGACGAGGTGCTGCTGATCGCGGGCTGGATGGTGCTCGGCTCATGGCTGGCGCTTCCGGCTGCGATTGCGGTGGGGGCGCTGACGATTATGCTCGCGCCGGTGGTGTTTGGCCGGGAGCGGAGGTGAATCGATGAGCAAGTTGAGTGAGCTGAGGGAGATCGTCTCGCATCTGGAGGCAGTTGAAGATAAGACCGAGGAGCACATCGTCGGAATTGAACATTTCTACGATATTCGAGAGAAGACCGGCGCGCTACTGAAGGTTTGCCGCAAGCTGTTGAGCGATTGCGAGCTGGAGGAATTGAAGAAATTCGGAGGGAAGGAGGCGTGATGACTGAGAAGGTGAGATTTTGCGGCTGGGATTTTGAGGTGGTGAGCAAGACCGTCGAAGCCGAATCCGGGCTGGTGCGGGTGGAGGTCGTCTCGCCGGAATTTGAGCGGCTGCTGAGCGAGGTCGAATCCGCTCGGCGCAAAAACGGAAGGGAGAAAAAGGGACATGAAGGAACGGACGTACAAAGCCAGAATTGAATTCATCGAGCCGCTGCTGGGCAGCCAGCCGTCCGGCCAGGTGGCGAGCGAGTTCATCGCCCGGCGAGCCGGATTTGAGGGGCTGCCCGAGGATGAGATCGAAACGCTGCCCGATGCGCTGGAGAAGGGCACGACGGTTTTTCACAAGGATCCGGCTGGCAATCCCTGCCTGTTCGATTACCAGGTCAAGGGATTTTTGAAGAATTCCGGCAAGGTGCAGAATGGGCAGGTGGACGGGGGGACGAAGAACCTGCGCTCAAAGGTCAATGATCTGATTTTTATCACGCCGCGCCTGATCCGGATCCAGATCCCGGCGGGGGAGCGGATCGAGTTCCTGGAGCGCCCGCTGCGGGCGGAGACTGCCCAGGGGCCGCGGGTTGCGCTGGCGCGCTCAGAGATGATCCCGTCGGGCGCCTGGATCGAGTTCGGGCTGACGGTGCTGGGGGAGGCGATCAGCGAGCAGGCGCTGCGGGATCTGCTGGATTACGGGTATTTCCAGGGGCTGGGGCAGTGGCGCAACGGCGGCTGGGGCAAATTCCGCTACACGCTCACGCCCGGAGATTGAGCGGATGCCTTGCACAGTAGTGTTGATGCAGCGATGGAAAAGCACTGAAAAGCAGCGTGGCGCGATGGTACAGCTGTGAAGAGCAGTGCTCCGCGTTGGGAAAGCTCAGCCTTGCGCCGCGGGCGGCGGCTATGCGGTGATTAAATCGGCGCTGCGAGGCGAAGGCAAGAATATGTAATGCGACGTTAAGGTACCGCGAAGACAGAGCGGCACTGGCTAAGTTCAGATGTATGGCGTAGCCTTGCGCAGAATTGTGATGGATATGTTTTGAACAGAACCGCCTGGGTAGTGTATTGAATGAAGTGTTAAGCGCCGGTAAGGTTGAGTATCGCTCCGCTATTCGCCGTTCTGGCAAAGCAGTGCACCGCAATGAGCGGGCAGGCGCACAGCGACGACAGCATCCCGGTGATAGGCAACGCAGGGGCGTTGCAGAGAATGTACGGCTATGTGAGGGCATTGTAACGCGATGATCGTCGGCAATCCAAGACTGAATTACTGCCACGCGTGCGGGCGGGCCGAGGGGGTTGTGCATGCAACACTCGAGCTGCGGCTGGTCAATCACAAGACTGAGCGGGTCAAGCTGGTGCAGTTCTGGCTGTGCGAGCGCTGCGAGCGCCTCAATCGGGCGCTGTTTGAGAATCGGTTTGGCCGCGAGGAGCGCATCGCCCAGGCGCTCACGCCCGAGCAGGCCTGGGTTGGTTGGGAGAGTGAAGGATGAAAAACAGCAACATCGAATGGACAGACCATTCCTGGAACCCGTGGTACGGCTGTCACAAGGTCAGCCAAGGCTGTGCGCACTGTTATATGTTCCGGGAGCAGCAGCGCTTTGGCCGGGATCCCGGGATCGTGCAGCGCTCGCGAACCACCTTCCGCGCCCCGTTGAGCTGGGCCAGGGCTGCCCGGCGCAGACAGGCGCGTCAATGCGTGTTCACCTGTTCGTGGAGCGATTTCTTCATCGAGGATGCCGATGCCTGGCGCGCTGAGGCCTGGGAGATCATCCGTCAAACGCCGGAGCTGATCTACCTGATCCTGACTAAGCGCCCCGAGCGGATCGCTGGCTGTTTGCCGGAGGATTGGGGGTTGGGCTGGGAGCATGTCTGGCTGGGCGTCTCGGTCGAGGATCAGGCGGCGGCTGATCGGCGCGTTCCACTGCTGCTGGAGATTCAATCACAGGGGCGGTTTGTATCGGCGGAGCCGCTGTTGGGGAAGATCGATCTGCTACGATGCGTCGAGCCTGACGAATACGATTGGGATCAAGTCAACTTAATTGATGATGAAACAGAGCCGGAAGAACTGATCGAAGAGTGCGAGGCTGAATGTGATTGGATCAATTACGGCAACGATCTTGTGGTCAACCCGGAGTATCGTGAATGGATTAATTGGAGAAATCATAGGGCGCATCTATTTGCGCTGCATAGCCAGATAGACTGGGTGATCGCTGGAGGGGAGAGCGGTCCGCAGGCCAGGCCGTGTGATCCGGCGTGGGTGCGGGCATTGCGGGATCAGTGCGGGGCAGCGGATGTCCCGTTTTTCTTCAAGCAATGGGGCGAGTATCTCCCGCTGGAAGCGCCTGGGGTTGAGGTCGATTATCTGGGCGTTGGGCGCAAGCAAGCCGGTCGCACGCTGGATGGGCGGGAGTGGCAGGAGCGGCCCCAATTCTAGGGGGTGGGTGCCCAATGACCAGTAGCATATGCGGCGCACAAATAGTTTATACAGTAGCAGTTAAACTCGCAAAATACAGCGCAGGCCCAGGCATGCGGCGGCTGTCCAGAAAAGCGGGCGGGCGGGCAGTTGATCTATGTCGCATAACGGCGGCTTATGCGACACAAGTTGCCGCTTCGCGGGCAATTTTGGCGTGTTTTGCGGGGGTTATTGGGGCCAGAATATGTCGCATAATGCGCCGATCGGCTGCAGAGTGCTTTCGGATGGGGATAGGGGGTAGGTTTCAATCAATTTTCCATGGGGGGTGGGGCACCGGACGCTCAAAAAATCAGAGCAATTGTGGAGAAACGCTGAATGGATGACATCGTTGAGAGGGTCAAGGAAGCGAACCGGATTGAAGACGTGATCGAGGAGATGGGCTTCCCATTGCAGAGGAAGTATGGGAAGTACATCCGAGCAAAGGATCACGATAGCCTGGTCATCAATACCCGAAATCAGACATATACCTGGAATTCGAAGAATGAGATCCAGGGAGATGTGATCGAATGGGTGATGCGGCGGAATAATTGGGATTTCAAGGGGGCGATTGAATGGCTTGCCAGGCGGGCACACCTGCCAGAGCCGAAATGGCGGCAGGAGGATGAAGGTAAGCGAGAGCTGCGGCGAAAACGGGAGAAGATCTTTGCATTGGCGCAGGCGGCGATGCAACGGTGGCTTTGGGATGATCTCGAGGCATTGACATACGCCAGGAATCGTGGGTGGACAGATGAGACTATCCGGGAGGCTGGATTGGGATTTTCAGGGCGGCGATCTGCTGCTGCTTTAAATGATTTGCGAGGGGATTTTTCGCTGCACGAAATTGACCCGGAATGCCCGGAGGCGGTTGCAATCTTGGGATATCAGGGGGATGTACGAGGCTGGGCGGCTAAATGGGAAGTTGATATTAATCAGCAACCCCAATGGATGGAATGGGGAGGCATCCCGGGTATCACCGGGAAAACCCGATTGATTTATCCGCATTATGTCAATGGCCGGGTACAGACCTTCAGCGGGCGGAATATCCTGGGCGCCGAGATCAATAAGGATGGACGGGAGGTGAAGGCTTATAACCTGCCAGTAATCCTGGCAGGACCCAGGCAGCCTTTTTTTAATCATGCGTACTCATCGAGAGCGGACGATTGCGTGCTTGTGGAGGGACAGGCAGATGCGATCACGCTGGGGCAGTGGGGGATCCCGGCAGTCGCATTGATCGGGACTGGCTGGCAGGATCAGGAAGATTTCATTCAAGAGCTGCGCAAGCGGCATCCTCGACTGTATCTGGGAATGGATGCTGATGAAGCGGGGTTGAAAGCAATCCAAGGCAGGGACAACGAATGGGAAATGGCATTTTTGACGGGTCCGATGTGCCGGGTGGTGCATTGGCCAGAGAGCCAAGGACCTGAAGGACAGGCTGGTAAGGATGCGAATGATTGGCTGCGTTGGGGGATGAAGGCATTGGGCTTAACGGATTATCAGGGGGCGATCCAGGAAGTTAATGCCTATGCGGATTTAGAGACAGAGATCCAGATCGACGAGCTGGTAAATCTGGCGATTGAGGTCGCTCAATCCGAGGGGCGGTTGAGTGTTTCTATGCTGCAGAGGCGGCTGAGAATTGGATATCCGAGGGCGACCAAGATCATCGAGAGATTGACTGGGATGGGATTGGCCAGATATGAGGATGGCAAGCTAATCTGGCTTGGAAATCCTGCTGCTGCTGAAACAGGGCAAGAGGGGGGCCCGGGGGGAGATACAGCGGGTGATCCGAAATTGGGATCGGCATCAGGAGAAGATCCCGAGGCGAGGCAGCAATATATTCAACAACTGGTGGAGCGTCAGTCGAAAAAAGCCAGGGAATGGCTGGCAGGATCGCCGACGATGGCAGAGACCGTCGCAAGCTGGGCGGGAACCCAGCGGGGCGGTCAACGGGATGACGCTTTCCGGACCGCTTTCCGATTGATCGGAATGATGGACAAGGCGCAAATTGCGATGTACCTGGGCGCCCTAACTGCCAAGCTGGATATCGGGGTACGGGAATTTAATAACATCCTAAAAGCCACCGGAAAGGAATTAGCAGAGGGCAATCAGGCCGAAACCGTCGAGACACTGGGGGGATATATCCAGGGCTGGCTGGTTGAATATCTATATGATCCTGCAGCCGATAAGGCACTGCTGGCGTACCGAGATCCGGACCGGAAGCTGGGAACCGCTGAAAGCATCGAAATCGAGGGGAAACGATATGTGCCGCAAGCACCGACAAATTTCGTCCGGGACGGGGGCGTGCTGTTCCCAAGCGAGATCGGACCGCAAAAGAGTACACGAGAACTGGTGGCAATTATTGAGATGTTTATCAACCAGCATTATCTGCTGGAAAACAAATATTTATCGCGGACGATCGCCTATTATGTGCTGTTGACCTGGATGTACGATTCGTTCAATGCAATCTGCTATCTGCGGGCGATGGGGGAGGCTGGAGCAGGCAAAAGCGAGCTGATGCGGCGAGTAGGTCATTTGTGCTACCGGATGATCACAGCGAGCGGCGCCAGCACGGCAGCGACATTATTCCGGGTAGTTGAAATGTTCAAGGGAACGGTCTTTATCGATGAGGCGGACCTGCACGATGGGGGCGATATGAGCAATATGATCGTGAAATTTCTCAACCAGGGGGCGATGAAGGGTACACCGATCCAGCGGCTGGTGGAGCGGATGAGCCCAGAGGGGAAGTTTTATGAAGTCGAGAACTATCAAACGTACGGTCCGAAGTTGATTGCAATGCGGAAGGATTTCCGGGATGACGCGGTATCGACCCGATCACTGACGATCAAGCTGATGCCGCGGGAGCCGATCGAGCTAAAGGCGAGGGGAATCAAGCTGCAGATTAATAATGAGTTTCGGGAGCGCGCCCGGGCAATCCGAAACCTGCTGCTGCGATGGCGGTTGACAATGTGGGAACCGGAGATCGAAATCAGCGAGGATTTGATGGACCTGGAGATCTCCTCCAGGCTCAATCAGGTGACCATGCCGATTAAAGCGCTGGCGAAAGATGATCCACAGCTACTTGATGAGATCACGAAGTTCCTGCGGGCGCTAAACGCCGACCTAGTGCTCAGCCGGTCAATGACCATCGCTGCGAGAATCGTTGAGGCGATGTGGCGGATTCATAACAATGATACTTTGCGGGAAAAGTATGTAATCAAAACCCCGGATGGCGAAGGGGAAATGATGCTGATCGGGGATGTCGCTAAGGTCGCGAATGACATCATTGATGAGATGAACGCGTTGGGAGAGGATGAAGGAGAGGAGGATGAGAGTGCCAAGCGAAAGCGGAAACGGGACAGCCTGACGGCGCGTGGAGTCGGGAGCCTGATCCGAAATGAACTGCAGCTTCAGGTTGGAGAACGGAGGGGGAAGGGCTTCCCTGTATATTGGGATCAGATCAAACTGGAGGCGCTGGCGAAGCGATACGGTGTGGATCCGAACGCGAAGGTCGAAATTGTCGATCTGAACGCGGCGAATCAAGAGAAAACAGGGAATGATCAGGCTAAAACGAACAGTGCACAGGCTGTAAAACAGGACAAAATCCCCTTTTGAGGTGTATGTATGTACATTGGTGTATGTTCCTGGGGTCGGAAAAATTTGTTTTTTGAGAGGCGGAGGAAGTGGTCTTCCGGCAAGACCCCTTCTACCCCCTCCTCTGTTCTGACAAAAAATATTTTTAATCCCGCCGGAATGTACACCAACATACATTCATACATTCCGACAGGAGCTAGAAGGGCTTTTCGAGGTCTCATTAAGTGTATTTTTGTATATTTATGTATATATATAAGCGCGAAACGCGCATTTTTGCGGGGGGGCTTCTGGAGGCGATTTAAGCCCAAAACACGGAAGGGGACAAGCGGCGGGGAAAATGCCCCAATGTACATTAAACATACACTCAATGTACACCGAAAAAGGGGCAATGTACACTGGATGGGGGTAATTCTGGGAATTTTGCTGGTTTGCGGGGCAATCGGCGGGTGCAGTCCGAGTGATCCGGTGAGCGGTATTGCTTATTATCAGGGACAATTGGACGCCACCCAGCAGGCGAGGATCGAAAATACTCAATTGGCGGGAGAAAAATCTCTTAAACAGACCGAGGCAGCCAGGCTGACCGCAGCATGGGGCACGCAAAGAGCAGAGGAGACCCTGGGAGAGATCGGGATCGAGTTAACCAGGATGGCAATTACGAAAGCTGCCCTGGATCTGCGGGGCACCGAAGCATCTGCGCAGCTCACCAGCGTTCCAGCAACGGCAGCATTTGCGCTGAGGGTGGAAGGATATCAGGCGACCGGGACAGCGATCCGGGCAAGAGCCGAGGAAGAGCCGAGCCGCCAGGCATGGAGCACATTTGCATTTGGGTTTGTCAGGCTGGCGGGCGCGATCCTGGCGTCTATCCAGCGGACCGGTGGATCAAGAGGAAGACGAGGAAACATTGTATGAGGATGCCATGACCCTGGTGGAGCTGGCGATGCGGGTTAACGGGAGGGCAAGCCATGAAATCCCGCGATGGCAGACGATTGGATGGAGCTCGGAGAAATGGCAGCGAGTGACCGGCTGGCTGGCTGGGAAACGGGCGCTCGATATCCGGGGAGGGGTGGGAACCAAGGTGACACGGCAATATCGGGACGTGACAGGTTTATGGATCGCCTTGCGGCGCGGGGAGATCGGGAAGCCCCCTACCCCACCGAAACAGGGAGATTTTTCATGAGCCCGCACACCCGCACACTCCAGCACAGTGTTTCGTGGAAGCGAATTACAAAAGGCGTTACAGGTTTGTAACGCCTCAGGAAAGGGCGTAATGAGAAAGATTGGTGATGTACGTCGAGATTTGAGAATTGCCTACAGACGGCTCAAAAGCTGGCGGTTGGTCGGGCAGGAATTCGGGATTAGCAAGGCGATGGCGTTCCGAATTGTTGAGCAGCAATATGAGCCGAAAGAGCGGGATATCCGCCTGGCGCTGGGGTTGGATCCGATCCGATTGGCGCCAGCACCGGTGTGCCCGGACTGCGGCAGAGTGCATGTGAGCAAACGATGCACGGCGAAGAAGGCGATTAAACGATATGAAAGCCTATTTGATCTGCCAGTCGGGGTGCTGCGAAGGATGATTGAGGAAAGAGAGGAGTGGTGAAATGAAATTTTGGGATCCGGTGATGACCAAATTGGGGCCGGGGAATGTGATCGGGATGCTTGTAGATGGGAGCGGGATCCTGGTATCGATCCGGCGGGAGGATTTGATTGGGAAGGTTTGCACGGGACCATGTCTCAACACGATTGTGAAGTGGAGCGAGGTCGAGATGAAAAGTTTGCCTCAGCTTGTGCCGGATGGTGAAAGATGAATGAGAACTTTGAGGTGATCGACGAGGGTATGAGCCGATACGGACTGCACCGGCTACATGTGATGCAGATGGGGAAGCCGGTCGATCTGGAGGAGCTGATCCGGGAGAGAGTGCCAGAGGATGGGATTGTGGAGACGCATTATCTATATGAGGAGGCAGATCTGGGAGTATATCATGCACGGATCTGGTGGCGCAGCCCCACCCTGCCCTCCCCAAATCCACAGATCGGATTTGGGGAGGGGGAATGCCCCACTCCTGATTCCTCCCGAAAATCGGAGAATGTTTTTGGGGAGGGGGAATGCCCAAATCTTGATCCCTCCCGAGAATCCGAGAATGCTTTTGGGGAGGGGAAGGAGGTGGAGGATGTATGAGGCGAAGCCTTGGATGTGCCCGAGCCGCCAGCATGTGCTTGGGCTGGTGGTGAGAAATGGGAGCGGGGTGCGGCAGTTGTTGCTCTATCGGCATGCAATTCCGAGACCTAGCTCCACCCTGTTTGGGGAGGGGGAATACCCCACTCCTGATTCCTCCCGAAAATCGGAGAATGCTTTTGAGGAGGAAGAGGTGGAGGTGGAGGTAATGGCGATGGTTGAGGGGTATGTAGCGGATGTGCGGTGCGATTTGTGCGGGGAGGTGCGGACCTGGGTTCCAGGGGAGGAGGTGCTGCGTCAGTTGTTGGACCGGGTTATGGCATCGAGGAAAGGGGCGAATGATGAATGAAATTCGGGTTGAGCTTGTACGGTTTGCGACGGAGGAGTTATGGGCAAAAATCGGCGATATGCAAGCAGGAACACCCCTCAGCAAAGCAGAGTGGGCGGCGGTCCTGGATCGAATTCAAAAATGGCTGGAGAGGGAACGCGGCGATTGGATCGGGAGCTTGGAAGAGAGGAATTGACCCTGTTGATTGGATTGGTGCAGCAGCGGATCCAGAACTTGACCGGGATTGCGGTGATTGATCAGACTGCTAAAGGGCAGCGAGAGACCTGGTGGCAGCTCTTAGAGAAATTGAAGAGGATGAAGCGATGACCACAGATGCGAATGAATTAATCATGAGAATAAGGAAGGAATTGGCGGCGGAGGAGGCAGCGGCGAGAGTACAGCGCTGGCTCCGGGCGGCTTTGGTGTTGGGAATTGCGGCGTTGGCCGGGGTGATCTGGCTGGTTGGGAGGATTTTGGGATGAGGGAAGATGAAGAAGCCAATTTTATAACCGGATGGGAGCTGGCGCAGGAGAAAGCACATTGGATTGCGGTCCAGAAGGGATTTTGGGACAGCGAACGCAATCTGGGGGAGATAATCGCGCTGATGCACTCGGAATTGAGCGAGGCGCTGGAGGCGGCACGCAAGGAAAATCCACCCAGCGAACATATCCCGAATTTCAGCGGGCTGGAGGAGGAGCTGGCAGATTTGGTGATCCGGCTGATGGATTTGGCAGGAGGTATTGGGCTACGAGTGGGCGAGGCGGTGATCGCCAAGATGCGGTTCAATGAGGGAAGAGTGCACAAACATGGGAAAGCATTTTGAAGGGAGTGGGAAATGAATGAGCCAAAAGGCTTATATGGGAAATACAGGATCGAGAAGGCGGATGGTTCGCCAGTGGATCCAAAGGCGATTTATTTCACGCTGCGCCTGGATACTGATCCGCATGCCAGGGCGGCAATCCGGGCATATATGGAGAGCTGCAGGGAGGAGAATCCGGAGCTGGCGAGGGATTTGGAGAAAATGTTAAGGAAGATGGAGCCTGACACTTTGGGACAGGATCTGAGGGATTGACATAAATTAAATTTAATGTTAAAAATTTATTTAAGGTTGAGCCCGGGCAGAGAGCTCCCCCCCTTCCGGCCTCTGCCCCGGTTTAGCCTAATTTGCAAGCCCGATATCTGTTCGGGCACTGTCGGAGATGAGCGCCCGGCGTCCTTTGGATGCCGGGCATTTCGTTTTTAACTTGATAAGGAGGATTGAGATGGAAGATCTACTGGTTCAATGGAGCGGTCTGGCTGGTTTTGCCGCGCTGATTGCGTTCCTGGTCAATGTGCTCAAGTCTGCCGGGCTGGTCAAGGATGATCAGGCCAAGAACTGGGTGGCTGGGCTGAATCTGCTTGGCCTGGCAGGTTTACTCGCGCTGCGGGTGTATGCGCCTGAGGTGGATGTGCTCAAGATCGATGCAGAGGTCTCGCAATTTACCGAGGTCGCATTGGTGGTATTCGCTTATGTCATCCAACTGCTCAGTTCCAAGGCGGCTCACTCGGCTGCACGCGGCACCTGGTTGATCGGCAAGAGTTACTCGGTTAAATGAGCTCGGATTTGATGGCCGCCGCGATTGTCATTTTTTCGGCGGCGGTCATGATTCTTAATTTTGCCGATTGGCGGAAACTTCGCGGGCGTCCCTGGTCATGGATCAAGCTGGCATTTGCGCTCATCGGGGCGTATTGGATGGGGCTTTACACGGTGATTTTGCTGGCTCCGGACGGGTATTTTAACCCGATAACCTTTGGGCAGAACTACGTCCGACCGATGTTCCTGATGACCCTGGCGGTGATCCTTTCGGCAACACTGACCGGGAGGCGCGGCAGATGAATATTGATCTGGGCGATATCGCAGCTATTCTCCTGGCGATTTCCACGATCTATCTGGCATGGCGGAAGAGTGCACCGGAGCAGCGTAATTTGGAGGGGGAGACCAAAGAGAGCGAGGCCAGCGCAGTGGAAAAACGGGCAAACGCAGCGGAGACTTATGAACAAATGGCCACCAGGCAGGCAGCAAAAATCAAGGATCTGCAAGAAGAGGTCGAGACGTTGAAATGCGAAATTGGAGAATTGAAGACTGCACTGAAGGAGCGCGATCAACTGCTGGTGGAATGGCAGGCAGGGATCAGCCTGCTGATCAATCAATTAATCGTCAACCGGATCAAGCCGGTGTGGGTACCGGCGGAAATCAGGATTGACGACAGCGATCCCGAGGAAGCGAATGATGGCGGATGAGCGACCGATTCAGCCAGTCAACTGCCCGGTAACGCAGGAATTCGGGAATATCGCGGACTGGGATCCGGATTTTTATGCGCAATGGGGATATCCGGGGCATAACGGGCGGGATTATGGCTGTCCAGCAGGCACGCTGGGAGGGGCAATTCTGAGCGGCAAGCTGGATAAGATCGCGTTTGAGGAGGGGGGATTTGGTCAGTATGCCCGGCAGGACTGCGGGGATGTCTGGGTGTATTACTGCCATCTGACCCGGAACGGGATCCTGGCAGGCGTTGGAGAGATGATCGCCCAGGGGCAGAAGTTTTATAAGACCGGCTGGACCGGGGCGGTTTATCCGAAGGGGGAGCTGGGCGCGCATTTGCACCTGGGATTGCGGTTGAAGAGTTATCCGAAGACGGATCCATGGAAGGGATGGCGGGATCCGTTTGGCCCCACCCCGTTCTTGAAAGGCGAGAATGGAGAGGGGGATAGCCCCACCCCCGGCCCCTCCCCATTTTCAAAGGACGAAAATGGAGAGGGGGGCGCTCTGCGGGTGGATGCGCCGAGGCTGCCAGTTGTGAGACCGAGCGCAGCGATCACGAGATGGATCAATTTGCGGTCAGAGCCCAGGCAGAGCGCCCTGGATATTGGCAATATCTATCCGGGCGAGCGGCTGCGTGTGCTGGAGATCCACAGCGATGCGGAGGGTAATCTGTGGTACCTGGTGCTGCTGAAAAGCAGCCCGGTGGAGGCTGGCTGGGCCGCGGCGCGGTGGATGGGTGAGACCTGGCTGGTGGCGGATGAATCGGAATGAAGGCAGATGCCTTTTTGGGAATGATTTTGGATGGACGACTGTGATCTGTCAGGCGGCTCTTTTGATTGTGCTGGTCTATTGGCTGATCGTAGATGCGGTCAGCAGGATATTCTGGCGGATGGTCGAGATTTTTCGGGCGGTTTTCCCGGCGATAAAGGATCCTGACGATGGCGATTCCGAAGTTTGATGATTTGCAGCTCAATGAATTTCAGCTTAAATTCCAGCTGCCGGAATTCGATGAGACGGCGGAGGATGCTGAAGAGCGTTTCATTTCGCCGGAGGAGGCACGCAGGATCAGCGAGGCGGCGCGAAAGTTGTTGGAGGCGCAGGCTTCGATCGGTCCGAAAGGCAAAGATGGACTGCGCCCCAAAGAGCCAGCCTGGTTTCGGGAATATATGAATTTGATCGAACAAGGCTACCCGTGGCGGGTAGCGTGTTACATGGCTTGGGCGAGCTCGCCCAAGATCGGACGCTGGCCGGAGTCGATCGAGAAACTGGCGACAGATATTCTGGGTCTTAAAAGCGCCAGGGTCATTTATACCTGGCGGAAGAAGCGGCCTGAGCTGGATACCCTTGTAGGGATGCTGCAGGGGGCTCCGCTGTGGGAGCACCGGCGGGATGTGCTGGATGCGCTGGCAACTATGGCGATGCAACCGGATTACAAGGCGCATAATGATCGGAAGCTATTCTTGGAACTCACCGGGGATTATGTGCCTCGATCGCTGGTCGGACTCGGGAAAGCCAGCGCGGATGGCGGCCTGGCTGAGATGAGCGACAGCGAGTTGAGGCGGTGGGCTGGGGATAGCCCCACCCCTAGCCCCTCCCCATTTTCAAAGTACGAAAATGGAGAGGAAACTAGCCCCACCCCTGGCCCCTCCCCATTTTCAAAGTACGAAAATGGAGAGGGAGAAGAGGAAGAGGATGCTGAATAATGCGACAGTGATTGGGACAGAGGCAGCCAGGGCGGAACTTGCGCGGCGAGAGCTGGCGCGCAGGCACCTGGTCGATTTCTCTTGTTACATCGCGCCGTATTATCGCCCGGCGAGGCATCACCGGCTGGTGGGCGAATATCTGGAGATGGTCGAGACGTATATCCGGACAAAGGGGAAGACCGGGGTCGGACGGCTGCTGATCCTGGAGCCGCCGCGGCATGGAAAGAGCGAGCAGATGAGCCGCCATTTTCCGGCGTGGATTTTGGGCAAGCTGCCGAATACGCGGATCATTTTGACCTCTTACAACGCGGATCTGGCGGCGAAATTCAGCCGGGCGGCGCGGGATATTGTGTTGGGCGACCGCTATCGGGCAGTATTTGGCGATCTGGCAAATACAGATTCGCCGGTGGAGCTGAGCGAGGACAGCCGGAGCGTTAAGAGCTGGGATCTGGCCTCCCCGCATCGGGGAGGCATGCAGGCGGCAGGCGTGGGCGGCGGGATCACCGGCTCGGGCGCCAATCTGTTTTTGGTGGATGATCCGTTTAAGAACCGCGAGGACGCGGAGAGCGAGAAGCAGCGAGAGGCGGTCTGGGAATGGTGGACATCGACGGCTTACACCCGTTTGGAAGACGGCGCGGCGGTGGTCGGATCATTGACGCGCTGGCATGGGGATGATTGGGCAGGGCGTATCCTGAAGGCGATGGTAAATGATCCGAAGGCGGATCAATGGGTGGTGGTGTGTCTGCCCGCCATTTGGGAGGGGTATCAGACGGCGAGGGATACACTCGGCAATGAGATCCAATTTGATGATTTCAAGCGGCAGAAGATGCTGGAGGGGATCTGGGTTGACCGTGAAGATCCACTGGGGAGACAGCCGGGCGAAGCGCTGTGGCGGGAGAAGTACAACGAAGACGATCTGGAGAGCATCCGGGTGAATGTCGGTGAATATGACTGGGAGGCGCTGTATCAGCAAAGCCCGTATTCGCGGGAGGGTAATTTCTTTCGCAGGGAGTGGTTCACGATTGTGGAGGCTCCGCCGAAAGCGGATGAGATTGTGGCTCGGATGTGGTTTTGGGATAAGGCGGGGAGCCAGAGCGGCGAGGGAGATTATGCTGCAGGCGGCGTGATGACGCTGACAAAGGATGAGCTGGTGTATGTGGAGAATGTTGCCCGCAGACAATGCACTCCGGGCGAGCGCGACAAGATGATGGTGGACGTCATGAAGGCTGATCTGCAGACGGGCAGACCGATCCACTGTATCTGGCACCAGCAGGATCCGGGGAGCGCGGGTCTGGACAGCGCGCAAGCGACGAACCGAATGCTGCTCAGAGCGGGATTTCAGAAAATCCGATTTCAGACAGTTACAGGCGATAAGGAAGTGCGAGCAGGACCGTGGAGCAGCGCTTTGCAGGGCGGGATGGTGCGGTTGGTGCGCGGGGCGTGGAATCAGCCATTCATCGAGGAGCATGTTTCATTTCCGAAAGGAACATATGATGACCAGGTCGATATGGCAAGCGAGGGCTATAACAAGTTGACGGGTAAACGGCGTATCAAGGAAGCGAGCAGCTTCCAGGGCTAATGGATTCGGCACCCTATGAGGTGAGAGAAATGACGGATTTGGAGTTGGCATTCAAGGCACTTTCGGGGAAGGCTGATGCTTATCAGAAGCTCTTTCAATACTATGAAGGCGATCAGCCTACGGTCTATACGACCAAACGATTGGAGGAGATCTTCAAAGCGGTAGATGCCCGTTTTACAGAGAATTGGTGCGCGGTAGTGATCGACAGCGTGAAGGATCGCATCAATCTGGCAAGTGTTCTGGTGCCTGAAATGGCGCAGGAGCGGTGGGTTTCGTTATGGGAAGAGAGCGAGCTGAAGCTGGAAAGCGACGATGCGCATAAGGACGCCTTGATCACAGGTGAGAGTTTCATTATCGCCTGGCCGGATCAGGATGGTGTTCCACAGGCCTTTTACAATGATCCGCGCCTGGTGCATGTGTTTTATGAGGCCAACAATCCAAGGATCAAGCGGTTTGCGGCTAAATGGTGGAAAGAAAATGATAAGGAAACCAGGCTGACGCTATATTACCCGGACCGGCTGGAATATTATGCTGCAAGTGGAAAGGAAATGCCGAGCAGCGCAGATGCCTTTCGGATCATTCAGGATGCGGAGCGTAATCCTACTGGGGAAGTTCCGGTGTTTCATTTTCGAGCTGCAGGCAGGCGGATTGTGAGCGATTTGCAGAATGTTGTTCCGATCCAAAATGGGATCAACAAGCTGATGGCAGACTTGATGGTTACGAGCGAATATATGGCATTCCCGCAGCGTTATATCATCAGTAACGCTGATATTAAGGGCAAAGTGAAGAATGCACCCAATGAAATCATGGATCTGCCAGCGGGCGATGGGATGGGTCAGCAAACCCAGGCTGGGCAGTTTGCGGCAGCAGAATTGGAAAATTATTTGAAATCGATCAATGATCTGAGTATGGCGATCAGCTCGATCACCAGGACACCAAAGCATTATTTCTTTTCGATAGGGAGCAATCTTTCGGGAGAGGCTTTGATTGCGATGGAGTCTCCGTTGAATAAGAAGGCGCAAGACCGAATTGACCGATTCGTCCCAGTTTGGAAGGATTTGACCCGATATATGCTCAAGCTGGCGGGAATCGAGATCAAAAAGCAGGATGTGCGGCCTGTATTTGATCGGACTGAGAGTGTGCAGCCATTCACAGAGGCGCAGGCGATCCAGATGTATGTGAGCAGCGGTGTGGCATTACAAACTGCACAGAGACGTTTGGGGTGGACAGAGGAGGAAATTGAAAAGGCGGAGGAGGATCGTCAGGCAGAGGCGGCCAGACAGGAATTGAGTCTGGCGCAGGGTTTGCTGGAGGCGCAACGGCGGTTCGATCGTGGGAATGAGATCGGATAGGTAAATGGATTGTTGGTTTTTTTGGTCTTATTGGGCGGGATGCCCAGGAGAATGAGTTGAGCAAAGGAGTGTGAGGTATGTTGTTTGAGGGATTCAGACGACGAATGGTACTTGATGAAGACGGCGGCGGGTCCGGGGGATCCGGCAATGCTGACGGCGATCCAAATGGAGGCGGGAGAACCGGCTCTGATGCGGATGGGAAGCAGAACGGCAAGCCACTGGCGTATGACGACTGGTATAAGGCACAGCCGGAAGAGATACGCAATATGCTGGATAGCAATATCAGCGGGTTGAAATCGGCGCTGGATAACGAGCGGAAGACTCGAGGAGATCTCGAGAAGCAGCTGCGGGAGCTTGCCGAGAAGGCAGAGAAGGGCAGCGAGGCGGAGAAGAGGCTGATGGAACTGGCTGATCAGATGGGCGAAGCGGACCGCAAGGCGGATTTCTATGAAGCTGCGCATGCGGCAGGCGTTTCGAATCTGAAGCTGGCATACCTTGTGGCGTTGCAGGATGATCTGTTCGACAAACGCGGGAACGCGAATTTCGATCAGATGAAGAAGGATTACCCGGAATTGTTTGGGCTGAAAAAAATCCCAGACGGGAAAGCCGGGAATGGAACTGACGGCAATAAGCCCGCAGGCCACGGAGATATGAATGCCTGGATCCGGAAGGCAGCGGGACGATGATAAAACTATCACTCTATGAGTGGAGAATGAATAGGAGGTTGAGATGCCTTACAACAGTTTAATTTCGAGGGCGGATGCGGACAGCCTGATCCCAGAACAAGTGAGCAATGCGATCCTGGAACGGGTGGTGCAACGGAGCGCGGTGTTGAGCCTGGCACGGCGGCTGGCCAATATGTCTACTAACCAGACCCGGATGCCAGTCATGAGTGCGCTGGCGACCGCTTATTTTGTAAGCGGCGACACCGGTTTGAAGCAGACGACCGAAGTCAATTGGGATGACAAGTACATCGACGCTGAGGAATTGGCAGTATTTGTGCCGATCCCGGAATCGGTGCTCGATGATACCAGTTACGATATCTGGGGGCAGGTGCGCCCGGAGATCGAGGAAGCATTCGGACGGGCGATCGATACGGCAGTGCTTTACGGGACAAATATCCCGGCGAGCTGGATAACCAACCTGGGCGCGGCTGGATTGGTCGCGGAGATCCTGGCGAGCGGGCATAACGTGAGCCTGGCGGCATATACAGACCTTTACGAGGCGATTTTGGGGCGGACGGCTGCGGATGCAGCAGGTTTATTCGCTCTAATCGAAGAGGACGGGTACATGGTGACCGGCTCAATCGCTCACACGCAGATGAAGAGCAGGCTGCGAAATGTTCGTTCGACTGATGGCATCCCGATTTTTACCCGGTCGATGCAGGGAACCAATCAGTACGAGCTGGATGGGGCGCCGTGCTTGTTCCCATTGAATGGGGCAATCAGCGCGACATACTACTTGATCTCTGGTCAGTGGAACCAGCTGGTGTATGCAATGCGCCAGGATATCACCTACAAGATCTTTGATCAGGCGGTGATCCAGGATGCGGGCGGGAATATTGTCTACAACCTGGCACAGCAGGACATGGTTGCGCTGCGGGCGACAATGCGGCTGGGTTTTGCGCTGCCGAACCCGATCAACCGGATGAACGAGACCGAGGCAACCCGGTGTGCGTTTGCCTATCTGACCGCATAGGAGGTGTGAGATGGGTTTGTTTCCAAAAGCATTGGACGAGTATGTGGCACTGGCAGGAATTCCGCGCGGGCCACTCTCGAAGATTTTCATCGTCGACCCAGCCAATGGGAGCGACAGTAACCCTGGATTGACCTTTCAGAAGCCGTTGAAGAGCCTAGCTGCGGCTTATGCAAAGTGCACCACGAATCAGAACGATGTGGTGCTGATGATCCCGGGTCCGACCGGGGATAATCCGACGGCGGCAATCACGTGGAGCAAGAGCTATACCCACTTGATTGGTCTCTCAGGAAATCTCCCAGGAATGGGGCAGCGATGCAGGATTGTTAACCATGCGGATAACGATCTGGCGGTGTTGTTCACTTTAAGCGGGAGCGGCTGCATCATCAAAAACGTGCAATTCTTTGATGGGAAAGACAAAAATGAAGATGGCGCATGCGTTTTGGTGAGCGGTGGCCGCAATTATTTCGAGAATGTGTTCGTGGCTGGTATGGGTCACGCTACCCCAGGCGGGCGGGCTGGTTCATATTCGCTGAAGGTAAGCGGCGAGGAGAACACATTCAAGAATTGCACCATCGGGCTGGATACGATCGTTCGGGCAGCAGCCAATGCGGAGCTGATCGTTGCAGGCGCTCGAAACCGGTTTATCGGCTGCGATATCCGTTCGAATTCGGTTACTGCGGGGAAGTTCCTTGTGAAAGTCGATAATACCGGCGGAGATCTGCGGGATTCGATTTTCGAGAATTGCCTGTTCTTCAACTACACCACGAACTGGGCAAATGGGATCACAGATGCGTTCAGTATGCCTGCTGGCGGATCGACGCATTTCGTAATCCTGAAAGGTGACTGCCAGCTTGTGGGCGTGAATAGCGGATGGGCGGACAACCTGACGCATATTTATGTGTCTGGACCGCAGCCTCATGCCGGATTTGGGGTCAGCACGAACCCGTCTGGATAATCAAGTAGTGGAAAATATGGGGCGCAGCAGTCTGCGCCCCTACAGAACAACGGAGGTGTGAAATGGGTTTTGCGAGCGGATGTTTGGAGATCCCCCTGGTGGGGAATGCGTTGTTTGCCGGTGGCGAGATTGGGGCGCAATTGAACCCGGAGGGGGTCCCGCTGATTATCGTTGATGTGAAGCTGTATGTCGATACGCCAAGCACGGGGGCAGCTAACATTAATGTTGGGATTGCAGCGGATGCGGTGACCAGCGATACGGATCTCATCAATGCACTGGCAATCAATGGGGCGATCACGGGCTATGCGTACCACGGTATGACTGCACTGGCGGCCAAAGGTCAGGCGCAGGTGTGGGGTGTGGATGAGTACATCACGGCGACCGGTTCGGCGGACTCGAGCGGGTTCGAGGGGCGGTTGTTCGTTCAGTACATTCGAGTTAACTAGCTTAGAGGATCGGGAGATCGTCCGCTGGGGGGCGGTCTCCCGATCCGGGTGAGGCGATTATGGCGGCGACGGCAGAACAAGTGGCGCAACTGCGCAGGATGACAGGCGAGAGCAGCTCGGATACATATTCGGACGAGGCGCTTGAGGAGACCATCGAGCGCTATCCGCTGGAAGATGCACGCGGGGAAGGCCCATGGATTGAAAGCACAACCACGCCGGGCACGCTCGAAGAAAATCCAGATTGGACGGCTACGTATGATCTGAACGCGGCGGCGGCGGACATCTGGGCAGAAAAGGCGGCTGATCTTGCGCAGGATTTTGACTTCAGCGCGGATGGGGGCAGTTACCACCGCAGCCAGGCTTACGCTCAAATGATGCAGCAGAGCCGTTATTACCGCAGCCGCCGAAGCATCAAGACGATCACGCTGCGTCCAGAGCCGCTGATGCAGGGCGAGGAAGAGGCAGCAGATTGAGCAAAGAACGAAAACTCCACGGAGGATAAATGGCTAAGAAGAAGCCGCAACCAGGTCGGGTGCTGGCGGTGATTGAGGAATTCCGTAAATTACTGCTCGCTCAGGACGCATCCACAATGGAGGAGCTGGCAAGGCGCTGGCTGCAAGTGGAGCGCAGGCTCGAAGCCCAATTTCGGGCGCTGACGTTGGAAATCGCCGATCTGCGGGCAAAAGGGCAGCCGGTTACCCGGGCGAAGCTGTACGAGATGGAGCGCTATCGCAATTTGCTGGCTCAAGCTTTGGATGAGACGCGGCGATATCAGCGCTGGGCGGAGGGGAGAATTGCAGACGGTCAGCGGGAGATGGCAAAGTTGGGGATCAAAAGCAGCGAGGCGCTGATCCGGGAGAGCTATCTGGAGGCTGGAAAGGCTGTGGCGCGTTTCGATTTGTTGCCAGTTGAGGCGGTGGAATCGATGATCGGGTTCGCGGGGAATGGTTCTCCGCTGTTTGATCTGCTGTTTAAGAGCTATCCAGATACGATTGACCGTCTGACAGAGACGCTGGTTCAGGCAACGGCGCAAGGACAGAACCCGCGCCGGACGGCGGCTTTGATGGCAGAGGCGATGAGCGGGAATCTGCAGCGGGCGCTGGTGATCAGTCGGACAGAGCAGGTGCGGGCATTCCGGCATGCGGCAACGATGGCGATGAAAGAAAGCGGCGTAGTGGAGGGCTGGATCTGGCGGAGCGCCAGACAGCCGCGGACTTGCATGGCGTGCATCGTGATGGATGGGACAGAGCATGGTCTGGACGAGGAATTGGACGATCATCCGAATGGGCGCTGTTTCAAGCAGCCCAAGATTAAAGGGCTGACGCCAGTGGAAACTCAGAGCAGCGCCGCCTGGTTTGAGTTACAGACGGAGGAAGTGCAGCGGGCAATGATGGGCGATAAGGCTTATGAGGCCTGGAAGAGCGGGGCTTTCAAACTGAGCCAGCTGGCGAGCCGGAAAGAATCCAGTGAATGGGGAACGCATATCCATGTGGCAAGTCTGGAGGATCTGGGTCTATGAGGGTTTTGACGCTTACGGAGCTTGAGCGGATGCAGGGGACGCAGGAGGGGGCGATGATGGACACCGGCATCATCTTAAAGTTCACGGAGACGAACCGTACCGATGAATACGGAATGCCGGTTTCGCCTTTTGTGGAGGGTCCGGTGACGGTGTGCGGTTTTGATGGGAACCCGAAGCCGGAGCAGAATGCACCTGCGGGGGGCGGAAATCAGACTCAGGTGGAGGTGAGCGAGGCCCGGCTGAGGCTGCCGATCGATATTGCAATCGAAAACCGAGACCGGGTACGGATCACACACCGGTTTGGAGTTTTGCTTGAAAAGCCCATCACGCTGGAACTGACCGAGAATCCGCGCCGAGGTCCCAGCGGTTTGCTGGTGGATGTACGGAGGGTGACTGATGGCAGTTGATGCAGAGGTGCGCTGGTACCGGGA